>Ga0137403_10006098_pt1 | contig 13852 bp, 13 predicted proteins | sample CZOMad2_1_16fung_FD_122057 | JGI IMG/M metagenome (GOLD analysis project Ga0137403, IMG submission 122057) | Vadose zone soil fungal communities from Angelo Coast Range Reserve, California, USA - CZOMad2_1_16fungal (Hybrid Assembly) | ecosystem: Environmental > Terrestrial > Soil > Vadose zone... | reverse complement strand
AACAGCATCTGCGTCGTCGGGTCCATGCCTCGCTGGGCGCCCTGATTTCGCTCGTAGGCGGTCTGCACCATCTCGAGCGCGTGCTTGACCACGGAGGCGTTCTCGGTCGGCTGCGACGGCGCGCTCTGCGTGGCCTGGAGCGGCGTGTGGCGCTTCGGCTTGGGATCGCCGGCGATCTTCACCACGCGATGGTTCGCGTAGACGAAACTACCCTTCTCGTTCCGGGTCTTGACCCGGAGGCTGAAATCCCCTCCGCCCCAGTCGCGGCTGATGTCATCCTCGGAGACGGCCTTCTCGTAGGTGTAGAGGTGCCCGCCCACCGGGTGGTCTTCCCCGGTCACCTGATCGCGAAAGCTCTCGGGCGCCGTCCGGCTCACGGCCACCTGAAACGAGCCCTGAGGGCCGATGCTATCGAGCCAGTCCTTGAGCTCCTGGTGTTCGGCGTTGGCGATCTCGCTGATGATGCGCGCCGGACGGTACGTCGCCGGCTTGAGTGGTTTCTTCGGCTCCGGCTCCGATTCCGGCGGATCTTCGACCTCCTCGGGAAGATCGCTGAGCGTGTCCGGGGCACCGCCCGGCTCGGTCTCCTGCACGACCTCGGGCTCGACCGCTCGAGCCTTGCCACGACCCTTCATTGCTCGGTCTCCGTCTCGTCGTCGTCCTCGGGGTCGGGGTACGTGATCTCGTCGAGCAGCGCGACCCCCTCATCGGCCAGCTTGACCCAATCGGTGACGAGCGTGTGCAGCTCGGGGTCAGCTGGGGTCAGCCTCGCCAGGAGGGCCTCCGCGATCTTGCGGCCGCCCTCGATGATGCCCGCGAACGTCGTCGCGGAGTCGACATGGAGCAGATCTTCACTGTGCTCCACCACGGCGCTCAATGCCAAGTCCATCTCGCCCATCTCCTCGAGCATGCCCTGAATGATGGGCAGCAGCTCATCCTTCTGGAACTTGGCCATCTCGGCCGCGGTGGTCAGAGGCCCCGAGGGGCAGCGCCCGATCACGTCCTTCAGATCCGCATTCAATTCTTCGATGCTCACGGGGTCTCCTTGAGATTGAGAGATTCGGCGATCACGCGCTCGGCCTGTGCCGCCTCGTCAGCCTCCTTGATGCGTGCCTCCTCCCATGCTGCGAGGCGATCACGGTAGACATTGATCGAGACCGAGTTCGACGCTGCGGCCATGGGGTCGGTGCTATAGCGGTTGCACTGCACGACTGGCGTATCGAGTTCGAGCGAGATCCCTGGACTCGGATAGCAGTAGTGATTTGCCACGGTGTGAAATACCGACTGGGGGCGGTAGACCGTCCCCCCGGGAACCCGCTCGGTTCGGGGCGTACCCTCGGGCACCTCGATCGCGTGGCGCTGCGCGCTCGGGTCCGTGGCCTCCACTTGCGTCTCCAGGCGGTGATAGTGCCGGCAGGGACCGGCCGTGCAGAGCGACGGCCTAGGTGGCGTGCGGTCCGCCGAGGGAAGGGGGAGGAATAGGCCGTCGGGGCCCAAGGCTGGACCGTCCGAAAAATCAAATCCATCTTGGAGGCTGTCGCTTGGCACGAGAGTCTTCACGTCTCAGCCTGACACACCTCACGGACCTTACGTTGACCTCCTGTGGAGATTCCGTGCGTTTTCCGTGGACTGTGAGAGATCCCTGACTCACCCCGGATCGCAGGTGGCCCTCACGTAAGTGCGTGAGGTGCTCCTCCGTGAGGGGCCCCTGGGCACCAGAACCGCCTCACGGGACCTCCGGATTGGCGCCCCAGCGCCACACACCGGGCTTCGGATTCACGTCACAACCCCCTCACGGAGGCCAAGTCCGCGATCCCAGTCCCGGAGGTGCCGACTTGCCGCTGGCAAGGAGCCTGCAGTAACCTCGGTTGTCCCCAGCGCCGGTCGCCGGGTGGACGACGGCCCTTGGGGCCAAGGAGTTTTTCGCGATGACGGACACCAAGTTCACCCCCGGCACCCGAGTCAGACTGACAGCCACGTTTTTGCGGTCGACGGGCCAGTACGCGGGCAGTGACGCGAACGGACGCTGGACCGTACAGGGTTGTGAGTGCAGTCTGTGCTCACGAGGACACTTCGTTGCGACCGATCAGGGGGGTATTGACGGTGGCCGGCGTCATTTTCACATCGCTAACCTGCAGGTGGTCATACCCCGCACCACCACCCCGCACCAGGCCAGCCCCTTGGCCCGGGCGGTCCGCACGTAGTCCTGGCCCAGCACCTCGAGCATGCTCGAACGCGTCAGGCGCGCGATGATCGCGGCCGCGATCATCCCCAGGGTCACCGCGGGCAGGACCAGATGGTGGAGATCGCCGCCCCCGGTGGCCGGGAACCACCCGAGGTGGAGCGAGAAGCCGAAGATCAGGAGGAGCCCGAGCCAGAAGCTCGGCATGGCCACGCCGAGGAGCGCCACCACCATCGCGGCCACGTCGAGCCACGAGTTGCGGCCGAGCGCGGCGACGAGGCCGAGCGGGATGCCGAGCCCGATGGCCACCGCCATGCTCGCCAGCGCGAGCTGCGCGGTGCTGCCCACGTTCTCCGCGATCTCGGTGGCCACCGGCCGACGGCTCCGGATCGACGTGCCGAGGTCGCCGCGGACCGCGTTGCCGACGAAGCGGCCGTATTGCTGGAGGATCGGCTCGTCGAGGTGAAGCTGCGCCCGCATCTGGGCGATCTGGTCCGGGTTCGTGACGAACTCCGCGAGCATCATCTTCACCGGGTCGCCGGGGACCAGGAACAGCATGCTGAAGACGGCGAGCGTCACCCCGAAGAGGACCGGCACCACCGCGAGGACGCGCCGGGCGACGAAGATCAGCACGCCGGAGACGAACTCACCCGGGCTAGCGGCGGATCGTGGTGTCGCTCAGGACCGGATAGGCGTTGAAGTTGTACTTGACGCCTTGCACCCCGGTGCGGAACGCCCACACCGCGAGCTCGTCGACCAGCGGCACGGTGAGGGCCTCCTCCAGCGCGAACTTCTCGATCGCGAGGTAGAGGGCCCGCCGCTTCGCCGGATCCGACTCGCGCCGCCCCTCGGTCAGCATCTCGTCGAGCTTGGTGTTCTTCACACACGACCAGTTGAAGTTGCCGCCGACGAGCGAGGAGTGGAAGAGCGCGAAGAGGCCGTCGGGATCGGTGGAGCGCAGGAACATCACCGGCCCGTGGGTCGCGCAGCGATAGTTGTCCTCGTACCAGGGCGGGCGGGCCTGGGCCTTGATCTTCACGTCGATCCCGACGTCGCGGAGCGAGGACTGGATGAGCTGGGCGGTGGGATCGGGCCCGCCCCCGTACTCGATGGCGTTCAGGACGATCTCGAGCCGCTGCCCGGCCTTCGACCGGATGCCGTCGCCCCCCGGCGACCAGCCCGCCTCGCCGAGAAGGGCCTTGGCCTTCTCCGGGTCGAACGGGTAGGCCTGACGCAGCAGCGGGTCGTCGAGCATCACCGCGGTGAGCGGGGCGAACGCCTTGAGCCCGGTGCCCCGATAGACCGTGGCGAGGAACGCGTCCTTGTCCACGGCGTGGTTGACCGCACGCCGCACCCGCACGTCATCGAAAGGCGGCTTGGTGATGTTGAGGAGCCAGATTCGCGGCACGCCCGGCCACGGCAGCTTCTCCACGCGGACGGCGGGGTTCTTCTCGAGGCGGGGCAGCGACTGGGCGGGCACCAGATAGATGCCCTGCGTCTCGCCGCTCTCGAGCGTGGTCACGCGGGTGCCCGCCTCCGGGATGAACTTCCACACGACCGCCTCGATCTGGGCGGGTCCGCTCCGATCGCTCCACGGCGCCTTCCGGGCATAGGCGGGGTTGCGGACCATCGTGGTGTGGTCCTTGGCGACGTACTCCTTGATCATGAAGGGCCCGCTGCCGACGGGTCGCGTGTGGACCTGGTCCCCCGTCTCGCGCACCGCCTTGGGCGAGACCAGGGACAGCACCCCGGACGCGGCCGCGTTCAGGAACGGCGAGTACGGCGTCTCGAAGGTGACCTGTACCGTGAACTCGTCGAGCACCTTGGAGCCCGCGTAGCCCGCCAGCGCGGCCCGGGCACCCCCCGCCTTGAACTTCGGATCGACGATCCGGTCGAAGTTGAACTTGACCGCGTCCGCGTTGAAGGGCGTGCCGTCGTGGAACTTCACGTCGCGGCGGAGCTTGAAGGTCACGCTCCGGCCGTCGCGCGAGGTGGACCACGACTCGGCGAGCCAGGGCACGAGCTTGCCGTCCGGGCCCCGGTAGAGGAGATTCTCGGTCACCGAGGCGATGATCTGGTAGGTCACCGCCGACGGCGAGGCGTGCGGGTCGAGGGTCGGCGGCTCCTGGTCGAGCCCGACGACCAGGGTTCCGCCGGTCTGGGCCAGGACCGCGCGCACCGTCGGCCCGAAGAGCGCCGGCGCGACGGCCGCCAGGACCACGATGCCGAGCCACCACCACGAACGTGCAGGACGCATCGATCTCCTCCTTGGACCACTGGACGACCGTTCCACTCGGCCCGCGACCGGAGGCCTATCCTGCGTTACGAGTCCGGCTCGCGTCAAGGAGGTGGTGCCCCTGCGCAGGATGCGGGCCCCGCCCCTTGACTTGTCGCGCGGCGCTGCAGTAATACTCGCCGCAGCATGAACACCGAGGCAACCTAGGAGCCTGCGCCACCATGGCATCGATCTCTCCGGCTGTCCGTTCCGACTTCGCCCCGACCGGCACGATGCGCGTCGGCATCAACCACGGCAATCTGGTCCTCGCCCAGAAGAACGCCACCACCGGCGAGGTGAAGGGCGTCGCGGTGGACCTGGCGCAGGAGCTGGGCCGCCGGCTCGGCGTGCCGGTCGAGCTGGTCCAGTACGGTTCAGCCGGCCAGATGACCGACGCGCTGGCGACCGGCGCGTGGGACGTGGCGTTCCTCGCCCGCGAGGCGGGACGCGCGGGCGAGATCGGCTTCACCGCGCCGCACCTGCTGATCGAGGGCACCTATCTGATCCCGGCCGGCGCGCCCTACACTCGCGTCCCCGACGTCGATCGGGCCGGCGTGCGGATCGCGGTCTCCGAGAAGAGCGCCTACGACCACTTCCTCACCCGCAACATCAAGCAGGCCACGCTGGTGCGCGCACCGGGCAACAGCGCCGGGGTCGGCCTCGTGCAGGGCGGCAAGGCTGACCTGATCGCCGGCGTGCGTCAGCTGCTCCTGATGGATCTGGCCAAGCTGCCCGGCTCGAAAGTGCTCGAGGACCGCTTCATGGTGATCGAGCAGGCGATGGGCCTGCCCAAGGGCCGCGACGCGGGCCTCGCCTACGCGAAGGCCTTCATCGAGGAGATGAAGGCCTCCGGCTTCGTGGCGCAGGCGCTGGAGAAGTCGGGCGTGCGCGGCGTCCCGGTGGCCCCGCCCGAGAAGCCCTGACGCGGACCTCGGTTCAGGCCAAGGGAACGATCGCGTAGAAGCGCGGCGTCGTTCCGACCGCGCGGGTGACGTGGCCCCGACCGGTGAGATCCTCGGCCAGCAGCACGTCGCCCGGCCCGACGCGGACCACGGTGCCGTCGCCCACCTCGATCTCCGCCTGCCCGGAGAGCGTGATCGAGTACTGCCGGCGCGGCGCGCAGTGCCAATCGAGCACGTAGCCGGGCGGGGCCACGCGGAACGCGAGGCCCGCGACGGATTGCATCGTCGTGCCTTCCCCGTGCGCACCTTCGGTGTCGGTGAAGGGCTTCATGGCGAGTGGCATCTCCTCGACATGCGACTGCCCGTCCGCACCGCTGTAGACCCGCCAGATCTTCGGCATACGATCCCTTTCTGTGAGGAATGCCCGTGAGGAGTGGCGCTAGAACTGCACGCGACGCAGGACCGCGCGCGGCAGCGCGCGGATGACCAGCATGATCCACCGCCAGATTCCCGGGGCGTAGACCTGGTGGCGGCCCCGGTCCATGGCCCGGACCACCGCGGCGGCCACCGCCACCGGCTCGCCCGCGAACGGCGGGACGGGCAGCCCGGCGGTCATCGCGGTCCTCACGAAGCCGGGCTTGACGCAGAGCACGCGCACGCCGCGCTCGCGATAGGCCAGGTCGAGGCCGTCGAGGAACACCGAGAGCCCCGCCTTCGACGCGCCGTAGAGATAGTTGCCGCGCCGAGCGCGGTCGCCCGCCACGCTGCTGAAGGCGCAGATGAGTCCCCCACCCCGCGTGGCCAGCCGCGCGGCGGCCTGCTGGCAGAGCACCGCCGTCCCGGTGAAGTTGACCTCGAGCAGGGCGGCCAGCCGCGCGGGGTCGGCGGCCAGCTCCTCCTGGCGGCCGAAGGCGCCGCCGGTCACCACGAGGGCGTCGAGCCCACCCAGGGCGCGATCGGCCGCGTCGAGCGCGTCCGCGAACCCGGCGGGCCGGCCGAGGTCGAGCGGGGCGTGGCCGACCGGCGCGCGCGGCCCGCGCGCCTCCAGGTCGCGCGCGGAGAGCGCCAGCTCGGCCGCATCGCGGCCCAGCAGGAACAGGGCGTCGCCGCGCTCGGCGAGCGCCCGCGCCAGCGCGCGGCCCATGCCGCGGGTCGCGCCGACGAAGGCCACCTTCACGCGCGGTCCCCGAGGAGCCGGACGGACTGGGCGGAGCGGAAGCGGTGGCCCGGATCCCAGCGGTCGCGCACCGCGCGCCACTCGGCCAGGCGCGGCATCATGCGCGCGAAGTCCTCGGCGCGCGTCACCGCGTCCTTGGCGAGGTACACGCGCCCGCCGTGGGCGATCACCACCGCGTTCAGCTCGTGGATCAGGGCTAGGCTGGCCGCGCCGCGATACGTCATGTCGAGCGCCAGCGTGGTGCCCTCCATCGGGAAGGAGAGGTAGGCATCGGAGGCGGGGCCGCAGTCCTTGATCACGGCCAGGAACGAGGCCGCGCCGGCGGCGCCGAGCCGCTCGAGGATCGCGGCCAGCGGGGCGGCCCCCGCCGCGCGCGGCAGGACGCACTGGTACTGGAGGAATCCGCGCCGGCCGTAGAGCCGATTCCACTGCCCCACCGCGTCGAGGGGGTAGAAGAAGCGGTCGTAGGAGACCACGCGCCGCTTGAGCGCGCCGCCATGGAGCCGATAGTAGAGGTAGTTGAACCAGCGCATGAAGAGCGGGTTCAGCAGCCACTCCGGAGCGTCCACCGGCACGGTGAGCGGGAATCCGCGCGGCAGCCGGCGACCGGCCGCCTCCATCGGCGTGGCGTGGCGCCCGCGCATGAGAATGCCGCGGCCGACCGCGTGATCGCGGGCCAGGCAGTCGATCCAGCCGACGGTGTAGGGCCAGTCGTCGGCGCTCCGCTTGAGCCCCGCCAGCATGGCCTCGAGCCCCTCCACGCCCACGGTCTCCAGCACGATCCACGGCGACTCCACCCGGCGGAGCCTCAGGGTCACCTCCACGATGAGCCCGGTCAGCCCCATGCCGCCCACGGTGGCGAGGAAGAGCTCACGCTCGAGGGTGGGCCCGCACGCGACGCGCTTGCCGTCGGCGGTCACCAGGAGCAGGCGCTCGACGAACTGGCCGAACGAGCCGTCGCGGTGGTGGTTCTTGCCGTGGACGTCGCAGGCCACGCACGCCCCGACCGTCACGAACCGGGTGCCGGGGGTGACCGGCGGGAACCAGCCGCGCGGCAGGAACACCTTGAGGATGTCGGCGAGGCTCAGCCCCGCCTCGCAGTGGAGCCGCCCGCTGTCGCCGTCGAATCCCAGGATGCGATCGGCCCGCGTGTGCTCGATCACGAGCCCGCCGGGCGCCGCCGGCAGCGCGGCGTCACCGTACGCGCGGCCCAGGCCCCGCGCGATCACCGGCTCTCCGCCGGGCGGCAGCGCGGGCGTCCCGGAGCGATCCACCCGAGCGCGTCCCACCGGATGGCGGCCCCAGCCGGTCAGTTCCTCCAGGGGAAGCTCCCGCGCGCGGGCCCCCGCCTCGCTCACGGTGCCCACCGGGCGAGCCACGCGGGGCCCCACACCGGACCATAGATGATGACGAGGAGCGCCAGCATCCAGAGCCCGATATTGACGAGGAGCGCGCGGTCGCTGAGGAGGAGATCGGAGGGGTTGCCACCCATGTCCCGCCGGTAGAGCAGGTAGAGATACCGGAAGACGCCGTAGAGCACGAAGGGCAGCGTCACCGGCAGCAGCCGGGTGTTGAACTTGGCCACCGTCTCCGGGGACATGGTGTAGAGCGCATAGGCGGTCACGGTGGACGCGGTGACCACCGCCACCATCTGGTCGAGGAAGCTCTCGCCGTACTCGGCCAGGATGGGCCGATGCGCCGCCGCGTCCCCCTTGAGCGTCCGGTACTCGTGCCGACGCTTGCCCAGCGCCAGGAAGAGCGCGACCAGGATCGTGCAGATCACGAGCCAGCCCGAGATCTCCACCCCGATGGCCTCGGAGCCCGCGACCGCGCGGAGCACGAAGCCCGCGGCGACCGTGAGCACGTCGAGAATGACCAGGTGCTTGAGCCACACCGAGTAGGCGGTGAGGAGCGCCGCGTAGGCGGCGGCCGCCAGCCCGAAGCCCAGCGAGAGGGAGAACGCGGCGATGAGGCCGCCGATCACCAGCGCGATGCCCAGCCCCAGCGCGGCGGGCACCGGCACGGAGCCCCGCGCGATGGGCCGGTAGCGCTTCCCGGGATGTAGTCGGTCCTTGTCGACATCGGCCACGTCGTTGAAGACGTAGATGGCGCCGGAGAGCGCGCAGAAGATCAGGAACGCGGCCAGCGCCGGCCAGACGAGGGGGGTGAACAGGTTCTGCGAGAAGATGAGGCCGGCGAAGACGAAGAGGTTCTTGACCCACTGCCGCGGGCGGAGCGAGACGAGCACCGCGACCAGGAGGCTCACGAGGCCTCAGATCTTGATGACGTGACGGAAGTCTCCCACCGCGCCGGTGGCGTTGCGGGTGTCCAGGACGAGCCGCGCGTCCTTGACCAGCCGCGTCGGCTCGAACTCGGGGTGCGCGGTGAGCAGCACCACCAGGTCATAGGCGGAGAGATCGGCCTGCGTCCAGGCCACGCTCTTGAGGAGGTGGCCACCCACCAGGATCTGGGGCACCCGCGGGTCGACGTACTCGAGCCGCGCGCCGCGGGCGAGAAGATCCTCGATGATCTCGAGCGCGGGCGAATCGCGGATGTCCCCGACGCCCGCCTTGTACGCCACGCCCAGCGCCAGGATGCGCGAGCCCTTCACCGCCTTCGCCTGGTCGTTGAGGACATCCGTGGCGAGCTGCACCACGTAGCGCGGCATGCCGCCGTTGATCTCGTCGGCGAAGGCGATGAACTTGGCCTCGTAGCCGGCGAGCCGCGTCCGCCAGGAGAGATAGTGCGGGTCGCTCGGCAGGCAGTGGCCGCCGATGCCGGGCCCCGGGGAGAACGCCATGAACCCGAACGGCTTGGTGGCGGCGGCCCCGATCACTTCCCAGACCGACATGCCGAGCCGCCGGCACATGATGGCCAGCTCGTTGACGAGCGCGATGTTGACGCTGCGGAAGGTGTTCTCGAAGAGCTTCACCATCTCCGCGACCTGCGTGGAGGACACCGGGACGACGCGGTCGATGATCTGGCGGTAGAGGGTCTCGACCAGATGACGGCACGCGGGGGTGACGCCGCCCACCACCTTGGGAATCCGGGCGAGTGCCCAGGTCTGGTTGCCGGGATCGATGCGCTCCGGCGAGAACCCCAGGAAGAACTCCTCGCCCACTCGGAGCCCTCCGCGGCTCATGCGCGGAAGCAGCACCTCGTCGGTGGTGCCGGGATAGGTGGTGGACTCCAGCACCACGAGCGTGCCGGGCCGCAGCGCGTGGGCCACGCCGTCCGCCGCCGCCACGATGAAGGAAATGTCGGGCTCCTTGGACTTCCCGAGCGGAGTGGGCACGCAGATCACGATGGCGTCGGCCTCGCCGAGCGCGTCGGGAGAGGAGTGGATCGCGAGTCGCCCGCTCGACACCAGCGGGGCCAGGAGGGCGGCGGGCACGTCCTCCACCGGGCTCATGCCGCCCGCGAGGAGCGCGGTGCGGGAAGGATCGGCGTCCACCCCGATCACCTGGAAGCCGGCCCCGGCGAAGGCCACCGCGAGCGGCAGCCCGACGTAGCCCAGGCCCACCACGCCGACCGTGGCGGAGCGGCTCTTCAGGCGCTCCTCGAGTCGGGACCCGAGCGCGCCGAGCAGCGTCACCTCACATCACCTGGGCGAGCGCCCGCTTGATCGTGTCCACCACCTGGTCCACCTCCGGATCCAGGAGCTCGGGGAAGCACGGCAGGCACAGCACCTCGGCGGCGGCCTGGGTGGCCACCGGGAAGTCGCGGTCCGCGTTCGGCTGGGAGAAGAGCGGCTGCGCGGGGATCGTGCTCGGGTAGTGGATGGAGGTGCCGACGCCCAGTCCGGCCAGGGCGGCCGCGAGCGCCTCCCGCTTGGCCGACCGCACCGTGTACTGGTGGTAGATGTGCCGCGCGGGCGGCCGCTCCACCGGCAGGGCGAGCGGCAGGCCGGCGAGCGCGGTGCCGTAGTGGCGGGCGATCGCGCGGCGGCGCTCGTTCCACCCGGCCAGGCGCTTGAGCTTCACGCGGAGCAAGGCGGCCTGCAGCTCATCGAGCCGGCTGCAGCCGCCCAGCTCGATGTGCGTGTACCGGCGGGGCGCGCCGTGGTCGCGGAGCAGCCGGATGCGGTCGGCCACGTCATCGCGCGTGGTCAGCACCATGCCGCCGTCGCCGCAGGCACCCAGGTTCTTGGTCGGGTAGAACGACAGCGTGGTGGCGTCGGCCCACGCGGCCACCGGCCGGCCCGCGTAGGAGGCGCCCACCGCCTGTGCCGCATCGGCCACGATCACGAGGCCGCGCGCCCGGGCCAGCTCGCCGAGCGCGTCCATGGCCGCCACCTGCCCGTAGAGGTAGACCGGGACGATGGCGCGGGTCCGCGGCGTGATCGCCCGCTCAATCCGAGCCGGATCCAGGTTGAACGTGTCCGGCTCGATGTCCACATAGACCGGCGTGGCGCCCGCCATCACGATGGTGGTGGCGGAGGCGACGAAGGAGAACGCGGAGGTGATGACCTCGTCGCCCGGCCCGACCCCGACCGCCTTGAGCGCGAGCAGCAGGGCGTCGGTGCCGGAGCCCGTCCCCACCCCGTGGCGCGCCCCGCACAGGTCGGCCAGCTCGCGCTCCAGTCCCTGCCCTTCGGGCCCGAGGACGAACCGGCAGGAGTCGAGCACGCGCGCGGCCGCGTCCATCAGCTCGGCGCGCAGGGCCTCGTGTTGCCGCTTGAGGTCGATCTGCGGAATCATCAGAACCCCGGTCGGGCCGAGGTGCCCAGCTGGCCCAGGCCCAGGAGGTTGACCGAGATGCGGAACTCATTCTCGTCGCCGTGACGGTTCACGTACTCGGCCATGACGGACCAGCAGTTGAAGCGCCAGTCGATCCCCACCCGGTTCTCGATGGATCGCCCTCTCAGGACGTCCCAGGCGGTGGACCCGCGGACGTCCAGGTTGCTGAACAGCTTCACCAGCGCTTCCGCCTTCGCGTAGCGGCTGTTGCCCTGCTCGTTGAACCGGGGTCCCACCGCCACCACGAAGCGCGGATACGTGAGCCGGATATCCGCGTTGGCCTCCCGCAAGCCCAGATCGTAAACATTGTACCGGGCATCGGCGTGGAAACCGATCCTTTGGTTGGGGCTGACCGTCAGGTCGCCGTAGAGGTCCTTCAAAGGCTCGGAGACCGGGTCCATCTTGAACGTCTGGCTCACGGTAAAGCGCACCATCTCCCAGCGGACCGGCTGCTGGTCGGGACCGGACACCGTCTTGGCGTTCAGCGAGTTGGTGAGGTAGTAGGTGATCTCGTTGGCCTTGCCGAGCCGATCGATGCCGACGCGCCGCTCGTAGCCCGGATCGATTCCGGTGGCGGTGCTCGCGCCGGGATCGTACTGGGGATAGTCCTTCTGCTCGACGCCGCGGATCTGGATGACCCGCACGCGCGGCTCGATCACGTGCTGGTAGGCCGCGACCCCACCACCGCCGTCGCTCGTATAGACGCGGGAGACGCGGCTCTCCGCCTCCACCCCCCACTCCACCTGGCGGCGGACGCGCGGGTCGTTCACCGACTCCTCCACCGTGAGAGCGCCCACACGGGTGACCCGCTGGTCCACCACGCGCTGGTCGTAGTAGGTCAGCCGGCCCCCCGCAAACGGAGTGACCGTGAACACGCCGGCCACCGGGATCGGCATCAGGAGCCGCGGGTGGAAGTCGGCCCGGACGCCCTCGGGCCCCACGTCGCGGATGAAGTTCACGAAGCTCGCGGTGGTCTCGTAGAGCAAGCCGGGCACGCCGGGCACCGGCTGCCGGATGCCCACCAGCTTGATCTCGGGAACCCGCTGCAGCTCGATCGGGCGCGCGGTGGTGAGGTCCTGGTACCACTTCACGTTGCCGACCAGGCTCCAGGCGTCCCAGTTCTGGGTGACGAACACGTTCGTCTCGGCCCGCTGGTTGGCGCGATCCACCAGCCGGTTGCCGTAGTCGCGGAAGATGAGGTCATCGCTGGTGACGTTGGCGTTGACCTTGAACGACAGGCGGGGGGTGATCTGCCAATCGTGGCGGAAGGCCGCCCAGCCGCGGTTCTCCTGCAGGCGTGGATCGTTGCGAGCGAACTCGTCGACGCCAAAGACGGCCAGCTCGCCGCGCTGCTCGCGGGACATCACGTACCGGTAGTCGCCCTCGATCCCCACGCCGCGCCGGGTGTAGGCGTCGAGGCTGACCGTGAGGTCCTGGCTGTCGTCGATCGCCCAGAAGTACGGGATCCTCGAGAAGACGCCCTTGCGCGAGGATTGGCCGAACTCCGGGAAGAGGAACCCCGATTGGCGCTCGCGGCGCAGGGCCGCCGCGAAGAACGGCACCCACGGCAGCACCGGGATGCCCCTCACCCAGAACGAGGCGTCGCGCCCGTAGACGATGTCATCGAGGTCGGCGGTGCCCGAGCCGAACCGGAAGGACCAGGGCGGATCGTCGCCCTCGCAGGTGGTGAATACGCCGCGCCGCATCTCGTAGACGCTGTCGCCGACGCGATCCATTCGCTCGGCCGAGAGGTGGTAGAAGGGCGCCGAGACCGCGGAGCCCTTGTAGACCACCCCGGTGCCCGTCTTGAGGTTGTAGTCGATGCGCTCTCCCACCAGGCGGTCCGGCCCGTCGTAAAAGACCACCTTGCCTTGGGCCACCGCCTGGCCGGTGTCGCGATTCAGCTCCACGCGGTCGGCGAGCAGGCGGGTCGGGCCCCGGATGATCTCCACGTTGCCGGTCGCGATGAGCAGGTCGCTGGGCCCGCCCACCTGCTGGAGCTGATCGGCGATCACGGTGGCTTCCTCGCCGCCCGCGCGGACCGTCACGCCGCCCGGCTGCGCCCAGGCCGAGCCGGCGAGGAGCGCCAGGGCGACGGCGGCCGAGAGGAAGAGGGCGAGCAGGATCGGTGGGACGCCGCGCGCGAGCCCGCTAGGGCCGGGCATCGAGCGGACGGAGCATCGGGGAGCCGACATGAGTGCCCATGCTAGCAGCGGGCTCCGGCCGTGAAAAGGACATCCTGCCTGTCGCCGGCGGCGGCCAGGACGTCGCCGATCAGCGAGAGCGAGCCGGCCACGCACACGATCCCTCGCGGATCGGCGGCGGTGGCGGTCGCGAGCGCGTCCTTCGGGGACGGCGCGACGTCTACCCGCAAGCCCGGCGGCAGCAGGGCCCGCAGCGCGTCCGGCGGGGCGGCCCGCGGATTGGCGGAGGCGGTGAGGACGACCCGGGCGGCCAGGGGCCGGAGGGCGGCCAGGATGCCGCCCGCGTCCTTGTCGGCGAGGACGCCGATCACGAAGGTGACGAGCCGCCCCGGGAAATACGCGCGCAGCGACGCGGCCAGCGCCCGGGCCCCCG
>Ga0137403_10006096_pt1 | contig 13853 bp, 8 predicted proteins | sample CZOMad2_1_16fung_FD_122057 | JGI IMG/M metagenome (GOLD analysis project Ga0137403, IMG submission 122057) | Vadose zone soil fungal communities from Angelo Coast Range Reserve, California, USA - CZOMad2_1_16fungal (Hybrid Assembly) | ecosystem: Environmental > Terrestrial > Soil > Vadose zone... | reverse complement strand
CGTACAGAAGCTCTCCAGGGTGCAAGATTTGTCCGCGGATCTGGTCGCCAATCGCGTCCGATGACCCGACGGTCACGTACAGCAATCCTTGATCGAGGTCCGAGAAGTCCAGAGCGCCGGTCAACCTCACGGATCCGACCATGTCCTCACTGACGTCACCAAGAGAGTAGATTCGCGCGCCGATTTCCAAAGCGGTTCCGACGTGCAGCTCGACACGCCGCGCGTTCGAGACGTTCTGGCGGATGTGATAACTCAGCGTCTGCTGGTCAGCGTCGAATGAGAACAGCGCTCGCCCCGATGCGTTCCCCGCGCGCGGCACCGCCGAGTGGCCATCGAGATCTGCAACGTAAGTCGCTGCTGCGTCGTCAAAAGCAGGTGCATTCGTGTTTGGCGTTCCCAGGTAAACCGGACGGGACGCGGAGCTCGCCGACGCGGGCGACGCAACCGCACTGCCGCCTTTAGGCACGAAGGACGGATTCGAGGCAGTCGGTCCGGATTCTGTGGCGCCACCACCGCCACTCGGATCGGTGGGCTTTACGAGGCCTGGACCTGGGCGAGCTTCGACGCCGCTGTCCGAGCTACGTCCGCCGCACGCCGGGAGAGTAAAAACCAAACCCGCCGTTGCCAGCGCAAGCGCAATTGCACGCGATGTAAGAGCACACATTGATTGTCGGCACGAAGCAAGCGTCGTGCCCGAAAATTCCGCCGGGTTTTTCGCCGGTTTTTCGGTGTTTCAGGTCGCGGACGCGGGCCCGTCAAGCGCAGGTTTACTCTCGCCGCCGGCACACGCGATATCGCAGTCTCGGTCGGAGCTGACGCCGACAAGTGGAGCTTGTCGAACGACGCTACGGGCTCACTTCCACGCGGCAGTGCGCCAGTAATCGCTCGCCGTCGATGATCAGGCGCTGGGCGACCTCAGAACGCAGCCCGCGCGACGTCAAGTAATAGAGCTGCTCGGGGTCCACCTGCGCGATCGCGGCGGGCTCGGCGGCAGGGGGGAGGATGGGCGATCCCGCCGCTCCTGCCGGCGCCGCGACAGTGCCGGCGGTGCCACCGGCAGGCCCGCCGGTACTGCCGGCGAGGGGGGCAAGGAAGACGCCGCATTCGCCGCAGAACTTGAAGCCGGGGGGGTTCGCGACGCCGCAGCCGGGGCAGAGGAGTTGCAGCCGGGCGCCGCATTCCCCGCAGAACTTCTGCTGGGCGGGGTTGTCGAATTGGCATTGCGGGCACTTCACGGCTCGTCCCCTGGGCTCGGGTAAAGTCTACAACGTCAGGTGGTCTGGCGCTCGACCAGCCGGGCGAAGAGCCCTCCCCGGGCCACCAGCTCCTCGTAGGTGCCCTCCTCGACCACCCGTCCGGCCTTGAGGACGTAGATCCGGTCGGCGTGGAGGATGGTGCTCAGGCGGTGGGCGACGACGATGCGGGTGGCCTTCAAGCGCGCCAGGCTCTGGCTGACGATCTCCTGGGTCCGGTTGTCGAGGGCGGAGGTCGCCTCGTCGAAGAGCAGGATGCGCGGCCGGTGGACCAGAGCGCGGGCGATCAACAGGCGCTGCCGCTGCCCGCCGGAGAAGGTGCCGGCCCCCTCGGAGACCACGGTGTGCATACCCATGGGCATGGCGCGGATGTCCTCTTCGAGCCCCGCCATCCGCGCCGCCTCCCAGGCCGCGTCGATCCCCAGGTCGCCCTCCCCCACGATATTCGAGTAGAGGCTCCCCACCATCGGCCGGCCGTTCTGGAGGACCACCCCGATCTGCCGGCGCACCGAGTGGACGTCGAGCGAGGGGAGGTCCTGGCCGTCGAAGTAGATCGAGCCCGCGGCCGGTTGCTCGAACCCGAGGAGGAGCCGCAGGCAGGTCGACTTGCCGGACCCCGAGGGGCCGACCAGGGCGATGAGTTCGCCGGGGCGGGCGCGGAAGGAGACGTCGTCCAGGACCAGCGGGCCGTCCGTCTTGTAGCGGAAGGAGACGTGGCCGAGCTCGACGTCCCCGGCCAGCTCGCCGGCCTGGGCCTTGGTGGCGTCCACCTCGGGCGGCGTGGTGAGGATCGGCGACAGCCGCTCGTAGATCGGCACCATGGTGAGGACGGTCGAGAGCAGGCCGATCAGCGACAGGGCCGCAGTCTGGAACTGGCCGAAGGCGGCGTTGAAGGCGAGGAAGTCGCTGGTCGAGAGCCCGGCCCCCGTGGAGAGCATGGAGACGCCGGCCATGGCGAAGAGGGCGGCGAGGGTGAGCACGCCGTAGGCGGCGTTGAACGCCGCCTGCACGTTGGCGAAGCGCTGCGCCTCGATCGTCCGCTGCCGCTGCGCGGCAAAGCGTTCGGCCCAGAGGGCGTAGGCGCGGCGCTCGGCCCCCGCCACCCGGAGCTTGCCGACGGCGTTGATCAGGCCGAAGAGGAGGCTCGCGATCCGGCCCTCCAGGTGGAGGAGCTGGCGCTGTTTGCGCAACTGGAGATAGACCAGGAGCGCGGTCACCGCGAGGAGGACGGCGACGAGGCCGGTGGCGACGAACGCCAGCCGGGGGCTGTAGGCGAAGAGGAGGGCGAAGCTGAAGACCGAGAAGACGGCCGAGAGGAGCGCCGTCAGGACGTTGCCGGTCACCAGCTCGCGGATCGAATCGATGCCCATCGAGCGGGAGGCCAGGTCGCCGACGGTGAAGCGGCGGAAGAAGGCGACCGGGAGGGCGAGCAGCCGGTCCCAGACGGCCGCCTGGACCGTGCCGTCGAACTTGCCGCCCAGGCGGAGGACGGCAATGCTCCGGGTGACCTGGAAGGCGGCGGCGGCGAAGGCGCTGACCGCCAGGGCGAGGCTCATTTCGAGCAGCTGCCCGCGGTTGGAGCTGGGGATGATGCTGCCGAAGATGGCGCCGGTGGCGAGCGGGACGAGGAGGCCCAGCACCCCACCCGCGATCCCCATGAGGAGGAGGGTCGCGAGGTCGTCCCGGCGGTTGCGGAGCATCATCTGCAGGAGGTCCCGCAGTTTCAGCGGGCGCTCGGGGAACGGCGGGTAGAACATGTAGGCCTCGCCCGCCAGACGCTCGGCCAGGGCGGCGTTGACCGGCCGGCGCGTGGCTTCCAGGGGATCGGCCGGATCGACCATCTCGTAGCTCGTGCGCGAGGTGGGGAGGAGGGCGACGGCCCGCCGGGATTCCCCCTTCTCGTCGAGGAGGCGGAAGGCGAGAAGGGGGCCGTTGTCGCGGCGCCACCAGTCCTCGCGCAGGATCACCCGCCGGAACCGGACCCGCGAGGCGGCGCAGATGCGATCGAGGAGGCGTCCCCGCTGGCCCTCGCCGCCGGCGGTATCCAGGTGGAGGTCGATCCCCTGGGCCCGGCCGACCCAGCGGCAGGCGACGAGGAGGGGGGCCTCCTGTTCTTCCGGGGGGAGCGGGACATGGAGGTCCTCGCCCAGCACCGCGGCGAGCCGCCCGTGGGCCGCCGCGACGGTTCCGCGGTCGCGCACGTCCTTGCGGCCCAGCCGGGTGCGCTCCTCCTCGGTGGCGCGGGCCACCTCCAGGCCGACCAGGCGGAGGAACAGCTCGTGGTAGCGGTCGAGCCCCTCCCAGAGGCCGCCGCCGCGGAGCAGGATGCGGGTGTCGACCGCGGAGAGCTCCAGGGGAGAGGTGCTGACGAGCCAGGTCCGTTCGGCCAGGGGGAGGAGGTACTCCTCGGGCGCCAGGGCGAGCTCCGGAGCGCCCAGGAAGCAGGAGTCGCCGAGGACGTGGCGCACCCAGACGACACCCTGGTTCGAGCGGGCGGCGGTGCCCGGCGTCTCGATGCGGGTCTCCGCTCCCGGCCGGAGCTCGGCGAAGACCTGGGGCGGCGAGGCGCGCGGGATCTGGCTCGCGAGGCCCTGAATCCAGCCCTCGATCCGGGTGGCGAGGTCGGCCGCGACGGCGGGGTCGCGGGCCAGCTGCCGCAGCCGCGGGACCGCCAGCTGGAGGAGCCGGGTCCCCGGGAGGCCGACGGCGAGGAGAGCCATCCCGCCGGCACCGCCCGGCGCGCTCGGAGGGGTCCCGAAGATCATCTGGCCGGCCCGGGCAGTCAGCAGGTGGGTGCGCGGCCCCTCGCTCCCGTCCTCGCCCAGGCGCACGGCGAAGACCTCCACCTTGCCGGCGGCCAGGAACCAGGCCGTCTCGGCCGGAGCGAGGCGGAACGGCAGGTTGCCGCCGACCTCGACCTCCAGGGCCTCGGGCCGGAGCAGTTCTTCCAGGCTCTTGACGCTCATCTCACTCGTTCTGGATCAGCCGGGCGTAGGCGCCGCCCGCCCGCAGCAGCTCCGCATGGGGACCGCGCTCGACCACCTTGCCGCCTTCTAAGACGAGGATCTCGTCGGCGTCGCGGATGGTGCTCAGGCGGTGGGCGACGATCAGGCAGGTGCAGCCCCGCCGCCGCAGGTTCTCGTCGATCTGCTGCTCGGTTTCGGGGTCCAGGGCGGAGGTCGCCTCGTCCAAGACTAGGAGGGTGGGGTGGCCGACCAGGGCGCGGGCAATCTCCAGCCGCTGCCGCTGGCCGCCGCTCCAGTTCGCCCCGTCCTCGTCGACCGGGCTGTCGTAGCCCCCCGGCCGGGCGGCGATGTCGTCGTGGATGCAGGCGTCCCGGGCCGCGGCCACCACCTCCGGCAGGCCGAGGGTGGCGTCCCACAGGGTCAGGTTGTCGCGCACGCTCCCCTCGAAGAGGAAGAGACTCTGATCGACCGTGGCCACCGAATTGACCACAACGCTCCGCGGCACCAAGGCGCGCGGCCGGCCGTCGAAGCGGATCTCCCCCTGCCAGGGCGCATAGAGACCGGCGACGAGCTTGGCCACCGTCGACTTGCCGCTCCCCGAGCCGCCGACCAGGGCGACCCGCGAGCCGGGCTTCAGGCTCAGGTTGAAGTTTTCGAGCAGCGGGGGCGCCAGCGGGCTGTAGCCGAAGGTGACGTCGACGAGGTCCAGCCGGCCGGAGAGCTTGACCGGCAGCTCGGACGGCGTCTCCGCGCCCGCCGCACCCGCCGTCGCCTCCACTCCCTCCAACATCGCGGGGTCGATGGCGTAGCCGAGGACGTCGTCCAGTCGGTTCATGTCCCCCTCGGCCGTCTGCAGCTTGCCGCCCAGGCTGACCAGGCGGCTGACCGGGGTGACGAAGCTCACCATGAGGAGCTGGAAGGCGACGAGCCCCCCCAGGGAGAGGGCGCCGTTCATCACCCGCAGGCTGCCCAGTCCCAGGAGGATGGCCGTATTGAGCGCCAGGAGGAGCGGCGGCACGGCGTCCAGGACTTGGGTGGTGCGATCCAGCTCCTGGCGGATGTTGACCACCTTGGCCTGGTAGCCCGACCAGCGCGCGTAGAGGCTCGACTCGCCGCCCATGGCCTTCAGGGTCTCGATCGTCTGCAGGCCGCCGATCGCCGTGCCGTAGAGCTTGCCGCGCTCCTGGAGGAGGCGCCGGCTGTCGTCGACCCGTTTTCGGGAGACGTAGCGCAGGGCCGCCACGTTGCCCGAGATGACGGCGATGCCGACCAGGGTGAGGACGGCGTCGTACTGGAAGAGGAGGACGGCGAAGAAGACGACCAGGATGGCGCCCAGGGCGCTCGTCGCCAGGTCGCGCGAGAGGAGCTGGGCGACCCGGTCGTTGATCGCCACCCGGTTGCTGATGTCGCCGGCGAAGCGCTGGTTGTAGAACTCGACCGGCAGGCGCAGGACGTGCCAGAGGAAGCGGCTGGAGGAGGCGAGGGCGATCCGGGTCTCCAGGCGCAGCAGATAGGTCTGCTGCAGCCAGGTCAGGGCGCCCGCGAGGACGGCGGTGGCCGCCATGGCGAGGAGGAGAGGTCCCAGCCACTCGCGGCGGTTCTCCAGCAGGACGTTGTCGACGAAGACCTTGGAGAAGATGGGGGCGACCATTCCGGGGATGACCAGGGCGAGCCCGGCGAGGAGGACGAAGGCGAGCGCCCCTCCCGAGCCGCCGAGGCGGCGGCCAAGGGCGGGGAGGAGGCGGGGCGGCGAGCCGCCCCGGGCGAATTCCGAGCCGGGGGCGAAGGTGAGGACGACGCCGGTGAACGACTGGTCGAGCTCCTCCTCGGAGAGGGTGCGCGGCCCGGAGGCGGGGTCGTTCAGGTAGACCCGCCCTTTGCGAAACCCTTCGAGCACGACGAAGTGGTTGAAGTTCCAGTGCAGGATCACCGGCATGGGGAGGGTCCGCAGGTCGGCCGGCTCCTTCTTGTAGCCCTTGGCCTCCAGGCCGTAGCGGCGGGCCGCCTTCGCCATGTTGCTCGCCTTGCTGCCGTCGCGCGAGACGCCGCAGGCGAGGCGCATCTCCTCCAGGGGCACGAAACGGCCGTAATGGGCGAGGACGATGGCGAGCGCCGCCGCCCCGCACTCGACCGCCTCCATCTGGAGGACGGTGGGGGTGCGGGCCGGTTTGCCGACCTTCGGCGCTCCCGATTTCCGCCGCAGCACCGCTTTCAGACCCCCAGCTTCTCGCGCACCGTGGGGATGACCAGGCTCACCGGGCGCTGCTCCCTGACGATGACGCTTCCGGTCGCGAGGGTACCGCTGCTGATCTTCAGGTTGGGGCCGCGCGACGAAGACCAGCGGTAGCCGGTCGGAGTCGCCGCATCACGGTCGAGGGCGACCTCGATCTGGATCGGCGGACCCTCCTTCATCAGCTTGGTGACCAGGGCCTCGTTGCCGATCAGACGGGTCATGGCGAGCGCGCTGGTGGGAAAGTCGGAGGTCCACTGGACCTGGCCCAGGATGTAGCCGTACTCCTCGCGTTTGACGGTGGTGGGCGAGATGCGGGCCGGCAGGCCGGCATGGATGCGCTTGCCCTCGGCCGCTGGGACGAAGAGGACTGCCATCAGCTCCTCGGAGAGAACCTCGACAGAGAGGAGGGGGGTGCCGGGACTGACCACGGCGCCACGGGCGGCGAGGAGCTCCAGGACTCGGCCGGAGTACTGCGAGATGACGACGCGGTTCTCCGCCAGCTTCGCCCGGTCCTCCCGAATCTGCTGCTCGAGGTCGTTGATGCTGTTGCTCCGCGTCTCCAGCTCCTGGTCGAGCTGGTGCTGGGCCTCCAGGTCCTTGAGCGTCAGGCCGTTCAATTCGAGTTTCTTACTCGCCAGCTGATCGCGATCGGTGTTCAGCTTCTGCTCGGTGTCCAGGTAGGTCTGGTGGGTGATCAGACCGTCGTCGAGGAGCTTTTTTTCGGCGCCGCGCCGCGCCTCCAGGAGGCGGATGTCGTTCTCCAGGGTGTCGATCGTCCCATTGAGATTCGATTTCTGCTGTGCGAGGTCGCGCTGGCGCAGGCGCTTCTGCTCGTCGGCCGAGCGCTTCATCGCCTGTTGTTCGGCCCGCAGGTCGGACAGCTTGGCGAGGGAATCGTCGATCTGCCGTTGCAGGAGGTCCTGTCGCAGCCTGGCCACCACCTGCCCCTTCTGGACGACGCCGCCGACCGCGACCAGCACCTCCTCGACCTGGCCGGCACCGTTGGAGACGACATTCGAGACGCCTCCATGACGCAGGAGGATGCCCTCTCCCGTCACCTCGGTGGGGATCCGGCCATAGACCCCCCACAGCAGAGAGGCCACGAGCAGGCCGCAGAGGCCGGTGAGGGCGAGCCACCCCTGGGGATTGGTCACCTGCATCAGCTGGTCGAGCTGTTCGGGAGAGGAGAGCCGCTCCAGGGCGACCTTGCGGAAGATCATGGTGTTGCCTCCGTGGGAGAGGGAACGGTGGTGAGACGGTCCCGGCGCACGGCCGGGGTCTCCCCCTCGACCGCGAGCAGGGTGCCGGTGGCGAAGCGCAGCTCGACCAGGGCGAGGGCGAGGTTGAGCTGGGCCGAGACCTCTCCCTGGCGGGCGGCGGTCAATCGGTCGCGCTGGGTGATGACGTTGAGCAGGGTCGAGGTGCCGGCGCGCAACTTCTTCTCCTCGTTGAGGACGGTGCTCTCGAAGAGGCGCACCGCGTCGCTCGACCGCGCCAGCTGGCGGGCGCTCCGGGTCACGGTGTCGAAGGCGGTGGGGACGTCGGCGCCGATCTCCTTCGCCGTCAGGTCGACCCGCAGGCCATTGATCTGGCGGGCGGCCCGGCTCTGCTCCAGGGCGCCCCGCTCCTTGCTGCGCAGGATGGGCCAGGCGAGCTCGAAGCCGAGCGCCACGCTCCCCCCGGGGACGTAGTGATAGAGAGGGGAGAAGAAAGGCCCGGCGCCGCTCCCGTTGGCGAGGCCGCTGTAGCTCGGCGTGAGCACCAGGTCGAGCTGCGGTTGCAACGCGTTGTCGGCGGCGCGGACCACGATCTCGCTCTCCGCCAGGCGCTCGCGGGCGGCCTGGAGGTCGGCCCGGCGGGCGAGGGCCTGGCCGACGAAGCGGCCGGCCGCCTCCGGCGGGGGGAGGTCGCCCGGCGGCACGGTGGGGAAGGGCTCGGCGGGAAGGGGGAGGGCGGCGATCTCGGCGGCGTCGAGGCCGATTTCCCGCCCGAGGTCCTGGCGCGCCTTGAACAGGGCGGTCTCGCCGCCGATCCGGGAGGCCTCCTTGGCCGCTAGGTTGGCCTCCAGCTGCACCAGCTCCGCGGCCGGGGTCTGGTCGGCGTCGACCAGCCGGCGGGTGGTCTGCCAGAGCTCCCGGGAGCTCCGTTCGCTCTCCCGCAGGATGTCGAGGTTCTCCGCCGCCGCTTTGAACGACCAGTACTGGTCGGCGACGGCGACGAGGCGCTGGGCGGTCGCGTGGGCGAGATCGAGGCCGGCGGCCGCCACCTCCCGCTCGGCCGCCAGCTCCTGGGCCGCGGTCGCCGCCTTGCCCTTGCCCCGCAGCAGCGGCTGGCGGAAGGTGAAGGCGACCGTCGCCGTATTCACCGCCTCCGGGGAGAGGGCGGGGTCCTCGGTACGCAGGAGCTGGAGCTGGGGTTCGATCGAGAGTCCGGAGCGGAACTGCTTGGTGAAGCCTAGGTCGCCCTCGGTCGTCCGCTGCGGATCGCTGGTGCTCGTCGAGAGCGGCGTGTTGGTGCTCGCCTGGGTCAGCTTGCTGGTGAGCCGCGGATCGAACGGCCCGGCGGCCACGAGCAGCGCCCCGCGGGAAGATTGGAGCTGCGATCTTGCGATCGAGATGTTGGGGTCGTGCTCCAGCGTCAACTGGATCGTTTCGAGAAGGCCGAGCCCGGGAGGGGGAACGGGGGAAACGGGTTCGGGCGCGACGGCGAGAAGGGGCAGCCCGAGGGCCAGAACAGAGGCCACCGCACGCCACTTCGGGCGGTGCCTCCCGGAGGGGGCGCCGCGCCGGAGGGAGAACAGCTTCTCGAATACGGCCAAGCTAAATTAGGCTAGCATCGTGACCTGGGAGTTTCAAGCCGCCCTCCTTTCCCGTCTCGGCGCGACCGGCGTCGAATGCGAAGAGCTTCTGCGCTACAACGAGAACGTCTTCGATTTCGGGGCGCTTGCGCCGCGGTTGCCGCTGCCCGACGAGCCTTTCGTCGCCACCTGGGAGGCGTGGGCGGCCGAGGCCCGGGGGCGGGGGGCCGGCGGCGCCATCGCCGTTCTCGCCGAGCACCTGCCCCAGCTCCGGTTTCCCATCCGCGAGGGGATGAGTGGCACCGAGGCCTACCAGGCCGCGACCCGCCGGGGCGTGCCGCCCGCCACTCTCCCCGCGGCCACCGGCCTGCCGCTCGCCCGGCCCGAGCTCGTCGAGCTCACCCTCCACGCCAGCCCCGCCGGGCGGATCCCGGTGCTCACCGTGCGCGGCCGCGCCGAGTTCGTGGCCCTGGTGCAGGCGCTCGGGCACCGCAACGAGCCCTATCCGGTCCCCGAGTCGCAGGGCGCCCTGATGCTCTCCGGCTACAACAACTGGTCACGGATCGCGGCCCACAAGCGCGAGTGGGAGGCGCGGCCCGCCGCGGAGCGGCAAGGGAGCTGGGGCGAGGAATTCGCCCGCCTGCAGGCGCGGCGGGAGCTCTACCAGGACCGTTTCATCCTGCTCTCCGACGGCCCCTACAGCGCCGTTCCGGCGGCCGACCTGGGACTCGACGACGCCTCCTGGCGGGAGCTGTCGCTCGCTCTGCGCCGCGACCACGAGTGCGCGCACTACTTCACCCGCCGGCTCTTCGGGGCGATGCGCAACAACCTGCTGGACGAGCTGATCGCCGATTATGCCGGGATGGTGGGGGCGATCGGCCGCTTCCGGGCCGACTGGTTCCTGCGCTTCCTGGGCCTGGAGGCGTTCCCCCGCTGTCGGCCGGACGGGCGACTGACGATCTACCGCGGCACCCCGCCCCTGTCGGAGGGGGCTTTCCGCATCCTGCAGGGGCTGACCCGGGAGGCCGCCCTGAACGTCGAGCGTTTCGACGCCGCCCTGCCGCCCGGGCCGCGCAGCCTGGCGGAGCGGGCACTGGCGCTCACAGCCCTGGCAGCCCTGCGGCTCGAAGACATCGCCGCCCCGGGGGGCGACGAGGCGCTGGCGCGCGCCTACCGACAGATCAGATGAAGGTCTTGATCTCGGCCTTGGCTTTGAGGGCCTGGACCCTTGTCTGGATCCCTTCCTGGGTCTGGCGCTGCTTCAGCATCTCGGCGATCCGCTCCTTGACCTGGTCATAGGGCACGGTGCTCGCGTCCTGGCGCTCCAGGAGCTGGATGATGTGGTAGCCGAAGGGGCTCAGGACGACCGGGGAGATCTCGTTCTTCGCCTTCAGGGCGAAGGCGGCCTTCTCGAACGGCTCGACGGTGTCGCCGCGCGAGATCCAGGAGAGGTCGCCGCCCTGCGGCTTGGAGCCGGGGTCGTCCGAATTCTCGGTGGCGAGCTTGGCGAAGTCCTCGCCCTTCTTCAGGCGGGCCAGGAGCTCGTTGGCCTTGGTCTCGGCCTTCTGCTTGTCGGCCGCCGGCGCGGCCTTGTCGACCTTGACCAGGATGTGGCGCAGGTGCAGCTTCTCGGGCTGCTGCATCTTGTCCTTGTTCTGGTCATAGAAGGTCTTGGTCGCCTCGTCCGTCACCTTGATCGAGTTGGTGACCTGGGTCTCGATGTACTTCTGGATGGTCAGCTGGTGCCGGAAGATGTCGGCGAGCTGCGCCTCGGTGACCCCCTCGGTGGCGAGAGCCTTCTTGAAGTCGTCGGCATTGGGGAACTGGCTCTTCGCCTGGTCGATCTGCTTTTTCACCTCGTCGTCGGTGACGGTGACGCCCTGGGCCTTGGCGTCGCCCTCGAGCAGGGTGCGGGCGATCATGCCGTCGAGCACCTGGTGGTAGAGGTTGGCGGGCAGTGCCCCGGCCGGGGCGCCCTGCTGGGCCATCCGGGCCTGGACCCCCTTGACCTCCTTGACCAGGTCGTCCTTCTTGATGTCCTGGCCGTTGACCTTGGCCACCACCGCCGGGAACTTGTCCGGGTTGGGCGGCGGTTCCGTGGCGGGTGGAGCGCTGGGGGGGGCCGGGGCGCCCGCGGCGGGCGGCTGTCCGGCGGTCGGCGGTGCGGCGGCGGTCGTGGCCGGAGCCCCGGTCGTGGCCGCTGTCGCCGGTGCAGCGGGTTTGTCCCCCTGGGCCTTGGCCGTGGCGCTCTCGCTGGCGCGGGAGCAGCCGACGCCCGCCAGGAGCAGGAGGACGCAGGAGAGGGAGAGCGGCAGGAGCCGCGGGCGAGGAGATGCGCTGGGTCGGTTCATGGCGGATTCCTTGCGGGGGAGGCGGAGATGCAGCGTTCCCCGCCGGGAAAGGGACATGATGGCAGCGGACCTCCCGCCGCCTCTTCAGGGCTTCAACCGATGTCCGGTCGGCTTTATTCGCCGGCGCGGTAGTGTACACCCCTTTCTGCGGCGCGGGCACACCGGAAGGGGAGCAGGGATCGTCTATACTGAAGCCCCGTCCGGGTCCGCAGGAGCGGCGCCCGCGCACGGCCCCAGCCACCCCGAAAGGAGCCGTCATGGCCGTCAAGGATGTCAAGGAAGAGCCCACGGTCGCCGCAGCGCGGCACGACGAGAGCTCTATATATAAGGATGACGCCCTATTGACCATGGCCGAGGCGCGGCAGCGCTGGGAGGGGGCGACCGCCAGGTCTTTCGCCCAGGTACCGCCCTGGAAGGGGGACTGGACGACCGTCTCGGCGATGGAGGTGCCCCACCTGGTCACCCCGGAGCAGGTCGCCGGCATCGACCTGGGGCGCGAGATCGGGGTGCCCGGCGAGTACCCGTATACCCGCGGCATCCACCCCACCGGCTACCGGGGGAAGCTGTGGACCATGCGGCAGTTCGCCGGCTTCGGCACCGCCGCCGACACCAACCAGCGCTTCAAGTACCTCCTCTCCCAGGGCCAGACCGGCCTCTCCGTCGCCTTCCACCTGCCCACCCTCTACGGCTACGACTCGGACCACGAGATGGCCAAGGGCGAGGTCGGCAAGTGCGGCGTCGCCGTCGACTCGCTGGCCGACATGGAGACCCTGTTCGACGGCATCCCCTTAGGCGAGGTCACCACCTCGATGACCATCAACTCGACCGCCCCCATCCTCTTCGCCATGTACCTCGCGGTGGCGGAAAAGCAGGGGGTGGACATCGCGAGCCGGGTTTCGGGCACCCTGCAGAACGACATCCTCAAGGAGTACATCGCCCAGAAGGAGTACATCTTCCCGCCGCGGCCGTCGATGCGCCTGATCACCGACCAGTTCGCCTTCGCCGCCCAGCAGGTGCCGCGCTGGAACACCATCTCGATCTCCGGCTACCACATGGCCGAGGCCGGCGCCACGCCCGTGCACGAGGTCGCGTTCACGCTGGCCAACGCCAAGGAGTACGTCCGGGCCGCGCTGGCCTCGGGCCTGGCCGTCGACGACTTCGCCCCCCGGCTCTCGTTCTTCTTCGTGGCCAGGACCACGCTGCTCGAGGAGGTGGCGAAGTTCCGCGCCGCGCGGCGGCTGTGGGCGCGCATCATGAAGGAGGAGTTCAAGGCCACCGACCCCCGGTCGCAGATGCTGCGGTTCCACACCCAGACGGCCGGCGTTCAGCTCACCGCGCAGCAGCCGGAGGTGAACCTGATCCGGGTCAGCCTGCAGGCGCTCGCGGCGGTGCTCGGCGGGACCCAGTCGCTGCACACGAACTCCTTTGACGAGGCGCTCGCGCTGCCCAGCACCAAGGCGGCCCGGCTGGCGATCCGGACCCAGCAGGTCATCGCCAACGAGAGCGACCTGACCGCGACCGCGGACCCGTTCGCCGGCTCGTACGCGATCGAGTCGATGACCGACGACATCGAGGCGGCCGCGGAAAGCCTGATCGACCGCATCGAGGATATGGGCGGGGCGGCCGCGGCTATCGAGCAGGGTTTCCAGAAAGCCGAGATCGAGGCCGCGGCGTACCAGGTGGCACGGGAAATCGACGAGGGCGAGCGTATTGTCGTTGGCGTGAACAAATATGTCGCCGACGGCGAGGAGCGTTATCAGCCGCTGCGCGTCGACCCGTCCATCGAGGCGGCGCAGGCGGCCCGGCTGGCCCGGCTGCGGCACGAGCGAGCCAAGGAGCCGGTGGCGCGCGGCCTTGCCGCGCTCAAAAAGGCCGCGGAAGGTGACGAGAACGTGCTGTACCCGCTCCGGGACGCACTGCGGGCCGATGCCACTCTCGGTGAGGTCTGCGACGCGCTGCGCGATGTCTGGGGCGAGTACCGGCCCCGCGAAATCTGATAACTGATCAGCGCACGAAGGGTCCTGGCATGGCTATCGAGTGGAATCCTTCCCGCGGCGCGACGCTCGGCGTCGAATGGGAGGTCCAGCTAATCGACGGCGAGACCAAGCTGCTGCGCCAGGAGGCCGGGAAGCTGCTCGACCAGCTGCCCGTGGCCGCCGATACCGGGGAGCACCCGCGAATCAGGCATGAGCTGATGCAGTCCACTCTTGAGCTGGTCACCGGCATTTGCAGCACCGTGTCCGAGGCAAAGGA
>Ga0137403_10003416_pt1 | contig 13856 bp, 8 predicted proteins | sample CZOMad2_1_16fung_FD_122057 | JGI IMG/M metagenome (GOLD analysis project Ga0137403, IMG submission 122057) | Vadose zone soil fungal communities from Angelo Coast Range Reserve, California, USA - CZOMad2_1_16fungal (Hybrid Assembly) | ecosystem: Environmental > Terrestrial > Soil > Vadose zone... | reverse complement strand
GTTGGAAAGCGTAGTCGTCAGAAGAGCAGCGGAGACGCCGATGACTCTGCCGCCGATATTGGCCGCGAAGCCTTCGCCCGTGGCGCGCAAACGAGTCGGGTAGACTCTGGGCAAATAATTTCCCCAAAAGCTGTGAAGGCCATTGAAGAGCATGGTGGCAAGAAAAAGTCCCAGGTGGAGGAGCGCCAAAGTGCGAGTGGCCGCAAAAAAGTAGAGAAAAGGAAAGACAATCAGGGAGGGAACGAAGAACAGAAGTGCGCGCCGGCGTTGCGAAACAACGTGGATGACGAGAAGAGCAAAGAGTATGCGACCCGTGGTGCCTCCCAATTCCTGAAACATCTGCACGCCGCTGGCGGCTTGTTCCAGCTGTCGCGGCGAAAAGCTTTGCACGTCGGCAAGGCCGGACACCATGCGAACGGTGTGCTGAAGGGCACCCAGCGGCAGGGCGTAGCTGCAGGCGAACAAGAGTGTGGCTACCAACGTGGTTCTTCTCAGGGCTGGTTGAAACAACTCCGAGATACGCGGACGCTCCAGCCTGACCGTGGACTTTTTCTTGCACCACAAAGGAGATTCGGGAAGGAACGGACGAACCAGGAGGAGTGGCAACGCTGGAATCAATCCGGAGAGCAACGTGTAGCGCCAGGCCTCATGGCCTCCGCGAATTGTGGGGAAAGCTTCAGCGTGGGTCACTGCCAAATAGTACGCGCCCGCCACCATCAGACCCCCGACGGTGTGGAAGGCTTGAGTGAAGCCGAGAATGGATTCACGGCGCCTGGGGTTCGGAAATAATTCAGCGAGCCAGGTAATGGCCGCCACGAATTCCACGGACACCCCAATGAGAGTCCCGCAACGAAAAATCAATAGTTGGGTCGGGGACGTGGAAAAACTCGCAGCGCAAGCCGAAACGCTGTAGAGCAGAATGCTCCAGACGAGAATGCGCTTGCGGCCGAAAAGATCCGTGAGGTACCCGCCCAGAAGTCCAAAAACACCACCCAAGACGTTGGGAATGTAGAACAACAAGCCAACCCAGAGATTGAACGCAGGCGTCCCCGGCCGGAGATGGCCCAAGTCGGTAAGCGTTGGGCGAACGATCAGCGGCATCATGAGAGTCTCGTAGAGATCAAAGGCGAAACCCACGCCGGCGATGGCACAGACCAGCCACTGAACGTGTGTCAATTTGGTCGCAACGCCTATACGTTCGGCGGTGACAACCGAGGCGTTCGGGACTGGCAGTTCGTTTGTCAAATCGCTCAAAGGACCAACCTCCGCCTTTCCGGGATCCATCCCGAAATAAAGTAGCGCCATTTAAGACCCGGTGGGATTATGATACAAGCTCTAAAAGGTCATTAATTAGTGATAGAAACTCAATAATGGACTTTACCTCACGACAACTTCGGGCGTTCCTTCTGGTGGCTCAGCATCGCAGCTTTTCGCGGGCCGCGGAAGCGCTCTTCATTACACCGTCGGGATTGAGTGTGCTGATCCGGGAACTGGAAATACAGCTCGGATTCAGGCTTTTCGAGCGGACCACGCGGCACGTCGCGCCCACGCCTTACGGGGCCGAACTGGTCGGGGTGGTGCAGAGAAATTTGACAGAACTGGATGCCGCTACTTCGCGCATCGGGCAGTCGGCCAGTGCAGCGGAGCAATCACTGATAATAGGCGCTCCACCTCTGATCTCGGCGAATATCATGGTGCAGGCCATCAAAGAGTTCCGGGCGCACCGGCCCAGCTTGCGGATTCAACTGTACGACGAAAAGGTGTCGACAATTCTGCAGTTGGTGCAATCCGGCAAGCTGGACCTGGGGCTGGGCACTTTTGGATCCGCAACCGGCGTCCGGCGTACACCGTTTTTTCGTTCTCCGCTCGTGGTGATTCGCCCGGACAAGGACCCCGCGTTTCGCAGGGCCACCACGACTTGGTCGGCGCTGCGAAACGAGAAGCTGATCACTCTACATCTGACGGGTCACATCCAACAACTGGTGTCGAAACATCTCGCGCAGGCGGGTATCAAGACGAGCGCGAATACGTCGATCAATTTGCTGGATACGCAGATTGCGATGGTGGAAGCCGATGAAGGGGTAGCCGTTATTCCTTCGTTTGGCCTCGCGGCGTGCCGGAACAGGAGGGTATTCATGAGCCGTCTGGTCAGTCCTGTCGTATCCATAGGGCTGTACCTGATCAGCAATCGAGCGAAGAAACTCCCACCGGGTGCCGACGAGTTCACGAGATTCCTGAAGATCTTTGTTAGCAGGTGGATAGGTCACGTGGACGGCGGTCGGAAGTAAGTGACTACAGTTGGGAAGCGGCTTTTAATGCGGGACTGACTGAATTGCTCGAATCTAATACCAGCGTATGGTCAGTCGGTTCGCTGGACAGTGTTTTGCCGATGGTGCGGCTGAAAGGACCAATTGCTCGACCGTAGCCTTACGTAACGACACGAGCCGTATCACGTGGGAGTTCGTTACGGCGCAACCAGAAATAGACGGCGAACGCTAGCGCGACGATGGGAACAATGGCGCCGAATTCATCAATGTACCAGGCGGTCTTGCCAGTGTTGCGAGTCAGCGGAGTGAAGATGCCCTGAATATAAAGATTGTGGCTGGCGTGGAGGAGTGCACCAGTCCAGAGACTGCCGGATTTAAGGCGTAACCACGCGAACACAAAAGAAATGGACACCACCATTAGCGTAAAACACGTAAGGCCATACCACGTGGGTGTACCGCTGTTGTAATCGCCCCAAATGAGCAGCGGATAGTGCCAGCAACTCCAGACCACGCCGCTAATCAACGCTGTGACGGTGAAACTTGTGGTCTTGAAAAGTTCGGGAACCAGGAAACCGCGCCAGCCAATCTCTTCCCCGAGCGCTGAAGCCACACTTTTTACCACGCCGAAAGTTCCGGCGATCAAAACGTAAATAACAGTGGAGAGTTGCGGCGACAGGCGCAAACCAATCAGGGGAACCAAGTGATCCATGAACTCATGGTTGGGAAAGCCGCCAAATCCTGAGGCCCACACGATGACGTAGGCGATGGTCGCGTAGAGAAGCGGGATGAACCAACTCTGGACTGCGTAAGTGGTTTGTGGCCATTTCCAGCCCAAATCAGATAAATCGCGGCCATTTAGTTTGAGCGTGGCCATGCCGGCGAGGGCCGGGCACCACATGATACCGAAAACAAACAGGCCGGCGCCGGCGGCGAGAGTGTGCGCTCTGAGCATCACGAAGTAGAAGACGGAACTAAGAGCAAAAACGAGCAGAAGATATATGCCGACCTGCTGTCGGGAGCTCCTGTGTTCTGTCATCCGCACCTCGAGGTCAAAATGTTTTTATTGTAATTGGCGTTCGTTCAGGGCATCGTCGAGTTTCCCCTCTATTTTATGGCATCACTGGAAGAACGACATACGAGGGCGAATCCGGAGATGAATAGACTCGCTGAGTCGCCGAAGTAAACTCGCTCGCCTGAGCTTTGTAAATGCTGGGAACAAACTTTTGGGGATTGCGGTCAATTACTGGGAACCAGGTGGACTGCACCTGAACCATGATGCGATGACTCTTCAGAAAAACATGATCGTGGTCGCGCAAGGCCACGTCCCACAGGATGGGTTGATTGGCGGGAACTGCTTGAGGATGCTCGAAGCTTTTCAGGTAGCGACCACGGCGCACTTCCATGGCGACAGGCAATTCGTATCCATTGAGGGATTGTGCGAACTGACCGGCCGCCGGTCCCTCCGCGGCAGCCGCGAGCTTCTGAAAGTCGTCAGGATAGACATCGATTAGTTTCACGACGAAATCGGAATCGCTGCCCGAAGTGGAGGCGAAGAGTTGGGCGGAGAGTGGACCGGTGATGACGAGATCGTGGTCGAGTGGCGCGCTAACGTAAGTTAGAACGTCCGGGCGGTGATCTACGAAACGTTGATCGGCGACTTCCCACGTGCGCCAGTCGCCGCCGGGATAGGTGGGAGAAATGGGACGCGTGCGGTAAGGAACAGGATTGGCGGGATCGGAAACGTATTCGCGGTAGGCTTTGGTGGCGGATTGCGAGTTTTCTGGCGCACTGAAAGAGAGTGTGCCGTCCGAATGGAAATAGAGTTTTGTGGGTTTGGCTTCTTTCGGAGGCCACGCTGCATAGGTGTGCCAGCTATTTGCACCGCTCTGAAACGTGGTGGCCTGCCACGCCGGCTTTTCGCCTACGCCGTGCAGATAGTAGCGAAAGAATGGGGCCTGAATATTTTCGCGAAATTCGCGCGCGGTTTCATGTCCGCCGAATGGAATGATGCCGATGGCGTCGCCTTTGGGTGATTGCCATTCGCCGTGGAACCATGGGCCTGCAACAATGAGATTAGTATGGTCGGGATCGTGCTGCGCGGCGTTGTGAAATATTTGCCACGGACCCCAAGGATCTTCCTGGTCCCAGAATCCGGCGACGTTTAGATTCGGCACCGTGGAGGAGTGCAGTTGGCGAACCCAAGCTTCCTTTTTCCAGAATTCGTCGTAGTCGGGATGTTCGACGGTGTCATTCCAAAACGGAATTTTGCCGTGGGCATATTTTTCGTTGATGCTTGCGAGTGGACCTACGGCTAAGTACCAGTCGTAGGTGTCGTAGGTCTCAAATTCAAAGTGGCTGTTCTTATTCTTGTCCGCTTGTTCCATCACTGCGTATTCGAACGCGTAGCTCTCACGGAGTGCGCCGAAGCGGTGCATGTCGTCGTTCATCCATTGGTCAACGGGTGAGGCCTGTTCGCTGATGGCTTTGAGCGCGGGATGAGGGTGCAGAAGTGCGAGCGCCGTAGTCAGACCGTCGTAGGAGACGCCGTACATTCCCACTCTGCCATTGTTGTTGGGAACGTTTCTGACCAGCCAGTCGATGGAGTCGTACGCGTCGGTCGTTTCGTTAGTGTCCTTGGGATCATTCAGATTCACTTGCGAGGAGAGCTTGAAGAAGCCTTCCGACTTGAAACGTCCGCGCAGGTTTTGAACGACGATGATGTAGCCATCCTCCATGAACTCTTTGAGGGAAGCGGGAATTTTTTCCGGCGCCCGCTCGGGAACGCCATACGGAGTGCGGCGAAAGAGAATAGGCAAAGGTTTGGTGGTGTTCGTGGGCGTCAGAATGACAGTTTGCAGGTGCACGCCGTCGCGGACAGGAATCATCACCTCTTTGTACCCGAGAACAGGCTGCGAGGGCGCCTCTTGAGGCGCCGAAGTCAGCGCAGCGGGGGGATTTGCTTCCTGGGCTGCAGCCAACGGAGCTACAGCGATCCATGGAATCAGTAACAGTTCGGCAATGCGCATTCGAACGCTCCGTTTTGTTGCGATGTTCTAGAGAAACCCAATGGCCGCGCACTTATTCTTCTAGTAGTGCAAGCCGAACGCAAGCAGGTTCCAATGTAGGGCGAACCAGAAGCAGCCGACACACGCAAGAGCCAGCAACACCTTCCAGATCCGGTACCACACCCACTGTTCTTTGTCGCCCCAGGAAACGATGGCCACGAAGACTGCAAACAGTGAGCCAACCCCGCCGAGCACGCCGACAATTTGAACAAGATGCAGCGTGAGATCGCCGCTGGCCCCAAGTCCTCCGGGCTTCTCTAAAGCGGAGAACGCAGCGACAAAACCGATGACGAACAAAATATCCAGCGCACAAACGATGTGGAGCATCAATCTCATCCGGCGGGCACGCAGATCAAGGGTGAGCGGCTTGCCGTAGTGGCGGCGGAGGATAGCGGCGACGGGCCAAAGCAGCAGCGTCAGTGCAATGACACCGAGACTGAAACCGCCAATCACATAGTTAGCGCCTGTCTTGTCGAAAGTGTTTTCGATTTTCTGGAATAGCATGAAGGGGAAATCGATGTACATAATCAGGCGTCCGTTGGCGTCCTTGACGAAGGCGAGCTTGTCTCGCCCATCGACATCGCGAAAGAGCATCGGACCGATTTCCCGGAAATGTTTGGGCGCACCATTGGCGTTCTTAAATCCGTCATCGATGAAGATTGTGTTGTCTTTTTTGTCGACAACGACTTTCGCTTCGTCGAGCACGGTGAGCACGGCCAAAACGCTGCTTTCAAAACGGCGGCTGACTTCGTACAGGCCAGCAACCTGTTGAGCGTCTTGCGCGGCAGTGGAGAGCGTTGGCTCGTTCATTGCCGGCGCCGGGAAGTAGCGATCGAGAAATTTCTGGAACACCACTTCCCGCGGGCTTACATCGTCGCGGCCGCGGCTATTATAGGAAACGAAGAATCCCACGTTGTCGTTCAACATTAAATGCAAATCGCTGTGAAAAAGTTCCGTATCGCCGCCGTGGCCGATGATGCGGTGGCCGTTGTGGCTTTCCTCGTAAAAGCCGAGGGCTTGCGCGTTCATGGTCGAGGGCCAGCCTTCCTGGCGGGTATGCATTTGTATGGCGGTTTCGGGTTTCAGGATTTGAACGTTGCCGTAACGACCGTTCTGCAAGTGGGCAATCATGAAGTGGGTCATCGCTTCAGCCGATGCCGACAGTGAGCCGGCCGGCGCGACTTCCACGTTTTCGAAAGGTTTCGGTCCTTGGGAGGCGCGATCATATCCGTTGGACATCAGCAGCTTGAGGTTTTCCGGCAAGGGCTGGCGGAACGTGGCGTGGATCATGTTCAGCGGTTGGAAAATGTGCTGCTCGACGTATTCTTCGAATGGCTGGCCAGAGACGCGCTGAACAATGTAGGCAGCGAGGGTGGTCGCGTAGTTTGAATATGCAGGAATCGTGCCAGGCACAAAAATCTGCTGCGGCAAATGCGACGGTAGATATTGCGACATGGGGCGAAGATCTTTGTCAGAGCCAACGAAAAGATCCTTAATCGTTTCTTCAATGCCGGAACGATGCGTCATAATGTCGCGAAGCGTGGTTGGTTTCCCGAACTTAGCAGGGACCTTGAAATCGAGATAATCGTTGACGTCGCGATCGAGCTGCAATTTTCCCTGCTCAACCTGCTGCATCACCGAAGTCCACGTGAAGAGCTTCGAAATGGAGCCAGGGCGGAAGAGCGTGTTTTCCGGGGACACCGGGGATTTCTTCTCGTAGTCCGAATAGCCATAGCCGCGCGCGAAAAGGAGCTGGCCGTCTTTGACCACTGCGACGACAGCACCGGCGATGTCCGCCTGCTCGAGTTGTTGGGGCATAAAGCCGTCCATAAACGCGGCCAGGTCTTCCGTCGTTAGCGGAACACTAGACGCGGCGCCGGATGTCAACGCCGGAGCAGGCGCTGTAGACGTGGCGGCTGGAGCTCGTTTCGTTGCGGCGGGAGGCTTTAGCGACGGCCCCTGGCCCCAAAGTGGTGCGCAGCTCAGCCATACGCTGGCAGTTAGTGCGACGGCCCGTGTGCAGAGACGCGTGATTTCTCGATGCATGTTACTGTTCCCCCTGCGCACGCGGGACAGCGCGCGCTTTCGAACGCAAATTTTCAATCACAAATTCGCGATAAAGCTTTGAGACCGCCCTACGCTAGAAACATGGATATCGCTGGTGCGAAAACTTTCCTTGCGAACGGTCAACTGTTCGAAGCGTTTCGCACGGACCGCATATCCCAGACCGGTGATAGATGGGACAGTAATTGTGCCGGCCTTCGAGACTTCCACCTCGGGTTCAATGATGTCCTCTTCCCAGTAGCGTTGACTGGCAGAGACATCGCCTGGCAACACAAAAACCTTGGAGCGAGGACATCGCGATATTATGAAGCCGGCGTGTGAAATATACGCGCCCAGGCCGGTGAGTGTCTCATGCAAGTCTAGAATTCGATTCGCAGACCGACCTGACCTTCGCGTCCAGGTAGCCGCTGTGAAACCGTGCCCAATGTGCTGGCCTGGCTTTCCTGAATCTGAATGGCGGCTGGATTGGCATTGTTGAAGAGGTTGAAGAATTCAAACATGCCCTGCACGCGTACACGTTCGCCGATCATGAAAGTTTTCATCACCCGCAGATCCATGTTCACGAAGGGCGGAGACGTGAAGGCGTTTCGACCAGTCTTCAAATCGCGAATGTTGAACGTCCCGTTTCCGTCCTGGTCGATGGGGGCAAGAGCGCCGCGCGTATACCGGAATCCGCTCTGCGCTCGAAAAAGGCTGCTGAATTCGATCTTCCACGGCAATTGGACGATGCCGTGCAATTCGAACGTGTGGCGCAGAGCAAAGTCGGACGGGCCGCTATCGAGCTTTGCGCCGTCATAATACACGCCTGCCTTGGGTACATAACTGCCATTGCAGGCGAAAAAGGGACCGTTGGCGTTGGTGCCCCCAGCGCAACCGGGGCCTCCAGGATCCGTGACGACAGTTGGTACGCCACGGAAGCTGTCGGTTGCGTAACAATTTTGAGCGGATTCCGAACTGATGCCCAGCTGCGAGCAGATCGCATCATCATTTTCCGAGGCGTATGTGTAACTACCGCCGAGCATGAAGCGGTGACTCATGCGCTTTTCAAACGAGAAAATTCCGGCGTTATACAGGCCGGAATACCATGGGCCGTAGCCGTTTATAGGCGTTAGACCAGCCCCGCTTCCGTCGATGCGGCTTTCGAATGGCAAGTTCGTCTCGCGCACTCCCAAAACGTTCTCGATTCCTTTGTGATAGAAATCGGCGGAGACTACCAGATCGTTGGTTAGCTGCCGTTGCACGCCGAAAGTCAGGCTCCGGGAATAAGGAGTGGCGAATTTGGGGTCGATGGTCACCGGAAATGAGGCTGGCTGACTTACGAAAAATGATAGTGCACCGAAGGGTCCCCAAAGCCAGAAGCCTGGTGGTTGGGCGGTGGCGGCATCAGCGGCCGCCAAGTAGGCGTCCGGTGCAAGCCCCGAGAGTTGTTGAACGTTACCCTGATTCACCACGGAGTTTGCCGGAATCGGCGCATGCCCTGGCGACACGACAGCATTGAGATGGTCTACGCCGTAGATCGGCTCAGGGGCGACCGGGCAGGTCGCTCCTGATGCTGCGAGTTGCGCATCGGTTTGTGATGGCGAAGTGCATACCCCAAATAAACCGGGAGCGATCGTGGGCACACCGTAGAACAGGCGGGGGAACGACAACGGCTGAGACTGACGGATGTCTGCGCCGCCGAATCCAGGTATGTCGCGCGCGATACCCAGCCGGAAATGATCGTAGAACAGGCCCCAGCTACCTCGCAGAACCGTTTTTGGTGTAATCGACCACGCAAAGCCGAGTCGCGGAGAAACGTTGTCGGTTTTCTTGAAAGCAGAATCGTAGTCCCAGCGAACACCGGCGTTAATGGTGAGCTTGCTGGTCACTTTCCAGTCGTCCTGCAGATACAATCCGTTGTAATTATTACGAAGGTGAATTTCGTTCGCCTGCGGAGTGAGGCCGCCGGAGGTCAGCAGCAGAAAAAAGCCGGCGTCCACCGGGCCAAATTGTTCGTAGTCCGCCTGAGTTGCAAACAATTGATCCTGCTGGGCACTTGCTTCCACACCGTCGACCTGAGTGCGTTCGAAATCCCAGCCAAATTTCAGCGTGTGGCGCCCGACGACTTTCGAGATACTCGTCCCGAAAGTGGCGTACTGCTGGTCCAATGTCGAATCCGTGAAGGTCGCGCCATACTGGGGTGAACCAAGGTCTCCAAACAGTCCTCCAGTGTCAAAACCGCTGAAGATGTTAAAAATTGTATTCGGGCCCGCGTCAGGATGGGCGGGGCTGGTTTTCGTGGGCTCGCGCCGGTATTGCCCTCGCAGGCTCAGGATAAATGGATTCGCGAAATCGCCCAACGTCGAAGTGTCACTCGCACCGATGAGCAGGTTGCGATCGCCAAGGTTGGTGCGAGTTGACGGCAGACTTGTGGAGAGAGACAGCGGGTTCGTGCTGTTGATGTGAAGATTTGTGTAGTTGAACTCTTCCGTCAAATGGTGGTTGCGAAATACCTGATCGAGTTTGGTGAAGACCCGCGCTTCGCGATCGGTTGTCGGCTCGTTGAAAGTTTCTTCCCGATCGAGAATAAATTGGGGAGTCCCTGGGGGATTGGCGAAATTCAGCTGGCGATTTTCGTGGATGTCTTCTCCCGAAAGAAACCAGAAAAACTTGTCTGGAATTATCGCGCCGCCCAAGGCCACGTCATAGTCCCAGCGTAAAAGATATGGCGCCCCCTGGCCATCGATGTCGGAGGTATCCAGCGCGCTGTTGCGGTGGTACGCCGAAGCCAGGCCGTGAAGTTTATTCCCTCCTGATTTCGTAATGACGTTTACAATGCCGCCGGAGGCGTGCCCGAATTCCGCCTTATAACCAGTAGTCACTACCTGAAATTCTGAAATGGTGTCCTGGTTGAATTGCGCTGCAGCACCGCCGGTCAATTCGTTTTGATTCGGCAGCCCGTCGATCAGAAAGCCCGTGTTGTTCGCGCGTTCGCCGAGGACCGGAGTCGCGGTGTCGCTGTTCGCATCGGCCTGGCGATTAATGGCCACGCCGGGCACAAGTTGCAACAGGTCGAGATAGTTGCGGCCATTGATGGGCATGTCCTCGATTTCGCGACGCGTAATCGTCGCCCCTTCGGAGGACGAGGATGTCTCAAGGAGCGGCAACTCCGCCGACACGTTGACGATTTCCTCGATCTTGCCAATTTCCAACTCGACATTAAAGGTCAGCGTACGGTTCAGCGTGACTTCCAGCGATTCGAATCTGCGGCTCGAAAAGCCCGCGTGGGAAACATTCAAAGCATAAGTTCCAGCCGGAACCGCGGAGAACTGATAGTTGCCCGCGTCATCGGATGTGACGACACGATTGGTGCCGAGCGCGTTGCTCGAAAGGTGAACTTCGGCGCCGCTTACAGACGAACCTTGCTTGTCGGTAATCGTTCCTTGAATCGTGGAGGTAGTTTGCGCCGGGGACAACGCCGAAAAGCCCAAAATCCCCGCAATCGACAGGACCGCGGCAAAGAACCTGGCCGATGCGAGCAGTGGCAGAATTCTCGGCGAAAGCGTTCGCCTGACTGAACCCATGTTTCCTCCTGTGCCTCGCCCCGAGGGATTTGGAGGTCAAACGCAACATTTGCTGCGCAAATGCGTTTCACCGTTCGTGGCGGTACTCTAGGACTGCAACGGTACCGTGTCAAGCACTTTGTGCGTGGAGAAGTTGGACGTCGCTGAAAGGCAACAAACGTTGCACACACATCAAGAATACTGTTCCAATGCATGCGGTAGTTAGTTGACAGATGGATGTTGCGTGAGATAGTTGAGAACTCCTATGAAGCGCAGAACAAATGGCGAGCGCGCTCCGCGCCGCAATCCCGACCTCGGCCAGACATTTCCTCTGTTGACCCGCAAGCGTCAGGAATTGTTCCGGCCGGTATTTGAGAATCCGCGTGGGTATGTGTTGCTGAGCGTCCGTGAGCTGGCACGGCGCCTGGGAGTGGACGCCGCCACCGCCGTTCGTATTATTTTGAAAATGGGGTTTGGCAGCTATCGCGAGTTTCAGCACTACCTGCATGAATTGTCGGTTTCACAGGCAACTTCTCTGGACATGATGCAGACCAGCAAGACCAAAGGCTCGAGTCTAGCTGCGCACATTCAGGAAGCCGTAGATAGCGACGTGCAAAATCTCCAGAGGTTTCGCAATGTTTTGGACAGCGGGCGCATCGCTACGGTAGCGAAGCGGCTCCACCACGCACAGCGGATCATTCTGCTCGGAGGCGACCTGGCGACGAATCTCGTCGGGTATTTGCACTACCACCTAATTCTGCTCGGGCTCCCCGCAGTGACAGCCAGCTCTTCGGGAGAAGCGATTCATTTGACGCGTTGCGCCGGAAAGCGCGACGTGGTTATCGCACTCAGTTTTCGTCGCGGGTTGCGGCAGACCGTTGAAGGATTGCAGCAGGCCCGTGCCAATGGCGCTTACTGCATCGGAATCACCGATACGCTAGTTTCGCCGATTGCGCGATTTTCCGATGAGACCCTGATTGTTTCCGTGGAAACTCCATCGTACGGCGCTTCATACACTGCGCCCATGAGTCTCATGAATGGCTTGATTAGTGCTTGCGGATATTTCCGCCGCAAAAAGACTTTGCATCTCCTCCGCAAGGCGGCTGATGAACAACGGCACGGTTTTCGCTGGTATCGGGACTAGTTGCGTGAGGTCCCCGTTGAAATACCAAGCCGAGCCTGGCCGTCGGCGCACCTTACTCCGCGAAGATCGGAAAGCTCAGGAGCTCTTGGCAGGGCCAGTGGAAACCAAGACCACTATTGCGGGCCAGCCTGCATGCGCTCATAATTGTGATTCAGGAGTATGGCCATGCAAGACCGAGCTGTCAATGCGCCTCTGCAGCAGCTGGACGACTGGGACGACTTCGTAGCCGCCCGCTATCGTCAGGGTAAATCGGAAGAGGAATTCCGCAATTACAAGGCCGACGCCAATCCCACGGTAACGGAGTTCTATCGCCAGAACCACGCCTACCAGACGCTTGATTTTGTCCTGAGCAAGAAGGCGGAATATTGCGGCTTGAATCGAGATAAGAAAAGCATTTGGGAAATGGCCGAGTACCTAAACACCCTCGTGGACGACAGCGACCCCGACACCGATCTCACTCAGACCGAACATCTCCTTCAGACCGCCGAAGCAATTCGCAAGGATGGTCATCCACGCTGGTTCATTCTCGCTGGCTTTGTGCATGATCTTGGAAAAGTGCTCTGCCTGTATGGAGAACCGCAATGGGCGGTCGTGGGCGATACCTTTCCGGTCGGTTGTGGGTACTCGGATCAGATCGTCTTCCCAGAATTCTTTGCCGCCAACCCTGACAGCCAAGTCCCCGGCTACCAAACCGAAAATGGCATTTACGAAAGAAACTGCGGGCTCGACAAAGTCCACCTCTCGTTTGGACATGACGAGTACATCTATCAGGCGACGCGTAAATATTTGCCGGAAGAAGCCCAGTATATGCTCCGGTATCATTCGTTTTACCCTGCGCACCGGCACGGTGCTTACCGGCACCTGATGAACGAACGAGACGAACGCTTATTCGAATGGGTTCGAAAATTCAATCAATACGATTTGTACTCGAAAGGCCGCGCACGGCCCAAGTCGCAGGAAATTCTGCCCTATTACGAGGATCTCGTCTCCGACTTCTTCCCCGACAAAATTGCCTGGTGACTGATTAGCAGTGCGGCCGCGTAACCCGGCGGCGGTCGCATCCGACCGCCGCCAACTTGTGCTCTCCAAGCCCGCCAACTGATCAGAATTCGAAGCGAAGCGAGAGTTGTAAGTTGCGCTCGCCTTGACCGGAGCTGCCGCTTCCTTTCGCGAGCACCTTGCCGAAGGTCGCGGTATTCGTCGGGTTAAGGCCGATGTTGGTGGTCCCATTGCACCCGCTGTTGGCGCACCAGTTCGGATGGTTCCACACGTTGTAAGCCTCGGCGCGGAACTGGAAGCGAAACCGTTCGTTGACCGGGAAAGTCTTGAACAATCCCATGTTCCAGTTCTGATATCCGGGCTGGTAGATCAGATTGCGAACCCGCTGCGTGTTGAAAGTTCCCGGTGTGGGAGGCGTAAAAATCGGCGACCCATCCGGATTAGTGGTAGCGAACCACTGGCCCTTCGGGCCAAACGTGCCGATAATCTTGGGGTCGCCATTCACGACCCAGAACTGGCCGTTCCCGCCGCATCCCCAGTTAGCGTCCTGACCGACTCCAGCGTAGTCCACATTTGGCGCGATAACGCTGCACGGCAGGCCGGTTTGAAACTGCGTGATGCCGCTGATTTGCCATCCTCCAAGGGCCTTACCTGCAAATCCTTTTTGCGTGCGAAAGAATGGCAGCTGATAGAGATAGTTGATGATGGCGATATGCCGGGCGTCGAACTCCGAAGGTCCCCAGAGCATGCTGGTGTCATACGTATCTGGCACGAC
>Ga0137403_10006093_pt1 | contig 13857 bp, 15 predicted proteins | sample CZOMad2_1_16fung_FD_122057 | JGI IMG/M metagenome (GOLD analysis project Ga0137403, IMG submission 122057) | Vadose zone soil fungal communities from Angelo Coast Range Reserve, California, USA - CZOMad2_1_16fungal (Hybrid Assembly) | ecosystem: Environmental > Terrestrial > Soil > Vadose zone... | reverse complement strand
GTGAGCTCGTGATAATGGGTCGCGAAGATCGTCTTGCACCCGATCGTGTTGTGCAGGAACTCGGTCACCGCCCAGGCGATCGCCACGCCGTCGTAGGTCGATGTCCCCCGCCCGATCTCGTCGAGCAGCACGAGGCTCCGCGACGTCGCGCCGTGGAGGATGGCGCTGGTCTCGCTCATCTCCACCATGAACGTCGACTGGCCGCGCACCAGATTGTCCGACGCCCCTACCCGCGTGAACAACCGGTCCACCGCGCCTACGACAGCCCGTCGCGCGGGGACGAATGCCCCCATTTGGGCGAGCAGGACGCACAACCCGACCTGCCTGAGCAGCGTGGACTTCCCCGCCATGTTCGGCCCGGTGAGCAGGATCACGCGACCGGCCGCGTCGAGCAGCACGTCGTTCGGGATGAATGCCTCGCGCGCCATCATACGCTCGACCACCGGATGGCGGCTTCCCTCGAGCACGATGGCGAAGCCATCGTTGACCTCTGGGCGGACGTACCCCTCGCGGTGCGCGACGTCGGCCAGGGTCCCCCACACATCGAGCCGGGCAAGCACGCCGGCCGTCGTTTGCACCCGGGCGATCGCCTCGGTCACACGGACGCGCAACGTGTCCACCAGCTCCGCCTCGCGCAGCGCGATGCGCTCTTCGGCGCCCAGCACCTTGGCCTCGTACGCCTTGAGCTCGGGCGTGACGAACCGCTCGGCGCCGGTGAGCGTCTGACGCCGCTCGTAGTCCGCCGGCACACGGTCCCGGTGCGGGTTCGTGATCTCGAGATAATAACCGAAGACCTTGTTGAACCCGACCTTGAGCGAGGAGATGCCGGTGCGCTCGCGCTCGCGTGCCTGAAGCCCCGCGATGTACTGCTTCCCGCCGTCGCGAGCGTCCTTGAGCTGGTCGAGCTCGTGATCGTACCCGGTCCGGATCGCGTCGCCGTCGGATGCCTGGGCCGGGGGACGCTCCACGAGCGCCCGGGCGAGCTCATCGCCCACGTCCTGGAGGAGATCGAGGCGGTCCCCGGCTTCCTCCAGTAGCGAGGCCCGCCCCCGCGCTTCGAGGCCGTCGAGCGCCGCGCGGACGTCGGGCAAACGGAGGATCGAATCCCGCAGCGCGCCGAGCTCGCGTGCAGTCGCGCGTCCGAGCGCGGCGCGGCCCGCCAGACGCTCGACGTCGCGTACGCCGTCGAGCGCTTCGCGCAGGCGGTCCCGCCCACGGACGTCGTCGACCAGCACCTCCACCGCGTCCAGGCGCGCGGTGATAGCCGCGGGATCGACGAGCGGCGCGAGCAGCCATCCCCGTAGCAGCCGGGCGCCCATCGGTGTCAGGGTGCGGTCCAGTACGTCGAGCAGCGTCGTCCCTGCCCCGCCGGGAAGGCCGGGGAGGGCGGCGCGGAGTGGCTCCACCAGCTCGAGGTTGCGCCGGGTCATCTCGTCGAGCGGCAACCGGTCGCCGCGCCGCAGCATGCGGGGGCGAGCGAGGTGCGGCAGGCCCCCCGGTTTGAGCTCCCGTGCGTAGCGGAGCAGTGCCCCCACCGCGCCCAGGGCCGGGCGGTCGCCCGGCTCGACGCCCAGCCCATCGAGCGAAGCCACGCGGAAGGTGCGTGCCAGGTCCTCGCGCGCGAGCTCGGGATCGAACTCCCATGCCTCACGCTCCGTGCGGACGGCGCCGGGAAGTGGGACGCCGGCCGGTGTGCCGCCGGGAAGCACCACTTCCCGGGGTTCGTAGCGAGCGAGCGCCGCGGCGAGGTCCTCCGGTGCCATGGTCTCGAGCAGCAGCTCGCCGGTCGTGAGGTCGAGCGCCGCTATCCCGGCCGGTGTGCTCCGAGCGTCGACCGCCAGGAGGAAATTGTTCCGGCTGCGTTCGAGCCAGTCGTCGGCGAGGACGGTGCCGGGAGTGACGGTCTCCACGACCGCGCGCCGCACGAGGCCCTTGGCGAGCTTGGGATCCTCCACCTGCTCGCAAATCGCCACGCGGTGACCGAGGCCGATCAGCCGCCGCAGGTACTCGGTCGCTGCCTTGACGGGAACGCCGGCGAGGGGCACCTCCGCTGCGCCGCCGTTGTTGCGCGACGTGAGGGTGAGCCCCAGCTCCCGGGCGGCGAGCTGCGCATCGTCCTCGAACATTTCGTAGAAGTCACCCATCCGAAAGAACAGGATGGTGTCGGGGTGTCGCGCCTTGATCTCGCGATACTGCTGCATCAGCGGTGTGTCCACCTCGACTCGTGGCGTCATGGCTCCTCCACCACGAACGGCTGACCGCCGAGCCGGGTCTTGAGACGGCGCTGTGCTTGCGCGGCGTCATCGTGCGACGCATACCGCCCGACGCGCACCTTGAAGAGGCCGCTCGTGTCACGCACCACGCGGGCGTCGAAGCCCATCACTTTCAGACGGGTGAGCATCTCGTCCACCTGCGCCGCGCTTTTTACGGCCAGCACCTGGACGGCATACGTCGCGGCCGGGGGTGCGGCCTTGGCCTGGGTGTCGCCTGCCGTGGCGGGCGCAGCGGCCGGCGGGGCGACGGTCGCGGAGACACAGCGAGAGGCGTAGAAGCTCACCTGATTCTTGAACTCCACGTCGGCGCCCGCGCCGTCCAGCGCCTCGCGGATCAACGGGCAGCCGTGGGCGTCATCCTTGAGGTCGAAGTAGGCGCGCGCGCCCCAGAAGTCCGCCCGGGGCCGCAACGGGGAATCGGGATAGTCGAGGCGCAGCCGCTCGGCCGCTTGCGCGGTGGCCGCGGGATCGCCCTGGGCGAAATAGAGCTGGGTGAGTAGTACGAGCGCCGAGTCGGCCCATACCGACCGCCCGTACTCGACCACCACGCGCTGCAGGTTCGTTGCGGCGGTCGCTGCGTCGCCCGCGACCCGGCCCGCGGTGAAGAGTGCGCCCGGATAGATGGAATCCTGCGGCGACAGGCTCGCGAGCAGGCGGCGAACCATGGCGCGCGCGGAGTCGGGCCGGGTCTGTGCGACTCGGAGAGCGGCTGCGCGAACCGTGTCGCGTTGGGCGGACAGTGGGACGGGCGAACCGGCGGTCAGCAGCGCGGCTGCGACAACGAGTACGCGTCCGACTGTCCGACCGTCCGACCGTCCGACCGTCATGCCGCCTCCCTCGCGCTCACGCCCCACGACAGTACGAGCTGCTCGAGGATGCCGGCTTCACCGGTCAGCGTGCTCGACTTGAGGGCGCGGTCGGCGTCGAGGGCCAGGCGCAGCGCGCCGCGCAGCTCGCCGGCGGTCCAGAGCCCCGCCCACCGAGCCCAGCGGAGAGCGGTTTGTTCCCAGCTCCCGAGGCCATACGGTCGCGCGGCCCGGAGATGCGACAGCAACGCACCCTCGAGGCGGTCGTGTCGCCGCGCGTCGCGGTCGACCTCCGCTCGGGCGAGCGCCGTGCCGACGAGGGCAGTGCCCAGCGCGCTGAGCATGCGGACGCCGCTCATCCCTGCCTGCTCGAGCACAGGCTCGACCAGCCGGGCGGCGTCCGCTGCGCGCCGCTCGAGGGCCGCGTCGACAAACTCCTGGAGCGTTTCACCGCGGCGCACGCCCACGAGTGCGGCCACTTCGTCGCGGCTGGCCGGCCGCCCTGCGCAGAGCGGTGCGAGCTTCTCGAGCTCACGGGCGAGGCCGCTGAGGTCGTTTCCCACGCTGGCGAGGAGCAGCTCCCCGGCCTCGGGCGCGAGGGTAAAGCCAAGCTGCTTCGCGCGGTGTGTCATCCAGCGCTCGACCCGCTCCGGGGGCAGTGCCGTGACCTCCACGGCGGTCGCCCGGCGCACGAGCTCGGCGTCGGGTGGCTCAGCGGTGCCGTGGACCAGCAGCAGCACCGTAGTGGGATTGGGTGAATCGAGGTAGTGCAGCAGCTCCTGGCGCACCTTCGCAGTCTTGCGGAGCTGGTCCATCCCACGGAGGACCACGGCCCGGGTGGCGGTGAGGATGGGAGGCGTGTTCACAAGAGCGTTGAACGCCTCGGGGTCGAGATCGGCGGCCGCGCGCTGGTCGACGTTGAAGTCACGGGCGGTCGGGTCGACGGCGCGCTCCAGCAGCGCGCGCACCGCCTCGTCCTTCAGCACGTCCTCCTCGCCATGGAGATAGTAGACAGGATCCGGCGCGCCCTGCTTCAGGCTCCGGAGCAGCGCGTCAAAGGTGAGAGCCCCCATACGGGGCGGAAGTTACCGTGGCCTCGAGTCGAGAGAAAGCCTACCGCCCCGCGGATGCGGGCTCGACGAGCACCGCGCCGTCTGGGACCTGGGGCCCAGCAAACACGCTCGCGCGCGGGTCCTGGAACGAGACGAACGGCACACCGGCCTGTACCACCGGATTCGGGAAGGGAACGGGCGGGAGCACCGGGGCCCGCGCTACCTCAGGCCGCCGGACGCCTTCGAGCGCCAGCATCGCGAGCGCTGCAGCGATGACGAGCGCCGCCGCTACGCCCGCACTCGCCGGAACCTCCCGGGCGGCGCGGCGCTCGCGCTCCAGCCGGGCGTCCAGGCGGCGTCGGAAGTCGCGTGAGGGCTGGATCGTCCCCGCGGCCTGTAACGCGAGCACGCCACGCCGCACGGCCGCGTCGTACCCACGGCAACCGGCACAGCGCACGAGGTGGCGGTCAAAGCGGCGCAGCTCGCGGGGGGCGGTGATCAGGCCGTCACGAAAGTCCGTATAACGTTCGAGGAATTCGGCGCACGTCATGGCGAGAATCTATTACCGTCCGGCCGGGACGGGGTTCCCGGACCCCCCCAAAAAGGCCCCGCCCCTCGCAGGTGCGGGGGGCGGGGGGGTTGTGGGGATCCTACTTCAGCAGCGGGCCGATGAGCTGGGCGAAGCTGTTCCGGGCCCGATTGAGGCGGCTCTTCACCGTGCCCAGGTTGCAGCCTGTGATGTCGGCGATTTCGGCGTAGCTCTTGCCTTCCAGCTCGCGGAGCACGAAGACGGCCCGGTGGTGGGTGGGCAGTTGATCCACGCACTGGTCCACCGCTTCCTTGAGGAAGCGCTTGCGGTACAGGTCGTCCGGCCGGGCCGTGGTGTCTTCGAACTGAAGCGGCCGGTGGTCCGCTTCCCAGTGCTTCTTGATCGTCTGGAACAGCACCAGCGGGTTACGGCTGCGGTTCCGCAGCTCGTTCTTCGCCAGGTTCGACGCGATGGTGTAGATCCAGGTCGAGAACTTCTTGGTCTGGTCGAAGCGGTGGAGGTGCCGGAACACGCGGATAAAGACCTCCTGCACGAGGTCCTCCGCCCGTTCGCGATCTCCAATGGTCCGATTGATGAAGTTGAGCAGCCGGGTCTGGTAGCGGTCCACCAGGGTGCCGAACGCCTGGGGGTCGCCCGACAGGTGCTCAAGCACTAGCCGGCCGTCGTCGAACTCGTGCAGCGCCTGGCGCTCGAGCGCGCGCGGCGTCGCGACTGCCTGGCTATTCCGCCTGAGGGTTGCTCGCATGGACCGCTCCATGGTTTCAAGCCCGTGCACTTCCTCTATGTAAAGATACGGCACGAACCGTACCTGTCGCATCACCTACGTAACCCTCAATACGATCACCGCTTCACGGATCCAGCGTCGAGTCGGGCCGACACGTCCGTCCTCGTCGGGGGACATCGGGTTGCTACATCCCGAGGACGAACCCGGCCATATAAAGGATAGCCACCACGGTCTTTGCGTCCCGGACTTCGCCGTCCCGGATGCGGGCCAGGACCTGCGACAACGGCTGTGGCACCACCTCGATGAACTCGTCGCGCTCGCGCGACGGTGTCCCCGCCGTGAGGCCGGTCGCCAGGTAGAGGTGGATGACCTCGTCGGTGAAGCCCGGCGTGGTCCAGATCGAGGTCAGCCGCTGCAGGCGGGCGGCGGTGACCCCCGCCTCTTCGAGCAGCTCGCGGCGCGCGCACGCCTCGGGATCTTCGCCAGGGTTGAGCGTGCCGGCGGGAATCTCCCACAACAGACCGCCCGTGGCGTAGCGGTACTGGCGGATCAAGAGGATCGTGGGATCGGGATCCCCCTGCGGGTCGGAAGCGCACGGCACGATAGCGGCGGCACCCGGGTGTCGGATGATCTCCAGTTCCCCCGTGGAGCCGTCGGGGAATCGCACCGTGTCGACGTCGACCCGCACGACCCGGCCGGTGTAGACCCGGCGGCTCTCGAGCTGCATGGCACCCTCAGCGGTTGAAGACCCAGGTGACGGGAACTTTGAACCCTTCGGCGAGGAAGTAGGCGGCGTTGCGCCGCGGATTCGACCGGATGGGGGAATTGGGGGCGGGCGACGTGAAGGGCAGGAGTCCCAGCCGGGTGGCGATGATCCGGAGCCGCAGCATGTGAAAGCCGTCGGACACGAGCAGGACCCGGCGGTTGTCTTTCCCCGAGAACCACTGGGCGACGCCTTCGAGCGAGGCCGACGTGGTCGCCGCCGCTGGTAGGCCGACGACCGCGCCGTCCGGGAGTCCGGCCTTGAGGAGGTAGCGCCGACCCACGTCCGATTCGCTCACCGTGTCGCCCGATCCCACGCCGCCGGTCACCAGGACCACGGGTGCGAGTCCGCGCTGGTACAGCGCCGCCGCGTGGTCGAGTCGCGCGCGGAACACGGGCGACGGGCGGCCGTTGTACTGGGCCGCGCCGAGCACGGCGATCGCATCGGCCGTTGTCGCCTGGTCGTGCGCACCCGCGAGCGCCACCGCGACGACGACCGCCGCCCAGCCGAAGGTGAGCGCGACCAGGACCATCACCGTCGCGGTGAGCTTGCGGCGCAGAGTCCAGAAGGGCATGGGGGAAAGACAACAAGGGAAGGGGATAGAGGGAAGGGGGACAGCGCGACACGGAATCTCTCAGGGTTTGGTCAGGAGCTCCTCGAAGAGCGCAAGTGCGCGCGGGTCGCCGGATTGGCCGAGCCAGAACAGTGCCTTGCGCCGCACCCCCGGCTCGGGGTGTGTGCGGGCGATCCGAATGAGGGCGGGGACACCGGCCTCGCGGGGCTGCTGTGACAAGGCGAAGACCGCCTGCTCCTTCACGTCCCGGTCCAGGTCGGCATCGTCTACCAAGTCGGTGAGGCCGCGAGTCGCGGCGTCGCCAGCGGCCTGCCCGAGCCAGAACACCGCTTGACCGCGGGTGCGCCCGGGCGCGCGATCGTCGCGGGCGAGCTTCAAAAGCATCGGCCAGACGACGACCGAGTCCGCCAGGGTCGCGGGCAGTATCGCCTCTTCGCCTCCGCGAGTGTCTTCCCGGGTGGCGAGGCTGAGCAGGAAGTCGACGGTCTCGCGCGCCGACGTGGTGCCGAGATCGGTGACGGCGGCGTCTCGAGGCGGGGTGACCCAGCGTCCTCCTACGTAGGAGCGGAGCGACTGTACCCGGCCGGCCCGGACTCTGAGCGAGACGCGCACCGGTCCCGGCTCGCAATCGTACTCGACCTCATCGTCGTCGAAGCCGTGGTCGAGAGTGATCGTGCGTCCCCATCTGCCCCGCCCACACTTCCCGCCAGTGCATTCGAAAGCGATCACGCTGTGTCCGTCGCCGCATACCCCGGGACGGGCGGCGAAACTCAGCCGGACGGTGCCGTCGGGTGCGGCGGCGACCCGGGCGCCGAGGCGCTGCGCGGCCGCGGGCCCCGCCGCGAGCGCCCACACGAGCACCAGCCGGCCGGTCACGGGTTGATGATCTCCAGCAGGACCTGCGCGGCGCGCGGGTCATGCGATTGGCCGAGCCAGAAGATCGCCTTCTTACGGAGCTCCTTGTCCGGCTCCGTTTTCGCGATGCGGATCAGCTGATCGAGCGCGGCGGCCTCGTGGCGCTGCGAGTAGACGAAGATCAGCTGCTCTTTCATTTCTCGGTTCTGCATCCGGTCGTACAGCCCGGCCAGCTGGTCCAAGTCCCCGCCAGTCTGGCCCACCCAGAAGAGCGCCTTCTTGCGCATCTCCACCGGCTCGCGCTCGTTGAGCGCGATATCCATCAACCAGCGACCGTTGTCCGCGCCGCCCATCTGGGAGAGCGAGAAGATCACCTTCTCCTTCAAGTCCTCGCCCGTGAGCTTCGCGTACATGCCTCGCAGGAAGGCGGCGTTCTCCGGGGAGCCCCGCTGCCCCAGCCAGAAGATCGCCTTTTCGCGCGCCTCGTCCGGGGCGCCCTCGTTGGCGGCGTAGTCGCGCAGGATCTGCCCGGCGCGTGGCTGATCAATTTGCGACAGCGCGAAGATCGCCTTGTCCTGGAGCTCGGGATCCCTGGCGCTGCGCAGGATCGAGTCGAGGGCGGTCACGGCCCGGTCGCTGCCCACCTGTGACAGCCAGAACACCGCCTGCTGGCGCACCTCGGACTCAGGGTCGTTGCGGGCGACGTCGAGCAGGATGTCTTCCGTTTCGCCACCGTGCTTCTGGGAGACGATGAAGACCGCCTTGCGTCGCAGTCCGGCGGAGCATGCATCGCGCTTCGCCAGGACCTTCTTGAGGATGGGGAGCGCGCTCGTGGCATCCATTTGCAGGAGGCCGTTGAGCGCCGCGATGCGCAGGTCGTCGTCATCGTCTTCTCCCGGGCAGCTGCCTCCGCGAGTCCTGCCGGTGTCGGCCGTAGGCTGCGCATGCCGTCTGATCCACTCGGCGGCTTCCCCGTCCCCTTGCTTTGCCAGGGCGGCCTGCACCCGCGCGAGAAGTGCGTCACCGTCTCGCAGCGTCGCCGCCTTGGGGTAGCGCTGCTGCTGGGTGGCGAGCAGGCCGCGCGCGCGGTCGAGGTTGTCGTTCTTATAGAGCGCGAAGGCTGCCCAATAGAGCGCATCGCCGGCGCGTGACGCGTTCGGATACCGGCGGGCAAGGTCGCCGTAGAGCGCGGCGGCACTCTGATAGTCCGCGCGGTTGAGCGCTTTGCGTGCGGCCCGCCACAGCGAGTCGGTGGGATCCTGCTCGTCTTGAAGCGCACCGGCATCCCAGCTGTCCACCGCATCGAGTCCGTCGAGCACGTCCAGGGCATCGAGCGCGTCGAGGCCGTCCAGAACATCCAGCGCGTCCAAGGCAACCAGCGCGTCGAGCGCGTCCAATCCCTGGAGCGCCACCTGCGCGCGCGCCAGCGCGGGTGCGACCGTACGTGGCACGACGGGTTGCTGCATTCCGACGACGGCCGCTACCATCAGACACATCGGCTGCATCACAGTGCTCCTTGCGTGCGCACGGGGCCGGGGCCGGCGGGGTTCGCCGTCCGCAGGCGCAGCAACACGCTGCGTTGGTCCAGGCCCTGGTTGATCGATTGTAGGTCTTCTCGACCGCCGCTCGAGGGCAGCTGGGCGATCTGCGCCAGCACGAGCTCAAGGTCTTCGAGCAAGCTCCTCAGCCTGACGTCTCGAGCCGCTGGCGAGTCGAGCATGAGTCGCGTCGTACAGAGCAGGTCTCGGGCCTGAACTGAAAACTGAGCTGTGGACGCGCCCCCGTGGATTTCCGCGCGGAAGCCTGTGAGCAGAGCCTCCGTGCGACTGAGGTATTGGGCGGCGGCGAGCTGATAGACGAATGTGGAGGTGCGCTCGCTCGTCCCTGCAGCTGCAGAGCGCATTGGCGAGCCCGTCGTGCTCCAACGTCCGATCGCGATGCCCAGTGCGAGCACGGCGGCGATGCCCGCACCCCAGCGCAGCAGGGGACGGATCACCAAGGCCTGCCGCCGTCGCGCTGCGCGCGCCGCCGCGATGCGGTTCCATAGCTCCTCGCGCGGCGTCGCCGGGGGGCGATGATAGTCTTGCGCCGCCTGCCGCAGCCGCTCCTCAAACCGGTCTTCGGTCATGAGACCCACTCCCCCGCAAAATCCGCGAGCGCATCACGCAGCTTGGCGCGCGCCCGCGACAGTTGTGCCTTCGACGTTCCCGTTTCGATGCCGAGGGTCGCGCCGATCTCGTCGTGCGTGTACCCCTCGACGTCGTGCATCACGAACACCATGCGATAGCCGTCGGGGAGACCGTCGATCGCCTGTGCCAATCGCCGCTTCAGGTCCGGCTCAGCCGCGCGCCCACTCGCGGCGGTCGTCGCGGCCTCGTCCAGATCCGTCTCCCGCTGGCGGAAGCGCTTCACCTTGCGCAGCCCGTTCAACACAACCGACGTGGCGATGGCATGCAGCCAGGTGGATAGCTTCGCCTCGCCCCGAAACCCGCCTAACCGCTCGAACGCGCGCACGAAGGTGTCCTGGGTGAACTCGCGCGCCAGTTCGTCGTCTCCGGCGAGCCGGTAGGTGAGGCGGTAGACGCGATCCACGTGGGCGTCGTACAGCGCTCGCTCCGCGGCGCCGTCCCCGGCCCGGACTCTGGCAATCAGTTCGCGTTCGTCCACCAGGCTCCGAGCGGCAGGGGCGGGGGGCAGCGGGCAGTGTCGGTTAACTCTGTGACACGGCGAAGCGCGGGAGGGTTGCGCGGGGGCTAGGCCTGCCTCAAAAGGACACGGATGCCCACGCCGACGAGCACGGCGAGCAGGAAAGAGGCGAGGGTGCCGACCAGAAAGTACTCGGCGAACTCGCGGTCCTCGAGCTGCTTGAAGCGGGCGAGGGACTTGGCGGCGATAATCCAACCCACCGCGGCATAGTCGCCCAGCAGGACCATGGTGAGTGCGAGCGCGCGCTCCAGAGAGCCGACGGCGCGGCCGCGGGCGACATCGATGGCGCCGGCGGTGCGGTCTTCGTCGCGCCGCATCTGCAGCGTCGGCAGCTCGAGCACGCTGCGGATCAGGACGATTCCCCGGCCCGACACGTAGAGGTACGCGGTCGCCAGCAGGGCGACCCGCCCCCACCACAGCCCGGTGAGGCTTGGCCGCGCCAGCGGCTCGAGCAGCGTGCCGAGGACGAGCGCCGCGATCACGAACAGCGCCTCCCCGAACAGCAGCGCGCGGCCGCGGCGGCGGCCGTCCACCTGGCCGGGCCAGAGCGTGGCCGCCAGCGTATAGGCGAGCAGCGGTACCACGAACAGCGGATTCATCCGGTCTCCAAGAGAGCCCGAAACATCTTATCCCCGGCGGCCACGAGGGGCCAGGCCATGCGGCGGGCGAGGTGGGAGATCGCGCTGCGATCGACGTCGAGCCGGGCGGCCGCGGCCGCCTGGTCGCCGAGCCGCAACAGGGTGGCGGCCCGGCGCTGGCGGGGCGTCCAGCTCCAGTACAGCGCCGAGTAGTAGCTGGCGAGCGGCTCGAGCGCCGGAGCGAAGCCGCCGAACGCAAACACCTGACGCCGCCGCTTGGCGCGGTCCATGGCGGCCCGGGCCTCGTGAAATCCGGGGCCGTCCATCTCGGGGGCCGTGGGTGCCAGCGGCGTGGTGATCGGCCCCCGGCCGCAGGCCACGACCCAATCGACGGTAGGAAGGCGGGCCCGCAGGTCGTGCGCGAGTTCCCACACCGGCTGGGGCGTGGGGAGCAGGCACTGCAGCTCGTCGCCCAAGGTGACGGCGAAACGAGCGGCGAGGACGCGGCGGAAGCGCCGGTTCAGGTCCTTCACGGCGGCGCGGACATCGGCCTGCAGGCGGGCGCGGGTGGCCGCGGGGAGCTCGCGGGAGGCGATCGCGTCGGCGATGAGGGCGATATAGGACTTGGACATGTTATGTCACATTGACCAAATATGACGAATTACGTCATAATCTAGCAATGTGACGTAAACTGTCAAGTGGTCGGCCGGTGCTACCGGGTGCCGAACAGCCGATCGCCGGCGTCCCCCAGCCCCGGCAGGATGTAACCGTGGTCGTTGAGCTCGCGGTCCAGCGCGGCGGCGAAGACGGGGACGTCGGGGTGGGTCTCGAGCATGCGACCCACGCCTTCGGGCGCCGCGACCAGGCAGAGGAAGCGGATGCGCTGGGCGCCGGCGTGCTTGAGCGCGCTCACGGCGTCCGCCGCCGAGCCGCCCGTCGCGAGCATGGGATCGAGCACGAAGAAATCGCGCGCGTCCTCGCCGGAGGGAATCTTGAAGTAGTAGTCCACCGGCTCGAGGGTGTCGTGCTCGCGGTAGATGCCGATGTGGCCGACCCGCGCCGAGGGGATGAGCTGCGCGATGCCCTCGACCATGCCGAGTCCGGCGCGCAGGATCGGCACGAGCGCGAGCTTCTTCCCCGCCACCCGGACGCCCCGCATGCGCTCGAGCGGGGTTTCCACCTCTGCTGTCTCGAGCGGCAGGTCTTTCGTCACCTCGTACGCCATGAGCATGGCGATTTCATTCACCAGCTGTTTGAAATCCTTGGTGGTGGTGTTCTTGTCCCGCAAGATCGAGAGCTTGTGCTGGATCAGCGGGTGCTCGAGCACGGTGAGGTTGGGGAACTTGGGGTGCGGCATGGGCGGGAAAGTACGACGCGCGGCGTCGTGACGCCACGTGACCGTGGCGTCGCCGCAACGCCTGGCGAGTCGCTCTCGCACGACGGGCCTAGGGTGTAACGGTCCGATCGCTTTCGGAGACAATTCATGTTGGCCCACGCAGGAATTCACGTTTTATTCACAAGGCACGGTCCGTCGAGTCGCCATGGCGCGCCGTGACACTCGCGTGGATCCGCCCGCGCTCCAACCGCCCAACCTGAGTGCATTGGGTGCGTTGCACTTCACGCTCGAAGATCGCGAAGTGCTGAGCGCTTGGCTTGACGAAGGCGGTTGGCCACGCGGCGCCATGGACATTGCGACGCTCGAAGGGTATTTGGTCGCGCTGCTCACGTGGCCCGTGAGGGTGCAGCCCGGGGCGTGGCTGCCACCGATTTGGGGTCAGACGGGCTGGAAAGTACCGGCGAAGATCGGCTCGCAATCCGACTATGATAAGTTTATCGAGCTGGTTGCCGGTTTCCTCGAGGCCCTCGATCGCGGACTGTGCGCCAGCCCACCGCGCTTCGTGCCCGGGCTGCCGGTTTACACTCCACGCCTGCGCGGCCAAACCATGCCCGGTGTTTCCTGGGCGCAGGGCTTCCTCGAGGCTTTGCAGCTGAGCGCGCAAGGCCTGGGGGCTCGCTCAGATTCCGCTCGATCAGCAGTAACTTGCATCGCGCGCTGGGCATCGTCGGCCCCGACACCATCGGGAACTGCGGTCGCCGAAGAGCTCACCTCAGCCGTGTTGACGCTGGCGGGTGAACGTTCATCCCGCGGGCCACTCGGTGCTCTGCCGCCCGGTGGGTCGCGTCGCATGGAACGCCGATAGCGGGCACCATTGAGGGAGAGTCAGGAGGTTACCGCATGTGATGGGTACTGTTCGTACCGGATGCGGTGGAGAGTATCCCGCAGACCCACCGGATGATGCCACTCCAACCCGCCGAGCCGTGCGCAAAGCTGCTCGAAAGGCAAACCCATCTGTGTGCCCTTGCCGGCGAAAGCAACTCGGTTGGTGCAATCCTCGGATTCCACGACGACGACATTCTTGAAGCTACGGCGAATCCGCGTGACAGATCGCGCAAGATGCGGGTCCTCGACCGCCAGGTTGATCACAACCACGCCCTCCGGGGCCAGGCACCGATAGCAATCGTCGTAGAAGTGCTGAGTGCACAATTGGGCGGATTGACCGTTCAGGTCGAACCCATCCACGAGCAGAACATCGACGGAATTGACGACATTGCGCACAAAGGAGGCGCCGTCCTCACACAGTACCTGGAACAGCTCATCGTCCGGTGGAATACAAAACAGGTCCCGCAGAGCCACGACGTCGGGGTTGATTTCTGTCACGACGACAGACGCTTCGGGTATGTTTGCACGGCAATACTTCGGGAGGGAGCCACCGCCCAAACCGATCATGACAATTTTCTCGGGCGCCGGCTTGAAGAGCAGAAATCCCATCATCGTCCGCGTATAGGGAACCACCAACTCATCAGGCGCGTCACAGCGCATCTCACTCTGGGTCGCCATAAAATCGAAATGAAGAGACAGTGTGCCGTGCCGCCTGATCACCGGCCGCGCTCCGCTCCCCCGTCGCGCGCGCTACT
>Ga0137403_10006092_pt1 | contig 13860 bp, 16 predicted proteins | sample CZOMad2_1_16fung_FD_122057 | JGI IMG/M metagenome (GOLD analysis project Ga0137403, IMG submission 122057) | Vadose zone soil fungal communities from Angelo Coast Range Reserve, California, USA - CZOMad2_1_16fungal (Hybrid Assembly) | ecosystem: Environmental > Terrestrial > Soil > Vadose zone... | reverse complement strand
AGAGTTGGCTCATGACCTGGACTTTTATGAGCCTGATGAAGCATTAAGGCAGGAAGCCCCGTCTTTTTATGGCGACGAACGTCTAAAAAAAGAAATAAGAACGGTATTACAACGATTAAGGAAATAACCGGAATTTACGAGCCGTAAGTGTTTACCGGGAAATATAACTTATATAACATTCCCGGCCTTGTACAGAAGCCGGGAATGTGGTATAAATCACACCGTAATACTATCAATCGCCTTCTGCAACGCATGCTCCTTAATCCCCGGTATCGACGATCCTTCCACGCGCACGGTAGTAATATCGCTGAGGCCAATAAAACTCAGGATATACCGCAGGTAAGGCTCTACGAAATCGGCTGACTTGAGCGGCCCTTCGGAATAAACGGCGCCGGAAGAGATGACGAGGTATACCTTCTTGTTTTTCACCAGCCCCTCGGGGCCTTTGTCGGAATAGGAAAAGGTAACGCCCGCGCGTACAATATGATCTATCCATGCCTTCAGCGCGGAATGTATCCCGAAATTGTACAGCGGGGCGCCAATCACGATAATATCGGCATCCCGGAGCTGTTGTATTGACTCGTCCGAATGGCGAACGGCTTCGCGGTTGGCCTCCGTGCGCTTTTCGGCAGGGGTATAAAAGGACGTGATTTGCGATTCTTCGAGGTGCGGAAACTGAAGTTTCACCAGGTTGAGTTCTGTAATCGTACTTCCGGGGTTTTCCTGCTCCAGCCTGTCGATAATGGCATGACCGAGCTTTATGCTTAAGGATTGTTCTCCCCGCGGGCTTGAAATAACGTGCAGTATCTTTTTCATTGTTCTGTTTTTATTAAGAACACAAAGCTACTACCCATTACTTTCCAAACGATACTACTATCCCAAAGGATACTGGTAACCTTTAGGCTAGTGCCTCGTATATCCCGGTCAAGAAATCCCGCCGCATTTAGACATTCAACAATTATTTATTATGTTTGGACTCCTATTATAAATCCTGTTCATGCGAACCCTCCTGTTGCCCGTATTCCTATGTATTTACTGTTGTGCTGCAGCCGCACCCGGCGTGAGGGTAAATCCCGAACCGGCCTGGCTATACAAAATATCCCCGCTCACGGGCAGGGCGCCCGACCAGGCACCGGAGGCCGAGCAGGAGGTCGCATTGGTGGACGACCAGGTCAAGGTCGCACTGCCGCCGCTGGTGATCGCGCTGGGACCCACGCTCAGGCTGACAGTGGGCGTCGGCGACTTGACGGAGACGGTCGTGGACTGAGAGGCGCTGCCGCCGCCCGCGCCGGTGCAAGTCAACGTATAAGTCGCGTTGGCCGTGACCGGCCCCGTGGATTGCGAACCGCTCGTCGGTTCGCTGCCGGACCAGGCACCCGAGGCGGAGCACGAAGTGGCGTTCGATGAACTCCATCTCAGCTTCGAGCTCGATCCGTTTGCGACGGTGCTCGGAGACGCATTGATGCTGACACTCGGCGCCTTCGGCTTCACGGAGAGGGTGGTGGACTGAGTCGCGGTGCCTCCTGTGCCGCTGCAGGTTATCGAATACGTCGTGTTGGTCGTCAGCCCCCCGGTGGATTGCGATCCACTCAACGATTTCTTGCCGGACCAGCCGCCGGATGTAGAACATGACGTGGCGTTTTGGCTGGACCAGGACAAGGTTGTCGCGGTGCCCATCTCGACGGTGCTCGGGCTGGCACTCAGGGTTACGACAGGCGCCAACGGCGAGACGGTGACAGTGGCCGATTGCCTCGCGGAGCCGCCAGGTCCCGTGCAGGTCAGTTCGTATTCGGTCGTGTTGGCGAGCGTACCCGTCGACCAGGTGCCGCTCGTCGCTACGGTGCCATTCCAGCCTCCCGAGGCGGTACAGGCGGTGGCGTCGGCTGAACTCCAGCTCAAGGTAGACGCGCCGCCGTTGGCGATCGTGGTAGGTGACGCCGACAGTTTCACCGTGGGGGCGAGCGAAGCCACGACGACTTTGGCCGATTGAGTGGCCGACCCGCCGGGTCCGCTGCAGGTCAGTGTGTAGTTCGTGGTCGCAGTCAGGGGATCGGTGGTCGTGGTACCGCTGGTGGGCTGGGTGCCGCTCCAGCCACCGGATGCCGCGCAGGTGTGCGCGTTCTTTGCATTCCACTGCAATGTCGCCGCCGTACCCATGGCGACGCTGCTTTCGGCTGCTACCAGAGTCACCGCCGGCGTTGCCGTGCTGGCGGCAGCGGGTTCGGCGGCGGCCGTCTGGACGGACGATGACTCCCCACACGCGGCCAATGCTGAAAATGCCGCGCACCCGAGCGCCCAGCGAACGAGGCGGCAAGCCTTGACGAAAATCGATGATCGGTGATCGTTGCTGATTTGGTGGTCGCTGCGGAAATGAATGTCGCATCCCGATTTCAAAGAAAACTCGGATCTCACGCGACGGCTGCGACCAACTAAATTCATCGTACGTCTCCCTAGCGATCTGCGCCGGCGGTGACTGCCGCCTACCACTCAATGCGCGCTGTTGTAACCGGAGGCCGCATAGTCGATGGGTTTTTCGCATATGCCAATATGTCGCAATTTGCTTACGTGTCGCTGATTTGAGGCACCAACGAGCGATTCGAATTGCTAGTGCTCGAGCGCCGCGCAACTGGAATTCGCGAGCCTCTTCGCGCCGTGTACTTATTCGAGCCAGCGTCGGCAAAGACCGACAGTGCATAAGACAAATGCAGAATGGCCGAAAGGTCCTGCCGATTAGCCGGCGTTGCGGCAAGCCCTCCACCGGAATCACAGGTCCGTAATGTGCACCAGCTCACAGACGTGTGAACTTCGTCACGTTTACTCTGCATTCATTTGATGGATCGAGCGTTTCAGCAGCGTAGCGCTCAATTCCGAGCGGCGTGTCGACATTGGAATCGGCGATCCTGGAGTGAGAATGTCAGCTAACAGCGTTATCAAGTTGGCGGTCGAGCAAGTCGACCTGAACCCGTCGCCTATCCATCCAGCCTGGGTTCTCGAGGGCAATCCGGTCGCCCGCAACCGTCTGATTTCGAGCAGTGCCGACGGTACCGCGAGCACGCTCATATGGGATTGCACCGCGGGCCGGTTCAACTGGTTCTATGACGTCGATGAGACGATTTACGTGATCAAGGGCGGCGTCGTCGTCAAAGACTTTGCCGGTGTGGCCCGTCGCTTGAGCGCCGGGGATACGATTTTCTTCCCGGCCGGGGCACGCGCGGAGTGGTACGTCGAAGACTATATCCGCAAGATCGCGTTTTGCCGAGTACCTCTGCCGCGGTCGGTAGCCTTTGTCAGACGGGGCTATCGTTTCCTCAAGCGGCTGATCGGCAACGGCAACGGCGCGAGCGCCGCTCCGGCCATGTTTCAAAGCAACTAGGAATTCGCCTAAGCGCTCGCCAAACGTGCGGCAACCCTTTCCGCCGCGAATTTGGCGCCATAGGCGAATCGCAGGAGAGGACCAAAGCTGTTGGCGGCAGCCGCCCCGACGAAGTACAAGCCTGATACCGATGATTCAAAGTGCCGATTCAAGATCGGCGCTTCTTCCACTTTGCGTAAGCGTGATTGCACTGACTCATCGATGAATGTCAGACGCGAGACGGCAGCCTTATAGCCGGTAGCCGCGATGATGTGGTCGAATTCGACCTGCCTGTCTTCTCGACCCGGTTGACGCAACACGAGGCGCGCCCGTCCTTCGTGCGCATGAGCGCCGGCCACGGTCACACCCAAGTGCATGCGCACGCGGTCGGCGACCGCATCGCGCACGAACCAGCAAGGGGCGGGACCCAAGTGCCGCGCAACCGCTCTGATACGCAGAGACTGCGGCATGGCGTGAAAGACCAGCGGAATGTCGGTACACATGCGTGACCGCCAGCCGGTGCCCAGGCCGGAGCGCGGGGCTCTCAGTCTTTGCAAAAGTGGGCGCGGTTCATTGGGCGGATCGTGAAATTTAATCGTCTGCGTTCGAGCGACGAGCTCTACATCAGCGCCCGCTTGATGGAGAAGAGCAGCAATATCGACGGCGGAAGCTCCGGCACCCAGCACCGCGACCTTCCTGCCCTTGAATCCGGTCAGATCACTGTGCTGCGAACTGTGCGAGATCACGGGACTCGGAATCGATGTGAGCAGTGGCGGTAGGTACGCAAATTTCACGATGCCGGCGGCAATCACGACCCGCCGTGCCCGCACGATTTCGCCGGCCGCCGTCGTCAGTTCAAAGCATCCTTCCGAGTTCTTGAGAGATGCTATCTGCACGTTCTCCAAATGCGGCGCATAACGTCGCTGAAATTCCACTCCGTAGGCGATAAACGCCTCGACGGCCACCGGACGACCGATGTCCGCGTAGGGAATCGCCTGTTCCGCGCAGTACGTCTTGAGAGTGAATTGGGCCTGCGGATCATAGAGATTCGACGCGAATCCCTCCGACTTCAGGTGCATGCCTTGCGGCATGTGGTGTGACCAGGAGTGCATCGGCGAACCAAAGATTCGCACGCTTCGCTTCGCGCCTCGCAGGTGTGCCGCCAAAGACAATCCATACGGGCCCGCTCCGATTATGGCAATGTCCACGTTGGCGACGGTCAAAACGAACTCCAAAATGATGGACCGGTCCACGACGGAACGAGCCGCCTGGGCATACTGGTATTCAAACGGGTGACTGTAAGAACACCGTTGAAAGTATACCGATTGACCTGACGTTCGTGGATCCGATGCTCCGCCGGAATGGTTCGTGCTGGTGAAAACTAGATGTGTGTCGCATTCTCTCACGTGATCGCGATGGAGCCGCCGCGAATTGTGGTAGATCGAGCATTAGTCCTCGGGCTTGTGATCGCAAGGAACCATCGCGTTGGATAGATGCCAGCCGTCAGTGTTGATCGTGGCCGCTAAATGGTGGCCCTCGTCGGCACGATTGGCGGTATCCCTGCACCGGCACGGCTGCAAGGTGGGAGCCGTCTGTCCCACGGGGCATCCCCTGACCCACGTGTCCGGGATTCACCGCATCTACCGTTATCGGGGAATATTCTCACTGTCCAGCGTGCGGCGCGCTCTGAAGGCATGCCGGCCGGACATAATCATACCGGGCGATGACGGTGTCGTGGCGCAATTGCATGCGCTTCATGAGCTTGACCCATCATTGCGATCTCTAATCGAGCGTTCTCTGGGATCCCCCGAGAGTTATTCGGTTGTCGAGAGTCGCCACCGATTTCTAAGGACCGCGCTTGAACTGGGCATCCGCGTGCCCACCACGCGAAGAGTCGAAAAGGCCGAAGATCTCGCGACATGGCACGCGGATACTGGATGCGCGTCTGTCCTCAAGGTGGACGGAGAGTCCGGCGGGAACGGAGTCAGGATCTCGCATTCGCTCGATGAGTCGCTCGCCGCCTGGCGAGCTCTTCGCGCGCCGTGTGGTTTCGCGACCGCGTGGAAGCGGCTGACTATCGACCGGGACCCGCTCGCTATGTGGCTGCGTCAGCGGCAAAGAGTCCGCGAAGTGACGGTCCAGAAATTCATACCTGGGCGCCCTGCAAATTCCATGTTGGTGTGCTGGCGCGGCGAGCTGCTGTCCATGGCGTCCGTCGTTGTGGTCGCTGCCGAAGGGCCAACGGGTGCCGCGACGATTGTCAGAGTGATCCAGAATGAAGAGATGCAAAAGGCTGCTGAATGCGTAGTATCGCGACTGAGCCTGTCAGGATTTTACGGTTTGGACTTCATCATGGAATCCGGCACGGGCGTGCCGTACCTGATCGAAATGAACCCGCGCTGTACCCAGATCGGGCATATCGAATTTGCCGGTGACGGGTGCCTCGCCGGGGTGTTGAGCGCGGTCTTGCGCGGCGAGCCTCGGCCACCGGTTCAGAATCCGGTCGCGGACGATACGATCGCTCTATTTCCCCAGGCGCTGGCGGCGGGCGATGCATGCCGCCCGCACATCGAGGCGAGCTATCACGACGTGCCCTCGGAAGAGCCGCAACTGGTGCGCGAACTCATGTTGAAATCATGGCCGCAGCGCCGGTGGGGGGCGCGTCTCTATCATGCCTTCAAGCCGTTGGACCGGGTAGATCCGATCTTATTCGAGAATCTCGCACCCGTGCAGGAGGGCTAATAGGCGTTGCGGCCATTCACCACGGTCAGCGCCGTGCTCATGAGGATCTTCAAATCCAGCCATAGCGACCAATTCTTGAGATAGTCGAGGTCGTATTGGACGCGCAGATGCATCTTATCGACGGTTGAGGTTTCACCCCGCAGGCCGTGGACTTGCGCCCAGCCGGTGATGCCGGGCCGCACTTTGTGGCGGATCATGTAGCCGTTGATCAGTTTACGGTACTCTTCGTTGTGAGCCACCGCATGCGGCCTCGGGCCCACGAAACTCATCTTGCCCTCGAGCACGTTCAAAATCTGTGGTAACTCGTCCAATGACGTGCGCCGCAAGAACGCGCCGAGCGGGGTGACGCGAGCGTCTTTCTCGGTGGCTTGAGCCACGACGGGACCATCCTCGCAGACCGTCATGCTGCGGAATTTGTAGACCAGTATTTCCTCGCCGTTCAGGCCGTACCGGCGTTGCTTGAACAGTATGGGTCCCGGCGATGAACGCTTGATCGCCAGCGCGACCGCGAGCAGCACGGGCAACGCGAACACCAATGCGATCGACGCGAGCACAACGTCGAACACTCTCTTCCAAAACCCGCTCATGCCTTGCAGCGGCGAGTCGCAGATCGAGAATGCCGGCATGCCGTTGATCTCCACGCAACGCGCCTGTACCAGATCGAAGGCAAAGATGTTCGGGACGAAATAGACAGAGGCCGTGGTATCGCGTAGTTCCCTGAGCAGCTCTTCGATGCGGGGCGCCGTGGAAATCGGCAATGCCAGGTAGACCCGGCTGATCGCGTGTGTGCGGACGAAATCGGCAAAATCGCGCGCGGAGCAATTACCCCTGATCGATTGGCTTAGGCCGTGCACCGCGCGATCGGCTGCCACTCGATCGGCGCTGCGGTAATCGAGGAAGCCGAAAAACTTCTCGCCCGCGTGAGCGTGTTCGATGCGCCGCGCCAGTTCGACCCCGACATCGTTGGCTCCTATGATGATGTAGCGCTGAGCCATACCTCGGTCCGATGCCAGCCATTTCGCGATCGGCTTCCTCAACGAGTCGGCGAGCATCAATGCGACGGGCGTTACCAGGAACCAACTCACCAGGATGTCGCGCGGTAAGAAGTGCGTGAGCTTGAACGATGTCGAGAGAAATGCCAGCAAGGCCACGACGCAGCCCCACTCGAGCAGAATGCGCGGCAGGACTTTGCGGGTTCGCTGGGTGTCCGGGCTGTTCCCCAGATCCAACGGAGTGAATACCTGGGCGGTGATCAGGAACGCCACCACACCCAGAGCGCAGAATTGCAATGACAGAGATTGACCGCAGGCGAGCACGCACACAGCGAGCGCGAGAACCACGACCAGCGGCAAGACGAACTGTTTCGCCAACGTGACACGGGCGGGCTCCAAGCTGCCGAAGCGCACCGCCTTACTCTGCACGGAACCGTTGCATAGCGACTCGGAGACGGGGCGGTTGGACCACGGTGCCCGAAGCTGTGCGCGATCGTGGGACAGGCTTTCCGTGCCTGCCGAGGTCTCGGGCATTCAATGCTCCTTTCGACGAACAATCATCGTGCTCTCTCGTTGTGAATCAGCAATATATGTGCCATCGCGCACCGCGCATTATGTCAATGACGAAAGGGCGTCCCGTGACGGCCTCATCGCCGCGTACGAATTGTTCGTTCTGCGTATTACGCCTCAAAATCGAGGATATCGCGAGTGACGCAATCGAGCGACACGCCCACATTGTGTGTATCGGCTTCGCGACAGCCACGCGACATCACGGTGCATCGCGCGCTTTCGCCGAGCGCAATCGGTGCATGAAGCAAGTTCGGCGTGCGCTAGAATGGATTAGTTTCATTTTTTTTTCCGAAGGTCTGATCCGTGGATACCGACCCGATCTACCTCGACTACAACGCCACGACACCGCTTCTACCGGATGTCGTCGATGCCATGCTGCCGTATCTGCGAGAGCACTTCGGTAACCCGTCGAGTCGACACATCTACGGTAGGCGGACACACGACGCGATCGAGCGTGCACGGGGACACGTTGCCGCACTGATTGGCAGTGACGCAGACGAGATCATATTCACTTCAGGCGGAACTGAAGCGAATAATCTAGCCATTCGCGGCACGGCTGCGCGCACCTCTCGCCGCCGTGTCGTGACGTCCACGGTAGAGCACCCGGCGACGGTTCGTCCCGTGGCGTGGTTGGAACAGCAGGGCTGGCATGTTGTCCGTGTCGGTGTGGACGCCGTCGGGCGCGCCCGTGTCCCTGATCTCGATGCCGCGATCGCCTCTGCAACCGCCTTGGTGACGATCATGCACTCGAACAACGAGACAGGTGTGCTTCAGCCCGTGCAAGAGGCCGTTTACTTTGCTCGTCGAGCCGGTGCCTACGTTCATACCGACGCGGCACAATCGGTCGGCAAGGTGCCGATCGATGTGCGGGCAATCGAGGTGGACCTGCTGTCGATCGCCGGCCACAAGCTCTACGGCCCGAAGGGGATCGGCGCATTGTATGTGCGACGCGGTACCGTGCTCGAAGCCCTGACGCTGGGTGCCGGGCACGAGCGTGGATTGCGGCCGGGAACCGAGAACGTCGCATCAATTGTCGGATTTGGCGCTGCGTGCGCGATAGCGCAGCATGATCTCGACAAAGAGAGCGTGCGCGTACGGGCGCTTCGCGATCGACTCTGGGAACAGCTGGCGCAGGCAATCCCGGACCTGGCACTCAACGGGAATCCTGATAATCGCTTGCCGAACACACTCAATGTGCGCTTTCCTGGGGTTTCCGGCGAGACCCTTCTCACGGCGACTCCCGAGATTGCTGCCTCCACCGGCTCGGCATGCCATGAGGGCGGCGAGTCGGCTTCAGCAGTTTTGTTGGCAATGGGTGTCCCGGCCGAGGCCGCCCTGGGCTCGGTCCGGTTGACGCTGGGACGGGCCACGAGCGAGTCCGCGGTCGATCGCGCCGCCGCCGCGCTCGCGCGTGCCTGGCAGGCATTGGTCCCCGAATAGTCGTCGGGCTATGCAAAGATGACGGCGTCAAAGGCTCCCAAAGCCGCTAAGCTCCCACCGCCAAGCCCAGAGGTGTCTCGATGAAACACAATGCAATGAAGGCCCTCTATGTCTTTGTCTTCGCGTTCATTTTCCTGTCCCGGCCGGGGTCAGCTTTGGCCCAGCACGAGCCGGCCGCGTCCATCCCGGCGGCCGATCTGATTCAGCCCGCCGACCTCGCCGCAAACCTCAAGAATGCGTCTGCGCCGAAACCGCTGATCCTGCAGGTTGGCTTTCGCAAACTCTACGCGCAGGCTCATATTCCGGATTCCGAATACGTCGGCGCGGCGGGTGAAGACGCCGGCCTTAAGTTGCTGAGTAACCGGGTCGCGAAGCTGGCCAAGGACACCGCGATCGTCATTTACTGCGGTTGTTGTCCCTGGAGCCACTGCCCTAACATCGCCGCCGCCTATGACGCGCTTCATGCGATGGGCTTCACTCAGGTCAAGGTGCTCTACATCGCCGATAATTTCGGTGACGACTGGGTCAAGTTGGGCTATCCCGTGGTAACTGGCGGATAATCTTGGCGAGTGTGCGCGTGATTCTGGTGTTCTTCCTCACGACGTCTGCTCTGTCGATTGCGTCGGCACCATTGTTCGCCGGTGACGGCACCCTCCGAATGGCACCCGACTTTACGCGCACGGACCTCAAGGGGAAATCTCTGAGCTTGCGCAATTATCGGGCAAGCTCGTGCTGCTCAACTTCTGGGCCACGTGGTGCGGGCCGTGCCTGACCGAGATCCCCAGATTCGCGGCTTGGCAAAACACTTACGGAGCGGCCGGCCTGCAGGTCGTGGGCGTATCCATGGACGATGACTCCGCGCCGGTTGTGCGAGCGTATGAGAAGTACCACTTGAACTACCCCGTCGCGATGGGGGACGCAAAGCTCGGGGAGCTTTTCGGCGGTGTCCTCGGACTGCCAGTGAGTTACCTCATCGATCCAGATGGCCGTGTCGTCGCGCGGTACCAAGGTGAACCGGATCTGAAGCAACTGGAAGCGCGGATAAAATCCTTGCTGCCCCGGCCCTGAGTTTCGGCAACCCAGGTACACCAAATGCTTATGACAATGAGAAGCGTTCGCATTTGTAGTACTATACGCCGCGGCGCAATGGCTCGCTACTCGGCAGTGGACGGACGTTGTTGAAGAGAATTATCCGAATTGGCGGACGGCGCCCCCTACCGCAGGCATTCGGTCACCTCCTCCGTGCTGCCGTCTGCATTCATGCGTCGCGCCACGGTGGGAGTGCAATTAGCGCCGGCGGTATCCTGATCGAACGCCCACCAGACCAACGCGATCGAAACCAGGATAAAAGCACCAGCCAAAATGATGCCTTGCATGCGCGTATTCACACTAGCTCCGGAGCAGCTCGATAGGATGTGAAAGTGGTTATCGCCGATTCGCCATAGTGAAACCGTGATGGCTATCGCGATTGCAGTTCGCCAGCCCGTCAGCACGCCGAACACCACTAGGAGACACGGCCATAACAGATAGAAGTGTTCCTCCACAGAGAGCGACCAGAAATGACCAGCGCGCCAGCCGAGTTGGCCGACGTCGACGTGGTTCGTATAGAACAGCAGCGCCGATCGAATGGATGACGTCGTGCATACCACGAGGCCGGCCGTGGTCAGTATCCGGACGACGGCAAGGAACAGCGTAGAAACGCGGGCAACCGTTTGAATCGAAAAATATTTATTGGTGGGCGGTACAGGGATTGAACCTGTGACCCCTGCCGTGTGAAAGCAGTGCTCTACCGCTGAGCTAACCGCCCGTTAGTCAGCAGCAAAGTATGACATCGACCATCCGTTAACACAAACGGCACGATCGGTCGGCGTTGATCGGTCTGTGCCCTTGCATGCGCTCTCTTTAGTGCCTCTGCTAAACTCTGCGCCCCTCAATTTCCTCAAGTCTAAGTTCATGACTGTCCGCACCCGATTTGCTCCCAGTCCAACCGGTTTCTTGCACATCGGTGGACTGCGGACCGCGTTATTTTGCTGGCTGTACGCCCGGCGTCATGCAGGTCAGTTCATTTTGCGGATCGAGGATACCGATCTGGAGCGCTCGACGCCCGAGGCAATCCAGCAGATTCTGGACGGTCTCGAATGGGCCGGGCTCGTTCACGACGAAGGTCCTTTTTTTCAAACCAAGCGCTTTGACCGTTACAAGGACGTCATCGAAGAATTGCTCGCCGGCGGTAAGGCCTATCGCTGCTACTGCAGCAAGCAAGAGCTCGAGCAGATGCGCGCGCAACAGATCGCACGCGGCGAGAAACCGCGTTACGACGGACGCTGGCGCGAACGCACGGATTCGGTCCCCGGCGTCGCGCCGGTGGTGCGCTTCAAGAACCCGCTCGCCGGTGAAGTGGTGGTCGATGACGTCGTGCATGGCCGCGTCGTGTTTCAAAACAGCGAACTCGACGATCTCATCATCGCGCGATCCGACGGCACGCCTACCTATAATTTCTGCGTGGTCGTGGACGACATGGATATGCAGATCACGCATGTGATCCGCGGAGATGATCACTTGAACAACACGCCGCGACAATTGAACATGCTGCTCGCGCTGGGGGCCAGGCCACCCGTATATGCCCACCTGCCCATGATCTTGGGTGCGGATGGCGCCAAGCTCTCGAAGCGCCATGGAGCCGTCAGCGTACTGCAGTACCGCGATGATGGATTCCTGCCCGAAGCCGTCCTCAACTACCTCTTCCGTTTGGGCTGGTCGCACGGCGACCAGGAATTCTTCACCATCGAGGAAATGATCCGGCTATTCGACATCGCCGATGTCAATAAATCCGCCTCGGCCTTCAATGTCGAAAAACTGACCTGGCTCAATCAGCAGCACATGATGCGCGCGCCCGCAACGCGCATCGTTCCGGTGCTGCGTTGGCACTTGGACCGCGAGGGAATTCAGGCATCGAATGAGACGCAACTCGAACAAATCGTTCTGTCGCAGCGCGAGCGCGCAAAAACGGTACGCGAGATGGCGCTCAATAGTCTGTTTTTTTTCCGGGCGCCCCTGACTTATGACGAGAAAGCGGTGCGCAAACATGTGACCGCCGATGTGTTGGCGCTGCTGGCCGAGGCAGCCAACGAGTTGGATCGATTGACGGATTGGTCGGCGCCGGCCATTCACGAGGTTATCGCCGGGTTCGCGGCGGCTAAGGGCATCTCGCTCGGCAAACTCGCGCAGCCCATCCGCCTCGCGGTTTGCGGTGGAACGGTGTCGCCGCCCATCGATGCCACACTGGCAATTCTAGGAAAAATCGAGTCGTTGGCCCGATTAGCGCGCGCACGAGCCGCCTGGGGCGCGTAGCTCGTTCATTTTCTTGACGAATTGGTCCCCGTCAGGTAACGTGCCGCGCCTCCATGTGGGGCCATAGCTCAGCTGGGAGAGCGCTTGCATGGCATGCATACGGGCTCCACACTAAATATCCTGTCTAAATCAATCAGATACGAAGTCCGATCGGATCGTTGTGGTCCCGTCGGTGGTCCCATTTTTGCGAGACCGGGTTGCTGCATCCCGTTGCTCTGTCGTAAGCACTCCAGCAACCCCGTACTTCCCGCCGTGATCTGACCCGGCGAAGCTTTCCACCGCGGCGCTGTTGCCGCTGAGGTGGAGAGCGCGATGTCGGATCGGAACCTTGAAGGCTTGAGCGAGCGGGAACGAGCGTGTCTGGCCCATCTGGAGGAGGCGAAGAAGCTGGGTGTCAGTTTTTCGCGGTATTGCCGAGATAGGCAGATCAGCATGCACCAGTGGACCTGGATCAAGCGAGCATTGGTGCGCAAGGGCGTGATTGGCGGGCGTCGCCGGGCCGAGCGATCCAAAGCGGTGGGGTTCGTGCCGGTGCGCGTTGCCCCGCCGGTGGCGACGACGACGGTTTGCCGGATTCGCCATCCATCGGGCTGGACGATCGAGTGCGCGAGTTATCCGGAAGTCTCGTGGATGTCGGCGTTGATGTTGGGAGAGGCGGCATGATGCGCCCCGTGGGGGATGTGAAGGTGTACTTGCACCGGGCGCCGATCGACATGAGGACGGGCAGGAACGGACTGGCGGCGCTGGTGCGCGAGGGGATGCAGCAGGATCCGTTCGCGGCGCAGGCGCTGTACGTGTTCATCGGACGTCGCTATGACGCGCTGAAGATTTTGAGCTGGGATCGCAACGGCTTCGCCGTGTGGTGGAAGAGGATCGAGAGCGATGAGAAGTTTCACTGGCCGCGGATGTTCGATGAGGCAGTGATCACGCTCAGCAGCGAGCAGCTGAACTGGTTGCTCGATGGCTACGATGTGTGGGCGGCACCGCATCGGATGATCAAATTTTCTCATGTGAGTTGAGTTTTCGATTGAGTTATTTGTTCGGCGCGGTACAATTTGTGGGTGCTCGCGCCGAACAAAAACCCCGCCGCCCTTGCGGATAAAAACACCGAGCTTGCCGTCCGTCTGAAGATCGCCGAAGGACAGAACCGACTGCTGCGCGAAGAGGCGCAGCGACTCAGGCAGATCGAGCAAGCCTACGAACAGCTGAAGAGTGAGCATCGGCAGACAGTCGAGCGCAAGGTGCTGCTGGAGGAGGAAGTACGGTGGCTGAAGGCGCAGTACTACGGGCGTTCCACGCAAAGCACCGACGCTGCTGAAGAGAACCCCGACCAGAGGATGCTGTTCAACGAGGCGGAGGTGCTGGCGGCCATCGAGGCGGCTGAAGAGGCCCACCGTGAGCGCACCACGAAGG
>Ga0137403_10006090_pt1 | contig 13861 bp, 9 predicted proteins | sample CZOMad2_1_16fung_FD_122057 | JGI IMG/M metagenome (GOLD analysis project Ga0137403, IMG submission 122057) | Vadose zone soil fungal communities from Angelo Coast Range Reserve, California, USA - CZOMad2_1_16fungal (Hybrid Assembly) | ecosystem: Environmental > Terrestrial > Soil > Vadose zone... | reverse complement strand
GGCCCAGCTGCGCCACGGGGTGAGCGAGGTGCGGTCGGGCGAGCGCTACACGCTGGGCGTCATCTCCCACGACGCGGAGTGAGCGCGACCTCTTCACGGACGCACGCAGTTGATATAGGTCCAGCAGCAGCGAAACGCGTCCCGCCCGCCGAACAGCGTGTCCATCGCGTGGCGGATGAGGGCCAGCCGGTCGGCGACCGCCTCAGGGCCGGGGGCCTTGCCGTCCACTTTGGCGGAGCCGCCGACCCAGCCCAGCACCGCCTCGTGGTAGGCGCTGAGGAACTCGAACCAGTCGGCGACCTGGGCCTCGATGGAGCGCGCCCGGACATCCTCCACGGTGAAGCCGGCGGCCTCGAGGCCGCGCAGATAGTAGTCCAGCGGGCGTACCGGCAGGAAGACCTGATCGCGGTGGGCCAGGTGCGCCTGGATGCGGGGCTCGTCGTCGAGCAGGGGCCGGTAGGCGGCATAGCGCGCGTCGTTGCGGACGAGGCCTGTGGCGACCTCGTGGATGGCCCAGACCGTCTCGTCCAGGATCCACTCACTGGGCCCGGCCTGGGGGTTGCGGATATTGCCCGACTGCACGAAGGCGCGCCCGCTGGGGCGCAGCACCCGGGCCCAGGACCCGAGGGTGTCGGCGAGGTCCCGGTAGAGATGGATGGCGTTGGTGGAGGCGAGGACGTCCGCCTTGCGTGCCAGCAGCTCCGGCCCCAACACCTCTTCGAGGAGCTCGAGCCGCCGCGCCTCCTTGAGCCAGCGCAGGAGCCGGAAGCCGATGCGCTCCTCGCCGCCGAACTTGTCGAGGGCGACCCGGAGGAACTTGGGGGAGCTGTCCACGATCAGCGTGCCGACGTGGCGGTCGAAGATTCTCAGATTGAGCCGATCGAGGAGGATCCCCGTCCCCCCCGAGTAGTCGATGAGGAGCTGGCCATCTTCGAGGTGACGCGCCAGGTCCTCGACCGTCGGATCGAGGTTCCGGTACCAGCCGTGGTTCTCGACGGTGTCGTAGCGGAGGCCGAAGGTGTCCATGGGCTGCTGGACCCAGTCCTGCTCGGGAATGCGCGCGAAGCCGGCGGGCCACTGGAACCGCCTCCGCGGCCCCCGCGCCTGCTGGATGGGGGCGCTGACGGCGGCGTGGATGCGCAGGAGATCGGGGATGGTGGCGGCCGGGCGCCGGCCCCAGCCGCACTCGGTGGCGACCCCGAACCCGGACACGAAGCGGTGGGCTATCTCCATGCGACGGGACGTGCCCTCGACGCCGTCGGTGTGGTGAAGCAGGCCCAGGTAGAGCTCGGACTCGGCGCGCAGGCGGAGATCCCGCAGCGGCGCATAGTACGCCTCGTCGACGCGCTCCCGCGGGACAGGCAAGTGAATCCAGTTGAGAGGGCGCCCCAGGCTCGCCGCCAGCGCATTGGCGACCTCGACCAGCTTGCCCGCGTCGACCGGCTCCTTGAAGTGGCGGTGCTGGACGTCGCCGTAGCAGAGGTGATAACCGATCGGAACGTCCGGGGGCACGTGGCGGGAGATCCGGAGCAGCCGCTCCAGAATGCCGCTCTTGGCGTCGCCGAACCAGACTGGGAACACGCCCTCCAGCATCCCGAACTCGAAATTGGTATCCCACTGGAGGGCGAGCTGATCGTGGGGCAATTCCTGGAGGATGGTCCGCAGCTCGCCGAGCAATTGCTCCTCGTAGACGGGCTCGAGGAGCTCCTGGTGCTCGGGCACCACGAAGGCGCTGATGGGGGCGAGCGGAGTGGGCAGACAGACCTGGAAGCGACAGGCCACCGGCACCACGCCGTCACGCTTGAGGCGCGCGAAGACCCGATAGGAGGACAGCGCGGCGTCCGCATAGCCCAGCGCCCCGAAGGTCACGCTCTCCGCGCGCGCCCCGTCGGCGAGGCGAACGCGAGGGAGCGGCCGCCAGCTGTTCGGGCCGGGCGGAACCACCTCGAGCTGACGCTGGGTCGTGAAGACGGGCAGCTGCCACACGATCCAGTCGGATCGCGGGCCAGTCTCGCCGTCGGGGATACGCCGGAGGCGATCGCCGATCTCATCGGCGACGGCGCGGAACACGGCCTCCGGGCTGGCCAGCGGCACGCTGCCAACCAGATGGGCCCCGGACGCCATGAGATCGGGCAAGAGGGTGCTCATGCCTATCGCGCTTCCTTGAAGGCGGCGTCCGATTCGGCGCCGCGGCGCGGCTTCCACTCGAGCGAGTAGTACTCCCCGCGGTCGCGGGCCCAGGGGTCGAACGCGTTGACCACGTGGTCCAGCTCCGGCGTCAGCTCGGGGATGGTCCGGAGCAGCACCCGCTTGAGGGGCGAGACTTCCATCTCGTGGCCGTTGGGCTGGCCCTTCTCCATGCGCGTGTCGGGGCCGTTGTCGTTCACCCACTGCACGCCGAGGTGGGTGTAGAACTCCGGCCGAAAGCTGGAGGTGAAGAAGCGGTCGCTGAACAGCCGGCGCGAGGCGTTCAGGATGAACACCTGGAACTGCGTCTCGGAGATGGCGAACCCGTGGGGCCGGGGGAACTCGGCCAGCCAGCCGACCACGGTGTCGACATCTTCGACGTTGTCGACGAGCGAGCCGTCGGGATGGCCGAGGCAATCCGTGATCCGGCTGCCGTCGGCGTTCACCTGGGCTTCGGTGATGACCTTGGACGCGTCGCACCGGTGCTGCCCGTAGATCTGCCGCAGCAATCCCACCAGCCGCTCCTGCTCCCGCCGCTCCGGCGAGCCGTTGGCCAGCCGCGTGTCGACGAAGTCGTCGAAGCGGGTAAGCTGGCGCAAGCCGTACTGCCGCCGAAACTCGTTGAAGCGCGGGACGCCGTGCTCGCGGTCCCGGATCAGGTCCAGCGCGGCGACGTCGATCTTGCCGGTCTCGCTCTGGAGCCGCGGCAGCTCGAGGTTCTGGAGGAACTGCGGGTGGTTTTGTAGCGTGAGCGTGCCCAGCCGCTGCCGGCCCATGGAGAGCGCCCAGCTCGCGAGCCCGCGCTCGCGCATCGCCTGGGTGGCGCGCCCGCGGAACGTCTCGACCACGGGGACCTTCGCCCGCACCAGGTTGGGATCGGCGTCCCACTGGCGGTACTCGAGCAGGTCGGGAACCATGGGATGCAGGCGGTAGACGGTGACGAACTCCTCCGGGAAATTGAACGGCGAGCCGAAGTGGTTGACCCCGCCGTTGACGTGCTCCGGGTTGGCCAGGCTCCACGGCGCGCCGTCGGCCGTCTTGGAGCTGGCCAGGCCGAAGATCCCGGGTCCGGAGGCGAACACCGAGTACCACTGGGTGGCGGCCTTCTCGTCCGCGGAGGTCCCGAGGCGGGCGGTGATGTGCTCGAGCGCCCGCTCGACGTGCTCCCGGCCCCGGAAGAGCCCGTGCCAGTTCGCGTTCATGCCGAGATAGAGCGGCTCGTCATAGAGGAGCTGCGGCGTCCACTCCGTGGTGTGGATCTTGGCGATCCCCGCCGAGACCACGAGCCGCGCCACCTCGAAGAGCTCGTCGGCGGTGACTTGCCGATAGCGGATGGCCTCCCCCGGGCGGTCGGGGTGGCGGAGCCCGGAGTCGGCGTCGGGCGTGGCCGCCGCCTGCGCGCGGAAGGCGTCGACGAAGAGGTTGTGCTCGCGGGCGAACACCGTGTGGTAGAAGCTCATCCCGATCGTCCAGTTGTCCGGGAAGCCGGTCGCCTCCTGGCCGGCCCACTGCGGCAGCATGGGATCGGACGGCTCGAGCAGCGGCAGGTAGCCCTGCCGCTCGCCCGCGCCCGCGCGCGGGCCGACGGCGATCAGCAGGAGCTTCGCGGCATCGCCGGGGTCGCGCTTCACGCGGCGGCGCGAGGTCTCGTCGTGACCGTAGATCTGCGAGGCGTCCCACCACGCCGTCACGTTGTTGCGCGTGGTCCGGTAGGGGCGCGCGAGGTGCTCCTTGCCGCCGTGGCTGAACCGCGTGGGGTCGCTGCTCTCGGCGACGAGCGCGGGGTCCATGCGGTCGCCCGGGCGGCAGCCCTGCGTCGCCGTCGGGCAGCCGAGCGCCATCGTCCCCGGCCCGTTCCGTCCCTCCTCCAGGTGCGAGAACCAGTCGTGCGTCATGAACTGGATCCAGAAGGCGGCGAGCACGTTGAAGAACGGCGCCTTCTTGTAGTCGCACTGGGCGTCCGCGGGTGCTCCCGGCAGGCCGTGGCCGTCGTGGCAGCGCTCCGGCCGCGACTGGGCCCGCGTGAAGAGCGTGCGGCTGATCACCTGCGGGTCCGGCGTGAGCAGGCCGAGCCGGTCGCCGTGGCGGTTGCGCGCGAGGACGTCCTTGCCGAGGTCGGGGAACGTCACCTCGAACTGCACGTTGCGCGCGAAGGGTTGGCGCGACGAGCCCATCAGAGGGTTCTTGATGTCGTTGCAGAGACCGGTGAGATGGCGGAAGCGGATTTGCTCGCCCCGGCAGAGCTGCGACTGGTCCCCGCCCACCGCGTCGTAGAGCGCGTGGTCCTTCGGCAGCCGCAACTCGGGCCAGACCTTCAGGGCTCGCCCGGCCACGCCGTCGCGCCCGCGCACGTAGTCCACGTAGGTGCCGCCGCTGTCGAACAGGTTGAACTTGATCAGCTCGATGCGCTGGTACTCGAGATCGAGGAGCGCGCCGTCGATGCCCCGGCCGTCGGCGCCGAGGTGGGTGGTCCCCGATCCGGGCGCGCGGCTGCCCGCGTCCCCCGTCGCCCAGTAGCTCTGCCAGTCGAGCCAGGGCACGCCGCGCCACGCCACCGCCCGCTCGCCGCCCCGGCAGCGCGCGGTGTCCTCCTGGACCTTGCCGAGGAACCGGGCTGCGCGCTCCTCGCCGACCGGGCGGAGCCCGCCCAGCGCGAGGGCAAGGCAGGCATCGAGGGTCTCCCGCTTGGTGGCACAGCCTCCGAGGGCCAGGGTGAGGGCGAGCGCAGCCACGAGGACGGCGACGGCGGGCGAGCGGAAAAGCCGCATGAGGCACCTCCCCTTTCCGGTCGTTCCGCGGCTACGACAGCGCGTAGAAGCCCATGGCCCCGCCGGCCAGGATCTGGCGCTTCGCCTCCGCCGACAGGCCCGGACGCCCGGCGATCATCGCGGGCGCCCCGGGGAAGAAGCCGTCGGGGTGCGGATAGTCGGTCGCCCAGAGGATCTTGTGCGGGCCGATGTAGTCGGCGAGCACGCTCAGGCTGCCCTCCACCGGCTCGAACGAGATCCAGCAGTTGCGCTGGAACAGCTCGCGGGGGCGCATGGAGAGGCCGGAGTCGTTGAAGCCGGCGTCGTCGAAGTGCCGATCCATGCGATCGAGCCAGGGCGCGATCCAGCCGCCGCCCGACTCCAGGAAGGCGACGCGGAGCCGGGGATGGCGATCGCAGACTCCGCCCCAGATCATGCTCATCGCGGCCAGCATCATCTCCATGGTGTGCGAGATGATGTGCCGCGCCCCGCGCGTCTCGAAGCGGTCGACGCCGACCTGGGGCATGCCGCCGCTGGCCCCCTCGTGCAGCCCGATGGCGAAGTCGAGCTCCTCGGCCTCGCGCCAGAAGGGCTCGTTGTCCGGGTGGTGCAGGGCGCGGCCCGCGTACGGGTTCGGGCGGAGGAAGCCGCCCCGCATGCCGAGCTCGCGCCGCGCGAAGCGCATCTCGGCGATGGCCGCGTCCACGGACTGCATCGGCAGCATGGCCACGCCGAAGAGCCGGTCGGGGTAGGGCCGGCAGTAGTCGGCCAGCCAGCGGTTATAGGCGCGGCACACCCCGGCGGCGAGCCCGGGATCCTGGATGGCCCCCGCGAAGAGGCCGAGGCTGGGATACAGGAACGCCGCGTCGATCCCATCCAGGTCCATGTCGGGGATGCGGGCGTGCGGGTCGAAGCCGCCCTTGCGGCCCTGCAGATACGTCATGGTGTCGTCGGCCACCACGCCCTGGCGCGCGCCGATGCCCCCGACCACCCCCAGGCCCTTCGAGCTGCCGAGCACCTGGCTTTCGATGAGCAGGCGCTCCTTGCCGTCGGTGTCGATCACGAGCCGGGGCGCCCGATCGCGGTAGGCCGGGTCCATGTAGGTGGTCCACAGGTCCAGCGGCTCGAGGATGTGACCGTCGGCGTCGATGATGTCGTAGGTGCGCCCCATGGCCGGTCTCCTTTCGGCGGGAAGGTCCCGGGTCTCTCTAGCCGCTGAGGATAGCGTCTCGACGGGGCCCGGCGCCAGGGGCGTGCCCAGGGGGGCGCACACCGCCGCCAAGGCGTGTATTGTGGCATGGACCTGCCGGTCGACACACGGGGGAGGCGCCGATGACACGGCTCGTACCGACGGTGATCTGGCTCGTGACGCTGATCCTGCTCCCTGCCGCGGCGGCGGCCGCCGAGCCGACCGGCACCATGACGTGGGCGGTCCACGTCACGCTCGCCAGCCGCTGGCTCGACACGGCGGAGACCGACGCCGAGATCACGCCGTTCATGGTGATGTACGCGCTGCACGACGCGCTGGTCAAGCCGATGCCCGGCAGTCTCAACACCCCCAGCCTTGCCGAGTCGTGGACGGTGTCGAAGGATGGGCGCACCTGGGAGTTCGTGCTCCGCAAGGGGCCGCGTTTCCACAACGGCGATCCGGTCACCGCCGACGACGTGAAGTTCTCCTTCGAGCGGTACCGGGGCGCCGCGGCCCCGCTCTTCAAGGAACGGGTGCGCGAGGTGCAGGTGGTGGATCCGAGCCGGGTGCGCTTCCACCTCAAGGACCCGTGGCCGGACTTCATGACGTTCTTCGGAACCAGTGCGTCCGGCGCCGCCTGGATCGTGCCCAGGAAGTACGTCGAGAAGGTCGGCGACGACGGCTTCAAGAAGGCGCCCATCGGGGCCGGCCCGTACCGGTTCGTCAGCTTCCAGCCCGGCGTCGAGCTGGTGCTCGAGGCCTTCGAGGGCTACTGGCGGAAGACCCCCCACGTGAAGCGCCTCGTGCTGCGCAGCATTCCCGAGGAGTCGACGCGCGCCGCCGCGCTCAAGCGCGGCGAGGTGGACATCGCGTATTACCTGAACGGGCCGATCGCGTCGGACATCCAGCGCACCCCGGGTCTCACGCTCGCGGGCACGCGGACGAACGGCGTCCTCTGGCTCAACTTCCCGGAGCAGTGGACGGCCGGGTCGCCCTGGGCCGACCGGCGCGTCCGCCTGGCGGCGAGCCTGGCCATCGACCGGCAGGCGATCAACGAGGCCGAGTCGCTGGGGTTCTCGGGGCCGACGGGCAGCATCGTGCCGCGGCACCAGGAGTTCGCGCTGGCCATCGACCCCGACCCCTATGACCCGAAGCGCGCGAAGGCGCTGCTCGCCGAGGCCGGCTATCCCGGTGGCTTCGACGCGGGCGAGTTCACGCCGTTCCCGCCCTACTACTCCATGGGCGAGGCCATCGTCAACTATCTGGGCGCGGTCGGGATCAAGACCCGGATACGGACGATGGAGCGCGCAGCATTTCTCACCGCGTGGCGCGAGAAGAAGTTCAAGGGTCTCTTCGTCGGGGCGACCGGATCGGCGGGGAACGCGTCGACGCGCATCGAGCCGTACGTGACGGCCAAGGGTGTCAACGCCTACGGGACCATCCCCGAGGTCGAGGGGCTCTTCCAGAAGCAGCTCCAGGAGGTGGACCGCAAGAAGCGCGAGGAGATGCTCCACCAGATCCAGCGCCTGCTCCACGAGCGCGCGGTCTTCGCGCCGATCTGGGAGAACGGGTTCATCCGGGCCTACGGGCCGCGCGTGGAGGAAGCCGGACTCGCGCTGATCCCGGCATTTCCGTACTCGGGCCCGCTCGAGGACCTCCGCCTGAAGGCCAGGTGACGCGAGGGGCGGCGACTACCCCAGAAAGTCCCGGCAGAGCTCTTCCCACATCATGGCCGACAGCCGCAGGCTCTCCGTGTCCACGCGCTCGTTGTGCCCGTGGAACATGAGGGGGTACTCGGTGTAGGGAATGCGCGTGGAGTGCAGGCCGAAGCCGTAGGCGGGAATGCCCTTCCAGCGGAAGAAGCGCGCATCGGTGCCGCCGGTGGTCATGGCCGGCACCACCGTGCTGCCGGGCATGAGCTTGCCGGCCACGCGCGAGATGGCGCGCAGGATCGGCGTGTCGATGGAGGACAGCGAGCCGCCGCGCCGCCGGTTGGGCGGGGTGTCGATGGTCACGCGGTCGGCCAGGTCGCCCATCGCCTCGGTCAGCATGGCCTCCACCTCCTCCGACGTGACCCCGGGCAGCGCGCGGATGTCCACCTGGATCTCGACCCGGTCGGGGATGACGTTCACCTTGCTGCCCCCGTGGGCCACGTTGGGCGAGAACGTGGTGTGGGTGCAGGCATGGGCCTCACGGGCGAGGGTGGCGTTGTCCATGTCGCGCGCGGCTTTCCAGACCCGATCGGGGTCGACGAGGGCGGCGGTGAGGTCGGGGTCCAGCTCCAGCGCGGTGATGTAGTTCTTCCACGCGTCCAGGATGCGCGCGGCAGGCCGGTAGTCGGCGATGCGCTGGATGATGATGGCCGCGGTGACCAGCGCATTGTCGGTGCGGAACGGACGCGAGCCATGGCCCGGGGTGCCGTGGACGACCAGGCGGCGCCAGTTGCCCCCCTTCTCGCCCACCGCCACGCGCAGCTTGTGCCCCGAGGGCGTCGGGATGGGGACGCCGCCGCTCTCGGTCACCACGTAGTCGCACTTCACCGCGTCGAACTCGTGCTCGACCAGGTGCTCGGCGCCGTAGACGCCTCCCGCCTCCTCGTCCGCCACCGCGAGGTAGATGAGCGTCCCGCGGGGCTTCCAGCCGGTGGTGCGGAGCCGGCGCGTCGCCACCGCCATGGTCGAGGTGAGGTTGAGCATGTCGATGGCCCCACGCCCCCAGACCACGCCATCCACCAGCTCGGCGGCGAAGGGATCGCGCTTCCAGCCCGACGGGCTCACCGGGACCACGTCGGTATGGCCCATGAGGAGCAGGGTCGGCGCCTTGGGGTCGCTGCCCGGGATGCGGGTGATGAGGCTCATGCGCCCCGGGGACGACGTGTAGCGCTCGCAGGATAGCCCCGACCCCGCGAAGAAGGCCTCCAGCGCGTCGCAGCTCCGCGACTCGCCCCCCGAGGCCTCCTCGCCGGTATTCACGCAGGCGTTGCGGATGAGGGTGCGGAGCAGCTCGGTGGACTCGGTCTCGATGGTGGCTTCGGTGGTCGGCATGCTAGGTCCTCCGGGGGCTGGGGGTGACAGCGGGGCGGATCTCGCGGGCGAAGCGCTCGAAGATCGCCACCATGTCGTCGAGGTCGCGGTAGCGGGCTTCGAGGAGGAAGGAGCCGACGCCGAGCTCGCGGTAGCGCCCGATGTCAGCGACGATCTGCTCGGGCGTGCCCTGCAGCGGCTTGCGGTCAGCGCCGCCGGGCGTGTCACGGAAGGAGAGCCCCGCGCGGAGCGTGATGGCGAGGTCGTCGAACCGACGGTTGACCTTCTCGCATTCGGCGCGGAGCCGCGCGATGTCGCCCGCGAAGACATCCGGCGGCGTGAACGCGGCGTGCCAGCCGTCGCCCAGCTCGGCCACCCGCCGCAGGGCCCGCGGGGTATGGCCGCCCACCCAGATGGGGATGGCCTTGCGCGGCGGCTGGGGCACCACCCCGATCTCGTCGAAGGAGAAGAATTCGCCCCCATAGCGCGCGCGCTCTTGCGACCAGCACACGCGCATGATGCGAATGGCCTCGTCGGACCAGGCACCCCGCCGGTCGTAGTTGCCGCCCAGGATCTCGATCTCCTCCCGCATCCAGCCCACGCCCACCCCGAGGATGACGCGACCCTCGGCCAGGTGATCGAGCGTGGCCAGCATCTTCGCGGCGAGCACGGGGTGCCGGTGCGGCAGCACCAGGATGGTGGTGCCGAGCTGCGCGCGCTCGGTCACGCCGGCGACCAGGGCCAGGGTCGTGAGCGGCTCGAGAAAGGCCGCCGTCGGCGGCAGCGGGAACTGACCGGTGGGATTGTAGGGATACTTCGACTTGATGGTGTAGGGGAGCACCACGTGATCGCTCGCCCACAGCGACTCGTAGCCCAGCGCCTCCATCTTCCGCGCGAAGGCGAGGACGTTTCCGCGCGTCGCGATGGGACCGAAGGTGGGCAGGTGACAGCCGAAGGTCAGCACGGCGTCGGGCACGGGCGACTAGTCGCGGTGAGCGCCCGATTCGTAGACGATCTGGCCATCCACCTCATGGCTGGCGATCATCTCGACGAGCCGGGCGCGCTGGATCTTGCCGCTCGAGGTCTTGGGGATGGTGCTGGGCCGGACGAGGAGGACCTTGGCGGGCCGATGGCCGCGCGCGTGGTGCACGCGCTGGACGATCTCGCGGACGAGGGCGGAGAGGGCCTCGCGGTCGCCGCCGTCGCCCCGCACCTCGGCCACGATGTGCAGGCGCTGGCTGCCGGTGCGCTCGCTGTCGATGCCCACCGCCGCCGAGTAGCGGATGCCCCCCACGTGGTCGACGACCTCCTCCACGTCGGTGGGGGTCACGTTCTTGCCGCCGAGGATGATGAGGTCCTTCACGCGCCCGGTGACGAAGAGATAGTCCTCGGCGTCGAGGAAGCCCAGGTCGCCCGTCCGGAGCCAGCCGTCGGGCGAGAGCACGCGGCGCGTGGCGTCGGGGTTGTTGTAGTAGCCCTGCATGACGCCCGGGCTCTGCACCACGATCTCGCCTTCCACGCCCGGGCCCAGCACCTGGTCCTCCTGCATGATGCGGACCGACACGCCCCGGCACGGGTGCCCCACCGAAAGGAACTTGCCCGACGTGTCGAGGCGCAGCGGGGTGAAGCGGGGCCAGATCGCGACGGCCAGGGTGGCCTCGGCCAGGCCATAGCAGGGCGTGATGATGTTGTGGATGTCGAACTTGCGCTCGAAGGCCTCGATGGTGCTGAGCCGCACCGGCTCGGCGCCGGACAGAGCCTGCTTCAGCGAGGAGAGCTCGATGCCGGTGGTATCGGCGATGTTCCGGACGCAGTTGCGGTAGCCGAAGTCCGGCGACACCGTGAAGGTGGCGCGCACGCGGGTGACGAGCGCCAGCCAGTCGCGCGGGTTCTTGAGGTCCGGTGGCAAGAGATAGAGCGGCGCCCCCGTGGTGGGCGGGGTGAAGGCGCAGCCGATCAGCCCCATGTCGTGGTAGAGCGGCAGCCACGACACCACAGTGTCCTCGCGGCTCAGCTGGGCCGCCTCCGCCATGAACTCCACCGTGCGGCACACATTGGCGTGGCTCAGCACCACGCCGCGCGGCTGTTCCGTGCTGCCGGACGTGTACTGGATGAAGGCGACGTCGTCTTCTCTGATGGCGGGGAATGGTGGAACGGGGGCGTCGGCCTCGAGGTCGGCCGGCTCCAGGATGTGCCGGATATTCGCCGCCCCCGCCGCGGACTCCTCCACGCCTGGCCGAAACCAGCCGATGGTGACCACGGCCTTGGCCTCGGAGTCGCGGAGGACATTGGCGGTGGCCTCCACCCCGAGCGTGGGATACAGCGGCACCGGCACCGCGCCGAGCCGCAGGGCGCCGAAGAAGGTGTAGAAGAACTCCGCGCAGGTCGGATAGATCAGCCCGACCTTGTCCCCGCGTTCGACGCCGAAGCGCCGGAGCCCCGCCGCGTAGCGCTCGCTCTCGCGCCAGAGCTGGCCGTAGGGAACGGGCGTGTCGAAGAGGGTGAAGTAGGTCTTGTCGGGGTCGGCGGTGGCCCGCTGACCCATCAGCTCCACCAGGGTCCCGGCCTTGATCACGCCGGGCGCCCCGGGGACGGCCCCGCTGGGATTCGCGTCGCTGCGATCATGGGAGGCAGGCCTATTCTAGCGGATCGGGTCGCCCCCGGAAAGGGTGTTGCCGCTCACCGCTCGAGGACGATGTGGTCGAAGGTCTCCGCGTACGCGTAGCCCTTCGGCTTGCCCAGCTCGGCATTCCGCTCGCGGACGCGCTTCTCGACGGCGGCGAAGTCCTTGAACTGGCTCGCGTGGCAGGCCAGCGCCTTGAGCTTGAGGTCCATGGTCTCGGTGATGTCCATCACGATCTCGGGCGTGTCCCACCACATGAGATAGACCTCCTTCACCTTGTGGGGCTCGAGGCCCTGGGCGAGGAGCTCGGGGAAGGCCATGTGGTCGCGGGCCAGGGGATAGACGCAGTCCAGGGCGATCCCGGCGGCCGCGCGATGGTCGCGGTGGGAGGCGCCGAGATTCTTGGTGCGGTGGGGATTCTGGACGATGAGGAGATCGGGCCGGTGCCGGCGGATCTGGGCGGTTACCGCCATCCGGCTCTCGCGCGTGTTCTCGAGCTCGCAGTCGGGAAAGCCGAGGAACTCCACGGTTTCGACCCCGAGGACCCGCGCGGCGTTCCCTTGCTCCTCCGCGCGGATCTTGGCGAGGCGCTCGGGCGTCATGCTGCGGTCGCCGGAGCCCTTGTTGCCGTTGGTGACGATGCAGTAGGTGACGTGCTTACCCTCCCGGACCAGCCGGGCCACCGTCCCGCCCGCGCCGAATTCAGAGTCGTCGGGATGAGCGGTCACTACCATCACGCGCTGGATACGCTCGGTCATCGATTCTCCTTCCCCCGTCTTATAATGCGGGCCGTGGCGAAGAAATCAAGCAGTCTCTTGCTGCTCGCCGTTCTCGTGGTCTTCGCCATCATCTCCGCGCTGCCCGGAGACGTGTCGCAGATCCGGCTCGGCCCGCTCTCGCTGCTCTGGTGGTGGGGCGGCGTGCTGGGGCCGCTGATCGCCGTGCTGGCGGCGCTGGTGGGGGCGGGCGCGCGCGACGAGCCCAGCGCCGAATGACCGGCGCCGGCGGAATCCTCGCCGCCTGGCTCACGCCCGCGGTCTGGCTCGCGCTGCCCGCGCTGTTCCTCGAGCAGGGCGCGGGCGCGCTGTGGGCCGGCCTGCTTCTGGTGACAGCGCCGCTACTCGCGCTCACTTTGCGCCGCGCTCCATCGGACCCGCTGCTCCGCGCGCCGGTGCCGCTGATCCACGTCGCCACCCTCTTTCTCGCCGTGGTCGCGCTCATCTGGGCGGGACTCGTGGTGGCGGGTGACGTGGCGCTGCGGCTCGGGGGGCCGCGCTGGCATGGCATCGCGCTGGCCGCCTGCGGCGGGCTCCTGCTCACCTCCTGGCGGGGGGCCGGCCGAGCGCTCCCGGCGCTGCTCCTGATCGCGGCCCTCGGCCTCGGCCTGCCGCTGGTGCTGCTGGCGCGTGTCGCGGGGGTGGGGCCGCTCGAGGCCTGGCGGGTGGTGGCCACGAGCCCCGCCTTCACCTTTCCCCCGGGCAGTCCGTGGGTGGCGGTAGGCCGCGACCTCCGGCTCGCCCAGGGCCGCGGGGCCCTGCTCTTCCAGGAGGAGCACCGGCTCACCGCGGCGAATGAGGCGGCGCTGCGGCTCGGCACGCGCGACGGGCGGCAGACGACGGAGCGCGAGATCTCGCTGACGGCGGGCCAGTCCGTGACGGTGCGTCCCGGCGACCGGCTCGAGGTCGCGCCCGGCGCGCGGCTACGGTTCGAGGCGGGCCGCCGTGTGCCCGGCGCTCCCGAGACGGGCGTGGCCTGGGCCGCCGGCGCGGCCGGTGGCGCGCGCGGGGGATTCCTCGACGGCCTGGGGCTGGCTGTCACCGTGCTGGGCGGCGGCATCGCGCTGCTCGGGCCGCCCCTCGTCGGGCGCCCCTCGGCCCGCGCTCTCTCGACGGTCGGGATAGCGCTGGTCGGCGTGATCTGGCTCGCGCAGGGCTGGGCGGTGTACACGGCGTTGCGGGCGCCGGAAGTGTTCCTGGGCGGCATCTCGCCGGAACGGCTGCTCGACGTGCCGGCGCTCGTACTCGTCAGCCGGACCAGCGCGTGGCGGGCGCAGGCGATGCTGGTGATCGCGGTGGCGGTGGGCTTTTTCGCG
>Ga0137403_10006089_pt1 | contig 13861 bp, 10 predicted proteins | sample CZOMad2_1_16fung_FD_122057 | JGI IMG/M metagenome (GOLD analysis project Ga0137403, IMG submission 122057) | Vadose zone soil fungal communities from Angelo Coast Range Reserve, California, USA - CZOMad2_1_16fungal (Hybrid Assembly) | ecosystem: Environmental > Terrestrial > Soil > Vadose zone... | reverse complement strand
CTCTCTCTGCCCACGATGTCCATCGGCCAGGAGGTCTCGGTGACCGCGCTCCAGATGCTGGCCGCCTTCGGCGCCGTCGCCAACGGCGGCACGCTCATGCAGCCCCGCCTCGTGAAGGCGGAGTTCGACGCCGACGGGCGCGAGGTGCGCCGCGTCGAGCCGCGCGCCGTGCGCCAGGTCGTCTCGCCCGAGACGGCGCGCACGCTGTCGCGGATCCTCGTACAGGTCGTCGACCGCGGGACAGGTCACCTCGCCGCGGTGCAGGGCTACGACGTCGGCGGCAAGACGGGCACGGCGCAGAAGCTCGACCCCGCGACGCGGCGCTACTCGCGCGCGCCCGGCGTGCTGTCCTTCGTCGGCTTCGTGCCCGCCGACGAGCCGCGGCTCGTGCTGCTCGTCCTGCTCGACGAGCCGAAGACCGAGAAGTGGGGCAGCGAGGCCGCGGCGCCGATCTTCTCCGCGATCGCGGGCCCGGTGCTGCGCTACCTGGACGTTCCGCCGCGCGACGCGGCGCCGATCCAGATCGTGACCGGCCCGGGCGCCGACGGCCCGAGCGGGCGCGTGCGCCTCGTGTCCGCCTCAGCTCGCACGGCCACCGATCATGTCACCGCTCGCCTCGCCGGAGGCACCGCCTGGGCTCGCACGGCCACCGCCGCCGAGCCCGCCGACGCGGGCCTCATGCCCGACGTGCGCGGGCGGCCGCTGCGCCAGGCGCTGGCGATGCTGGCGCCGCTCGGCGTGCGCGTCGAGCTCGACGGCCGCGGGCGCGTCGCGCAGCAGGCGCCGGCGCCCGGCGCGCGCGTGGACGAGGACGCGGTCGCCCGCCTCACGCTGCTGCCGGGTGGCCCGCGCGCCGGTGACGTGCGGTGACATGCCCCGCGAGGTGCCCGTGAGCGTGCTGCTGGAGGCGCTGACCGACAAGCGGGTGGTCGGCACGCCGCCGGCGGCGGTCACCGGATTGACCGCCGACTCGCGGCGCGTCGCTCGCGGCGACGCCTTCGTGGCCGTGCCCGGCTTCAAGCAGGACGCGCGGCGCTTCATCCCCGAGGCCGTCGGGCGCGGCGCGGCCCTGGTCGTCACCGAGGGCGGCCCGGTCGCCGACGTGCCGGTGCCCCAGGTCATCGTCCCGTCAGCGCGCCGCGCGCTCGCCGCGCTGGCCGGCGCTTACTGGGATCATCCCTCGCGCGCGCTGACGCTGGTGGGCATCACGGGCACGAACGGCAAGACCACGACCTCCTACCTCGTCGACGCGCTGCTGCGCGCGCGCGGCGGCGCCACCGGGATTCTCGGCACCATTCAGTACGTCGTCGGTGACGAGATCCGGCCGGCGGGACAGACGACGCCGGAGGCGCTCGAGATCGAGGCGATGCTGGCGGCCATGCGCGAGCGCGGGGTGCGCGGCGTGGCCATGGAGGTCAGCTCGCACGCGCTGGCGCTCGCGCGCGTCGACGCGCTGGCGTTCGACGTCGGCGTCTTCACGAACCTCACGCAGGACCACCTCGACTTCCACGGCACGCTCGAGGCGTACGGCGGCGCCAAGCGCCGGCTCTTCGAGCTGCTCGCCGCCTCGCCGAAGCCGCGGCGCGCCGCCGTCGTGAACGGTGACGACCCCGCCGGGGCTCGGATGGTGGCGGGGCTCGGCCTCGAGACGCTGACCTACGGCCTCGGCCCGGACAACCGCGTGCGCGCCAGCGAGTGGACCTCCACGCTCGACGGCGTCCGCCTGACGGTGGCCACGCCGACGGGCCGGCTCGCGCTCGCCTCGCCGCTGATCGGCGAGCACAACGTGATGAACCTGCTGGCCGCGGTCGGCGTCGGGTGGGCGCTCGGGCTGGCCCCGGACACCATCGCCCGCGCGCTCGGTGGCGTCCAGACGGTGCCCGGCCGGTTCGAGCAGGTGCGGGCGGGGCAACCGTTCCTCGTCGTCGTGGATTATGCCCATACCCCCGACGCGCTGGAGCGGGTCCTGACGACGGCGCGCAAGATCACGTCGGGGAGGCTCGGCGTCGTGTTCGGGTGCGGCGGCGACCGCGACCGCACGAAGCGGCCGATCATGGGCGAGATCGCCGCTCGCCTGGCCGACCGCGCGTGGATCACGTCGGACAACCCGCGCTCCGAAAATCCCGACGCGATCATCGCGGAGATCGCCGTCGGCGTCGCGCGGGTCTGGGGCGAGCGCGAGCGCTACGCCCGGCTTGCCGACCGGCGCGCGGCGATCGCCGCCGCGCTCGAATGGGCGGGGTCCGGCGACACGGTGGTCATCGCCGGCAAGGGGCACGAGACGTACCAGATCGTCGGGACCGACGTGGTGCCGTTCGACGACCGCGACGTCGCGCGGCGGCTCCTGTCGGAGCGGGCGCGATAGGGAGGCCTATGGCGGTGTTCAGCGTCCAGGAACTGGTCCGCGCCACCGAGGGCGCGCTGGTGAGCGGAGACCTCGGTGTCCCCGTCGCCGGCGTGTCGATCGACTCGCGGACGCTCCAGGTGGGCGAGGCGTTCTTTGCCATCGTCGGCCACCGGCTGAACGGCCATGCCTTCCTCGCCGACGCCGCCGCGCGCGGCGCCGCCTGCGTCGTCGTCCACACGCTGCCCGACGACCCACCCGCCAACGTGCCGCTCGTCCTCGTCGAGGACACCACGCGCGCGCTGGGCCGTCTCGCCGGATGGCACCGATCGCGCTTCTCGGTCCCCGTCGTCGCCATCACCGGCTCGATCGGCAAGACCACGGCCAAGGAGCTGACGGCGGCGGTGCTCGCCACGCGATGGGAGGTGCTCAAGCCCGCCTCGTCGTTCAACAACCAGTGGGGCCTGCCGCTGACGCTGCTGCGCCTCGGCGCCGAGCACGGCGCGGCCGTGGTGGAGCTCGGCACCAACCAGGCGGGCGAGATCGCGACGCTCTCGGCCATCGCGCGACCGACGGTCGGCGTGGTGACCATGGTGGCCGCCGTCCACACGGAGTTCCTCGGCACGATCGAAGGCGTCCGGGAGGAGAAGGCCGCGCTGGTGCGCGCGCTGTCGCCCGCCGGGATCGCCGTGCTGAACGCCGACGACCCGCGCGTGGCCTCGATGGCGCGCGAGGCGAAGGGCCGCGTGATCACGTTCGGCCGGGCCGCCTCCGCCGCCGTGCGGATCGCCGGCGAGGCGGCGGACACGGACGCGGGGTTCGCGTTCACGCTGGACGCGGGCGGCCGGCGCCAGCCGGTCAGGGTCGCCTTCGCGGGCCGCCACAACGTGACCAACGCGCTGGCCGCGGCCGCCGTCGGCCTGGCCCTCGAGCTGCCGCTCGACGACATCGCGCGCGGCCTCGGCGCCGCGCGGCCCGTCGGCGGGCGCGGCGTCTGGAAGCGCGCCGGCGAGGTGGCGATCCTCGACGACACGTACAACGCCAGCCCCGCCTCCGTACGCGCGGCGCTCGACACGCTGGCCGCGCGCCGCGCCGGCCGCCGCGCGGTGGTCGTGCTCGGCGACATGCTGGAGCTGGGCGCGCTGAGCGACGAGGCGCACCGCGAGGTGGGTCGCATGGTGGCCGCGCTCCCCGCCGACGAGCTCGTGGGGTTCGGGCGCGCCTCCGCGCTGGCCGTCGAGGCGGCCCGCGCGGCGGGGCTGGCCGAAGCGCATCACGCGCCCACGTTCGAGGACACGGTGGCGCACCTGCTCAAGCGGCTGGCGCCGGGCGACGTCGTGCTGGTGAAGGGCTCGCGCGGCATGCGGATGGAGCGCGTCGTGGACGCGCTCGTCGCGCGCCTGGCCCGAAGCGATCGGTCCTCCGGGTGACGATGGACGATGCTCTACTACCTGCTCGTCCCGCTCGCCAAGGACCACATCGTCTTCAACGTCTTCCGCTACCTGACGTTCCGGTCCTTCATGGCGCTGATCTCGGCCCTGGTGATCTCGCTGATCGTCGGCCCGTGGCTGATCCGCCGGCTCCGGCGCATGCAGCACGGCACGGAAACGCTGCGCGAGGACACGCCGGAGCACCACCGCCTGTCGAAGAAGGGCACACCGACGATGGGCGGCGTCATCATCCTCTGCGCCATCCTCGGCTCGACCTTCCTGTGGGCGAACCTGGGCAATCGCTACGTCTGGGTCGCGATGCTGGCCGTCGCGGGCTACGGCCTCATCGGGATGTGGGACGACTGGACGAAGATCCGCACGAAGCGCGGGGTCCCCGCGCGCGGCAAGCTCGCCGCGCAGGTGATCCTGGCCCTGGCGCTGCTGCAGATCGTCTACTGGCAGTCGGCCGACGCGTGGCAGCCGGTGCTGGCGATCCCGTTCTTCAAGGGCTGGCTCGTGCACCTGGGCGTGTGGTGGTTCATGTTCGCGATGCTCGTGATCATCGGCGCGTCGAACGCGGTCAACCTCACCGACGGGCTCGACGGGCTGGCGATCGGCCCCATCGTGATGGCCGGCGCCGCCTTCGGCGTCATCGCGTACCTGACGGGCAACTTCCGGGCGGCCGACTATCTGAAGATCCTCAACGTCCGCGGCGCCGGCGAGCTGTCGGTGTTCTGCGGCGCGCTGATCGGCGCCGCCATCGGGTTCCTGTGGTTCAACTGCCATCCGGCCGAGGTCTTCATGGGCGACGCGGGCTCGCTGGCCCTGGGCGCCGCCATCGGCATGCTGGCCGTGCTGACCAAGGCCGAGCTGCTGCTGCCCCTCGTCGGCGGGATCTACGTGGTGGAGGCCGTGTCGGTCATCGTGCAGGTGGCGTCGTTCAAGCTCACGGGGCGCCGCGTCTTCCGCATGGCGCCGCTGCACCACCACTACGAATTGACCGGCTGGCCCGAGCCCAAGATCGTGGTGCGCTTCTGGATCGTGTCGTTCGCGCTGGCGCTGCTGGCGCTGACGACGCTGAAGCTGCGGTAGTGCGAAGGACAGCCGGATGACGGATCTCGCGGAGGAGGTGGAGGTGGCGACGAGAGGGCGCGGGTACCTGGCGACGCTGGCGGGTCGCCGCGTGACGGTGGTCGGCCTCGCCAAGAGCGGGATCGCGGCCGCGCGCCTGCTGGTGGCGGCCGGCGCCGACGTGCGCGGCACCGACGCCAAGCCCGTCGCCTCGCTCGGCCCCGAGGTCGCCGCGCTGGCCGCTGTCGGCGTGCGGCTCGTCGACGGCTCCGCCGCCTTCGACGGTGTCGAGCTCGTGGTCGTGAGCCCGGGCGTGCCGCTGGACGGCGAGCAGCTCGCGCCGGCGCGCGCGCGCCTGGTGCCGGTGATCGGCGAGCTGGAGCTGGCGTGGCGGGCGATGGAGGCCGAGACGATTGCCATCACCGGCACCAACGGCAAGACCACGACCACCGCGCTGACGGGGGCGCTGCTCGCCGAGCAGCCGCGGCCGGTCTTCGTCGGCGGCAACATCGGCACGCCGCTCGCGGCGCACGCGCTCGACTTCCCCGCCGGCGGCCTCGTGGTGGCCGAGGTCTCCTCGTTCCAGCTCGAGACGATCGAGGCCTTCCAGCCGCGGGTGGCGGCCGTGCTGAACGTGACGCCGGACCACCTCGACCGGCACCGCACGTTCGCCCGCTACCTCGACGCCAAGGCGCGCATCTTCATGAACCAGACGGAGCACGACTGCGCCGTCCTCAACGCCGACGACGAGGCGGCGCGCGGGCTCGCCTCCCGCACGCGCGCCCACATCCTGTGGTTCAGCCGCCAGCGTCAGCTCGACCACGGCGTCTTCGTCCACGACGGTTGGCTGGTGGCCAAACTCAACGGCCACGTGGACCGGATCTGCCCGCTCGCCGACATCCAGCTGCGCGGCGCCCACAACGTCGAGAACGTGCTGGCGGCCACCGCCTGCGCGCTGTGGACGGGCATCGGCGTCGACGCGATCCGCCGGGCCGTCGGACGCTTCCGCGCCGTCGCGCACCGGATCGAGTTCGTGCGCGACGTGGCCGGGGTGCAGTTCTACAACGACTCGAAGGGCACCAACGTCGCCTCGACGATCAAAGCGCTCGAATCGTTCAGCGAGCGCATCGTCCTCATCGCGGGCGGCAAGGGCAAGGGCCAGGATTTCACGCCGCTCGCCGACGCCGCGCGGGACCGCGTGACCCACGCCGTCGTCATCGGTGAGGACGGCGGCCGGATCGCCGCCGCCCTGGCCTCCGCCGGCATCGGGGTCAGCGTCGCCGAGACGCTTGCGAGCGCGATCCAGGCGGCGAGCGAGGCCGCGCGCCCCGGCGACGTCGTGCTCCTCTCGCCCGCCTGCGCGTCCTTCGACATGTTCGACAACTACGAGCATCGCGGCGACGTCTTCAAGAAGCTCGTCGAGGAGCTGGCCTGATGCCCCGGCGGCTCACGCCCGACGTCTGGCTCTTCGGCGCGGCGGTGGTGCTGCTCTCGGCCGGCGTCGTGATGGTGTACTCGGCGAGCGCGATCGTGGCCGCCGACCGCTTCCACGATCCGTACTTCTTCCTCAAGAAGCAGCTCTTCTGGGCGCTGATCGGCGCCGGCGTGCTGTGGGCGGCGCTGCGCTGCGACTACCGCTGGCTGGAGAAGGCGGTGCTCCCGGCGCTGATCGTCGCCGTCGTGCTCCTCGTGCTGGTGCTGGTGCCGCCGATCGGCCAGGCCATCAACGGCACGCGGCGCTGGATCCGCCTCGGGCCGGTGTCCCTCCAGCCGGTGGAGCTGGCGAAGCTCGCGCTCGTCCTCTACCTCGCGGCGTTCCTGGCGAGAAAGCGCGGCGAGCTGGACGACTTCCGCACCGGCACGCTGCCGCCGCTGCTCGTGGCCGGCCTGCTGGCGGGGCTCGTGCTCGTGCAGCCGGACCTCGGCAACTGCATGACGCTGATCGCGCTCACGTTCGGGCTGCTCTATCTCGCGGGCAGCCCCATGAAGCACCTCGCGTGGGTGGCGGCCCCGGCGCTGCCGCTGATCGTGCTCGCGGTGTGGATGGCGCCCTACCGCATGCGGCGGATCACCGCCTTCGTGGACCCCTGGGGCGATCCGCGCGGCAGCGGCTTTCAGATCATCCAGTCGTGGCTCGCGCTGGGCAACGGCGGCCTCGTCGGCCAGGGCATCGGGGGCAGCAAGCAGAAGCTGTTCTACCTGCCGGAGTCCCACACGGACTTCATCTTCGCGATCCTCGGCGAGGAGCTGGGCTTCGTCGGCGCCGTGGCCGTCGTCGCGCTGTTCGCCGTCCTCATCTGGCGCGGGCTACGGATTGGGCTCCGGGCGCCGGACGCCTTCGGCGCCTATCTCGCGCTCGGCATCACCGTGCTCCTGGCCACGCAGACGCTCGTGAACCTCGGCGTCGTCACCGGGCTGCTGCCGACCAAGGGGCTGCCGCTGCCGTTCATCTCGTCCGGCGGCTCGGCGCTGCTCATGACGATGCTCGGCACCGGCATGCTCCTCAACATCAGCCAGCACGCGATCAGCCAGCACTCCCATGTTTAAGCGCTACCAGCAGATCCACTTCGTCGGCATCGGCGGCGCCGGGATGTCGGGGATCGCCGAGATATTGCTCAATCTCGGGTACCGCGTGACGGGCTCGGATCTCCGTCGCAGCGAGACCATCGAGCGACTGGAGACGCTCGGCGCGAAGGTGTTCATCGGCCACGAGGCGCTGCACGTCGAGGGCGCGCACGTCGTCGTCTACTCCTCGGCCGTCGCGCGCGACAACATCGAGGTCCAGGTCGCGCGCCAGCGCGCGATCCCCGTGATCCCGCGCGCCGAGATGCTGGCCGAGCTGATGCGGCTCAAGTACGGCATCGCGGTGGCGGGTACGCACGGCAAGACCACGACCACGTCGATGGTGGGCGCCGTGCTGGCCGAGGGCCGCTACGACCCGACGATCATCGTCGGCGGGCGCGTGACGAGCCTGGGCAGCAACGTGCGGCTGGGCCAGGGCGAGTTCCTCGTGGCCGAGGCCGACGAGTCGGACGGCTCGTTCCTCAAGCTCGCGCCGACGATCGCCGTCGTCACGACGATCGACGCCGAGCACCTCGACCACTACGGCACGCTCGAGGCCATCCAGGAAGCGTTCGTGACCTTCGTCTCGAAGGTGCCGTTCTACGGCGCCGCCGTCCTCTGCCTGGATCAGCCCAACATCCAGCGGCTCATCCCGCGCATCGAGAAGCGCGTGGTCACCTACGGGCTGGAGTCCGGGGCCGACCTCGTCGCGCGCCGGCTGCACCTGGCCGGCATGACCAGCCGCTTCGAGGTCTACCAGCGCGGCGCGCTGCTCGGCGAGTGCACCCTGGCGATCCCGGGCCGCCACAACGTCCTCAACGCGCTGGCCGCCATCGGCGTCGGGCTCGACCTCGAGATCCCGTTCGTGACGATCCAGAGGGCGCTGGCCGGCTTCGCAGGCGTGCAGCGCCGGTTCCAGGTCCGGGGCACGGCCGATCGCGTCACCGTCGTCGACGACTACGGCCACCATCCCGTCGAGATCCGCGCGACCCTGGCCGCCGCCAAGGCAGGGTTCGATTGCCGGGTCGTGACGGTGTTCCAGCCGCACCGCTACACGCGCACCAGGGACCTGTTCGACGAGTTCCTGACCGCCTTCAACCAGGCGGACGTGCTGATCGTGATGGACATCTACGCCGCCGGCGAGGCGCCGATCGCCGGCGTCACCGCCGCCGACCTCGCCGAGGGTATCCGCGCCCACGGCCATCGCAACGTCACCTATCTCGGCAGCGATCGCGCGCGCATCGTCGACCACGTGTGCGAGATCACACGCCCGGGCGACATCGTGCTGACGCTCGGCGCGGGCGACGTGAGCCAGCTCGGACCCGAAATTCTGCATCGGCTCGAAACCGATTCGCACGAACGGAGGGCCTAAATGTTAGGAGAGATCCGAGGGGAAGTGCGGTTCAAGGAACCGCTCAGCTTCCACACCTCGCTGCGCATCGGCGGCCCCGCCGACATCTTCGTCGTCCCCCAGGACGTCGAGGACATCCGTCACGCGCTGATGTTCGCCGACCGCGAGCAGCTGCCGGTCGCCGTCGTCGGCGGCGGCAACAACCTCGTGGTGCGCGACCGCGGCATCCGTGGCGTGGTGCTCAAGCTCGAGGGCTGCCTCGGGCGCGCGGAGTTCCACGGCGAGGAGGCGCTGGCCGGCGCGGGCGTCGGTCTCTCCGCGCTGATCCGCGAGGCTGCCGCGCTCAACCTCGGCGGCATCGGGTGTCTCGTCGGCATCCCCGCGACCGTCGGCGGCGCGCTCGCGATGAATGCCGGCACCGCCGACGGCTGGATCGGCGATTTCGTGAGCGCCGTGTACTTCCTGCACCCCGACGGCTCGCTCGGCGAGTTCAAGCCCTCGGGCGCCTTCGGCTACCGCGCCTTCTACCTGCCGGCGGGCGCGGTGCTCATCGGCTGCCGCCTGCAGCTGCACCGCCGGCCGCTGCCCGAGATCCAGAAGGAGATCCGGGCGCGGCTCAAGCAGAAGAAGGCCACGCAGCCGCTGGCGCTCGCCTCGGCCGGCTTCGTCTGGAAAAATCCCGCCGGCGAGCTGGCCTCGCGGCTCATCGAGAAGGCCGGCCTCCGCGGCAAGCGGGTGAACGGCGCGGAGATCTCGTCCAAGCACGCCAACTTCATCGTCAACCGCGGCGCCGCCGGCGCGGCCGACATCCTGAGCCTCATGGAGCTCACGCGCGAGCGCGTCCACGGCCACTTCGGGATCACGCTCGAGACCGAGATCCGCATCCTCGGTGAGTAGAGGCCTGCTCTCCCCGCGCGGCACCGCCGCGCTCGCCGACCTCGGCGGGCGCACGCCGCTCGTCGCCGGCCAGCGCACCGGCCCCGCGCGCCGCCGCCGCCGGGCGCGCGCGCTCGCGCGGCTCGCGCGCCGGGCCACCGTCTTGGTCCTGGTGCTCGGCGCCGTCGCGGCGGCGCTGGCGGGGGCGCGCTGGGTCACCACGTCGCCGCGCTTCGCGGTCGCCGGCGTCGAGGTGCGCGGCGCCTCGCGCGTCCCGGTGTCGCGCATCCTCGCCGCCGCCGCCATCCCGCCCGGCGCAAACCTCTGGACCCTCGACGGCGGCGCCGTCGCCGCGCGCGTCTCCGCGCTGCCGGAGATCCGTCGCGCCGACGTCGCTCGCGAGCTGCCGAACCGCGTGACGATCGTCGTCGAGGAGCGGCGGCCGTTCACGCTCGTGCACGCCGGGCGGCTGCACTGGATGGACGAGGACGGCCGCGTGCTCGGCGAGGAGCGGCGTGCCGTCGTCCCCGGCGCCCCGGTGATCAGCGGGCTCACGGAGGAGGAGCTGGCGTCGATGCGCACGACGCCGGGCCCCAAGGCGCGCGCGGCGGTGGCGCTGATCCGCGCCCTGCTCCGCTCGGGCAGCGCGCTGGCCGCGGAGATCTCGGAGATCGACATGAGCCGCCCCGAGGGCCCCGTCCTCTACACGGTCGACGGCGTCGAGGTGCGGCTGGGGGCGGACGACTGGGACGAGCGCCTCGCGCGGCTCGAGGGCGTGCTGGCGCAGGTGGCGACGCAGGACGTGAGCGGCGTCGATCTGAGGTTCAAGGATCAGGTGGTGCTTCGACGGGGGGCCGTCCGGTGAAGCGGGGCAGGACGCCGGAGCTGATCGTCGGGCTGGACGTCGGCACCACCAAGATCTGCGCGGTCGTCGCGACGCCGCGTCGCGACGGCGTCGACGTCGTCGGCGTGGGCGCCGCGCCCTCGCGCGGGCTGCGCCGCGGCGTCGTCGTCAACATCGACTCGACCGTCGCGGCGATTCGCCAGGCGGTGGCCGAGGCCGAGCAGATGGCGGGCGTCGAGGTCTCCGCGGTCTACGCCGGCGTGGCGGGCGGCCACATCCGCTCCGTCAACAGCCGCGGCGTGGTTGCCGTGTCGGGCAAGGACCGCGAGGTGAGCCAGGCCGACGTCGACCGCGCGGTGGACGCGGCGCGCGCCATCAACATCTCCCAGGACCGGGAGATCATCCACGTGCTGCCGCAGACGTTCATGGTGGACGACGCCGACGGCGTGCGCGAGCCGCTCGGCATGTCGGGCGTGCGGCTCGAGGTGGAGGTGCACGTCGTCACCGCCGCCGTCACCTCCGTGCAGAACGTGATCCGCTCGGTCAATCGCGCCGGCCTCACCGTGCAGGACGTGGTGCTGGAGCCCATCGCCTCCGCGGAGGCGGTGCTCTATCCGGACGAGAAGGAGCTGGGCGTCGTCGTCATCGACATCGGCGGCGGCACCACCGACCTCGCGCTGTTGCGCGACGGTGCCGTCTGGCACACCGCGATCCTGCCGCTCGGCGGCGATCACGTCACCAATGACGTCGCCGTCGGGCTACGCACGCCGATGGCCGACGCGGAGGCGCTCAAGAAGCGTTACGGCTGCGCGCTGACCGCGCTGGTGCCCGCCGAGGAGACGGTGGACGTGCCGTCGGTGGGCGGGCGCAAGCCGCGCCAGCTCTCGCGCCAGGTGCTCTCCGAGATCATCCAGCCGCGCGTCGAGGAAATCTTCACGCTCGTCGCGCGCGAGCTGTCGCGGGCGGGATTCCAGGACGCGGCGACGGCCGGCGTGGTCGTCACCGGCGGCAGCTCGATCATGCAGGGTGTCCCCGAGCTGGCCGAGGCGGTCTTCGACCAGCCCGTGCGCCGCGGCGTGCCGGGCGGCGTCGGCGGCCTCGCGAATGTGGTGAAGAGCCCGATGTACGCCACCGCGGTGGGGCTCGCGCTCTACGGCGCGCGGCGGCAGGGACGGGCCAGCACGTGGACGGACACGACGGGCGGCACGCTCGGCCGCTGGGGCCGGCGGCTCGTCGGTTGGCTGGGTGAAGTCCTCTAGGAGCGACCGGTCACGCCGGAGCGAGCAGCCGCCACTGTTCACGGCGGCGGCCACCGGCACAGGCAGCGCACGAACGCGGCGGGCCGGGGCCCGCGCGCAGGAGGAGGGCCGGATGGAGCGAGATCGCGCACGGCGCCCGCTCTTCGAGCTAGACGACGCGCCGCAGGCGGCCAAGATCAAGGTCATCGGCCTCGGCGGCGGTGGCGGCAACGCGGTCAGCCGCATGATGGCGGCGCAGTTCACCGGTGTCGAGTTCATCGTGGCCAACACGGATATGCAGGCGCTGCGCAACTCGCCGGCGCCCGTCAAGGTGCAGCTCGGCAGCAAGCTGACGCAGGGCCTCGGCGCCGGCAGCAATCCCGACGTGGGACGCAACGCCGCGCTCGAAGATCCCGAGACCATCACGCGGCTGCTCGAGGGCGCCGACATGGTCTTCATCACCGCCGGCCTCGGGGGCGGCACCGGCACCGGCTCCGCGCCCGTCGTCGCCTCGCTCGCACGCGACCTCGGCATCCTCACCGTCGCCGTCGTCACCAAGCCGTTCACGTTCGAGGGCCGCAAGCGCATGCTCCAGGCCGAGGCGGGCCTCGACGCGCTTCGCAGCGTCGTCGACACGCTGATCTCGATCCCGAACCAGCGCCTGCTGTCCGTCGTGGATCGCGGCACGCCGCTGCTCGAAGCCTTCCGGGTGGCGGACAGCGTGCTGCAGCAGGCGGTGCAGGGCATCTCCGACCTCATCCTCGTGCCCGGCCTCGTCAACCTCGATTTCGCCGACGTCCGCACGATCATGTCGGGCATGGGCATGGCCATGATGGGTACCGGCGTGGGCCGGGGCTCCAACCGCGCCCTCGACGCCGCCCAGAAGGCGATCGCGAGCCCGCTGCTCGACGACACGTCGATCGACGGCGCCAAGGGGATCCTCATCAACTTCACCGGCGGCCACGATCTCTCGATCCACGAGGTGGAGGAGGGCGCGCGCATCGTGCAGGAGGCGGCGCACGAGGAGGCCAACATCATCTTCGGCGCCGTGCTGGACCCGAGCCTCGAGGATGAGGTCCGGATGACCGTCATCGCCACCGGCTTCGCCGAGAAGAAGCTGCAGACCGAGCCGAGCGGCAAGGTGGTGGGCCTGCCGCGCGCGCCCCGCTCCGCCGGCGGCACGTCGGGGACGGCGCCTGCGTGGCGCCGCCGCTTCGGCGAGGCACGCGCCGAGGGCGACGGGCCGCTCGATGGCGAGCACGATTACGACGTCCCGACGTTTCTACGCCGCAGCGCCGACTAGGGACGTGGGGGGCCCCGAAATGGCCCCCCACACCCCCCAACTTTCGGAGCGCCCCGGGGGACCCGTGGCGCTCCTCTATCTCCTGATTTCGGTCTTCCGTTTCCGCGTGTGATCATCGGTTCATGACGTCGCTCACGGCCCACGGTGGGGAGCCGCCGCGCTACTTCACGTTCCCCGCGCTGACGGCGGCCGGGCTGCCGCACGCCAGCACCACGCGTCACTGTCCCGGCGTGACGTCGCCGTCGGAGCCGACGTCGCCCTTCACGGCCGGGGCGCGCGAAACGCTCGCCGCCGCCGGCCTCGACCTTTCACGCGTCGCCTACGCCCGCCAGGTGCACGGGGCCGACGTCGCACACGCTCTCACGCGCGGCGGTGTCGCCGGCGCCGTCGACGTGCTCTCCACGTCCGCGCGCGGCGTGCCGCTGGCGATCTTCACCGCCGATTGCCTGGCCATCACGCTGTGGGACGCGGAGGCCGGCGCGCTGGCGCTCGCCCACGTCGGCTGGCGCGGGACGGTGAAGGGCGCCGCGCAGGCGGTGGTGAGCGCGGCGACGGGGCTCGGCGCGCGGCCGGCGCGCCTGCGCGCGGCGATCGCGCCCTCGATCGGGCCGTGCTGCTACGAGGTCGGCGAGCCGGTGATCGGCGAGTTCACGCGCGCGTTCGGGCCCACACGCTGGGCGCGGTGGACGCGCCCGTCGGCGAGCGGCCGCGCGATGCTCGATCTCTGGACGGCCAACGAGGAGCTGCTGGCGGAGGCCGGCGTCGATCCGGCGCGCATCGAGAACCCGCGCGTGTGTACGGCCTGCCATCCCGAGCTGCTCTACTCCTACCGCAAGGGCAAC
>Ga0137403_10006088_pt1 | contig 13862 bp, 17 predicted proteins | sample CZOMad2_1_16fung_FD_122057 | JGI IMG/M metagenome (GOLD analysis project Ga0137403, IMG submission 122057) | Vadose zone soil fungal communities from Angelo Coast Range Reserve, California, USA - CZOMad2_1_16fungal (Hybrid Assembly) | ecosystem: Environmental > Terrestrial > Soil > Vadose zone... | reverse complement strand
CAGAAGCATTCCGCGATGCCCCTGCTGCGCGCGAAAAAACGCTCGACACAAAACTCTCAACTTGTGACGCAGTAAGACTAGGAGACTGTTGAGAAACTTGAAACGGCGGTCATCGGGGCATGATTCACTCGGCGATAGCGCTTTGTCGAGGGTATAGAGAATGCGTGGGCTCGATCAATGATCTGGCGCGTTGTTCTCGTACGTCGATCTTGAGAGGCGGGTTCGGCGGGACCATCCGCTGCGTGCTATCCGTGCGTTTGCGAATGCGGGGCTTTCTGATCTCTGCGGGCCTTTACGGCGTCGTATTCCGGGACGAGTCGTCCACCGATCGCGCCGGAAATGCTGCTGCGGACAGTGCTGTTGCAGCCATTTTATTCGGTGCGCTCGGTGCGCGCCAGCTCATGGAACGTCTGGAATACGACCTTTTATTCCGCTGGTTCGTTGGGGCTCGGAGTCGACGACCCGGTCTGGGATCACTCAAGCTTCTCGAAGAACCGCGACCAGCTGCTGGACGGGGAGATCGCGGCCAAGTTCCTCGCCGCTGTGCTGGCCCACGCCCAGATAAAGAAGCTGCTCTCAAACGAGCACCTCTCGTGGACGGGACGCTGATCGAGGGGTGGGCCTCGATGGAGAGCTGCCCAAGGACCCGGGCGACGAGAGCGGCGGCGCCGAGGGCGGCGGGCGCAGCGCACCGGCCGACTTGAGAAGCGCTCGAATGAGACGCACGGCAGCACGACCGGCGCATATGCCATGCTCTATCGCAAGGCCGGGCATGGAGGCGAAACTATGCTTCATCGGCCACGGTCTGATGGAGAACGGCTCCGGCCTCATCGTGGACGTCCGGCTCACCAGCGTCTCCGGGCACGCCGAACGGCTGGCGGCGCTCGACATGATCGATGGCTTCGCCGATCGCTCGGTGGCAGTCACGCTCTGCGCCGACAAGGACTGCGACGCGGCCGAAGTCGCGAGGAGTTGCGAACCCTGGATGTGCGCCCGCACGCGGCCCGTACCGCAAACTGCCGATGCTCGGCGGTCGCGCACGACCCGCCATTCGGGCTATGGCGCGAGCCGACGCATCCGCAAGCGGAACGATCAGGCGTTCGCCTGGATGAACACCGTAGCCGGGAGCGGGGTCGACTTCGATTGGCACGGCTTCGAGGTTACCAACGGGGGCTGGGTCCAACTCCAGTCCGACGGGTCTCTCATCGACGAGTTCGCCTACGACACGGCGTCGAATCTACCCCGCAAAATGCGACCGTGGCGACTTTCTTCAACAGCCTGCCGCGGGCGGGGCAGGTTTCGGCTCGTTTCCAGATGGCAACATTGAAGGATGTCGATGTTGACAAATCAGCCCTCTAGAACATCGATCGCATATAAAGGCGTGCTTTGGTCAGCTTTGAGCACTGGAGGACCTACGCTAATTGGACTACTGGTCTTCGTCGTGACCGGTCGATTACTCAAGCCGGCCGATTTCGGCTTGGTGGCAATGGCTGCGAGCATTGGCATGATCGTTGCGTGCTTCGTGCCTGCCGGATTTGGCGACGCATTGGTTCAACGGCGGGAAATCACGCCGGTACATATTGATTCAGTGTTTTGGGCATGCAGCGGCATCGGTCTCATGCTCTACATTCTGATCGCGGCCTTAGGGCCATATGTCGCAAACTGGATGCACCACCAGGAGCTCAGCTATCTCGTACCTATTTTGTCGGTGCGCGTGATATTCGACGCAGCCGCGATCGTGCCCTTATCTATCATAAAACGATCGCTGGCATTCCGTAACCTCGCGGTCCGGACTATTGTCTCGACTGGCGTCGCCGGTTGCGCGGCGCTCGGGTTCGCTCTTGCAGGCTTCGGTTTTTGGGCTCTCGTTGCCTCCTCCATCATCGGCTCTTGCATCGGAATGGTGGGAGCTTTCTGGGCGGCGAATTGGCGCCCCACCTGGCGCTTCTCCCAGCAAGCTTTTCGCGAACTCGCGGCCTACGGTGGCTACGCATCGCTCACCCAGACGCTTACTATGCTTAACCAGCAAGGCGAGCAAGCCATCGTCGGATTCTCGCTAGGAATCGCTCCGCTCGGCTTGTATACGTTCTCAAGAAGAATTTTGTCCGTTTTAAACGACCTCATTACGGGTACGTTGGCCACGGTTGCGTTGCCAATTATGTCGACGCTCCAGACGGAACGTGCAGCGCTTCGGAGAGGCTTTCTGCTCGCTTCGTTCATTTCCAGCGCCATCGGGTTTCCGGTTTTCATCGGTCTAGCAGTGATTTCGGGAGATCTCGTACCAGTGATATTTGGCAAACACTGGGTAGCAGCGATTCCGACAGTTCAGCTGCTTTGCCTCCTCGGCTTACTGCTTGCGGTGGGAATCCTTCAAGCTTCACTAATCAAAAGTCAGGGTCACATTAAGTGGTGGATGAAGTATCAGATTGTTTCAATCGTGACATATCTTATAGTTATTCTTACTTGTGCCCGATTTGGAATAGAAATTATGGTCACCGCCGTCGTCATTAGAAGTTATCTCTTGGTTATACTTCCGTATGCGAAGACAATTTCTATTCTTGAGACCAGTATAAGAAGTTATCTATCTGAATTCATACCTCCACTCGCTGCTTCAATCATCATGGCCGGAGTACTTGGCGGTCGCCACTACTTGTTACCCGTAGAGAGTGCGGCGGTTTCAATCGGCATTGACGTGCCGACGGGAGTGGCTATTTATGTCTCGTTTCTCGCGCTTCTGGGAAAGAATCGTTTTGGCATCCTAGCGAGATTAGTGGGTTCTGTTTTCCGCCATTAGTTGCATCGTCTTGCATATTGTGACGCAATGCACGATGTGCCGGGCGAAAAAATTTCCAGCCATGATCGAAGCCAGCCGGATGGGAAGGGCCCTACTCGCGCCTGACAACTTGCCGACCTCGAAGCTTCTACTCGTTAGACATGCTCTTAAGGCAAGGTTGGGCGCAACCTTTCAGTGAGCCCGTTGATCTTGTCCGCGTCCACATATCCAAACCCGAAAGAGCGCTGCCTCCCAAGATCGTGAGTTCGAATCTCGCCGGGTCCGCCAGATTTGGGGTCACAGAACGTCAGGCACTCACCTAGCACTCACCGGAAGGGATGTCTCGCGTCAGCTCCGCACTCTTTCGACTAGGCCGGCGACAATTCGCTGGAGAACCGCCTGAGGCAGCGTTGCACCTCGTGTGACCGTCATCTCTTCGTGCGCGCCTTGGATCCCCGGAGCGTCCACGCGCGCTGGCCGATAGCGCTTCCTTCAGCGTGACGGGGCGATGGTGCTTCTTCAGCAGATCTGCTACCGCGTCCTCGACTAGTTCCTGGATCGTGTTCATGCGATCCAGCGCTAGCGTGTGCAGCGCTTGCCAGGTCTCGGCATCGAATTCGATCAGCTTGCGTCTAGCCCCAGGTTGCAATTCCGATCGCGGCATAGGAACCTCCTGGGAATCACAATGGACGGCGCTCGATTCCGTTCCGGCGGTCGGCCGCTAGGCCGCAGACTCGATGATGTCCGGTGTGTCGTTTCTTCACGCTGTTGACCTCCGTGCTGACCGGATAAGCCGGTCATCAGCTGCGCCGGGAATAACCCTCTGGTATCGCGGTATCGACGGCCGCAAGCCAGGCGTCCTTGTCCGCGGGATCGAGGGCTTGAGCCATAGGTCGAATTCACCGCACCTTAACCGCGACCGTTAGGCTTTCGTTGGCGGCCAGCCGGTAGGATCACCGACATAGAAACGTGCGATCCGTCTGCTACGGCCCCGCCTCCCCCCAAGGCGGGGCTTTTCTTTTCCTCATGCCGGGCCGCGCCCCATCAGGTCGCCTGGTCAGCAGCGCTTGACCGCGCGCCCGAAGATGCTGCGGCCGGCTGTGCCGGGCGGCGGTGAACCACTGCAGTGATTGTGACGCTGACGGCGCAGCTGGCGAAGTAATGATACAAGGGGCGGGGCTTTGGCTCTGCCCTACTCGCTTGCTGCCGCCCCCGGTCGGCGTATGCTGTGGACTGCGGCCTGCACGCCGGCCGCTTCAACGTGTAGTGTCCACACGGCACGTTGACCCAATCACGCTGACTAGCCGCGCTCCCCCGCGGGGCTTTCTTTGAGTCGCCGCCACCGGCCGCGGCACCAGCTTGGTTCGAAAACGTACCAGGTTCGCAATAGGCAGCCTCCACTCTCGCCCCTATAGTTCCCGTCGTGCGGGGTAACGAACTGGGAGGCCGACGGACATGTCGGAACTCAGCAAATTGGTGCTCGCAAATCCACATCAATCGATGCTGTCGGAACAGTCCGCGGAAACGCGTGCGAATGAACGACATATCGCGCCTCATCAACCAATGAGCCGGGAAGCGGAGGCGGCAAAGATTGCCCGGCTTCGAGCGCTCCGACTGGCCACCAGCGAGCTCACGAATAGAAGCAGGGGGACTCGTATCAGCTGATTCTTTCTCCACGGATCGGGAGGGTCGCACCTATGGAAACTCTGTTCTACGCTGTTGGCCTCGGCGCTATTGCCGCCGCCATGTTCAGTGCTCTGGGTCTCTGGGGTAAGGCGCCCGGCGGAGGGTGAAGCATGGAAATCAAGTGTCCGGAGTGCGGCAACAGCGCTTCGCAGATCCTGATTGGCACTGACGACCGCCGCTACGCGAAGTGTCTTGAGTGTGGAGAGATCACGCCTGCCGAGCTGCCTCAGACGCCGACGTTGCCGCCATTGAATGCAGAGCGGGTGCCCTAGCACCGCAGCCGTGTCGCCGCCGGCGGCACCCACCACAAGGTGGTGTGGGCAGGGCGCGGCGACTACGGTCTCAGAATGTCTGCGATCGCGTCGATCAACTCGTCAAGCAGGAAGGCCTTACTGAGAACCGGCGCACCGCTGTACGCGGGGTCGATTGCCTCGTGAGTGCAACCGGTCGCAATCACGAACCGAATGCCGCGCGCCGCCAAAGCTTCGGCTACGGGCGCCGGCATGCCGTCAGTGAGTTTGACGTCCAGGATAGCGCAGTCGATGGCTTCGTGTTCGATGAGAGCAAGCGCCGCCATTGTGGTCCCAGTCGGACCAATCGCCACGCAACCGGACTCAGTAAGAAGGTCCTCAAGCATCAGGGAAATGACCGCCTCATCCTCAACGATGAGGATACGACGACCGCTCAAGACGCCGCTGCCAGGGTTCATTGTTGTTGCCCGCCCGACGCATAGCTTGGTCACTCGTCAGGAGGGAGTCAAGAAAGTGCACGAGGACGGCGACCTGACATCCCAGCGAGTTACAGGCGAAGGCGCCGACGATCGCTGGCCCAGTCGGAGGTTGTCCGTTGAAGATCATGGACTTCAAATGTCCGTGTTGCCGCAGCACTGATTGGCAGTACATCGGGCGAGGCGAGCGCCACTATGTTAGATGTCTTGAATGCGGACAGATTCGGCTTCTCCTCGTTCGCCCGCTTCCGCCAACGAAAGCAAAATCGATCCTGATGGACCTGTTTCCTGCGGCCCATGCATCCGTGCCGTCGGTTCGAGGAGAGCGGAAGCATTGAGTGGGCGCAGCTGATCAGACTGACCGGCGGGCTCTTCAAGTCGTGCCCGTCAATGTGGATATGAGCGATTTTATTTCGTGATTGGTGAAGGGCTTGTTGAGGCAAGGCCGACCTTGGAGCGCCTCGGGAAGATGGCGGCGTGAATAGGCGGTTACGAATGCGAACGGGATGCCCCGTCGTGCCAAGACATCCGCTACGGGGTCGACCGTTTGATCGATGAGGTAGACGTCCAATAGCGCGGCGTCGATCGATTCTCGCAACGCGACTGGAAGCGCCGTGGCGACTAGGCTTAGGGGACCTATCGGCTCGCAACCGCAATCTTCAACGGCAGCCGCCAGTTGCAGCCCGAGCATGATTTGATCTTCAACTATCAGGACCCTTGGTGCTCGAGATGGCACGCATCCACCCTCTATGGCCTTGTGGCCAGCCGTGACTTGCCAGAATCGAATTAACCCGTGGCCGTGTTTTTTGTTCCAACGCCGAGGAACGTTGCCGGTTGTCGAGGGTTGGTGTTTTCGCGGCGCGCTCATTGACGTCTTCCTGCCCCCGCACGCAGGCGTCCCCCGCAGCCCCACCTGCTAATGGGCGCGCCGCGCCTGGGGGGTTGGGAAGGCATGATCTTTGATCGTGAGATTTGGACTGCTGCGTCAGTGATGGTGAAGCGCTACGGCGACGATGCGCTACTCGAGGCCGCGGAGCGTGCTGACTAGCTGCTAGAGGACGGTGATCCCGCGTTACGTGCCCGTGGCAGTCTCCTCCGAAACTGCAGTCCTGGCTCAACCGGGCGATACGAAGCAGGGCGCAACAGAACACTCAAAAAGAAGGCTAGTGACTGCGGCCCCGAGGGCCTGCGCCACCGACCGCATTCGTGTAGAAGTGAGCTACCGCCTTTCGGCAAGGTGCGTTATCGATAGCACACACTGAACTAACGCACAATCGGGACCTGGCGCCGACGTCAGCCAGATGGGAACCAAGTCTGCGCTTCTGCGTTGGTGTTGGCCACGGCAGCCCCCTGATAGGCAAAATGGGCGCCGATGGGAGAGGGGGCAGCGAGATGAATCTCAGCACGCAACAACACATCGGAACATTGATTTGCAGCCTGTCTGGGGTCGTGTCGCGAAGTTGGTGGAGATTTGGGTGACGCGGGTCTCCATTTGGCAGACTACTCGGTCAGGCAGCTTGAACAAGAGTTTGCTTAGCAGGGGCGACGTGAAGGCTTTGCCAGCCGTCGACCTTGCGCAGCGTGATCTGACCGCTGGCCACCAAGGCCCAGAAGAGCATGCAAGCGGTGGCGGCGCAGGGCAGCAGGCACTGTGTCTTGATGCGGCGCTTGAACTCTTCATGCAGGCGCTCGATGGCATTGGTGGTGCGGATCGAGCGCCACTGCTCGAGCGGGAAGCGCAGGAAGGTGAAGAGCTGCTCGCCGGCTTCCTCCAGACTGTCGGCGACGGCGCGGCACTTGAGGCGCCACTTGCGCAGGAATGCCTTGCGCTTGGCGTCCACCTCCGGCGCGGTCGGGGCGTAGATCATGTCGGTGTAGTCGGCGCCGATCTCGGCATGCAGCTTCTTGGGCGCATGGGCCAGCAGGTTGCGGTGCTTGTGGACGGTGCAGCGCTGGATCGGCAGGTCGGGCCACAGGGCGGCCAGGGCCTTCTCCAACCCCGGCGCACCGTCGATGATCAACAACTCAGGCTTCGCCAGGCCGCGGCCAACCAAGTCGTCGAGCAGCGTTCGCCAAGCCGCCTCGCTCTCGCCGCCCATGTTGCGCAGGGCCAGCAGTACCTTCTGGCCGTCCCGGCGCACGCCCAACGCCACCAGGACCGACAGGCTGGTGGCCTTGCCGTCGAGCCGGACCCTCACCACCGTGCCGTCGAGGATCAGGCGCGCAACGTCATCGCCGGCCAGGGCGCGCTTCTGCCACGCCTCCCAGTCGCTTTGCACCTTGCGCCAAGCCCGGCTCACGGTGTCCTTGCCGATGGCACCGCCGAACAAGCCGGCGAGCGCGCGCCGGACCCGACGCGTGTTGGTGCCCGCAAGGTAGGCGCCGGCGATCAGCGTCTCCGCTTGCCTGGTCACACGCTTGTAGGCGGGCAACGTCTTGCTGTGCCACTCCGCTTGCTTGCCATCAGCCGCGGCCACGCGCGCCCGCGGCACCGATACGCTCACGGGTCCGAACGTGCCCAGCAGTTGCCGATCTCGGTGACCGTTCCGACAACCCGACGCCCCCGGCGCACGCGCATACCGATCCCGACCCAACGCCGTCGCCAGCTCCTCTTCCAGCATCCCCTCGATAAACGACCGGATCTGCTGCCGGACTCCCGCTTCCAGCGGATCGAACCAGTCCGAACCCGCCAATGGCACTGCTTGCTCGTTCGCGATATCCTTCGTCATGGCGTAATCTCCTCCGGCGGCGCCAACCGCCGGCTGTGTGTTGTGACATCAGGAGATTACGCCACCTTCCAATTTCCACCACTCCAGCGACACGACCCTGTCTGGCATCCCCAATCGTCTTGACGATATAGCCAGAGATGAGCGGTTGACATGCGCCAGAGCCGCTGACGACTTTTGCCGTGCCGCGGAATTGATCCGACATGCGATCGGACGATTGGAAATGGCCGCCAGATTGGCTGCAGGCGCGCGCCCGGCGGCGCCATACGACGTGCTAGTTGGCAATCTCGGTGTCGTGAATGAGCTTTGCCATGTGCAGGTCGACGTGGCGGATGATCCGCTCAGCCTCGTTATAGTTCCTTAGGAGTAGCAGGTTTTCCATGATGAGGTGAACGCGCCCATGGATTTCGAGCAGCTCGTCGACCACGTCTTTCGTTGCGGCATAGTGCGCCATCACGCCCCCTCGCCTCGATCGTGCAACACGTGCTTGATGTCGAGCTTCGGCGTGGGCGGCGGTGAGCAGAACTCGGTGAAGAGGACCTGGGGGTGACCCAGGCCTCTCCACCGATTGGCCTTGTCGGCCCCGTCGAATGTCTCGCCCAGCTCGCGTTATCCTTCCCCCATTTTGCCTCGCCGCATAAGCAAAGCTATGCCAATGAGGCCTGTGCCCAGCAAACCCAGAGTCATGGGCTCAGGAACACTTACCTGGCCCTTCCAGACCAGGTAGTCGTTTCCGTAGCCGCTCCCGGGATTCGCTTGGAACAACAGATAATGAGCGGAAGACACAAAGCTGCTGGCCTGGGCTAGGGTTAGGATATCTCCTTCGACGCTTGCGCCGAAGGCACCGAAGGAGAAAGTGAAGGAATTGGCCGCACTGAAGACTAGCGAGTTCGACCAAAATAGCTGACCGGATTCCACATTATCGGCGTCACCACCGTCCAGCGACGACACCCAAAGCGAGATCCAACTCCCGCCATTGGTGTTTTCGAGCAGAATGGCCTCGTTGACACCGAGATTGTCGAGTTCGTTGACGTCGCCGCCGCCGGTGCTACACGCAGGAGCTCCCTCCGAACACACGCCAAGGCCGTGGTCGTTGGTCTGATTGCGCAACCAGAGCGGCGCAGGCGTACCACTGTACGGCCCAAAGCCCGAAGCCTTGATGCCGTTGACAGTTACGGAATTCGCCAGCGGCGTGTTATTGCTGCCAAGCGTGGTGAAATCGAACGAGATCACCGTGGCGTTCGATACGGTCGGCGCCATTAGCAACGCTCCGACCATCATCAACGCCCCACACAATAGTTTCTTCATGATTGGTCCCTTCTGTCATTTTCCACACCACGGGAACATCTTCCTTGATCGAGCTGTCCCGGACATCCACCTTGCTTCCGCGAAAGGAAGTAAGCAATTACTGTGCCAGTTCTGAAAACCAGTACGGGCCAATGGCTTGCCGATCACTGCGCAACCCATCTGCACAAATCTGTAAAGGAATTGGACAGCCGGAGTGGACCAGACTTTGTCGGCTTCAACAGCCGCCTCACTTCGTGTAAACCGCTCGCGTTACACGTTGAAGATGATCAGGCCGGGTGCATACTTCAGGTGGCGGCCATTACACCCGGTCGCTGTGGTGTGGTGCCCTACGGACACCTGCCACCCATTCACGCAACTAGCCCCACCCTCTACGGCGGGGCTTTCTTTCAGCCGGCCGCTGCTTCCAATCCGCCTTCCTATCACGCATCGGTTTCCACGACCCGCACCAGCGACCGAACCGCCGGCAAGAAGGCGGCCGAAGTAAAATTCCCCTACCGCGTCGACGTGCCGATACCCGACAGCGGGCTAGGCTATCGCCTCACCGAGCTGTTGATTTGGCAACGCAGATGGAGTCGGACTTCGCGAATGTTCCCTTGCTTCAGGGCTTCACGGGGCTGACAGCGATCCAGGCACTAGCCAACGGCAATATCGATGTCACGCCAGATGGGATCCCGTAGACGTGGTTCCCCGCCGTACCGACGTGGCTCCGAGCGCGACGCCGGATTCCAGGATTGATGCGGCGAGGGCCTTAGTCCCTCTTCTCTACGGGCCTAACTCCCTTCGGGGCTTGTAATCTTGGTGTTCTGCGCGGTCTCGCACTGTCCGAACGTCTGTCCGCTCGCAGCGTCTACCGCCTCGCCGCCGGCCAAGTCCTGCCACCGCCGCACGATCGTGTCGGCGTAGCGGGCATCGATCTCGATCAGGCGGGCCTTCCGGCCCGTCCGCTCGGCTGCGATGAGGGTCGAGCCCGAACCACCGAACGGGTCGAGGACGATGGCGCGACGGTTCGAACAGTCGCGGATCGCGTCGGCGATGAGGGCCACGGGCTTCACCGTCGGGTGCATCTCAAGCGCCGCCCGGCCACCGAACGAGTTCACGCCCGCGTAGTCCCAGACGTTGGTCCGGTAGCGCCCCTTGGAGCCGAGCTCGACATGGTTGACGTGGGGCGCGGTGCCGGTCTTGAACACGAAGACCAGCTCGTGCTTGGAGCGGTAGAGCGAGCCCATGCCGGCGTTGTCCTTGTTCCACACGCACAGGTTCTTGAGCTCGGTATAGGTACCCTTCGACGCCTCCAGCATTTCACCCATGTGGCGCCAGTCCATGCACACGAAATGAATGGCCCCGTCACGCGACGCGCCCGCCATCAGCTCGAAGACGGTCTTGAGGAAGGCCCTGAACTGCGCCGTGCTCATCTCGCCCGACGCCATGGCGAACTCGCGGTGGCGGACGGCGCCCAGACCGCTCACGTGCCCGTCGATGGGCACGTTGTAGGGCGGATCGGTGAAGACCAGATCGACCGGGTCGAGCGCGCCGTCATCCCGCCGCAACAAGGTCTCGTAGCTCACTTTAGCGGTCGCATCGCCGACCAACAGACGGTGCTCGCCGAGCTGCCATAGCATACCGAGGGACGACACGGGCGGGTGATCGCTGTCCGGCTCGACCACACGGTCTTCAGCACCGGGTCGGGATTTGCGCGCGGCGGCCTTGCCCAAGATCTTCGCTCGGCCTTTATCCTCCTTATCTCCTCCGCTGATCAGGACGTCGATTTCACCCCAGTCGAAACCGGTGGCCTCGAGGTCGAATTCCAGCCCTTCGGCGTGCTCGGCCAGTGCTGCGAACTCCTCGGCAAGGAGGTCGGCGTCCCAGCCTGAGAGCTGGGCGATCCGGTTGTCGCGGGCGGCGATCTGATCCGAGATCCCGGCGAGGAACGCCTGTACCTCCTCTCGAAGGTACCCACGCATGACGACCGGGAATTCCTTGCTGGCGATCTCTGTCGGGTTCACTGCATGCCCTCCCCAGGCTCTCTGTAAGCCCCCAGTTTACTTCGCTCCGTGGGCGCCCGCTCGGTCGGTGGTCAGCCTTTGGACAGCTTACCGCTCTGCGTGGGCATCATCACGGTGAATTACCTCGCTGAGCGACGAATACCACGCTCCGAGAAAGTGGCACCACGCTGCGCATTTAACACTTTCATGACAATGGAATTTGTAGGCCCCCCCGGCTTGACCACCCCCCGTTATCCCATCAAACTGGCCATGTTGGGGTGTTGGCTCGGTGCATTATGGCCGTCCGGCACTCCACATGCGGGAGGCTGGGGAGCCCTTTTTTCGGAGAGGTTGTGTCACGCCGGAGCGTCGTTCCGGAACGGCAGAACCTGTTCTCTCTCACCGTCCGTCGCCACGGCAACCCTGCGCCGCGGTCGACGGGCCGGTGGTCCCAACCTCCTTTGATGTCAACGAAGGAGACAGGAGGTCGGGACGGGTGGACGCCAGGCAGCATGCGCTTCAGGCCGTCCTCGACGACGTGGCGGCGCACTATGACGTCGGTCAATGGTGGGACGTGCAGCCGGTGGCGAGCGGGTTCCGCATCGCCGCCGAAGCGGGGACGTTCCTGGTGGCGGTATCGCCGCGGGAGCGGAGCGATGCGTCGCTCCTGTTCGAGGCCATGTTGCTGGCCCATCTCGAGGACCGGGCGTACCTGGCGCCCCGCCTGGTTCGGACCAGGGCCGGTCGGCCCTGGCATCGGTCGATGGCCGGGGCTGCGGTCCTGGTCAGCGAATGGGTGGAGGGCGGCGCGGTGGACGCCTCCCTGGCCCAGCATCGGCGGCGGAGCGTCCGGGCGCTGGCGGAGTATCACGCCACCGTTCGCTCGTTCCCGCCCCGGCTCCGGGTTGAGGGCGGGCCGACCGTCTTCACGCTGGAGCAGGAGGGGCCGGCCGCCCTCGAGGCGTTCGCAGGGCTCTCCGGTTGGTACCTCGACGCCGACGGGCGTCAGCGCCTCCGGAGTGCATCGTCTTACCTGTGGCGTCAGTACATCCGCGTGCCCGAGTTGCTCACCGCCGGCGGGGCCACCCTTCCCCGCCTCGTGATCCACGGTGGGTTCGGGCGCGCCGCGGTCGTCCTCGACGGCGAGCGGCCGGGTCTCCCGGCCGACGGGCTGGCGAGCTTCGACCGGAGCCGGTACGACTTCCGCGCCCTCGACCTGGCCGGGGCGCTCAAGACCTTCGCCCGGACGGCGGGCGGCTTCGACCTCGATCGCTGTGCCGACGTCATGGCGGCCTACGACGAGGTCGACCGCCTGTCGCCCGGCGAGGTCGCGGCGCTGCCGATCATCCTCCGGGTGGAGCGGCTGGTGCGGGTCTTCCGGTTGACGTCCGGGTTCGTCGTCCGCTTCGGGGAGGCCGGGCTCGGCGAGAGCATCGTCCACGAGATCGTCGAGGTGGCCGAAGCGGAGGCAGCCCGTCTCCGCTGGCTGGAGGAGCACGAGCCGGCATTCATCGAGGCGCTCGGCTCGTCGTTGGTGGGGTGAGTAGACAAGCAGTTGGGTTTGGGGAACTGGGGATCCGAGACTGGGGACGAAGACATGCGAATGGTTCCAGCGCTACGCATCACGAATGAAGAGAGACGGGAGTTGGAGCGGAGAGCACAGGGCGAGCACGTATCGCGCCGGGTGGCGCAGCGGGCCCGCATCGTGCTCCTGGCCGCCGACGCGGTACCGAACCGGCAGATCGCCATGCTGGTCGGGCTGAACCAGAACCAGGTGGGGATGTGGCGCAAGCGCTACGCCGCCCACGGCATGTCCGGTCTGGCCGACCGGCCGCGGCCCGGTCGCCCGCGCCGCACGGCGATCGCCGCCTGAGTTCGATGTCATTGATGGCCCGAGACTGACTCCGGCTCAGCCCCGGGGTGGGGCGCAGCGGTATCGTGGGCCCCACCCCGAGGCGAGTCCGGAGGTTTCACATGCGAGTTGTGGTCGACTTCGACCGGTGCCAGAGCAACGCTGTGTGCATGGACGTGGCACCGGAGATCTTCGAGGTGCGGGACGACAACTTCCTCTACATCCTCGACGAGAAACCGTCTGACGCCTTGCGGCCCAAGCTCGAGGAGGCCGTCCGGCGCTGCCCGACCCAGGCCATCTCGATCGCAGAGGACTGAGCCGTGGCTTCCGTCGCGCCGCCGGGCCGGGTCGTCGTTGTCGGCGCCTCCCTGGCCGGCCTCTCCGCCCTTGAGACCCTGCGCCAGGAGGGTTTCGAGGGCGAACTGATCGCGGTGGGCGCCGAAACGGTTTTGCCCTACGACCGCCCGCCGCTGTCGAAGCAGGTGCTCCAGGGCGGTTGGGAGCCCGACAAGATCGTGCTCCGTGATCAGGGTCAGTACGACGCCCTCGGCGTCACCTGGCACCTCGGGCGCCGGGCCACGGGGCTCGACGTCTCGGCCCGCACCGTCACCCTCGACGACGGGGAGCCGCTGGCCTACGACGGCCTCGTCATCGCCACCGGGGCCACGCCCCGTAAACTGGCCGACACCCCCGATCTGGCCGGCATCCACGTCCTGCGGACGCTCGACGAATGCCTCGCCCTCCGGGCCGAACTGAGTCGGCGTCGCGGGTCTGTGTCGTCGGCGCCGGCTTCATCGGGGCCGAGGTG
>Ga0137403_10006087_pt1 | contig 13868 bp, 16 predicted proteins | sample CZOMad2_1_16fung_FD_122057 | JGI IMG/M metagenome (GOLD analysis project Ga0137403, IMG submission 122057) | Vadose zone soil fungal communities from Angelo Coast Range Reserve, California, USA - CZOMad2_1_16fungal (Hybrid Assembly) | ecosystem: Environmental > Terrestrial > Soil > Vadose zone... | reverse complement strand
GCCCGGGGTGACTCGAACACCCGACCCACGGATTAGAAATCCGTTGCTCTATCCGGCTGAGCTACGGGCGCAGAATTCGTTGAGACATATACCGCGTTTCGCGGTGAATGAAAGCAGCCTAAAACGATCTAGTTAGCGCGCCTCGATCAATGGCACACCGATCATTGCACCCGCGCTACTCTTTCAAAATCGCGCTATTGCTCGTGTGTCTCGATCACCCTGCCAGATTCGTTGAACACGCGGATGATTGCCCAGCGTGAGCGAGAGCGAGAGCAATACTTCGCGAACGCGACCGCGTTGCGAATTGCATCGCATCCTGCATACCAGATTGGGCCGCGCCTGAAGCGATCGCTAATTAGATCAAAGCCGTCCCGCCCCTTACGGGGGCGAATTTCATATACATCCTGGGCGGGGGTGGAAGACACTTCCATCCGATCGCGTGCGTTGCCCAAAATCTTGTCTGAAGGAATCTCGACTAATCCAAGGCTGGTCTGTTCGGTACGCATGTCTTTCATAACGCTCAAAATCCAACCCTTTGAAAGCCAATAAAAGAAACATTTCCGTTACTTCTCGGACACGCAGCGCATTGGTCGCTTTCTGAACCAATTGGAACCCGAGAACGTGTTTTTATAGTTCCCGAAGTTTTTCCCGCGTAGGCAAAAGCATGATTTCTTTGACTCGGTGAAACGCTCCTGCTAGACGAGGAGGGTGATTTATCGCTTCCTACCACTGATGGCGATCGTAGCTTTTCTTGTCACGAGTTGTGCTGAACTAGGCGATGTTTTGCTCGCCCCAGACGAGCCGGTCGTTTATGTGGAGGACTGGTCCTATCCGACCGCCTTCGATCCCTATTACAACCAGCCGAAAATCTATCGCCAACCACGCTATTACGAATCGACAAGCAAGAAGACCAAAGGCAATAAGGTGTTCAAGACTACAAAGGTGAAGGATCAATACGGCACTACGGTTTACAAAAAGACCACCTCTCATAAGAAGAAGAAAAAGTAGAACCAACCCGCACTCATGAAATTTCCTTTGTTTTTCTTCTTTCTCCTAACCATCGCAAACGCATTCGCGTCCGATCTCGATTTCACGCTGGTGAACCAGACCGCCCGAAGCTTTGAAGGTATCTACATCACTGACTCCGGAAACAAAGATTGGGATTCAAATCTTCTTCGCGACGGAAAAGTGCTGGCCGCTGGGGGAAAGGTCCGCATGCGATTCAAGAGCGACGGAACATCAGGAACATGGGATTTCAACTTGGTGGATGACGAGGGACTCTCGGTAACCTTCAAACATGTAAAGCTGGCAGGCGTTGACACAGTCACATTAAAAGACGTCAACGGTAAGATCACTGCTGAGATTGAGTAGGTCGCGAACTTCTAGTCCTGGTTCCCGACCCGCAGCAGTCCCTCTATTCAGGCCCGCGGCGTTGTACAACAAGGTTGACCAACGATCCCTGTCTTGATAAACGCTGGTGCGCAGACGTTCCCGTTTGCACGCCATGGCGAAAGAGACTTCATCGGCCGATTCTTCGTTGCCATTGCACGAAGTGTTGGAAGCGGAGTATGTCGCTCTGCATGGAGAACTTCCTCCAGACTATCCAAACTCCGGTGAATCGAAAACACGCCTAAAGGGATTGTGGGTCGCGCTCCACGGACTAAAGGAAAAACGCGCGGCCCTCTGCATCTCAGGCGGAGGCATCAGGAGTGCCACATTTGGATTGGGGATTTTACAGGGCCTGGCACGCTGCGGATTGCTCGAGAAATTTCACTATCTCTCCACTGTCTCGGGCGGAGGATACATTGGCAGCTGGCTGAGCGCATGGATCAAGAACGATCCAAACGGCATTCGCGGCGTTGTCGAGCAGTTGAAGAGCAGACCCGATTCGACTCTAGATCCCGAACCGCAACCGATCCGCCATCTTAGAGAATTCAGCAATTATCTGGCACCACGAACCGGTCTGACATCGGTCGATTTTTGGACCCTGATTGCCACGTTCATTCGCAACATGTTCCTCAACTGGCTGGTGCTGATCTCGTGGCTGGCCGCCGCAATGATGATTCCCAGACTCTATCTCGCTGCGATCCTCGTCTCGCCCAACTGGGCGGCCGCGCCCGACCCCGCGAAGACCCTTCAGATGATTCAGTGGTGGAATCTCCCGCTCAACATGTTGCTCGTAGCCGCATTGGTCTTAATCGCGATTGCGATGGCGTACGCAATTGTCGATGTCCCTTCCACTGGCAATGCGCGATTATCTCAACGTTCTTTTTTGAAATATCGTCAGATTCCGTTGTTTCTTGCTTCCCTAATCCTGGCGGAATGGTGGGCTTTGTTTCGCAACGTTCACGGCAGCGAACCTTTTTGGCCCGTCGAGTGGGTAATCAAATTTGTTGGGTTTTCCATGGCCAGTTATTTACTCGGTGGTTTGCTTGCCACCATCATCCCGCTCTTTCTCAAAGGGCAGATCCGACCCAGCCCTTTCCGTCACTTCCTGCTGCGCCTGCTGACGATTCTGCCGATCGCCAGTTTCGCTGGTTTTTGTCTGTGGTTGATCGCAACGAAATTGTTTTTTGTCCCCGCGGAAAACGCTCCTAATTACGTTTGCTTCGCGCCGCCTTCAATATTGGCCGTGCTGCTGCTCGTCAATTTCCTCTTCACCGGTCTGACGAGCTGGGTGACAGAGGATGAAGATCGCGAATGGTGGGGACGATCAGCAGCCTGGCTCCTCATCACCATTTTTGGCTGGATCGTGATCAACGCAATCGTTCTTTGGGGCGCCCAGGCGATTTCCTCGACGCCAAACAGCCTCGGCGTTTTCCTCGGAGACGTGACGGCGACACCAAAGGCAAAGGGTCTTCTTGCCGCTTTTGGCGGAGTGACCGGCCTCGTCAGTGCGTTGCTAGCTGTACGATCCAAACTAAGCAGTAAATTTGGCGAGAAAGCGGGTTTTCAATGGATTCTCGTAGTGGTGGCAGTCGCCTTTTTTGTGCTTCTCTCAATTGTAATTTCGTGGATTCTCGTACTCATTGGCTCTCAGCCTTGGGCACAACACGCCACCGCCTGGCTCTTAGGCGGGACGCAAGGTCAAATGACAGATCCGAATTCCTGGCAAGTTCAACTCTTCGTCGTTGTCTTCCTCACCTTCATCATATCGCTTTTCGAGTCGTGATGGGTCTTTTCATCAATGCGAACAAGTTTTCCCTTCATGCAACCTATCGAAACCGGCTGATTCGCGCCTATCTGGCCGCGTCGCGCACGCTGCGCAGCCCGAATTTGTTCACGGGGTTCGACCCTCAAGACAATATTAAGCTGCGCGACCTGGCTGGCGGAAAGCCTCTTCACGTACTCAACGGCGCGCTGAATATCGTCAGGGGCCAGCAACTGGCATGGCAACAGCGAAAGGCTGAATCCTTCACAATGAGCCGACTACACTGCGGTTCTTACAAGGTCGGGTACCGGCCATCAGCCAAATACGGCGAAGCGATTACGCTCGGAACCGCGATGGCTATCTCGGGTGCGGCAGCGAATCCGAATATGGGCTATCATTCTTCGCCGGTGCTCGGTCTTTTGATGACGCTTTTTAATGTGCGTCTCGGCTGGTGGCTGGGTAACCCGGGATCGCCTGGTGCCAAAACGTGGCAACGAAAAGGACCACAGTATTCCGTGGGACCACTGTTCTCTGAAGCGATCGGAAATACGACCGATCTCTACAAATATGTGAACCTCTCCGACGGCGGCCATTTCGAGAACCTTGGACTGTACGAGATGGTGCTGCGTCGCTGTCATTTCATTGTGGTGAGCGATGGCGGTGAAGACCCCGATTGTGCCTATGCCGACCTGGGTGAAGCAGTCCGCAAAATCCGCATCGACTTTGGAATCCCGATCGAGTTCGGCACAATGACCATCTATCCTCGTAGCGCAATCGACACCCTTAAAAGTCCCGGCCATAACTGCGCCGTGGGTCGCATTCGCTACTCGGTTGTGGACGGTGCCGACGCTCCGGATGGCATTATTGTTTACATCAAGCCGGTTTGTTACGGCGACGAACCGCGCGATATTTACGAATACTTCAAGACCAATCCGACGTTCCCCCACGAGAGCACGGGCGATCAATTCTTCTCCGAGTCGCAATTCGAGAGTTATCGGATGCTTGGTGCATACACCATGGAAAAATTTTGCACAGATTGCGATGGAGATCTTCGCTGTTTCGTTCGCGACATTCTAAAACGCCACCTTCAAATGGAAGCGCCCGATTGGCTCGCAGCATTGCTTGAGGAAACGAAGAAACAAGATCGCGTAAGCGCCTAATCGGCACAGGCGGGGAACATACGCCTATGCTGGCGCCGCGAATTCGTGGTAAAATACAGGGATGGCCCGCATTTTCGCCTTGCCGGTCACGCTTCTCGCTCTGGCGATGGCGGTGTGCGCAGCGGATCAATCCGCGGCAAACAAAACCGAGGAACCCGATTCATTCGACGTCGAGCCGCCTATATTGAAGCAAAACCTCTCGGATGAGCCATTGCCGGACGGCGATATGGCACGTTTGGAGAAGCAATTGCAACGCGCAAAGCAAAATGCCGCTGGCGCGGAACGTCTCTATAAAATTGGCGTACTGGCAAAAATGGAAGTTGAACAACGCCTATTGAAGGTAACCCGGTGCGAATCGGATCTGGCAAATGCGCGCGTCGCTCGCGCGAAAGAAGAACTTGCCGAAAAGGAGTCTCAACTCGCGACTGGCGAAATTACCAAGGATGAACTGGAGTCAATTAAGACCGCGCTGGCGCAATTAACCGAAGCCGCACAAGTCGCAACGGCGAAACGTGAGCGAGCCGAGCTCGAGGCCGCGGAAGCAAACCTACGGCGTCAGCAAAAGCTTCTTAAACTGGGAATCGCAGGAAAGGACGATGTGGATCGCGCGCAGGAAAAACTCGCCGAGCTGAAAGCGCCGAAGAATTGATGACGATGAGAATCGAATCGGCGAACGGGCGAAACGGAGAAGAAACATCGCGGCGACGATCAGAAGCAACGCGAAACGGCAAGGAAACCGATCAGGCATTTTCGCGATTTGGAACGCGGAATTCCAAGAAATCGACAACGCGTACGAACACATCCTCGGCCAGTTCGTGCGAATGATCGATCACCCAGAGAAATGGGTCATCGGCGTACGAAAGAACACGGAACGTGCAAGATTCGCCCATTTGACGATTTCGCCCATTCACCATTCTCCGTTTCTCCGTTTCCGGGATCAATACCCCGCCGCCACTCCGTCTTTGCGTGATTCGCTTGCCCCTACGTAGACACGCTGGCCATCGCGCATTTCGACCCTGATCGCCTGGTAACCGCCGTAGCCGCCAACGTCGAAACGCATGTCGTGTCCTTTCTTGCGCAATTCGCGCACAGTCTCATACGGAATACCGCTCTCGACTTCAACGTAGCCACCTGATTCAGTCATTTTTTCTCCAGTCGGTTCGTTATCGCCTTCGTGCTGCCAGCGGGACGCGTCCCCAGCTTCTTGGACGTTTAACCTGAAATCGATCTGGTTTGTAAGCACTTGGACGTGGCCCTGCGGTTGCATACCGCCGCCCATGACACCGAACGCTTCCCACGGTTTACCATCTTTCATCACGAAACCGGGAATGATGGTGTGAAACGGACGCTTGCCCGGCGCGTAAACGTTCGCGTGGTTCGGATCCATGGAAAAGAGTTCGCCACGATCCTGAAACATGAATCCAAGTCCGGGCACCACAATGCCGCTGCCCATCCCGCGATAATTGCTTTGAATGAGCGAGACCATGTTGCCTTCGTCATCGGCCGTACAAAGATAAATGGTGTCACCTTGATTCAGGCTAGCATTGCCCGCCTCGACCTTCTTTGCCGCGTGATTGGGATCGATCAACTTTCGACGCTCCGCCGCGTAGTTCTTCGAAAGAAGGCCAGCGAGCGGAATCTTTGCGAATGCAGGATCGGCATAAAACTTCGCCCGATCGGCCCACGCGATTTTCTTCGCTTCGACCATGGCGTGAAGGGTCTCAGGCGAATTTCGTCCCATGGCACGCAGATCGAATCCTTCTAGGATGTTCAACATTTGCAGGGCCGCTATGCCTTGACCGTTCGGTGGAAGCTCGAAGACTTCATAGCCACGATAAGTCGTCGAAACCGGCTCGACCCAAGTCGATGTATGTTTTTCGAAATCCGCTTTCCGCAAAAAGCCGCCATTCGCGCGCATAAACTCATCGATCTTGTCCGCGATCTCGCCCTTGTAAAAGACGTCGGGACCTTTTTCCCCGATCAACCGCAAACTTTTCGCGAGATCCGGATTCTTGAAAATATCGCCGTTCGCCGGCGTTCGGCCTTTTCCGTCGAGGGTATAGGTCTCGAGAAAGGCACCTGGCAATCCCTTATATAACCGTGGACCAAACGCCCAGTAATAAGCAATCAATTCCGTAACCGGAAAGCCCTCTTCGGCATATCGAATCGCAGGTGTAAGATCGTCGCTCAATTTTAGTTTGCCGAATTTCTTATGGAGTTCCGCCCAGGCATCCACTGTTCCGGGCACGCTGATTGGCAACATGCCGGTCGGGGGAATTGTGTTACGATGAAGTTTTGCCAACTCGGCCTTCATCTGGTCATAGCTCACACCGAGTGGCGAACGCCCGCTGCCATTGATTCCGTAGAGTTTATTTTCATTCGCGCTATAAACGATTGCGAACAGATCGCCCCCGATTCCGTTGGAGACAGGCTCCATCAAACCTAGCGTGGCGTTTGCAGCGATCGCCGCGTCCACGGCGCTGCCACCGCGTTTCAAAATATCGATGCCAACCTCGGTGGCCGCAGGCACACTTGTGCAGACCATTCCGTGGCGTGCCAGAACTTCTGATCGCGTGGCGAAATTCTTTCCAGTAATGCGATCGATCTGGGCGTTGAGCCGAAAACCGACAATCAACAGAGCGAGCAGCCAAAAACTGACCTTAATCCAGTGCACCAGCCACATTAATGCCTTCGATTCAAAGAGTGCACTTGATTTTTGTCTGCCTATTATATTTGATTGCTCACGAACCAAATGAAAATTTCGTCCGATGACCAAAAAGCAATCAGTTTGATTCTTATCTGCCTGGGAGTTTTGTTTTTCCTGATCGGTATCGCAGCTCATTTTAAATCGAGTTTTCACTCGCGCGCGGAGATTTCGACGACGGGCTTCGTCGCAGCAGCGGTCTTCGCAGGATTGGGCCTCCTTCTGTTTCTGTTTTCGTTAGCAAAAAAACAGAGCTGAGCATCACTTGCGAGTCAGTCGTTGTCTCCAACAGCGGTTCGCGGATCGAGTGTCTCGATTGCTACGAGCGAATTGTTTTGCGGCAAAAAAAGTGGCGGCGACCCTCCCGGATCGCCGCCTTCCCCACCGCTCTGAACAACCAAGTTATTCCTGCATCGCGTCGTGAAGCTCCTTATGGGCGTTCATCATGTCCTGATGCGCCTTCTGGATGGCATCCAGCTTCTTCTGCTGATCAGCCGTTAGCAGCGGCCGGATCTGGGTCAGCGAGCTGTCGATGATTCCTTTTGCTTTCTGCATCGCCTCCTGATGAATGGATTCGAGCTGCGGTTTGGCCCCATCGAGAATCGGCTGAACCTTTGTCTGTTGCTCAGAAGTCAGGTCCAACTGCTTGGTTAATCCCCGAAGGCCAAACGCGTGTCCGTGCCAGCCACCGCCAGCACCGGGTTGTGCTTGCACTATTGCAAAGCCCCCAAGCGCAATCGCGCCGGCGGCTACAAACGCTAATATGTTTCTTTTCATGTTTTGTTTCATTTTGTCTCCGCGAAATATTGTTTCGCTTCTTCACGTAATGACCAACAGGCAGTCTGGCCGGTTACAATTTTTCTTGTGTTCCTTCGTCGCCACGGCGCTTTTCAATACCAAGGGCTTGGCACGAGCACGTCTACATCCAAAATTGTAACCAAAGCACGCCGGTAGCGGTCATTGCTACTGGTGTGGATGCGCTCTCGATTACATGGATGATACTGACGCAAGTGCGCTTGTTCATGCTGCACTCCAGCATGACGATGAGGCGGCTCGCGCATTGGTGCGGCGGCTCTATCCGCTCGTGGCCAAGATCGTCCGTGCCCACCGTCCGCGTCGAACGGATGAAGAAGACCTTTGCCAAATGATTTTCATCAAGATATTCCAAAAGCTGTCGCAATTTTCCGGGAAGGTGCCCTTGGAGCACTGGGTCTCTCGCATCGCTGTCAACACTTGCCTGAACCAGATTCAGTGGGAGAAAATACGACCCGAACTTCGTCACGCCGATTTAAGCGTGGAAGAACAGGCTGTGATTGAGAACCTGACAACCTCCGCCGATGAGCTGGCACCGGACCAGCGTTTCGCCTCGCGCCAACTGGTTGAACATCTTCTCGCTGCGCTCAAACCCGTCGAACGGCTGGCCATTGACCTACTGTATTTGCAGGGACGTTCGGTTGAAGAGATCCGTAAACTCACAGGCTGGAGCGCGGCGCTCGTTAAAGTACGGGCGTTTCGTGCGCGACAAAAAATGAAAGAGCAACTCGCCAGGATTTCGGCAAAGGAGAGAGAATGAAAGACCAAATCGATCGGTTGTTGCGATCAGCTGCGCAGGCGGGCGATGAAGCTCCGGCCGAAATGCCGTTTGGATTCGATACTCGCGTAGTCGCGCTTCGGTCCCGCAGTCGCGGGGCCGCGAAGCCAAATGGCATTGCTTCGCTGCTCCGGCGCGTTGCGCTCTTGTCGTCCGCGGTGATTGTTATTTCGACGTTGGCGGCTGTTCTCGAGCTCAAACAAAGCCAGGAACAGTCCAACGATTTCACGAACGAGTTTGCTATCGCGGACACCGCCATTCAGGATGAGTTTTCACAATGAACGGCGCGTTAAAGTGGAAACTTGTTGCCGGATTTGTCCTTGTATTCGTCGCTGGCGGAATCGCTGGCGCTGCTTTGGGCGGATGGTATGCTCATCATCTTTTCTTTGAGATTCACCATCCAGGACGAGTAGGCGACAGAATGAAAGAGCGCCTTCGCACGGAACTTAGGCTGACACCTGAACAGGCCACCAAAATTTCGCCAATCGTCGATAAAACGGCTGCGCAACTCCAGGAGATACGGCGCGACACCGGCCGGCGCGTCCATGAGATCATGACGGAAGCGCACAAGGAGATCGCGGTCAATCTTACCGACGAACAACGGCAAAGACTTCAAGAGATCGAAGAGCGCCACCGGCGGTGGCGCCATCGTCACGGCCCGCGTCAATTCGCTCCCGAATCACCGCCGACAACGCCGTAGAACAGGCAAGAACGCGCGCTAGAAGCGCACTCCGTTGTCGAAGAGAATTCGTTCGCGCTCGACGTCTGCGCCGCGGCTAATGAAAAGATCGCGCAGTTCCGGCGTGTAATAATCGCCGCTGTAGAGAGGATTAAGCCCAAAGAAAATCTTGCCGCCCGGGGCGAGGTGTTGCCGCAAATCGCCCAGGAAAAAATCCCATTCATCTGTTCCCCAGCGTTCCTTCGACGGATGATAAAGGTAGAAGTTGGTCGAAAACGCGGTGATCCAGTCGAATTTTTGGCCAAGATTGGGCAATGGTTCGAACGCGCTGATCCTCCAGACTACGCGCGGAACGCCGAAAAGTTCGAGCAATTCGGTGAAAAGAGCGACGTGTTCGATGTCTAAACCCTGGACGGAATGACCGAGGTTTTTGGCGATGAACAGGAAAAATCCTCCGCCGCAACCGAGATCGAGAACACGTTTTGGCTCTGAACGATGGAGCTTCAAATCCTGCACGCGTTCCCGATTCAATCGCAACCACGGTTCGATGTTCGCGTATTTGGCGTATCCGGCGGTGGAATTCGCATAACGCTGCTGAATTTCGCGGGCGCGAGCCTCATCGACTTTCGCCAGCATCGGTTGAAGTGGAATGCGAAAAATTGAGCGTTGTGCTCTGCGCCAGCCACGCCGGTAGGTCAGCGGTTTGGTAAATTTCAGGATTTTTCGGGAAAGTTTCATCTCTTGTTCTACAAATAGCCTCCAAGATGCTGTAGCCGCCTCGCTGTGTCGAGGCGTACGCATGGGGCACGGCGACACAGCGCCGTGGCTACATTGCCTCCATGAGTTCGCGAAGAAGTTGCGGCCCGCGATAAACGAATCCTGTGTAAAGCTGAACAAGCTGCGCGCCCGCCTCAAATTTTTCCCGAGCGGATTTTGCATCGAAGATTCCACCAGAAGCGATCACGGGAATTTTGGAGCTTGCGACAATGCTGCGCACAAGTGCAGTCGATTTTTCCCGTAGCGGTCCGCCGCTCAAACCACCTTGCTTATCCAGCTCCGGCGGCAGAGAGGAATGATCGAGCGTGGTGTTTGTCGCAATGATCCCGGCGGCGCCGTTTTCTTCGCACGCCGCAAGAACTGCCTCCAATTCGACCGGAGAGAGATCAGGCGAAATCTTCACAACAAGCGGCTTCGCGACCGGCTCACTGTGAATTGCGTGCAGCAATCGTGACAGCGCTGCCGATTCCTGTAGTTCCCTTAGGCCAGGCGTATTGGGCGAGCTCACATTTAACGTGATGTAGTCCGCAAAATCGCGAAGCAATCGATACGAGTAGAGGTAATCGTCTGTTGCGCGTTCAAGGGGTGTCGTCCTCGATTTGCCAATATTGATTCCGATCGGAACTGCCGGCCATCGCCCGCTCTCGCGCAGTCCACGCAAGCGTGCTGCGATCGCATCGGCGCCGTCATTGTTAAATCCGAGACGATTGATAAGCCCTCTCTGTTCAGGCAGTCGAAAGATGCGCGGCTTCGGATTTCCTGGTTGTGCCATGGCGGTTACGGTCCCGATCTCGATGAAACCAAAACCAAGCGCCGCCCATGCCGGCAGGGCGACTCCGTTTTTGTCCAGTCCGGCGGCGAGGCCGATTGGATTCGGAAACGTCAAGCCAAATAGAGTTTTTAGTTTCGGCGAGGGCGTGAACCGCTTCAGCGCCCGGAGCGCAGGATCAAACTGCGAAGCCCGGCGAAGGGATGCGATCGTAAAATGATGCGCAGCCTCGGCATCGAGCGAAAACAGCAACGGCCTAACGAGTCGTTCGTAGAGATTTTTCGGAAGACGGCCGTCTTCGGCTGTCATGGGAAACATGCTTCACAGCATGTCGGGCGCGGCGATTTTGTAAACAGGCAAGATGCCTGTTTGCCATGACAGGCGAGGGACGCCTCTCTTCCTCTCATTTCCCGATGCAAAACTGGCTGAACACGGAGTCGAGAATTTGTTCAACATCGACGGCTCCAATTACCTCCCCGACCGCAAGCAATGCTTCGTTAAGATGAATCGCAGAGTATTCGGGCGACAAGCCCTCGGTCTGTGCTGTCGTGGCCCGATCGCATGATTCCAGAGCGCGACGCAGACAATCGCGATGGCGCGTATTAATCGCGACGGGACTCTCCGGCTTTAGATTTTGTTTCGTGATCCGGGCCAGAATTTCCTTTTGCAACTCTGGGAGCCCTTCTCCTGTGAGACACGAAATTCGCACCGCGTGGAAATCTTTCCAGTCGCTGTTCTCAGGCAGATCGCTTTTGTTTAGAACGATAATTTCGTTCGAATCAAGCACGCGCTCCTCGAAGTGTGGAGGCTTTGGCATGTTGCGATCCACAATATGGAGTCGCAGATCGGCCAATTGCAGCGATTTCTCCGTGCGGGCGATCCCTTCACGCTCCAGTTCGCTGGCGGATGTTCTCAAACCAGCTGTATCAAGCAAACGGATGGGAACGCCGTCCAGATTGAAGGTTTCTTCGATAATGTCGCGTGTCGTACCATGCGTATCGCTCACAATCACCCGATCGTAACCGAGGAGTCGGTTGAGCAAGCTCGATTTCCCAGCATTTGTTGCTCCGTAGATCACGACGCGGACACCTTCACGCAGAATCCGTCCTTGATCAGCAGTGGCGAGTAACGCTGCAATTTCTTCCCGGATGGACCCGAGTCGCGCGCGCAAAGTTTCGCCTTCATCCGGCGTGATGCCTTCCTCAGGAAAATCGATTGACGCGTTGATGTGCGCGAGAAGTTCAACCAGCTCATCGCGAATTTTCCTGATTTGTTCTCCGAGCCTGCCTTCAAGTTGTTCGGTGGCCGAGCGCAGAGCAAGATCGGTCTTCGCGCGGATCAGATCGATTACCGCCTCGGCTTGGGTGAGGTCCATTTTCCCGTTGAGAAAGGCGCGCTCAGTGAATTCGCCTGGACGTGCCGCTCGGGCACCAGCGCGCAAACACGCTTCAAGCACCTTTGCAGAAACCAACATTCCTCCGTGGCAACTGATCTCGATCAAATCCTCTCCGGTGTAACTGGCCGGCGCGCGATGGACGGAAAGCATCACTTGATCGATCAATCGGCGTTCCAGGCCAAAAATCTCACCAAAGTGCTGCACGTGGGGTTCAAATCGCGACGGCATCTCTTTGCCATGGAAGATTTTGTCCGCCACCTCGACCGCATTCGCCCCTGAAACGCGGACAAGCGCAATGGCGCCTTCCCCGGGCGGGGTGGAAATCGCGGCGATCGTATCAAGAACGGTCATGACTGTAGCCAATTGTAGGGCAACCGCTTGGGTTGCCAAATTACGCGCACAGGTCTCTCCCAGATGGAATACGTCGCTTCCGAATTGGGCTGCTGATGTGTCTTTGCTCGTATCCAAAAGCGGCAGAGCACTGTCACACTCCAGGACGTGGCCGTCGTTGAAAGTGTGTATTACGCGCTTGCGTTTTGGAGTGCGGCGGTGCCCCGCCGCTTTTTATTCAGATTTCCGGCTCGCGCATTACTTTCTTCAGTGCCGCGACTAATTTCTTGTTCTCCTCCATTGTGCCGACCGAAATGCGGACCCATTCGGGCAAGTCGTACCCTTTGAGCGGGCGAACGATGATGCCTTGCCTCAGCAGTTTCTCGAAGATCGCGTGCCCGTCGCCAACTCGTACCATCACAAAATTCGCCGTCCCGGGTACAAAAGGAATTTTCATTTTGGCAAATTGTTCGTGTAAATAGGCTCGGCCTTCATCGACCACTCGTTTGGTCTCGCGCAGATGCTCGTCGTCTTCCAGGGCTGCCAGCGCACCGACTTGAGCGATGCTGTTCACGTTAAATGGTTGCCTTGTTTTGTGGAGCACCTGGACCAGATCAGCCGGCCCAACGGCATAGCCGATGCGCAAGCCGGCTAGTCCATGAATTTTCGAAAACGTGCGCAGAACAACGATGTTCCGTCCTTCGCGAACGAATCGCAGCGTATCGGGCGGACGATCGAGGAACTCAAAATAAGCTTCATCGAAAACAACGATCACGTTTTCAGAGATGCGCGACATGAAATCGTCGATGGCCCCCTGCGAAAGCAACGTCCCTGTTGGATTATTTGGGTTCGGAACAAAAATGAGCCGGGTTTTCGGTGTGACCGCCGCCAGCATTCCGTCCAAGTCCTGCTGATAATCCGGGCCGGACACTTCGATCGCGCGCGCGCCAAACGAGGCCGCGATCAATTTATAAACGATAAACGCATACTGGGATGTGACGACGTCGTCACCGGGATTGAGAAACGCATGGCCAAGAAACTCGAGCACTTCATTTGAACCATTGCCGAGAATCACGTTCTCAGGGCCAAGGCCGAGTTTGGCTGCCACTGCGTTACACAGGCAAAATCCGCCGCCGTCGGGATAAAGGTGACCTTTTTCCAACGCATCGCGCATGACCTCCATTGCTTTAGGAGACGGGCCCAGCGGATTCTCGTTCGAGGCCAGCTTGATGATTGCACGTGAATCGAGGCCAAGTTCGCGAGCCGTTTCCTCGATTGGCTTTCCGGGATGGTAGACCGCGATCTCGCGCA
>Ga0137403_10006086_pt1 | contig 13868 bp, 15 predicted proteins | sample CZOMad2_1_16fung_FD_122057 | JGI IMG/M metagenome (GOLD analysis project Ga0137403, IMG submission 122057) | Vadose zone soil fungal communities from Angelo Coast Range Reserve, California, USA - CZOMad2_1_16fungal (Hybrid Assembly) | ecosystem: Environmental > Terrestrial > Soil > Vadose zone... | reverse complement strand
TCGTGAGAGTAACGTGTTGAAATATCAAACGTATTGTGAAGGTGTCACGATTTTACCACGTAATACGGGGGAATGTGGTTGTACCCGCTGCTGAAAGGACGTGCCATAGATGCGGTCCCGGTCACGCAGGAGATACCGCGGGGCCTCGTCCCACGGGAAGGCCTCGATGACCTGCTGGGCGGTCCATTCCGCGGTGGGATGCTCGGTGACGTTGAAGTGGACGACGCGCCGTCGATGATGGGCCAAGATGACCAGGACACAGAGCAGCGTGTGCCTCACCGTGGGGACCACCAAGAAATCCAGAGCGACCAGGTCCTGCATGTGATTCGTGAGAAATGCCTTCCACGTCGGTGATGGCGGTTTCTGAGGCCGCACCCGATATTTCTCCACCGTGGATTTGGCCACCTCGATGCCCAGCTTGCGCAACTCGCCGACGATCCGTGGGGCACCCCAGGTCGGATTGGTCTGCCACATCTTACGGATAAGGTCGCGGACCTCTTTGGCCATCGTTGGACGGCCAGGTGTGCCTGGCTGGCTCAGCTGTCGCCAGTGGTCACGAAAGCGCTGGCGCTGCCAGGCGATGACGGTGCGCGGCTGCACGAACGCCAGGGTGCTTTGCCACCCTGACCACAGCCGAGACAGCCACGACCAGAACAGGCGATCGGTCATACGGATGTGGGGTCGAGGCACTGACCGCTGGTAGACGGCGAGCTGATGCCGCAGCGCCAGGTGTTCCAGGTGCAGCGAGGAGCGTGACCGGACGAGGCCTGCAACGCAGGCGACCAGAGCTGAGATGACAGGGAGCATGATCAGAACCTCCTCACCATAACATGTGCGACGATGGAGGCGTCCGCTGCTCCAGCATGGAGAGAAACTCGAAAAAAGTCAAACTGATGAGGGGCTTCAGGTTTTCGGGACAGACAGGGGTTTCAATGCCGTGAACGGGCTGCTTCTGGACGTGCCGTGGATGAGGGTGCCCCTGCTGTTCGGCGGGACTGGGATGCTCTTTGCGGTCCTCATGCTGGGGAGTGTCCTGATGGTGCAGCTGCGCGCGCTCTACGCCCGTGGCCTCCCGACGGAGGCTCTCGCCCGCTAAAGTAGACCCCAGGCGGTGCGGCTGACCCGTGAGGGCGCCACCATCACCACGGCCACCCGCGATGCACAGGCGCACACGATGAGGGGTTATGACAGAGAGTCGACACGCCATCGCTGGGTGAGCGTGTTGCCGCAGGTCGGTCTCAGGGAGATGGTCTGGTCTCGTGCGCCGAGCGGCAACAGGCGACGATGACGCCGATGAGGTGACGTGCTGCCATCGGTGACGGCTGGGCGTGCTGCGAGACGGTGCCAGGCCATCCACTCCCTCGGCGAGACGGCCTCTCGCAGTCTCACACCCCCACGGGGAGACGAGACGGCGGCGTGCTCCACAACCTTGCTTCGGCCTTGTGTGGGACGGAACCTCCTGTCCACTCCACCGCTCTCCGACACCACGCCTGCATCGCACGGGCCGCGCGTCAGCGCGCTGGTCCTGTTCCTCACCTTCTCCCGGATCACCCTGTCGGCCTTCGGTGGTTTGCAGTTCTGGGCACGCCGCGCCCTCGTCGAGCGCCAGCGCTGGCTCACAGAGCAGGAGTTCGTGGACCTGTTGGCGCTCGGCCAACTTCTGCCTGGGCCGAACGTCCTCAATGTGGCGGTGATGGTTGGGTATCGCTTCGCCAGCTGGACGGGCGCCGCGGCGGCTGTCGCCGGGTTGCTGGGCTGGCCGTGCCTGGTGGTGATCGCGCTGGGCGTGCTGCACCAGCGCTACGGCGCCCTGCCGCTGGTGCAGCAGGCGCTCACCGGCATGTCGGCGGTGGCGGTCGGGCTGCTCCTCGCCAGCGTCATCAAGATGGCGACGGTGCTGCCGCGGCAGTGGCGCCCGTGGTTGTTTGCCGGCCTGGCCTTTGTCGGCGTCGGCGTCGTGCGCTGGCCGCTCCTGTGGGTCCTGGGCGCCCTCGCGCCGTGGGCCATCGCCGCGGCCTGGAAAGGGAAGGACTAATGGACCGCTCCGCCCTCGGTGCGCTGTTGCTGCAGTCCCTGGTGTGGTCGTTCCTGGCGGTCGGCGGCGCGCCGACGCTGCTGCCGGACATCCACCGCTACGTGGTTGAGGTGCACCACTGGATGACCAGCACGCAGTTTGCCGAGGTCTACGCGCTGGCGCAGGTGGCGCCCGGCCCCAACATCATGTACGTCACCCTCATCGGGTGGCAGGTCGCGGGATGGGCGGGAGCGGCCGCGACCACGCTCCCCTGGCTCGTGCCCGCCAGCACCCTCACGCTGCTGGTGGGGCACCTGCACGCGCGCTATCCCCAGGTCGCGCTCGGGCGCGCCATCCGCCGTGGCCTGACGCCGATCACCATCGGCCTGATGCTCGCGAGTGGGTGGACCCTGATGCGCGCGGTGGACCACGACTGGCGCGGGTCCCTGCTCACGCTGCTCGCTGTGGTGCTGGTCCTGCGCACACCCTGGAACCCGCTGTGGCTGCTCGCCGCTGGTGCCCTGGCGGGCATGGCCGGCCTCGTCTGAGCGCCCTGGTGGTCGCAGGGCGTATCGTTGCACGTTCACGAGACACGAGGGACCACCGTGTGTAGAGGGCCACTGTTGATATGCGACAGCATTGCTGTGCTGTGCCAGAGAGCGTTTGCCGCGATGGCCACACAGGTTGGCCGTCTATGTGGACCTGAAAGGACCTCCAGCCCACGCTCAAGACGTCGCTTCACACGCATGTGATTTGCCTCATGTGACGATACGACCCGAAGCGTTTGCGTCGTGTGTGAGCGGATATGAAGAGGAGTGCACGCCACATGATCTGGCAAAACCATTGACCTCAGCGTTGAGGCCAGCGCTGGGGCCTCAGCCTCCTTCTGCCACATAGCATGGCGGCAGCCAGACCACGTTAATCTGAGGGCACAAAGTGTGACAAAGGACACGCCACGTTATGTGGCAACACTGTTTGCACCCTTGTGCTGTGTTGACAGAGACTTCAGAGGGATTTACGCCACATGATCTGGCGGAAATCCGCCATGATTTAAGTCAAACCACAATTCACACCTCCTTCAAGCTCGCCCTTCACCCCGCTGTTCTTCATGAAAGCGCCTACTTCGCTCTCCAATCACAGCCGTAAACCGCCCCAACATGGTTCTTGAGAGCGGGAGTGCTCCCTTCGTCTCACCGCACTCTTTGCACACGGTAACCATGTTTTCAAAGACATCTCCGTCTTCAGGATCGAGGCGCTCGACATGGATTTTGGCCTCATCTTCGATGGACGAGCGTCCGCAGTAGATGCACCCAAAGCCATCGCGCACAAACGTTGCAAACCGCAGTTGATTCGCTGTCCATTCCATCGCGGCCTTCCCCCCTCAGATACATGCTGTCGCGGTGTGACACGCACGCCGTGATGATATCATGCGCTGACTCCTCTGATGTGCAAAGAACAACTCGTGACTCCCGAGGGGATCCCCGCAGACCGGGAACTCCCCTCGTCGTCGGCTTTCATGTCAAGGCGTTTTTCTCTTGGCACTCTAGGATGATCACTGGTATCTTCAGGAGTTAAGAGCATTCAATATACATCATTCAAATCAGCATAACGGAGAAGCCACAGACCTCCTCCGCCAGCGAAGGAGTCCGTCGTGGACACCTCAAGCAATGGGATGGATCGATCCAACGATGGGAAGGAGAAAGCGCTCAGTCTGGCCGTGGCCCAGATCGAGCGGCAATTCGGCAAGGGCGCCATCATGCGATTGGGCGCCCAGCCCACCGCGTGGGATATCGCGGTCATTTCGACCGGCGCGATCTCGCTCGATGCCACCCTGGGGGTGGGCGGGATTCCACGGGGGCGCGTGACGGAAATCTTTGGCCCCGAGGCCTCGGGGAAAACGACCATCGCGCTGCACCTCATCGCCGAAGTGCAGCAAACGGGCGGCACCGCCGCCTTCATCGATGCCGAGCATGCGCTCGACCCGGTCTATGCGCAGAAGTTGGGGGTCAAGACCGACGAGCTGCTCATCTCGCAACCGGACACTGGCGAGCAGGCCTTGGAGATCGCCGAGACCCTGGTGCGCAGCGGCGCCATTGATGTCATTGTGGTCGATTCCGTGGCCGCCTTGGTGCCCAAAGCCGAGATCGACGGCGACATGGGTGACGCCCAGATGGGTTTACAGGCGCGCCTCATGTCCCAAGCGCTCCGGAAATTGATGGGCATCATCAGCAAGTCCAAGACGTCTATGATCTTCATTAATCAGCTCCGGCAGAAGATCGGCATGTTTGTGGGCAACCCCGAAACCACCACTGGGGGCAATGCCCTGAAATTTTATGCCTCCGTCCGCCTGGATGTCCGGCGTATCGCGTATGGTTGAAAATCTCGGCTGTCTCTACCCCATTGAAATTGCTTAGGTTAAGTGTATACTAGACCGCACGATCGCGTTACCGTCTCCAACTTGAGGAGCGGCGATGATTCTTCATGTTTTGATCGCCATGGTCGCCGGGTGGCTCCAGTGTCACCAACAGCGGGTCATCACCTATCTGCGCGAGGAAAACCGCGTCCTCAAAGCTCAACTTGGTGGCCGACGGCTACGCCTGACCGAGACTGAGCGCCGCCGCCTCGCGACGCTCGCGTACCCGCTCGGGCGCCAGTGCCTCAAAGAGGTGGCTACGCTGGCGACGCCCGAGACCCTCCTGCGCTGGTACCGCAAGCTCATAGCCCAGAAATTCGACGGAAGCGGGCATCGCCGACCGCTCGGGCGCCCGCGGGTCATCGAGGAGATCGAACAACTCGTGGTCCAGATGGCTGAGGAGAATGTCACTTGGGGCTATCGACGGATTCAGGGTGCCCTGGCCAATCTGGGGCATTCTATTGACGCGATCACCGTCCGGAATATTCTGCATCGTCACCATATGGAGCCGGCCCCGCAACGACGGAAGTCTGGCATGAGCTGGTCGCAGTTCCTCACGCTGCACTGCGAGGTCCTGGCCGCCACGGACTTCTTCACGGTGGAGGTCGCCACCTGGCATGGCCTGGTGACCTATTATGTCCTCTTTGTCATGGAATTGGCCACGCGGCGCGTACAGATAGCCGGGATCACTCCGCATCCCACCATGGCCTTCATGCAGCAATACGCCCGGCAACAGACAGATCCTGTTAACAGATTCCTGCTGGGCAAGCGGTATCTGGTGCATGATAGGGACACCAAATATACACAGGCGTTCGATGCGTTGCTGAAGGACAGTGGCGTGGAACCCATCGTCCTGCCACCACGGAGTCCCAATCTGAACGCCCACTGTGAACGGTTTGTGCGCTCCATCAGGGAGGAAGTGCTTCATCACATGATCATCATGGGGGAGGAGTCACTGCGTTTTGTGCTGACGCGATATCTGGCGCATTATCATGCCGCGCGGAATCACCAAGGCCTCGACAACCAGCTGATTGCGCCCGCTTCAGACGTTGGGAGCCGCAGTGGTCACGTCAGGCGACGAGCGCGCCTGGGTGGGTTGCTGAGCTACTATGATCGCGACGCGGCGTGACGCTATGTTGTCGCCATGCACTGACTTACGTGAGGCCATGATGGGCTCAGGGCCAAAGAAGGTCATCCATGTCTAAAACCTATGAAGCCATCTATGAAGATGGCCACTTGCAATGGCTCGGAGCACAACCCGGGGCCGGTCGTCATCGCCTCCGGGTGACCATCATCGATGGTCACCCGCCGCAGCATTCCCCCCAGGAGGTCCATCGCATGTTGGAAGCGACACGGGGCGCCTGGGGTCGCGGGAAGACCCTTGAGGACATTGATGCGGAGATTGACCGGATGCGGGCGGAGTGGGATCGAGAGGCGCGGAGCACATAGACTCGATGCGCGTCTTTGACAGCAACATCTTGATCTATCACCTCAATGATGCGCTTCCGCCCTCGGTGCTCACCCAGGTCGAGTCCTGGATCACAGAGGGCGCGGTCATCTCGGTGATGAGCCGGATCGAAGTCTTGGGCTACCCACAGACCGCGGACCAGTTACAGCAGGCGATGCGTCTGCTCGCCTACTTTGAGGAAATCCCACTTCACGAGTCCGTGGTGCAGTGGACCATCACGTTGCGCCAACAGTACCGCATCCGTCTGCCAGACGCATTGATCGCGGCCACCGCCCTCGATCGTGGTTTCCCGCTGGTCACGCGGAATACGCAAGATTTTCACACCATTAACGGCCTGATCCTCCTCAACCCATTTGCGTGAATGGCCGATTGCCTCAAAGCGGTAGAGGCGTCAGGACCATGAAGCTACCAAACCCAGCATTCTTTTTCAACACTACGGGAACGCTCCCCATTGGATGCAGCAAACAAACGCTTGACTGATGTCTCGTGGTTCGGATAAGCTGGGGGACAGCCATCGCTCCCCCCTCGGGGTTGGCGACGGGGGTGATGCCAGGAGGAATCCAACGCTCGCCGTGTGCATCGCGGCGGCGCGGCCGCATTCCCTGAGGCAACAAGAAGGGGGGACCCCATGCCACGCACCTACGCTGTCATCGATGCAGATGGACATGTCCTAGAGCCGGTCGATCTTTGGGACCGCTATATGGATCCTGCCTGCCGCGACCGCGCCCCGCGGCTCTTTGTCGATCACGATGGCAAGGAGCGGTTGCGTGTCGAGGACAAGGTACTGGGTGGTCCGAGAGGACTCGGGTTGATCGGGGCCATCGGCGCTCGGCAGGGTCTCGTGTCGGATCAGATCCGCTACGTTGAAGGGCGCAAGGGGGGCTTCGATCCCCATGAACGCATTAAGGATATGGAGCTGGACGGGATCGATGCCGCCTTCCTCTATCCCAGCCTTGGCCTGTTCTCGGGCGCTGTGACCGACCCCCGATTGGCGGCCGCCATGTGCAGGGCCTACAATCGCTGGCTGGCCGACTACTGCAGCCCCTACCCCGACCGCCTCTTCGGGGTGGCCATGCTGCCCATGCAGTCGATCGAGTTGGCCATCGAGGAGATGCGGTATGCGCGCAAAGCGCTGGGCATGCGGGGCGGTTTCCTGCGTCCCAATCCCTATAACGGCCGCATGATCCACCACCCCGACTACCGGCCCTTCTGGGCCGAAGCCCAGGAACTGGACTTCGGCATCGGTTTTCATGAGGGGGGCAGCAGTGGCATGCCCACGGTGGGGGTCGACCGTTTTGAAGGACGGGGGGCACGCCACATCATCTCGCATACCATGGAGATGATGCTCGTGTGCCTAGGGGTCATCTGGGGCGGCGTGTGCGATCGGTTCCCGGGAGTCCGCATCGGCTTTCTGGAGTCCGGCGGCGGCTGGATCGCTGGCTGGCTTGATCGCATGGACCGACACTTCGACGATAAAGCCATGAACGATACCGATCTCCGCCTGAAGCCCAGCGAGTATTTCAAACGGCAGTGCTGGATCTCCTTTGAGCCGGTCGAAGCGAGTCTCTCAGTGTTGGCGGACTATATTGGACCGGAGAAGATTCTCTGGGCGACCGATTACCCCCACCCGGACGGGTTTTTTCCGGGCGCCCCAGACCTCATTGCCAAGCGGCCGGAGCTGTCGGAGGAGACCAAGCGCAAGATCCTGGCCGAGGGGGCGATCCAGTTCTATAAGCTCCGCTAATCCTCTCTCCTTTCCCTCCGTGAGAGGGCGAGGGTGCGGGAAGCACTGCAATCAGAACGGCCTGTCGCCCTCACCCTGACCCTGAACCATGAAGGGCATGCAGCGCACGAAGCACATAGCGCAGACACGCCTTCTCCCACAGGAAGAGGGGGGGGACCACAGCCAGGCGAGGGCTGGAGGGTACGTGTTCTCAACCGTGAACCGTGACGAAGAAGGGAGGCCTATGAAGTACGACGCGATCGTGGTGGGAGCTGGCACGGCAGGGTGTATCCTGGCGGCCCAGCTGTCGGAGGATCCTGCCAGGGCGGTCCTGCTCCTGGAGGCAGGTCCCGACTTCCCCGACGGTGATAAGTTACCTGACATGCTGAAGTACGGCTGGGGCCGGATCAATCTGGAGGCGCGCAAGGCTGGCTCCCCGTACAACTGGTCCTTCGTGGGGACGGCCAACTCGCATCAATCCACCCCCATGCCTGTGCCCCGGGGCAAAGTGGTGGGTGGCTCCAGTGCCATCAATGGCCAGACGTTCATCCGGGGGGCCCCGGAGGACTTCGACACGTGGGCCGCTTGGGGCAACACGGAGTGGTCTTACCGCAAGGTCCTCCCCTATTTTCGGAAGCTGGAGACCGACGCGGACTTCCCCGACGACTTCCACGGCACCGACGGGCCGGTCCCCGTCCGCCGCTTTCCGCGCGAGACCTGGCCCCCTATGCAAGAGGCGTTTTACCGGGCCTGCGGCGCGGCAGGATTCCCGGAATACCCTGATGTGCACCACCCGGACGCGACGGGCGTGAGCCTCCGCGCCGAAAATAACCTCGACGGGGTGCGGCTGAGCATGGCCCTGACCCACCTGCAGCCGAGCCGCCATCGCCTGAATTTGACCATCCGGGCCAATGTCATGGCGCGACGCATCCTGTTCGCCGGCAACACGGCGACCGGTGTGGAGGTGGAAAGCAGCGGCGAACGGTTCGTCGTCGAGGGGAAAGAGCTCATTCTGAGCGCGGGGGCCGTGGGCTCCCCGCAGCTCCTCATGCTGTCCGGGGTGGGACCTGCCGCGCACTTGCGCGAGCTGAGCATCCCGGTGGTGCATCACCTCCCCGGGGTTGGCCAGAATATGCGGGACCATCCCAATGTCCAGGTCCGGGTTCGGCTGCAGGAGGGGGTGCCGGAGGATGACATCGCCCGGCGCGCGGTGCGGCTGCGCTATACCGCCACAGGCTCGACCACACCCAACGATATGATCATCTCCCCGACGTCCCTCAATACCGTCTATGCCAGCGGGGAAGATCCGAGCTACAGCATTAGCGTCGGTCTCTACCTGGCCGGCGGAGCCGGTGAGCTGCGGCTGACCTCGACCGACCCTTACGTGCCGCCCGCTATGGACTACCGCTACCTGGAGAACCCCTGGGACCGGCAGCGGCTGCGAGAGGCCGTGCGTCTGTGTGCCCGGCTGCTGGAGGATCCGGCCTATAAGGAGATCGTCGCCCGACGCGTTGCCCCTACCGACGCTGACCTGGCCTCGGATGAGGCGTTGGACCGTTGGCTGCTGCACAATGTGGCGACCTCGTATCACAATCTCGGGGACGTGCAAGATGGGACCAGCGTCGGATCCCATGGCCGTGGTCGACCAGTTTTGCCGGGTCCACGGCAGGACGCGCCTACGAGTGGCCGATGCCTCCATCATGCCGGACGTGGTACGGGCCAATACCCACGTCACCACGATGCTGATCGCCGAGCGGTGTGCCGACTTCATCAAGCAGGGACGCTAAAGCAGATCACACGACATCGGGACACTGCGATGGACGATCCCGTACATGTCCTCCCCCGGTCTGACCCCGATCCGTCCTGTGGGTCCCGAAAACCCGCTGCAACCGTTAACAGGCCGATTAGCGCACATGTCATCACGCCGCTCGCCGCTCATAATGATGATGCAACCCACCTACTTCTGGAACTTCCCGGATCCGTCCAATCTCCGGCCGTTGGACCAGCCGCGGTTGGGGACAATCCATGGCTAACGCCCGGTGCGTGCGCCAGTGATGATAGTAGTGGAAGTAGTCGGTCAGGAGCCGCCGTAGATGGCGCTCGTGCAGGATGATCACGTAATCCAGGCATTCGCGGCGAATACTTCCGATGAGCCGCTCGACATACGAATTCTGCCACGGACTCCGTGGGGCGATCAGCACTTCTTCAATACCCATGTGCTGCACCCTCTGTCGAAACGAGCCGCTATAGATCTGGTCCCGATCGCGCAGCAGATACCGCGGGGCCTCATCCCACGGAAAGGCTTCAATCACCTGCTGAGCCGTCCACTGCGCCGTGGGGTGTTCCGTGATATTAAAATGGACGACGCGGCGCCGTTCATGGGCCAGGATGAGCAGCACGAAGAGCACTTTGTGGGTCACCGTCGGCACGACAAAGAAATCCAGAGCCACCAAGTCCTGCACGTGGTTTTTCAGGAAGGTCTTCCACGTCGGTGATGGCGGCTTCTGAGGCCGCACCCGATACTTCTCCACCGTCGACTTGGCCACCTCGATGCCCACCTTCCGCAGTTCCCCCACAATCCGAGGCGAGCCCCACGCCGGATTGGCCTGCCACATCGTGCGGATGAGATCGCGGACCTCTTTGGCAATCCTTGGACGGCCAGGCGTGCCTTGCTGACTCAGCTGTCGCCAGTGGTCGCGAAAGTGCTGGCGCTGCCATGCAATGACGGTACACGGCTGAACGAGCGCCAGGGCGCTTTGCCAGCCTGACCACAGACGAGACACCCACGTCCAGAACAGCCGATCGGTCGGACGAAGATGCGGGCGATGAACAGTCTGTTGGTAGACCGCCAATTGATGCCGCAATGCCAGGTGTTCCAGGCACAGTGATGCCCGAGACCGAAAGAGGCTCGCAACGAAGGCCAGCAGAGCCGAGATGACGGGAAGCATGATCAGCAACCTCCTCACCATGGTGTGTCGGAAAATGGAGGAGTCTACTAATCTAGCATGAGGAGGAAGTCGAAAAAAGTCAAATTTATGAAGAGCTTCGGGTTCTCGGGACAGACAGTCATGGGCATGGCTTCATCCTCTCGTGCCACCGATCATATGCCTGACATGTGTGAAGGCTGGGGCGGGTTCACGCCATGAGAACCGTGGTGGCATCACGCTGATGACAGATACCGCAGCTTGACCAGTTCATTCAGTTTGACCTGGATCATCAGCTCTTTCCCGAACTTCAGACCGGGGCTCTCTTCCTCAATGAAGAGCTTAGCCTCATGATAAAGTCCCTCGAGTATGTCTGGAGGAAGTAAAGCTTTCGCCTCCTCGATCTGATGGCGTTCCTCTTCCATTCGCTGGTGCTCGGCACGCTGCTGCTCTGCTGTGCGGGACCGCTCCTCATCGACTTCCTGGGTATGCTGTTCTGCTTGCCACTCCTTAATCGCTTGATCGATGAAGTGTGACAGTCGGGCAAAGGAGCCAGTGGTCGGATGATGCTGGATGAGCCAGGTGATCGCATAGTCGACCTCTTCGACAGTGAAACCCTCCAGAAGCAGGTTGAGGCACTCTTCAAGACTTTTCTCCCGCTTGACTTTGGATGGTCGCTGCCCGAGGCGGGAGTAGAATTTATCGACGAGTTCTCGTGCCGAAAGGATTAATGCGTTGAGGGTCATCCCTTGACCCTCAACATTCGACCGTCTCTCTCTCTCATGGAGAGTAAGAGAGCTGTGAGTAAAAGCTTTAAGTAATGGGGGCAATTCCTGACCCTCAAAATTTGACCCTCTATCGTATGTTGTTGGTTCTTCAACTTGTTCTGATGGTCGTTTGTTGAGGGTCAGATTTTGGAGGTCTGAATTTTGACCCCCCGGAGGGGTACTTTCTGACCCTCTCATACTGCGACTCATATCATGACCCTCATTGTATGAGGGTCTCTCGATGACGGTCAAATTTTGAGGACCATAATTTGCCCTGCTGTTTTGACTTCGGGTGATCTTATCACGCGGTAGAACCACCAGATACGTCGTCGAGACTCGATTTCCCGCATCCGCGACCCTGACCCAGCCTTTTTGCGCGAGGGATTGGAGACTCGTCCGGACCGTGTTGCGGCTGAAGCCTGTCCGCTCGATGAGGAGTGACTGGCTCACCGTGCAATAGTTTCGATTGAAGCCGTAGGATAGGCGGAAAAGCCGAATGTAGAGGACCTGCTCGTTGGAGTCCAGCGTCGGGAGCAAATCATCGACCATCTCGTTGAAGAAGCTAAAGAACAGCGATTTGTCCAGGTGGTCTTTCAGTCTAAGACCCTGCGAGGATGTTAGATCTTTAGACCTCTGAACCTGCGCGTCGAGTGCCGGGACGTGAGCTTGTATCTCTGGTGATTCTTTGGGGATCAATTTCTGGGGATCAATTTCTGAGGGTCTATTACTGAAGGTCAAATACTGACCCTCATGTGATAACCCTTGTGGGTCAGACGGGTGGAAAACTTCCTCGGATGGCAAAGCCTCTTCGGCTGGGGGCTCTACTTCCCTTGGTTCAGGCGCCTCCAGGCGCTGGAAGATCGGGTTGTCTTTCAGGCTGAACTTTTTTGCCACATCCGCTCTCTCTACTCGATCTTCTTGATGAGTTCATTGGCTAACGCAAGGTGATCCTTCGCCCCTGGGCATACAGGGTCATACTCATAGATCGATTGACGGTAGGACGGGGCCTCCTTCAGCCGGACGTTCACCCGGACCACTGTCTCGAACAGTAGAGTGTTGAACCGCTGCTTGAGGGCGTTGAGGACCTCGGCGGAGACCTTCTCTCGCCGGTCGTAACGATTCGCCACGAGCCCGAGGATCCGGACATGGCTCCCCAGTTGATCCTGGCAGAGGCGGATCGTGTCGAAGAGGAGCGTCAGCCCGACCAGCGAGAGAAAGTCGCAGCTCACCGGGATCAAAGCATAATCGGCGGCATTGAGCGCGTTAATGGTGAGAAGGCCTAACGAGGGGGAGGTATCGATGAGCAGGAAGTCATAGCGGTTGATAACATCCGCAGCAAGCTTTCGTTTCAGCGCATTTTCCCGGCCGAGCAGGGTGGCCAGCTGGATCTCCGCCCCGGCCAGATGGAGATTGGAGGGCGCAATGTCGAAATGTTCCGTGGCGGTCGGCTGAATAATGGCGTCAAGGGCGATGTCTTTTTCAGTGAGGACAGAATACATCGCTGGGTCTTCGTCGGTGATCTTGGCAAGGATATAGGACGCGTTTCCCTGGGGGTCCATATCGATCAGCAGCGTTTTCCGCCCGCGAATGGCGAGGGCCGCGCCGAGGTTGACCGCTAACGTGGTTTTGCCCGTCCCGCCCTTCTCATTCGAAATCGCCACGATCGTGCCCACCGTCACCCCCGCTTACGCCACGCCTGCCCCCTGCCGAAAGTAGTTCGTTTCCCGCACCTTCTTCAGAATCGCGTGCACCTCTTCCTCCGTGTAGACGCGCCAGCCCCGTGAGTCCTTCCGGGCCTTGGGGATGAGGCCCCGCTGCTCCCAGCGCTTGATCGTGAGGATGCTGCGGTCGAGGCGCAGGGCTAAATCTTTAATTTTGTAAAGCTTTGCAGACATCTATCTCATCCAATAGGTTCACAGGTATTTGATATGGGTGATATAGGTTCTACGTCTGTATAGACTCCCTGTACGGTCGTGTCAAGCAAAAAGTACGTGGAGTTCTGACCCTCCACTGGTGGGGGAACCTCTTGAACGCCGGGGGGATCTTCCCGAGATATCACCCTGCGATCACCACTTCGAGGACGCTCATTAGCTCGAAGCTGAGAGATGCGACGTGATGCTTGAGGTTGGCCTGTGCACTGCGTGTACCGCTGTGCGCGCGTTCTGAAGATTGTCCCCAGGGAATTGAATGTTCTCTCAGCTGTATCACACCGCCTGTTGCGCGGCATACGTGGCACCTAGCATCTAGAAACTCAAGTGCATCCTAGTTTCCAAAGTCACACCCGCATCCTCCCAGCTCTGCAGCGGCCGAGAACAGCGACATCACAACCGCTGTATGGAGAGCCGCAGACCGCCCCGCCGACCCACCCTCAGCGGTACGGGCGCCGCTCTCACGGGGACGATGAGCCGCGCCCGTGACCTGTCATCGGCCATGAGAGGGTCGTCTACCTTCCAGCCTGCCGTGAACAACCCGTCAGGCCACATTCCCCCGAATTACGTGGTAGCGGTTCTCAGCCGCTCATCGAAAGCCTCCCGAGGTGAGGATTTGCAGGTTGAGCAT
>Ga0137403_10006085_pt1 | contig 13870 bp, 10 predicted proteins | sample CZOMad2_1_16fung_FD_122057 | JGI IMG/M metagenome (GOLD analysis project Ga0137403, IMG submission 122057) | Vadose zone soil fungal communities from Angelo Coast Range Reserve, California, USA - CZOMad2_1_16fungal (Hybrid Assembly) | ecosystem: Environmental > Terrestrial > Soil > Vadose zone... | reverse complement strand
TAAGACTATCAATCTCGCGTTCAGCATCGCGCACCTCTTTTTGCACGCTGCGTATTGAGTTGATCAAACGTTGCCGCGCACGCTCAGTAATGTTAAGCCGGCCAATCTCCTGAGCGATCTCCAGCCGCAGGCGCGCCACTTTCCGTCGCATGCGCAGCAGCTTCCTGCTCTTTTTGCCGCGACTGGCCTTCTGCTCTTCCCTGAGCTTTTCCCATTCTTTCAGCCCTTGCTTGAAGAGCTTGCGAATGTTCTGAATGCCTTCAATAGTCCAGGTCTTGTACTCCTCTGCCTTGTCCATATCTTCGTCGCCAGTCAGCTCGGCCTGTTCAGCGAAGACTACGATTTCACGAATGTTGGCGTTGCCTGCTTCCAGATCATCGCCCACTTTCAGGAGTTCCTTAACCGCAATAGGCGAACGAGCAATCGCTTTTTGTGTCTTGAGTTGGCCGCGTTCGATCCTTTTCGCGATCGCCACTTCGCCTTCGCGCGTGAGTAAGGGAACAACGCCCATCTCGCGCAGGTACAAGCGAACTGGATCGTTGGTTTTCTCCAGGGCCCCGGCAGAAAGATCGAGTTCAACATCTTCATCCGTGGCGTCTTCGTCATCGGTCGCTACCGCGGTCGCTTGCTCGAGCAGACGATCGTCGGAATCGGCCACTGGAATGTTCGAGCCTTCGAGCTTCTGCAGCACGTCTTCAATGTCATCAGGAGAAACAACATTGTCCGGCAACTCGCGATTCAGATCGTCGAACGTGAGATACTTTTTGTCGCCGCCCAACTCCAGGAGACGTTCCATTACATCATCACGATCTTTATCTTCGATACTCAAGTCTAATCTTTACTCCCTAAACTGATGCTTGTAGTCAGGCATTCTCCGCTTGAGCAATTTGACTCTGTGGCTCAAAAGATTTTCGCAGTCTGTCCAATCCGCTGTATTCTGCACTCAACCGAACCAGCTTAGCTTCATCTCCAGCTCGCTCAGCGTCCCCTATCTCAGCGATCAATTCGCGAATTCGGAGGTCTATATTTATCAGTCGCACCGCATCCAGACATTTCTCAGCGGCAAGGCCCGGATCTTCTCGCTTCTCCTCATCAGGGGACCGTAGATCTGCCATCAGTAGCCTCGGCAAGAGCTCGAATGCGGCGTCATCGCCATCAAGCTTTTGACTCAAACTGCTGAAATCAAGCTCCGCACCTTCACTCTCAATTGCGATGATAGCCTTGAAAATGGAAGCGGTCGGCAGATCCTCGTAATCGGCAGGAGCCAGTTTCGGCAAGATCATCCGGCGTACAATCTCGTCATCAAGAAGCAGTTCAAGAAGCTGAATCTCCGCCACCGTCGGTTTCACTTGCGCGCGCTTAAAGGCTGTCTGCGCAACCTGCGCGCCGCCACCGATTCCGGTTCTGATTGAATGCCACAACTCTCGCCGCAAAGCCGCATCACCGATACGCAGCGAGTCCATGGCGATGTCAAAATATTCGCGCTTCTGAATGCGGCTGTGAACAGCGCGAATGTACGGGAGCACTTCGTCAATCGCTGCCTCTTTGTCGGCTGGATTGCTAAGTTTGCGATCCCGTACAGCCTGATCGATCACAAATTGTATATGGGGTTGTGCCTCGCCACGTTGCCGTTGGTATTCACTAGCGCCAGATTTTCTGATGAACTCATCCGGATCTGAGTTATCCGGCAGCACCAGAATTTTCACTTCAAGATCTTCCGCGAGAAGTATTTCGATCGCCTTTTTTGCTGCCTGTACACCCGCGTTATCGCCATCATAATTTACGACGACCTTGCGAGCAAACCGACTCACCAGTTTCACTTGCTCAGGCGTCAGCGCTGTTCCCAAACTCGCTACAACATTGCGAACACCGAATTGATAAGGGACGATTAGATCCAGAAATCCTTCCACCAGGATGGCGAAACCAGCGCGCCGGATTTCATCCCGAGTGAGATTAAGACCAAAAAGGTTGCGCCCTTTTATGTACGCTGCCGTCTCGGGTGAGTTTATGTACTTGGCATCTTCATCACGGAGGGTGCGCCCGCCGAAAGCGATCGGCTTTCCCTGGATGTCCATCACCGGAAAGATTAGACGGCCGCGGAAGCGATCGTAAGATCCGCCTTCGTCTTTCTTGACGACCAGCCCGCTGCGATCGATCTGATCCTGGCTGGCGCCTTTTTGTCTCAGGTAAATCGAAAGCGCCTCCCAACTATCGGGCGCGTAACCCAGGCGAAATGTTTTGCATGTTTCTTCGGTGATCTCGCGGCGAAGTAAATAATCACGGGCGATGCGGGCTTCCCCACTCGAATCAAGCTGCTGTTCCCACCATTCCAGCGCCCACTTGTTAAGCTCGATTACATCTTCGCTCTCATGCCGCCGCGCTTCAAAGCGACTATCATCAATCAACTTCGGCAGCGGCACGCCTGATTTTTCAGCGACCAGCTTAATCGCGTCAGGAAAAGAGACGCGCTCCATCTCCATCACAAAGTTAAAGACCGAGCCGCCCTTGTGACAGCCAAAGCAATAGAAGATCTCTTTCGCTGGACTGACAGAAAACGATGGCGTCTTCTCTTTGTGGAAAGGGCAACACGCCATCCAGTTTGCGCCCTTTTTCTTTAGCTGCACGTAGTCCTGCACCACGCGCACAATGTCTGCCTGGCGCTTGAGATCGTCGATAAATGTTTGCGGATAACGCATTACTTGAAGACTCGAATTCGCCTTCGTTCGTCTATTGTTGTGCGTCTATGGTGTCCTCGCAAATCATTGCTTAGCACAAATGCCTTCACGAATTTCGCCAGCGTTAGTGCGCCTTGACGAGGTGGACGAAAAACAACTATGCCGCTGTGGGTACTGGGCGGATAGGCTTTCAGATTCAGAAAATCAGTGTCAAGCGTAAAGAGAATTCTATCCTGCGAACTTGCAGCCTGTAGAACAGCTACGTCGTCAACACCGGTTAATCCTTCATTGAAGACTGTGTCAACATCGTGATTGAGTGTCGCCAGAACCTCGCGTAGATGTATCGAGAGATTTTGATCAAGCTTGATCTTCATGCGGCGGACACAGTGCGCGACAATTCCGCAGCGTATGCGACTGCTGCACGAACATCTTCTTCAGTCAGCGGCGGATAATGCTCGACAATCTGTGCTGGTGTGAGCCCTTCCACGAGAGAGTCGAGGATTACCGCGACGTGAATTCGCGTACCCCGAATACAAGGTTCACCACCCGAGACTTTGGGATCGGTCACCACGCGTTTCAGCAGCTTATTGTAGGCAGAATCGGTCACGGTTTAACTCATCTAAATAATCTTACTCTAACCGACGCAGGCGCGCACAATGTCTGCCTGGCGCTTAAGATCGTCGATGAATGTTTGTGGATAGCGCATCTCGGATTGTGTTACTGCCTCAATTCTACAACGGTCGCGCCGGAACCGCCCTGATCCTGTGGCGCTGCGGCGAACCGCGCGACGTGTGGATGATCTTTCAATAGCTCGGCAATTGCTCGTCGCAATGCGCCGGTGCCGTGCCCATGAATAATTCGTACCTGGGTCAGACTGGCCATTGAAGCTTCATCCAGAAACTTGTCAACTGCATCAACTGCCTCGTCAGTCGTCTGTCCAATCACGTTGAGCTCGGACCGACCATTTCCTTGCGCTGTCTTTAACTGAACCTCCGTCCCGCGTGACTCACGTAACCTGGCAAACTTCTCGGTTTTTGATTTCGTGGGAGAGGACAGCTCAACACGCTCGAGATTCTCCAGCTTCTCCCTGAAACGGAGAGACTTCACGCGCACTTCCGCTTCGTCTCCTTTAAGGCTGTCCACAATCCCAATCGAACCAAACGAGCGAAGCTTCACCGTATCGCCCACCACAATCTCACGACCTTCAGTCGATGTATATTCTTCGTCGTCGACCCTGCCTTCCTCAAACTCCTTCTCTTTCTTAACTACCTGCCCGTCACGCATAACGCGCACGCCGCGCCCACTGGTGCTGGCAGGCCCGGTAGATATCGTTTCCCTTTTACCTCCAACATTTGTTGCGCGTTGTGCTTCTCGTTTCAGTTCTCCCACCCGCCGTTGAGATTCACGCTCGACCTTCAGGCGTTCCGAACGATCCTGGATGGTGGCGACCAGCTCGCGCGATCGCTTCTCAAATTCGCTCACGGTTTTTTCCAGCGCACGTTGGAAGACAATTTGTCGTTCTCGCTCCTGCCGTTCAGCTTTCTTGTCGAGTGAAGCAAACTTCTCGGCCACGGCGGCGCGTTCTTCTTCAAGCGCTGCCCGCAAGCTCTCGGCCTCTTCCGCTTCGCGCTTAATTCGCCGCAGGTATTCCGAAGCCTGTCGTGAGGACTCCTTGACTGAATGCAAGGCGACGCCAATCACCTTGTCAGGAATACCAAAGCGCCGCGCAATCTCGAGACCTGATGACGCGCCTGCCACACCAACAATCAATCGGTAGGTGGGTTGCAGCGTCTTTTCATCAAACTCAACGCTCGCGTTCAGTACCCCCGCTTCGTTCGCTGCGTACATTTTCAAGCCGCTGTAATGTGTGGTCGCCATTACCTGCGCGCCGCAGGCCTTGCGGAAGTGATCTACCACGGCCACGCCCAATGCCGAGCCCTCCTCAGGATCGGTGCCGGTTCCAACCTCGTCGAGCAGAACCAACGCGGGAGCGGTGCACAGGTCAACCATGCGCGAGATGTTTGCGACGTGCGAAGTGAAGGTGGAGAGGTTAGCGGCAAGCGATTGATGATCGCCAATGTCGGCAAGCACGGAAGCATAGAAGGGAAATCTTGCTTCACGGGCGGGAACCGGCACGCCGGAGAGGGCCATCAGCGCCAGCAGTCCAGCAGTCTTGAGAACCACGGTCTTGCCACCGGCGTTGGCGCCGGAGATAACCATCGTATCGTTCTGCTCGTCGAGTGAAAATGAGACTGGCACCACCGAGCCACCGGACGCGCGTAAGTTTTCTTCGAGCAACGGGTGGCGGGCTTCGGTTAATTCCAGCCCGCCCGTTGGAAATGAAAGAGCGGTTGAGGCGCCCGCGGTCCGAGTAGTGGCGGGCTCGGATACACCGGCGGGACCGATCTGCGGAATCACGCAATTGAACTTCTGATGAAACACCGCCTTCGCATTGATGAAGTCCAGTTCAGCGACTGCACCAGCCGCCGATTCGATAGCCGGCAACTGCGCACGCAGTTCTTCAGTTAAGCCGGCCAGGATTTTGAAAATCTCGCGCGCCTCCGCTTCGTGAAGCGCCTGCAACTCGTTATTCGCGTCAATTGTTTCCAGCGGCTCTACAAAAGCCGTGGCGCCGGAGGATGAGTAACCATGAGCCACGCCGTTGACGCGGCCGCGGTGATCGGCTTTGACCGGAATCACGAACCGATCGTTGCGAATAGTTACCAACTCGTCCTGGATTGCTTCGCCGGATTTGCGCATCAGGTTTTCCAGAGTGCGGGTTATGCGCGAGCGCAGTCCCGTGATCTCATGGCGTATGCGCGCCAGCTCAGGACTGGCGCGATCATCTATTTCGCCCGTTGGCAATATCTTGTTTGCGATGCGAGCACTGAGACCGTTTAACTCAACGGGAAGACTTCCCACGAACCCCCACAACACCGGTGAAGTTTCGCGTTCAGCGAGAATTGACGCGCGCGCAGACATAGCCTGGTCGCATAGCGATCTGATTTCAAGGATCGCCATTGGTTCTAAGATCGCACCCTCCACTTGCAACAGCGCCAGCTTCTCATCCGGATCACCAAGCTCACTAAACGTCCAGGCGCCACCTCGTTTCCGCAAACTCACACACTCCGCTACAGCCGCAAGCTGTTTCTCCAGCTCCGCAACACTCGTCAAAGGCCGCAGCGACTCCACGCGCGCTTGCCCCATCGGAGTTTGCGCGCCGCGCCGAATCAGCGCCTGCAGCTCCGGGTATTCAAGGATTTTGAAAGCCTGCTCGTGCATTTCTTCAGTTGATGAGTGAAAGGTAACCCTTAAGGAACAGCCCAGACCATTCCCGAAGCATTCTCAATTGTTGTTCGATTTCGATTCTAACACTCGGGCAGGATTTTCACATTCGCACCTAGAAACGACGCCTGCGGCGCTCGCGTCCCTGAATCGCGGTTGGAAATAATTCCTTCGGGTTGAGAATGTTTACTTCTCCGCCTTCGCGGTGCAACACTCCGAGAACGAGTGACTCCCCGATTTCTGGTTTTGCATCGAAATCATCTTCGGCAATCTCGATGGTTTCGCCCAAAGTCTCTATCGCGAGGCCGAGTTGCTCGTCGCCGCGGAGCGCGATAAGGTGTTGAGCCGACGCAGCCTCACGGCCTGTCAACGCTGCGAGGTCCAGGACAGTCAACATGCGGCCCTGAATACTAACAACCCCGAGTACCGATTTGGGAGCGCGCGGCAGCGGCGTAGGTTCGCGCCACGCCACGATCGTCGCAATGTCATCCGCGAAGATACCAAAATGAAGCGGGCCCGCTTGGAAGAGTTGCAGGCTACGGACACGACTTGCATACTGCCGCTCCCGCGCACTAGCCGCCGATTGTTCCTTTTGCAACTTGTTTGGAGGCGGGCGTTGCCCGCTGTGCTTTTGGTGATTCATTTCGTTGTTATTGAGCGCGTTCGCATTCTTGAAACCATTATAGCTCCAAGGCGGGCAACACCTCCTCTAAACCGGATAGTTGGAACCAGGTAGTGGTGCAGATTGGAGTTGGCGGGACGGATTGCGCTATTAAAGAGTCGTGGCCGTAGATCGGATGCTAAAGTCAACTTCGGAAACAAGCGGCCGCCATTACAGAACCGAGCGCGGTAGCGCCGGATGCTAAAGTCTACTTTGGCAATAGGCCTAGCCGGTTGGCTTGATACTGAAGTTGACTCTAGCATCCGGCGCTACCGCGCTCGGTTCTGTATTGACCGCGTCCCTTCAGTCTTCGACCGTTCACTGCGTGCTGCTCTTCCTTATCAAATTGAACCAGTACCAGGAACTACCCGTTCTGGCAACTACATCCACTGCAAGATAGAATGCTGACTTACACCACCGTCAATTGAATGAAAGGATTGGTATGGATGAATTTGACCGTTACCGGGCCGACATGAATGAAAAGTTGCTCGGCAGCAATCATCTCGGTATCAAGCGATTTTTCGCGCTCGACACGCAGGCCTATGAAGACGGCGCGCTCGACAAGCGCACCAAAGAACTCCTCGGTTTGGTCGCTTCAATAGTGCTTCGCTGTGATGATTGTATTACTTATCACATCAAACAGAGTGTGACCGCAGGCGTTACCAAGCCCGAATTCCTCGATGCGTTTAATGTCGCGCTGGTGGTTGGAGGCTCGATAACAATTCCTCATCTCCGTCGTGCGATTGATCGTCTCGACCAGACGCTGGGCGGCGGAGAGCTCGATGAGGTAAAACCACATTCGCACGAATAGAACTAAGCTTTGTCAGTACAGTCTGCGGACCCGGGCCCCCGGCGGGGCAGCGCCGCTGGGGTGGTGGTAGCGGGCGGAGTTCACTAAAAGAATCTGAAATTAGACCTAACTCGTATATCCACTGTCTTGAAGAGTATCCGAAACATCAGTCGCCTAATCTTTATCGCCTCGATAGTTGTCGTCGCGACAGCTTCATTTCTTTCGTATTCATCCAATTCAAACACAATGGGGGCTTCTATTATGTCCGCTCAGGAAAAAACCCGCGTGCGCGCGCCGGAGTTGACAGGCGGCCGTGGCTGGCTTAACACCGACAAGCCACTTACGCTCGCCGCGCTCAAAGGCAAGGTTGTCCTTCTCGACTTCTGGACCTACGGCTGCATCAACTGTATTCACATCATTCCCGATCTCAAGCGCCTGGAGCATAAATATCCAAACCAGCTTGTGGTCATAGGCGTTCACTCCGCAAAGTTTGAAAACGAAAAGGATACGGAAAATATTCGGCGCATCATTCTGCGTTATGAGTTAGAGCATCCGGTTTACAACGACGCTGAATACAAGGTTTGGCAAAGCTACGGCGTCCGCGCCTGGCCAACGCAGGTTTTGATCGACCCGGCGGGGTATGTCATCGGCGCAGTATCAGGCGAAGGAAACTACGATCTAATTGATCAGGTTGTCGCCAAAGTCGTTGACGAGTTTCGCAAACGTGGCGAATTGAACGAAGAGCCACTGAACCTCACACTCGAGCGCGCCAAGGTTGGCGACCTGCCATTAGCGTTTCCCGGAAAGATTCTCGCCGACGCGAAAGGTGATCGCCTGTTCATCGCTGATTCAAATCATAACCGGCTGGTGATAACTAAATTAGACGGCACGCTGATCGAAAGCATAGGAACCGGCGTCCCAGGAGCCGTAGACGGAGAGTTTGATAAGGCGAGTTTCAATCGGCCCCAGGGAATGGCGCTAGACGGCGAGAGTCTCTACGTGGCCGATACTGAGAACCACTTAATTCGGCGCGTGGATCTCAAGACGAGAACGGTTCAGACCGTGGCGGGAACCGGTCAGCAAGCGCGAAACTATTTCAAGCAGGGGCCGGCGCGCACGATTGAACTCAGTTCGCCCTGGGATTTGCAACTTGTAGGACGGCAGCTTTACATCACAATGGCCGGCACACACCAAATTTGGAAACTAGATCTCGACAAGCAGGAAGTCTCAACGTTCGCCGGTTCTGGCCGGGAAGCTCGCCAGGACGGGCCGCTGCTCGAAGCTGGTTTCGCGCAGCCTTCCGGCATCGCCTCCGATGGCAAGAAGCTTTATATCGCTGATAGCGAGTCGAACATTATCCGGGCGATCAATATCGCGAGCGGTAAGGTAGAAACACTTGTGGGCGGCGACTTGTTTGACTTCGGTGACGTCGACGGCTCGGGCGATGACGTGCGTCTGCAGCATCCGCTGGGCGTGTTTGCAATTAATGGCGAAGTACTGATCGCCGATACCTACAATCACAAGATCAAGGAACTCGATCCTAAAGCGCGCAGCGTGAAAACTTTTCTTGGAACAGGCATGCCGGGCCAGGCTGACGGAGCGGTACCGTCGTTCTATGAACCCGGCGGTCTCAGCGTCGCAAACGGTAAACTCTACATCGCCGATACCAACAACCATGCAGTTCGAGTGGTGGATGTGAAGACTAAACGAACCGCAACTCTCAACATCAAGGGACTGCAACCACCGGCGTCCGGCATGGTCGCCACGTTAACAGAAGGTGAAAGCAGTCCCAACGCGGAAGAGATTAAGCTTGCACCGCAAATCCTGAGTGCAGGTAGTGACGCAGAACTGATTGCTCAGGTCGAGTTGCCTGCTGGCTACCATCTGAATCCAGCCGCGCCGCAGCGTTACCGGATTTCGGTGGAGAGTGGCCCTCAACAACTCGGTCTGCTTTCTGAAACTGAACCTGGCGCAACCGGGCACGATAAGGTTGTCAGTCGGTCTCTAAAGAATCTGCAACTCCCATTGCGCATTCCCATTCGGAGTTTTGAAACGGGCAAGGCTGAACTTCGCTTGCAGCTCACGCTCTTCTATTGCCGCGAAGATAACACCGGCACCTGCCGGATAAAAACACTCGTGTGGCAAGTCCCCGTGGAAGTTACAGACAGTGCAGGCGCCGCAAAAGAAATCAGCATTCTGGGCAAACTGACTGCCGACTGACAGTGGCTCTGCCGCGAAAACATGCGAACGGCTGGACTCCTGCCTGTTCAATATCGGCCTCCTCGGTGGCGCTCATCTTGCTCAACTTTGGTGCAGCGAGTAATATCAGTCTCCCCCTAAATTCAATACGAGGAGTGAAAGCCGTGGCTGACCAACCAGGAACAAAAGCCGTGACCGACAAACCATTTCTTACGGACATCAAAACCTTGCGCGAGCGCGCCCGCCGACACATTGAAAATGGCGCGATCACGGAAGGCTACACAGTCGACCGCGAGACTGCGGTCAAAATTTTGAATGAAGCTTTGGCCACTGAGATTGTCTGTGTACTCCGATACCGGCGACATTACTTCATGGCCTCCGGCATTCAGGCGGAAAGCGTAGCCGCCGAGTTTCTACAGCACTCAAATGATGAGCAGGGCCATGCCGACCTAATTGCCGCCCGCATCGTCCAACTTAAAGGCGCGCCTGACTTCAATCCTCAGGGTTTGTTGACCAAGAGTCATGCCGAATACACTGAGGGTGATACGCTTCTCGACATGATCAAGGAGGATCTGATCGCGGAGCGCATTGCTATTGACAGCTATCGCGAGATGATCAAGTACTTCGGTAACGAGGATCCCACTTCGCGCCGCATGATGGAGGGCATTCTGGCGATGGAAGAAGAACACGCCGACGACCTGGTCAACCTGCTTGAAGACATTGGCCGCTAGCTTTTGTCTGTCACGATTTCGGGGTCCCTCATTTGACCAGCAGATTAACGAATCGGAAAATCGGAAGGGAGCTGCAACGTTTGCGGCGGTCCTTCCGATTACTCGTTCCGGGGTCAAGTTTCTCGTGGAAATTTGTTAACAACCTCTGATACAGATTGCGTGCCTTTTCCGTCAAGCTAACAAACCTCCAGGTGATCTCAACACTTGACGTTGCGAATACCAGAAAAGAATAGATTCACCTCAGAATACTTAACAGCATCTCAATGTCGTTCGTTTACTTTCCCATTTGAAGCAGACCCTGGGGCCGGCGGCTCAGGGTGCAGGATTACCACCGCCAAAGGAGAGTCTCTCATGCAAAACGAAAGCAAGCGTCGGTTGTTCAAAAGCAAGGTTGTAGTTGGCCTGTTAGCAATCATGCTCAGTGCTCCGTCACTCTCCCTGGGCTGGGGAGCCGGCGGACACATGATGGTCGCCCGGATCGCCTTCAAGCGCCTCAACCCCAGAGCCAAAGCTCAGGCGATGGCACTGCTGGCACGGCCGATAAATCCTGTCGCCATCTCAGCGAAAAGCCAGGACTTCGTTAACGCCTCACACTGGGCTGACGACCTTAGACCGTTCGCGGAGTTTGATTCCTTCAAACCGCTTCACTTCATCGACAAGCCCTTCTCAAGCGATGGCACCCCGTTGCCCACCGATTTGCCTGAGCCGGACAACGTAATCAAAGCGCTGGAGGACAATGTAAACATACTCAAGACCAGCACGGACAAGGATGCGCAAGCCCAGGCGTTGCGGTTAATCATTCACTTTGTCGGCGACATTCATCAACCGCTTCACTGTGCCACCAGGGTCAGTAGCGTCCTCCCTGAGGGAGACCGCGGCGGCAATCTGGTATCAATCACAGTTACCGGCAAGAAAACCAACCTTCACAGTTATTGGGACGGCGGCATCGGTCGCTTTCCCAAGACCGGTCCCAACTTCGCGCCGCCTCCGCTCAGTCAGATTCCCGCCGCGGCCGCCAAAGCAATGGCCGGTAATCCCGACACTGACCCAGACCTGAAGCTCGATGAGCCTTTCAACTTTAGTGCGTGGGCAGATGAGAGCTTTGCGCTAGCGAAATCCGTCGCCTACAAGGGCATGAAGAACGGCGTTAAGCCAAGCTCTAAGTACAATGCGGCAAGTCTCAAGGTCGCGCGGAAGCGCGTCGCCTGGGGAGGATATCGGCTTGCTGCCTTGTTGAATACGATTTGGCCTTAAGCGGAAGGCGGGCGATGAGGCGAGATATTTGCGGCCAGCGCAAGACGTTGGCTAATCGGCGTTGTCCGATTAACGTCTTCTCATAACTTCGGTGTAGAATCTGATCAGGTTCATTCCAAAGTTTTGAAGAAGTATTGAGCGTGATGCTTTGAATGAGAAGCATCACGCTTGTTCGCGTAAAGCGTCTTGCCAAATAACTTGCCCAACGAAAGAGCCCAGAATTCCAATACCGGCCGGCCAACCATGTGTCGCAGTTGTGGGTCGATTGTGGGCGGTGGACAACAGCAGTGTGCAGTTTGCGGAACATCAGTCTCCGGTGCGACCAGCGCCAGCCAGCCGCGAATGGTTGTCGATGGCGAGACAATGCGCTTTGCGCGGGCGGTCTTAAGTCGACCCTACAAGTTCACGATTGTTCTGCTCGTCGCAAACGTTTTCGTGTTCCTGCTGATGTGGCAGACGAGCGGCATGCCCTTCAGCGTATTGGCGCCTCTACCCAACGAGGTGCTAATACCCTTTGGCGCCAAGGCGAATTATTACATTCAGGCTCGGCATGAATGGTGGCGCTTCGTCACGCCTATGTTTCTCCACGTGAACGTGCTGCACTTGATGGTGAACATGTACAGTCTCTGGATCGTCGGCCCATATGTTGAGAAGCTCTATGGTTCTGCGAAGTTTGTAGTGTTTTGGGTGTTGACTGGAGTGGCCGGCGTTGTTGCCAGCTATCTGACCGTCAGGCCGGGCATGGCTGTCGGTCCTATCGCGCGCTTCATTTTCAAAGCCGCCGACAATCCTTCCGCGGGAGCTTCGGGAGCACTGTTCGGGCTGGTTGGCGTGCTCTTCGTTTTTGGCATCAAGTTTCGCCACGAGCTACCCGAAGGATTTAGGCGTGCATTTGGCACGGGCTTGCTGCCAATGATCATGCTGAATCTGTTCATCGGATACGTGGGACGTGGCTTCATTGATAATGCGGCCCACCTTGGAGGTATGGTTTCAGGAGCCCTGCTGGCCCTGGTCGTTGACTACCGCAGGCCCGGGGAGCGATCCGGGATCGCCATCACGTGGCAGGTGCTTCAGCTAGCGGTGATTGTTCTCGTCGCTGTGAGTTTTGTTAAAACGGCGCAGCATTTAAGTGATCCGCTGCCGGCGCAGTTCGTGACCCCGCAGCAGGATGTGACCCAAGCACTGCCGCAACGCGAGCCGGAAAATCCCGCATACCTTCATTATGCGAAGGCGATGAATGACGCGCAGGAAGCTTTGGTGGTCGCCATCAAAGACGGAAACACAACCAACATCGATCGTGCGGTAAAGGACCTTGAGGCGGCGCCTCATCTCGATCAAAAGTCGGATGAATTAAGAGAAAAACTCAAGCTATTGCTGATCCGCGCCAGGGAGTCTAATGCCGTACCTACAACCTCGCCACAACGTGATAAAAGCAAGCCGGTTCAGGATAGTAAGCTAACGCCGGAGTTCGGCGCCTGGCGCAAAGAGTACAATCTGTGGTTAAAAACTGCCGGGAGGAGTCATAGCGGTTTGAGCGAGTTGAAGTAGTGTAACGCAAGCGTTTTGCTTGCGCGCGCAAACTGAAGTTTGGCGAAGGAGAGGAATAGGAGAACCAAGACGCGATGGAAATAAAGAGAGTAGGAGTTTTGGGCTGTGGACTAATGGGTTCGGGCATAGCGCAGGTTGCGGCCAGCGCGGGATTTGAAACTATCGTTCGCGAAGTTTCCGACGAAGTGCTGCAGAAGGGATTTGCCGGTATTGAAAAGTCGCTTGCCAAGTTTGCTGAGAAAGGGACGATCACTGGCGAACAGCAAAAAGCTGCGCGCGATCGCCTTTCAGGCACCGTTAACTTTGAATCTCTTGCCGGCTGCGACATCGTTATCGAAGCGATTATTGAAAACATTCAAGAAAAAAGGGCTACCTACGCCGAGCTCGATCGGATCTGTAAACCGGAAACGATTTTCGCCTCAAACACTTCCTCGATCTCCATCACTGAGATGATGACGGCAACGTCGCCGGAACGTCAGCGGCGCTTTGTCGGGCTGCACTTTTTTAATCCAGTGCCGATCATGAAGCTGGTTGAAGTTGTGAAAACAATACTGACGGACGAGAGCATCTATGAACAGGCGATTGATTTTGGCAAACGCCTGGGTAAGGTGCCAGTCAGGGCAAACGATACAACGGGCTTCATCGTCAATCGCTTGCTCGTGCCCTATATGCTCGATGCGATTCGCGCTCTCGAAGAAGGCGTCGGCTCGATTGTGGACATTGACGC
>Ga0137403_10006084_pt1 | contig 13871 bp, 16 predicted proteins | sample CZOMad2_1_16fung_FD_122057 | JGI IMG/M metagenome (GOLD analysis project Ga0137403, IMG submission 122057) | Vadose zone soil fungal communities from Angelo Coast Range Reserve, California, USA - CZOMad2_1_16fungal (Hybrid Assembly) | ecosystem: Environmental > Terrestrial > Soil > Vadose zone... | reverse complement strand
TACCTGATCGACGGCCAGCACTACCCCACCTGGAAGGAGTTCTTCGGCGGCGTCGACTGGGACTACTGGGAGACGCGTCAGGACCCGCGCTGCCACAACTGCAAGATGCACTCGGGCTTCGAGGCGTCCGTCGTGCGGAAGCTGGGCGAGCGGTTCTCCGACGTGGTGACGATGGCGCGCTGGCAGCTGGAGAACGTGCGGAACACGGGGCGCGCGGCCTAGCCGCTACGGCACGAACTCGTCCGCGCCGATGTCGAATGCGCCCTCCTGCGGGCGGCTGTCGCCGTCGCGGTCGGTCGCCGGCGCCCCGGTTGCCGTCCCCGCGTTCCGGCACGGGGAGGCCGCGGCGAGGTGGCCGGTCGCGTCGAGGAGCGGATCGGCGGAGACGTTTCCCGCCGCGCCGGGCAGCGCGTTGATGTCCGACAGGGTGAGTGCCGTCGTCCCCTCGTCGTAGTAGAGGACGCCGGTCGGATCGTCGAGGTCGTTGTTCTCGAGCGCGGCCAGGTCGCTCGACGCGTCGGCTTCGTAGACCGCGAAGCTCGGGCCGCCGGGGGTGGCGGCGTGGATGACGTTGTTGCGCACCGAACCGGCGGGCGACGTGTCGCCAGGGGACCTGACGAAGAGCCCGGTGTGAGCTCCGCACGTGGGGCACGGGCTGTACTCCAGCGTGTTGTTCTCGAGCGTCGGGGCGAGCACGTCCGCTCCGTTGCTCTTCTTGACGACACCGACGACCTCGCTGGCGGCGGGGCACGGGCCGCCGCGCAGCAGATTGTTGGTCACGAGGGAGAGGCTGCCCCGCAGTTGAAGCGCCGCGAGCGTGGACGAGCCGAAGACGCCGCTCGGGCAGGATGGCCCGTCGATCACGTTGGCGTCGAGCGTCGGGGAGGCTCCCTCGACGTCGACGCCGATCCCCTCAGCCGGCTCGAGATGGCTTTCGTACACGTTCCCCGCGCTGATGGTGTTCCGGGCGAGGAGGGCACACCCGCCTTCGAGGCAGCGCGCCCCGTACGAGTTCACGGCGTGGGCGCTCGCGTCAAAGGTCGCGTCGAGGGTGCTGTCCGTGACGGTGCAGGGAGCGCCGGTGCATTGGAGCGCGGCGCAGTAGCCGGCGAGCTCGCACCCAACGAGAAGGCTCGCCGTGACCGTCGGACGGCAGCTCGCTCCGCTGGCTGAGAAGCCGATGCTGTTGCTCGCGACCGAATCGTGGAAGAACCCGAGGCTGGCGACCGACCACGTCGATGCGCCGGTGCACCCGTCGAGCAAGGTGCCATACGAGGTGCCTGGACCGGAGACGTAGCCGCCCCAGAAGAACGTCATGTCGCCCGCGGACAGCCCGGTCACGTCGCCCGACGCCCATATCCCGGCGGACATCGAGGTCGCCGAGCCGCCGACGATGCCGCCGTGCGAGATGGTGATTCCCGAACAGTCCGTGCATCGGATGCCGACCGCCGTCGCGCCGTTCGGGTAGGCGTCGGTCGGCGCACCATACGCGACCACGTTCGTCAGCGTGGGCGAGGCTCCCTCGATGAAGATCGCGATTCCGGTGCCGCCCGCGCTCGGGAACGTGCGATACTCGCCGCCGATGATGGTCGGCGACGCGGGCGAGCTCCCCGTCTGATGGACGTGCAGGCCGTACAGGATCTGCGGCATCTGCGGCGTTCCAACGACGCGGTCGGTCACGACGAGGTCCTTCAGCGTCAGTGACGCGTCCGTGACGGTGAGCGCGGAAGAGACGGCGGAGGACGGACCCGCACCTCCGGCGACGCGGATGCCCTCCAGGCTGGTTGCCGCTGTCACGCCGGGGGGAACCTTCACGCCGTCGGGAGGGAGGCCCGTGACGGCCGTCACGTTGGTGCTCGGATCACGCGTCCACGTGCCGCAGTCGTAGCCGCCCCGGAGGCTGATTCCTTCGGTGACGGTGAGGTCCTCGAAGTACTCACCGGCGCAGGCGCAGACGGCGTCCACCCCGAGGCCCGCCGCGTTCTCGATCCCGGCCCCGAGGGTCGAGAGCGGGGCAGCCTGGGTGCCCGGGTTCCCCGGGTCGCCGAGCGGCGGCGGCGCCACGAAGGTGCCGCGGCAGACGAGCGCGCCGTCGACGCAGACCATCCGCGCCGTGCACCCGTCCAGCGTGACCCCGCAAGGGGCTCCCTCGCCGGTGCACGCGAGAGTGGTGCTCGTGGTCGAGGTCGTCGACGCGATGCTCGTGGTCGAGGTGGTGAGGGTGGTGCTGGTCGTCGAAGTCGGCGGCGCGATGCTGGTCGTCGAAGCTCCGACCGTGGTGCTGGTTGTCGACACGGCGAGCGTCGTGCTCGTCGTAGTCGTCGTCGCGGAGCCTCCCGCGCAGAAGATGTCGCCGTTCTCCTCGTCGGCCGCGGCCTGCACCTCATCCGCGAGGTCCGCCTGCTCGGCGCCGCCGAGGCACGGGGGGCAGCGCGGCGCGAGCCGCGCGCTCGCGTCGTCGTAGGACCGGCGACACGAGCGCTCGCAGCCCTCCTCGTCGAAGGGGCGGCCGCTCAGCCCGGCGCTCGCCGCCGCCACGTGGCAGTTCGCGATGCACACGATCGTCCGCGTGAGGTTGCGGGCGACGGCGGCCTCGCACCTGAGCGCGGCAGCGTCCGGCGCTCCGTCGCAGTGAATCGCGCCCGTGGTCCCCTCGAGCCGCGTCGCGGCGCGGTCGGCCAGTAGCCCTTGCGCCGACGGGGAGAGACAAGCCGGGCAGCGACCGGTCTGCGCCATCCTGGCGCTGGCCCTGTCGTACCTTCCCCGGCATGACCGGGCACCGGTCTGCGTGCAGGCCTGCAGACGGATGGGACGTCCCTTGAAGGCCGCCTTGGCCGCCTGCACGTTGCAGATGAGGGTGCAACGATCGAAGCTCGCCAGGCTCCTCGCGACCTGCTGTTCACACTTCGCGACGCTCCGGTCCGGCGGGACGAAGCCGGAATCGTCGCCTCCGAACGGCCCGCCCGCGACGGCGGCCACGACGGGAAGGAAGAGCAGGACTCTCGAGGGACGATGCATGCAGTCGCCCGGCACGCACAGATACGTCAAGTTGGATGCTTGCGTCCATGTTTTTCGTCTTGCGGACGGGCGACGCAGGCACGGGTCGTGGAGTCGAGATACCCCTCGACGGTGGCGAGCGTCTGCTGATATGTCCGGGCCCCGGATCCTTCGGGCGGCGCGGGCGGCCGCTCGGAGCGAGACAGCCCAGGGGAGGGCATCGCCATGGCACGACGCGTCTCTTTTTCGCTCATGGTGGGCGCGGCGCTGGCCGCCCTGCTGTCCGGGGCCATCCCGGCCCGCGCGGACGAGACGTGCATGTCGCCCTACATGCCCAAGATCACCGGGCAGGAGGACTACGTCTACGTCTGGACGCTCGGCATCGAGGGCGTAGGCGACGGCTCCGACAAGCTGGTCACCATCGGCGCCAACCCGGCGGACGCGGCGCGTTACGGCAAGGTGATCTCCTCGGTGTCGGTCGCCGGCCGCCACGAGGCGCACCATGCGGGCTTCGGCGACGACCGCCGTCACCTCTGGGCCGGGGGGCTCGACGACAGCAAGATCTGGGTCTTCGACGTGGCGCCGGACCCGGCGCGCCCGAAGCTGGTCCGCACCGTCGACTCCTTCGTCAAGGACAGCGACGGGGTCGTGGGCCCGCACACGTTCTTCGCCCTCCCGGGCCGGATGCTGATCACGGGGCTCTCCAACGCCAAGGACCACGGCGGCAAGACGGCGCTCGTCGAGTACAACAATGACGGCAAGTTCATCCAGACGCTCTGGCTGCCGGACCCGGCCGCGTACGGCTACGACGCGCGCGTGCAGCCGCGGCTCAACCGCATGCTCACCTCGTCCTTCACCGGCTGGAACAACTACATGACGGACCTTCGCAAGGTGATCGCCGACGCGGAGGCGATGAAGCACTTCGGCAACACCGTGGTGGTCTGGGACTTCCACGCCCGCAAGGCCATCCAGACGCTCGAGGTCCCGGGCGCGCCGCTCGAGATCCGCTGGGCCCTCCAGCCGCGGCACAACTACGCCTTCACCACCGCCGCGCTCAAATCCAAGATCTGGCTCATCGAGCAGCAGGACGACGGCACGTTCAAGGCGAGCGACGTCGCCGACATCGCGAATCCGATGGACGTGCCGCTCCCCGTCGACATCAGCCTCTCGGCCGACGACCGCTTCCTCTTCGTCGACACCTTCATGGACGGCACCTGCCGCGTCTACGACGTGAGCGACCCGCACCAGCCGAAGCTGGTGCACACGGAGAAGATCGGCTCCCAGGTGAACATGGTGTCGGAGACCTGGGACGGAAAGCGCGTCTACTTCACCTCCTCGCTGCTCGCCAACTGGGACAAGACGGGCAAGGACAACGAGCAGTTCCTGAAGGCGTACGGCTGGGACGGGAAGCAGCTCACGGCGCTGTTCGCGGTGGACTTCCTGAAGGAGAAGCTCGGCCGCCCGCACATCATGCACTTCGGCCAGGAGCGCTTCTACAAGAACCAGATCTACGCCGGCGAGGCCGGACCGCTGGCCGCGGCGCGCTGAGGCCCGGGTGAGAGGCCATCGCCTGCTCGCGGCCGCCGTACTCGCGGCCGTGGCGGCGCGTGCGGGCGACGACGCGCGGCTCCGCGCCGTCGACCCCGCGGAGCTCACCTACACCTACGCCGTCGGCGGCTTCGCGCCCGAGTACACGCCGCCGGCGCCCGGGTCCTACACGCTCCCACCCATCGCCACGGTGACGGACCACGCACTGCTCGACGCCGATGGACGGCCGACCACGCTCTTCGCCCTGACGCGCGGCCGTCTGGCCGTCGTCGCCTTCGTCTACACGACCTGCATCGAGGTGACGGGCTGCCCGCTCAGTCTGGCCGTGCTGCACCGGCTCGACCGGGCCATCGCCGGCGATCGGGAGCTGGCGCGCCGGGTCACGCTGGTGACGATCAGCTTCGACCCCGAGCGCGACACGCCCGCGCGCATGGCGGTCATGCGCTCCTTCCACGCGCCTGCGAGCGACTGGCGCTTCGCGACGACACGGAGCGAGACAGAGCTCGCGCCGCTGCTCGCCGACTTCGATCAGCCGGTGGCGAAGCTCCGCTTCGCGGACGGCGCGTGGAGCGGGCTCTTCCGGCACGTCCTCAAGGTGTTCCTGCTCGACGGCGAGAGCCGGGTGCGCAACGTGTACAGCGTCGGGCTGCTCGACGCGACGCTCGTCCTGACCGACCTGCGCACGCTGCTCATCGAGGCCGGCCGGTCGCCGGGGTGACCGCGGACGACCTGGCACTGACTCTGCCCGTCGCTTCGGCATCGCCGGGTGAGGTTTAACTGCCATGCGTCCGAGGTCGACGAGCTTGAGGTCTCCCACGGGACGATCGCCGAAATGTTCCAGAAACCCCCACCCGGCTGAGCGCGAAAGATGGTGAATTGGTGCGGCTCTTTGTTCCGCGCCTGAGCGTGCCAGAATCCGGATGGTATTGACGCACCGTCGTATCGTACGCGATCTCGGTCGCCGGTTCTTGACCGTACGCGGAGGACATTACGCTCGCCACGAGGCCCGGCGCGTCGGTCGCTCAGCAGGCTTGTCCCAAACTGCCCAATGGCAGCGGTCGATGCGCAGGGTAAACACGGGATCGGCTGGGTTGTATACCGGGAACCGGATGGCGCGGTGGACCGTCGCGCGCTCCATTGCGTCCCGGACCTCGACAACATGTCCAGCGACTTGAAACTCCTCGTCGTTCACGCCCAGGAGGGCGTGGAGGACGAACGCTGCACCCTCACGGAGGTCGCGGAGCTTCGGCGTCTGCGCCCCGACGCTTATGTAAAGCTCGACACCCGCGAGGATGGGACATACCGGCGCTACGCGGGGTCGGCCTTCCCCTGTGACCGTCGCCAGGAACGCGAGCGGGTGATGGTCGAGGCGCAGGAGACGCCGCCCGGCGGCCGCCAACTCAGGAGCGCGCTCCGCAAACTGACCCCAGCCGAGGCTGGCTGTCGGACGTTCAGATGCCTGTTGCTCGCCGCCCGGCGCCGCGATGAGGCTCTCGGGATCGCCAGTGCGAAACTGCGTGAGCCCATCGGTGATCTCGAACCACAGCGCCTTCTCACCCACCCAGCTATGGAGGACTGGCCGCAACCCCGGATCGCTGTCGAGCGTCCCTAGCCGAACCCGCACCGTACCGGGGATCGACGCCCGGTAGCTGTAGACTGGTGAGCCGCAGTTGCAACAGAAGCAGCGATACTTGCCCGGCGACGACTCGTGCTTGGCGATCAACTCCGCGCCGGAAGTCAGGACGAAATCTTCCTCCGCAACCGGGGCATTCGCGACGAACGCCGTGCCCTGCGCCTTCCGGCACGACTCGCAGTGGCAGTAGACGATGGAGCCGAGTTCGCCCCGAATCTCGAAGCGGACCTTCCTGCACAAGCAGGTTCCGGTCAGCACTTGGTCAACCTCCCGCCGAGCGTTCCCGTGTGGCCCGATCTCGCCAAGCATTGATGAGGACCATGGGGTCGTCAGGCTGACCCTCGAAGTTGAGCGTGTCCTTCGGAATGGAAACCCAAGGTTGCGCGCTCCGCGTCCAGATATGGCCGATTGGGTGGAGCCAGGTCGTGTCATCGAGAGTGCCGGGTCGAATGACAACGATTTGATGAAATTTGGGCGGCTCGCCCCATAGCCGGGTACTGCACTCGCCGCAGAACTTCTCACGCAATTCCCGACCATCCGACAACGTCACCGCGTATGCTCGCGGCTCCCCCTGTAGCAGATGAAGTCCGCTCTTGAGCATGATCATCGACAGCGCAAAGGCGGAGCCCGTCAGGCGTTGGCAGTCAGTGCAGTGGCATGCGCAGAGCGTGAGCGGCTCGTCAGTGAGGCGATAGCGAATGAGGCCGCATAAGCAGCCTCCGTCATATGGTGCCGGCATCGAGCAGCCCTCCGAAAGTACCATCAGTCATGGAGCATGACTCCACCGAGACGGACTCTGTACCCCTCGCTCAGCGCCCGTTCTCGCGGGCGTAGGCGCAGGCCACCGAGGGGTAGATGGGCACGGTCGCGCCACCGGCTCCCCGGCATGAACGACATTGGTGAAGATGCTCATCGTGAATCCTCCGCACGGACATGCAAAGCCATCGCTTGCGCCGTCACCGAGCAGGCGCGGGTGAATTCGACGGACTGCTGCACTGGCAGCGGGACCTCGGTGCGCGCCACCCAGCCAAACCCGAACCGCGTGAAGAAGCCATCGGCGGTCTCTGTGAGGAGATAGACCTTTCGCACGCCTCGCTGTCTCGCGAGATCAAGCGCCGAATGGGTGAGTCGCTGCCCGAGTCCTTGCCCGCGTCGCTCCGGCTCCACGGCAACGGAACGCAGCAGAGCGGCGGTTCCGTAGAGTTCCAACGCGGCGCTCCCGACGATCCGTCCTCCGTCGCGTGCAACGAGTGTCGTGGCGACGTGATCCGCTAGCCCGTCCTTCGGCAGCCCGCTCTGCTCTAAGAGTCCGAAGACGGCGGCCAAGTCTCCGGTGTGCGCAGGACCGATCATCGTGGCCAGCGTCGGCGACGGGGTCGTCTTGGACTCACAGGCCATTCCATCCTCCTTCTAGCAACGAAGGGAGTTCCTTCATCTTGGAGAAGACCCTGGCGCCCGCCTGCCGAAGCGCGTCGCTCAGTGTGAGTCGTGCGTACCCGTAGACCACCATGCCGGCCTGGACTCCCGCCTGGACCCCGGTCACGCTGTCTTCGATGACGGCACACCGAGACGGTTCGGCCCCCATGCAACGAGCGGCATGAAGGAAGAGGTCCGGGTGCGGTTTGACCCGTCCGACCTCCGAGGCGCTGAACAGATGCGGCTCGAACTGAGAAAGCAGCCCCGCGAGGCCCAGCCGCGCTCGCATGTCTTCGTGGGAGCCATTTGAGGCGACACACCACGGCGTACGAAGCTGAGCCAGGGCTTCGGCAACCCCCTCCACCGGGCGAAGTTCCCGTCGCATGGCCTCGCTGAGACGGCGACGAAAGGTGCCCTCGAACCCGGGTGGAGCGGACCATCTCAGCCGCTGCTGCATGATCTGAAGGCGGGTGGACATAGAACCTCCGGAGAACTCTCGGAGGATGTCCTCGTAGTCGAGTTCGAAGCCAAGCTCAGCCATCATCTCCACGAACACGCGATTGACGATTGGCTCACTATCTACGAGAACGCCATCGCAGTCGAAGATTATCAGGTCAGGCGACATGGGCTGTCGTCGGATAGGTCGCGGTCGTGCGGAACATCACGGACACTCGTAGCGGCCCCACACGAATGCCGGAAGAGGTGTATCAGATTCGTGCGCCTTCGCCAGCATGCCAGGCAATCCAACCAGCGCGCTCCAGCTCAGCCAGCACCGCTCGCCGCCACGAACCCGTCCGTCACGAACGCCGCCCCGCTATGCTTCCGGCAACGGGAGCAGTGGCAGTGGTGCATGGCCGTGAGTTCACCCTCGGCCTCGTAACGAACCCTCCCGCAGAGACAGCTTCCGGTCATCGCATTCCTCCTGAAGTCCTGGAGACGGCACGGTGTTCCTACTGACAGGAAGCGCCAGCTTCAAGAAAAGTTGACCGCCTCAGCCGGTTTCACCTTGATGATGTGGTCGGGATGTACGAGGTCCGCCAATGTGGCGTTGTGATGCTCGATGATTTGCGGCGCCGGTAGCCGCCCGTTCCAGGTGGTGTGCGCGTCCTCCACGAGAGTGACATCATAGCCGAGGCTGATGGCCGCTCGGCTTGTTGTGTCTACGCACGCCTCCGTCATCATGCCGGTGACCACGATATGCCGCACCCCTTTGGCCTCAAGCTCGCGCCGCAGCGGCGTCTGGTAAAACGAGTCGGAGGCGCGCTTCGAGATGACCGATTCGCCTTCGGCGGGAGCGATATCCGGGTGGATTTGCCAGGTAGGTGTACCCCGTTTGAGGGGCTCGAATTCGTCGCTCTCGTGTTGCAGGTATACGACGGCCGTCCCCGAGGAGCGCGCCTTCGCGAGGAGCGTGGCGATGGTCCCTAGCACCTCGCCTGCTCGATATGCGCCGGCCACAAGGCCCACCTGCATGTCGATGACCAGCAATGCGGTGCCTTCGCTCATTCCCGATCCCCCTCGGTAGGCCCGGCGTCCGTTGTATGGAGCGCACGCTGGCAGGCTCGCCATAGACACACGGCCGACCACACCACCCCGCCAAGCGCAACCTGAATCTTCTTCGCGGCCGATGCCCCTACGGTCCTTCGAGACGGAGCCTCGAAGAAGGCGGGGGTGTTTGCCTCGAACACGTAGTGCCCCGTCCAAGATATCGGGAACGCCAACAGAGCAAGGATCACCCCGAGCCAGGGCTTGTAGAACAGGATCACGATGCCGATCAAAGCGAGGCTGTGCGCGGCGTGATGCATCCAGCGGTTGAGAGGGTCCCGGTGGGCATTCTCATAGTAGGCGAGAAACCCTCCGCTCTCTGAATCCTGAGCCATGTTGGCCCTCTTGATGAGCGAGGCTGCAACCAGTAAGGAGGCCGATCGCGGCGGAAGCCCGAGGTTACGCCCCTCCCTGGTTGCGGCCAGGGAGTGTGTACAGCCGGCCGGGCGATCCGACAAGAGGCGCTTCCTGCCACCCGCGACACGGCTTTTGCCCGGCTACGTGGACGAAGTTCAGCCGCGAGGTTGGCGTTCTCTCGCGCGCCGATGCCGCGCCGTCGAAGCCAGTCGCTCTCGGGGTGGCGAGGGTTCCGGATGGAGGCGGTCGTAGACACCGCCGAGGCGGGCGACCTCACGGCCGCCTGGGTACTTGACTTGTCTCGATACCTCGATCACTGTCGAAGTGTGGCCGACGCCGGGCATCTGGCGCGCATCTTCCGCGCGCTGTCGAATCCGAACCGCCTGCGAATCTACGCGGAGATCCTGAAAAACGCGGAGACGAAGCTCGATGTCGGCTGTGGCTGCCACCTCTCGGACATCGTGCGCTCCCTTCGCTCGCTCAAGATCGGCTCGCCGACCATCTCGCATCACGTGAAGGAGCTCGTCAGCGCCGAGCTGATCACGGCGGAACGGGAGGGGAAGTTCCTCGTGTGCAGGATCAACCCGAAGACGCGGGATCTCGCGCGCGGCTTGTTCGGCTGATGGCGGACCTGCTCGCGGACCCCACGCTGCGGGTCTTCGCGATCTGCGCGGCCATCCTGACCCTCAAGCTGGTCTTCATGGTCACGCTCATCGGCGTGCTGCGGAACCTCCGCGGCGGTCACCTCAATCCGGAGGACTACCGCTTCCGCGGACGGACCCCCGGTCCGCCCGACGAACTGGTCGAGCGGGTCCGCCGCGCCCACCAGAACGACGTCGAGAACATCCCCGTCTTCCTCGCGGTGGGTCTCCTCTTCGCCTTGAGCGGCGGCTCCCCGACGGTCGCGTGGTGGGTCTTCGTCGTGTTCACTGCGTCGCGGCTCCTGCACACGGTCTTCTACCTGGCCGCGCTCCAGCCCTGGCGGAGCGCGATCTTCGCGGTCGGCTCCGTCGCCCTCGGCGTGATGCCCGTGCTCCTGATCTGGAGGACAATCAGATGAACGACGCGCATCCTGCCTTCCATCGCAATCTCTCGATCGAGATCCCCGCCGAGGCCGAACTCTACGAGAAGCTCAAGGCCTACCAGTGGAACGCCTCGAGCGAGATCGACTGGTCGCGGCCGATCCGGAACTTCTCCGAAGAGGCATATCGGGCGGTCGCGCACGTCTTCTCACGCGAGGACTTCGATCGTGTGTGCGCGGAGCGCCGCGCCTTCACTTTCACGCAGCTCTTCATGGGCGAGCAGGCCGCGCTCGCGCTCTGTGCGCAGCTGCTGAATATGGTGCCCGAGATCGAGGCCCGGTTCTGTCTCGCGGGGCAGGTGATCGACGAAGCACGCCACGTGGAGGTGTTCGGCCGTTACCTGGAGAAGCTGGGCGTGAAAGCGCCCATCAACCCGCCACTCGAGGAGCTCGTCCACCGACTCCTCGAGTCCGACCACTACGGCGAGAAGATCGTCGGCATGCAGATCTTCCTCGAGGGCATCGCGGTCGGGATCTTCCAAGTGTTCCAGCACGACAGTCCCGATCCACTGATGCGTGACATCCTCCGGCTCGTCCTTCGCGACGAGTCGCGGCACGCGGGCTTCGGGGTCATCCACCTCGGCGACCGCCTCCGTGCCGCGTCCGCCGGGGAGCGCCGGCGTGTCGAGGAGTTCGTGGCCGACCTGTGGCGGCTCTTTCACCATGCGACGGCGTCTCCCTTCGGGCCGATGAACGAGTTTCTCGAGTCGACGCTGAACGACATCGCGCATCGACTGAACGTGATTGGCCTCCAACTACGCATCTGAGGAGGGAGGAGCGGATGAAACTGCGAGGACAGCGACTGCTCGTCACCGGCGCGTCGAGCGGGATCGGCTATGCGATGGCCATCGCCTTTGCGAAAGAAGGCGCCGTTCTGGCCGTGTCGGCACGGCGCGGGGATCGTCTCGATCAGCTCGCGAAGAGAATCGAATCCGAGTGTGGAGGCCGCGCGATCGCTCTCGTCGCGGATCTCTCGCGCCGTGGTGAGGCCGCGGAACTGGCGCGGCGCGCCGTAGAAGCTCTCGGCGGCGTCGATGGACTCGTCAACAACGCAGGCATCGGTCTCGCTGGCGCGCAGTGGATTGCGGCGGACCGGGACGAAGCCAGGGAAGTCTTCGAGACGAATTTCTGGAGCCCGCTCGCTCTCATCCAGAGCTTGGTTCCTGCCATAAGGCAGCGCGGTGAGGGGTTCGTCGTCAACGTCACCTCCATGGTTCAGATTGCCGGCGTCCCCCACGCGACTCATTACGCGGCCTCGAAGGCGGCCCTCGCGAACGCGACCGAGACGCTCAGGCAGGAGCTCCGAGACTCCGGAGTCCACGCCCTCGAGGTCATCCCGGGCCCCGTCGAGACGGCGATGCAGAATGAGGCAAGGCTGACGCCGGGATTCTCGGCGGCGCTCGAGCGCAGTCCAATTGGCGATCCGGAAGGACTCGCGCGGCTCGTCATCCGGGCGCTCGCTCGGCGAAAGCACCGCATCGTCTATCCCCGCGTGCTCCGCGTCGGCTACGAGCTACCTGCACTCACGCGGTGGAGCATGAGCTTTTCCACGCGCCACGTGGATGCGAGTGATACGCGACTGCGGCGATCGGGCTCCTTCGGCGATCCGGAGGCGCGTGAGGCCCGCGAGGCGTGGGAACGCGCCCGGTCGCAAGCCACGCTCGGCTCTTCCGCGCTAGGCAGGTGACCGGACGTCGTGAATAGGCGAACGGCAGCCACGCACAGCATATGGCCCGACACCGTCGACGAAATCTTCGAGGGTGACTGTGTCGTCCTGCTCGCCTACGTGACGCCGGCGGCTGGCGTCCTGCTCACCCCTGTGATGAACTTCCGCGTCCGCGACCGCGCGAGGGGCACGCTCACCGTGGTGAACAGCTCGGTAGGCGTCTGGAAGAAGCTCGAGAGGATACGGCGAAATCCGCGGGTAGCACTCGCCTTGCACACACGGAGGCACGGTGCGAACTGCCGCGCCGAGTGCGTCCTGGTCCAAGGCAAGGCCTCGCTCTCCGAGACCGTTGCTGATTATCCGGCGGTGTACTCCGCGGCCTGGGAGCCAATCGCGATCAACACATGTCAGCGCACGGATCGGCACCTGGCCCGGCGGCCCTCCCGCCGGCATGCGTTGGGGGCGAAGGCGAGCCCTGCGCCAAAACCGAGTGGTTCTGGAGCGGCAGCGGAAAGCGGTCAGGGCAGCTGAAAATCCTCGAAGGGACGTGGCCTGACCGATCCGGCTGACGCGAGGGTTTTTGGACCGCCCCTCACGTTGCGGTGAAGGTGGCGGGCGCGAGCCCATGAGCGCCGAGACGGCGGCTGCCCGCGAGACAGCCCCCCGTCGCACTCACAGCGCAGCGGCGGTGCTCGCTCGCGCTGCCGATCCGATCACGAACCTCCCCGCACCGCACGGACGTAGAGGGTGGTGCTCACCCCGACGCGGTGGAAACTGCGGAGAGCCGTCGCGCTGCTCAACCGTATCTTCACGACGCTCGGCTTGGAGAAGGACCCGAACAAGACCTTCATCGGGCGGGTCGAGAAGGGCTTCGACTTCCTGGGCTACCACCTGTGGCCCGACCGGATCACGGTGGCGCAGGCGACCGTCGAGCGCTTCCTCGCACGTGTCACCCGGCTTTACGAGCAAGGCCAGGGCCGACCAGGAGGGTCAGCCCCGCTCGGGTTGTCTCGGAGGGTGTGGCCGCGCTCCGGGCGCGCTTCAAGTACACATGCTCGGGTCAAGGCAGGCGAATGGGGCCACCGCTTGCGGTTGGCAGCAAACCTGGCTGCCAGTGCAGCTGTTCCCGCAGCTCCCGCAGTTCGTCGTGGTGTTTAGCATTGCGCAGGTTCCGTTGCAGCAACCCTGGCCAGGCGTGCAGCTGCCGCAGTTGAGCGTGCCGCCACAGCCATCCGGGGCGGTCCCGCACGTTTGCCCAGCGGGGCACGACGTAAACGGCGTGCAGCCGCACTCACCCGGCGTGCCGCCGCCGCCGCACACACCCTGCGTGCAGGTGCCGCAGTCCACGGTGCCGCCGCAGCCATCGCCGATGATGCCGCAGACTCGCAATCAACGAGTGAAGTTGTGGTGAGCGCCCGCATACGTGCGGAAAAGATCGAGGATGTGCCCATCCCGGTGTGAGCGATCAATGCAGATACGCTGACCCGTCTCAACGCCTTGACCGTCACGGACTTCGCAAAACTGACTCCCAATCTGCTGGTCAACGCGCCGAACGCGCGTCAGACCAGCATCGCGATCCGCGGAATAGGCAAAAACACTGCCAATGATGCGCTCGAGCCGAGCGTCTG
>Ga0137403_10006082_pt1 | contig 13873 bp, 14 predicted proteins | sample CZOMad2_1_16fung_FD_122057 | JGI IMG/M metagenome (GOLD analysis project Ga0137403, IMG submission 122057) | Vadose zone soil fungal communities from Angelo Coast Range Reserve, California, USA - CZOMad2_1_16fungal (Hybrid Assembly) | ecosystem: Environmental > Terrestrial > Soil > Vadose zone... | reverse complement strand
ATCGGCGTCGCCGCCGTCATGGCGGTGGTGGCGGTGGCCTCGGGCGCCCGCGCGCTGGTGGTCGGCAAGATCGGCAATCTCGGCTCCAACCTCCTGGTGATCAGCTCCGGCACCATCACCGCCGGCGGGCTCAAGCTCTCCACCGGCTCGGCCCTGACCCTGACCGAGGAGGATGCGCACGTGCTCCGCCGCGACATTCCTGCCGTGCAATATGCCGTGCCGATCGTGCGCGGCGTGGTCCGCCTCGTCCATGACGACCGCAACTGGTCGACCGCCCTGGCAGGCGTCGGCAGCGACTACTTGGCGGCCCAGGACTGGTCGCTCGATTCCGGCCGCGGCTTCAGCGCGAGCGAGATGCAGGCGGCCGCCAAGGTGGCGCTGCTGGGACAGACCGCCGCGCGCCGGCTGTTCGGCGATCTCGATCCGGTCGGCGCGGTCGTGCGCATCGACCGCGTGCCCTTCACGGTCATCGGCCTGCTCGCGTCCAAGGGCCAGATCAAGGGCGGCGACGACCAGGACGACGTCATCGTCACGCCGCTCGTCACCGCCAAGACGCGCGTCCTCGGCATCAGCGCGGCCGCCGCCCGCGCCGTCGGCAACATCGTCGTCAAGGTCCGCGACGACCGCGACGTGGCGGCGGCGGCGCAGCAGGTGCACACGGTGCTGCGCCGCCAGCATCGCCTGGGGCCGCAGGCCGACGACGATTTCGTCGTGAAGAACCTGGCCGAGCTGGTCGAGGTCCGCCAGTCCGCCTACCGCGCCCTCACCCTGCTGCTGGGCGCCCTCGCCGCGGTGTCGCTCGTGGTCGGCGGCATCGGCGTCATGAACATCATGCTGGTCTCCGTCACCGAGCGCACGCGCGAGATCGGCATCCGCGTCGCCGTCGGCGCCCGCCGCCGCGACATCCTGCGCCAGGTGCTCGTCGAGTCCGTCACCCTGGCCCTCGCCGGCGGCATCGTCGGGCTGCTGCTCGGCGCCGCCACCTCCGCGGCGATCGCGCATTTCGCCGGCTGGCCGACGGTGATCAGCCCCGACGGCATGGTTCTCGCCGTCGGCTGCAGCGCCGCCGTCGGGTTGCTGTTCGGCCTCTACCCCGCGGCCCGCGCCGCCGCCCTCGATCCGATCGAGGCCCTGCGCTATGCGTGAGCTCGTCCCACAACTGCTATCGCTGTTGACTCATTTCCCTATTTTTTCGATGTCACCCCCGCGAAAGCGGGGGTCCAGGGCGAGCGACGGTGCGGTGGCCCTGGATTCCCGCTTTCGCGGGAATGACATTGAAAGGTTGCTGGGCAAGAAGTTACGAACCCTGGCATTGTTCCTCGCACTCACCCTCATCCTCCCGACCGCGCCGGCGGTGGCGCAATCGCTGAACGATGCGCTCGCCGACGCCTACCAGACCAGTCCGGTGCTGCAGGCGGCGCGCGCCCAGCTGCGCGCCACCGACGAGCTGGTGCCGGAGGCGCTCTCGGGCTGGCGCCCGACGGTCAACGCGGAAGCTGCGGCCGGCGCCGGCATCGACGACAACCACAATGACGGCCGCCTCCTCGGCCTCGCCGAGCTGCGCATCACCCAGCCGATCTACACCGGCGGCCGCACCGGCGCCGCCGTCAATCAGGCCGAGAAGCTGGTGCAGGCCCAGCGCGCCCAGCTGGTCGCGGCCGAGCAGCAGGTCCTGCTGCAATCCGTCACCGCCTACATGGATGTGGTGCGGGCCGCGGCCGTGCTGACGCTCAACGAGAACAACGAGAAGGTCGTGCGCGACCAGCGCGATTCCGCGCGCCGCCGCCGCAGCGCCGGCGCCGCCTCGGACACCGACGTCTCCCAGGCCGAATCGCGCCTCGCCCTCGCCGGCGCGCAGCGGACCCAGGCCGATGCCGCCCTGAAGTCGGCGCGCGCCACCTACCGCCAGCTGATCGGCGCCGATCCCGCCACTCTGACCCCGCCGGCGCTGCCGACCTCTCTGCCGGCCAGCGAGGACGAGGCGGTGGCCGCCGCCGCCGGCCATCCCGCCGTCGTGGCGGCCGAGTTCGCCGAGAGGGCAGCGCGCGACGGCGTCGATGTCGTGCTCGGCGAGATGCGCCCGCAGGTTTCGGTCGAGGGCGATCTCATGACCAACAAGGAGACCGCCCGCATCCTTGCCCGGGTCACCATCCCGTTCTATCAGGCCGGCGGCGTCGACGCCCGCGCCCGCTCCTCGAAGGAGACCTATGGCGAGCGCCGCTTCGACACGGAGACCGAGCAGCGCCAGACCGCGGCCGAAGCCGCCGCCGCCTGGTACGCCCTCGACGCCGCCCGCGCGCAGATCGACTCGTTCGACAGCCAGGTGACCACCGCCAAGCAGGCGCTCGCCGGCACGCGTCGCGACCACGATGCCGGCACGCGGACCCTGCTCGACGTGCTCGACGCCCAGCAGGAGCTGCTGGGCGCCCAGACCAACCTCGCCGGCGCCCGTCACGACCAGGTCGTCGCCGCCTACCGCCTGCTCGCCGCCGTCGGCCACCTCACCTCCCGCGATCTCGGCCTGCCGGTCACCCCCTATGACTTCGAGGCCCACTACCTCGACGTCCGCGACAAGTTCTGGGGCACCGGCCCGGCGCTGTACTAGCATCGTCCACGACATCCCCGCGGCCCGCACGCATCCCCCGCGAAGTTGGTCATCGCCGATGATCGGCGGCCCGCGGCGGTTACGAAAAATCCCCGCGTCCGGCGCGGCCCGTGGCGCGGCCGGCTTCGTGACGGTGATCACAGCGCCCGGCGGCGGAATCGACCATATTGCCGTGCTCCAACGCGAGCACCCCACCCATGACGACGACGACCACCGACGGCAACGGCACGACCCATTTCTTCGACGTCTATCCCGCCAAGCGCACGCGCAACGTCAACGAGACCATCGGCAGATCGTCAAGGAGGATCAACAATGAGCCAGGCGGTTTTTTTCTTCGGCGGTTACCATGCCAGTGAGCCCGATATCGACGCATGGCTGCGTAGCGCCAGGGTGCAGAAGCCTACCGTCGAATTCATCGGCTTCCCCTGGCCAAAAGGCGCGCATGCCGGCGCCGACAGCGCCGTCAAGACCTTCAGCAAGCACGGCAAATATGATTCGGTGATCGACGATATCCAGGGGAACGGCGCGGACACGATCTTCATCGTTGGCCATTCGAGCGGCTGTGCGATTGCCAATGCCGTGGACGCCGGCCTCGAGTGGACCGAGAACATCGTGCTCGTGGCGCTCGACGGTTTTACCCCTAGCGCCGACCAACTCGATCGGGAGACCACGCAAGTCTGGGGGGCCACGTGCGACGGCGTGAAATCGAGGAACTTCCCGGGCCACGTCAAGGGCCGGCGCAGGGTCTTTACCGCGACAGGCTGCAAGTCGGAGTGGGCGCTGCACTTTTCCCTGGTCAATGCCAACGCCAATGACCGTTTGGTCGACAGCATCGCCAAAGGTTACACCAATTGTCGGGCGAACCTGTCATTTCTGTGAAACGTGCGCGTCACCGCGAAAGCGGGCGGCGAGACGACCGGCGCGCCGCGCCGTCAGCACGAGATCATCATGCAGGGTGTGCCGACCGACGTCGACATCGACGAACCCATCAAGACGACCCATGAGGAGCTTCCGGGCATGTTCATCCCGGGATGGCTCTGACCCCAATAGGAGAAGCTCAATGCCCGAACGCCCGCGATCCCGCATCCCCGGCTTCGCCGCCGCCGTGACCGTGGCGCTGCTGGGCTGGGCATCCGCCGCCAGGGCCAACGAGGTCTGCGGCGCCATTCCCACGGAGCTCGACGCGCAGGCCGCCCGCGCTGCCTTCGGCGCCGATGCCGCCGCCTTCGTCGACTCCCGCGCGCCGCTCGAGGCCGCCCTCGACGCCGTCTGCAAGAACAATCACGCCAGTGCGCGCCTGTTCAAGAATGAGGCCAAGCGAGTCGTGTTCCAGATCGCCGCCGGCGCCACGGAACCCACGCCCTATCTCGATGATGGCGCCCTGATCGTGGAGTTCTACGGCGGAAGCTTCGATGCCCCGCAGTTCCGCCACGCGGTCGATGCCGCGTTGCGCGGCGAGGAGTCCGATTCCAACGACTGATGGAGAGTCCGATGCCCACCTTCCCCCTTCCGTTCCGGCCGAAGCAGGACTACCACAAGGGCGGCCTCAAGTTCGGCGCCCAGCGCGACGGCGGCGGCCGCAAGCACGCGGCCTGCGACCTGATCGCGCCCAAGGGCACGGAGATCTATGCCGTCGAGGATGGCGAGGTCGTGCGCGGGCCCTACCCCTTCTACCACGGCACCAACGCCATCGAGTTCAAGCTCACCTCGTCCGGCCGCATCGTGCGCTATGGCGAGGTCAAGAGTGCGGCGCCGGGGGTGCATGTCGGCACCAAGCTGAGCGAGGGCGACCTCATCGCCTTCGTCGGCAAGATGCACAGCAGCTCCATGCTGCATTTCGAGATGTACGACGGCAGCGCGACGGGCAACCTCACGGACCGTTCGAACAAGGGGTTCCAGCGCCGCAAGGACCTGATGGATCCGACCGACTATCTCGACGCCTGCACCCTGTGGAACGTGTTGGCCGCCCGGCTGGCGATCGAGGCCGTGACCGCCATGGTCCACGACCTGATGAGCGCCGTGCCGGTCCGCTGGATCCGCTGAGCGGGAGAGAACGCCGCCCCGGCGCGACGTCGCAGCCGACGAAGAGGTTCACGGGCGCCGGCGGGACGACGCATAGTCGACAACACAGTCACGGCGACCCAGGAAGGGCCTCCGGGCATGTTCATCCCGGATTGGCTCTGACGCCGGATGGAACGGGCGCAGGTCCGGCGGCCTCTGATCCCGCGTTTCCGCGCGCGCCGATCTGCGTGCGCAGCATGAGGCGCCGGCTGCCGGGATCGAAGGAGTCGCGGCGATGCACCGTCGCGAAATTGTCCCACAGCACGAGATCGCCCACGCGCCAGCGCTGATACCAGCCATGCTCGGCCGCCATCGCGTGCGCCCAGAGACGGTCGAGCAGCGCCTCGCTCTCGGCGAGCGGCAGGCCGTGGATATAGGCGTTGCGCCGCCGTCCGAGATAGAGCACGGGCCTGCCGGTGACGGGATGCGCGCGCACCAGCGGGTGCACCGCTCCCGGCGCCCGCCGCGGATCCGTCACTTCCTCGTTGCCCGCCCGCAGTTCGCCGGCGCTGTTGAGCGAGGAATCGTGCGTGCAGACGCGCCCGTCGATCGCCGCCTTGAGGTCCACCGGCAGCGTCTCGCAGGCGCGGTAGAGGTTGAGGAAGCCGGTGTCGCCGCCGTCCGGCGGCACTTCCACCGCGTAGAGGAAGCTGCCGGCGGGCGGCTGCGGATTGTAGGACATGTCCGCGTGCCACTGGCTCTCATAGGCGCCGAGCGAGCCGATCGGCCGCCCGTCCTCGACGACATTGGAAACCAGCAGCACGAACGGGTTCGCGTGCGGCCGCGTCGCCGCCGTGTTGACCGGCGCCCGGTCCAGGCTGCCGAAGCGGGCGCTGAAGGCCATCAGCCCGTCCTCGTCCAGCCGCTGGCCGCGGAACCGCAGCACGAGGTGCCGCGCCCAGGCCTCCAGGATCGCCGCGAGCGTCTCGTCGCCGATCTCTCGCGACAGGTCCACGCCCTCGATATCGGCGCCGAGCGGCCCACCCAGAGGCACGACCCGCATTGCAGGGGATTTCGCGTTCGTCATGACGGCCATTTCTAGCCGACTATCGCCGGCAATTGCCAGCCGGCCGTTCTCACAAATTCCCGCGGAACGCTCCCCGAAGTCGTACTGACGGGCGCCCCCGGTTCAGGGCCGCTGCTGTTCGAGCGGGGGGCGCTGCCATTCGTTGATCGCGGCGCGGCCCCCGATGTCGGCGTTGAAACGCGCAAATGCCGGAATGAAGGTTGGCGGGAAGGAGTCGTGCGCCAGGTCGACGATGTCCACGTTGGCATTGGGAAGCAGGCCGCCGTCGGCGGCCTTCGCGATCGCCTCGGCCTGCGATCGGGGCTTTGCCGACATAGGATGGGTCGAGGCGCGAACCCGCAGCGTTTTCCCGGGATTCGTCCGGCACCAATTGATCCACTTCGCGCCTTCGCCGAGATACATGCAGTCCAGCGCCCAGACCTGGGTGAGCCGGTCGGCATAGGTGAACGACGACTGCACGGCCGGGAGAAGCTGCATGCCGCCGCCGGAGTGCGCCGCCAGTATGACGGCGCGCGGGGGCGACTTCATCCCGGCCACCTTGAGCGCCTCGTCGATCAGCGTGGTCAGCCCGGTCGCCGTCACGAATTTCGAGAAGTCGGAGCTCTGGCCGCCCCACGGCTCCACCAGCAGCAGCGGCCTCGAGGCGAGCAACGGTCGCAGATCGCGCGTATCCGGGGTCGACGCCATGTAGGACTTGAGGTCGGAGGTGCTGTTGTAGCCATGCAGGAAGACCAGCACGGCCCGGGGTTCGGGATCGGTCAGGCCCTTCGGCTTGAAGGCCAGGGCCTTGCCGCCGTTGACGTCGAAGAAATGCGTCGTTCCGTTGTCGTCGGAAACGGTCGTGACCATGATCCCCCCTAGGACTGAAGCAGAATGAGACCGGCGCCTTCCCGGCCGAGACGAGGCTTCCTCATACCACCTAACACGCGCGCGGGCCGGGGTCCGTGATTTTAGTCACATCCGGTCATGATATCGCCGGCGTCGTCCGCGGCCGCCCGAGCGGCCTCAGTCCACGGAGAGCGCCAGGGTGACGCTGAGATGGGCCAGCGGGAGTCCGGTTTCGCCGGCCCACCCATTGAAGGCGGCCTGCACCTTGGCGCGGTCCGACTTGGATTTGGGCGTGCCCACGAAGGCCTTCCAGTGGTTGAGCGCCGCAATGACGGACTGCGTCAGGATGAACGTGTCCTTGCCGGCCATGCGCAGGAAGTAGGGGCCGGAATTGCCGCCCATCTGCTGGAACCGCTTGGCGAGATCGCCCCACAGGCCGATCGCGTCGGCGCCCGGCCATCCCGCCAGGTAGGCGCCGAAGCCGCCCTGCTGCTCGGCGATCTCCTGCAGGGCCGCCGCATTGCTCCGCACCGATTTGAGCTTGCCCCAGTGGCGGATCAGCCGCCGGTCGCTCATCAGGGCTTCCGTCTCCTCGTCGTTCATGGCCCGCACGCGCCGCGGGTCGAAGCCGCGAAACACCTCCTCGAAGGCCGGCCAGCGGTCATCGACGAGGCTGTGCTTGAGCCCGGCCCGGAAGATGCGCCGCGACATCAGCGACAGGTAGCGATCGTCGGCGACGGCGCGTAGCGCCTCCGGCGCGCTCACCGCCGGCATGCGCGCGCGCAGCTCGGCCTCGCCCACCCGCCGGCGCGCGGCTTCCAGGATTTCGTCGAACGCGGGCATGATCGGATGATTCCTTCAAGAGCATTGTCGCTACAAGTTGAATCACAGCTCCGCTTTGCCTGTCACCGGTCCAAAGCGCATTGGCGTCAAGACAAGGAATCGAGATCTCCAATCTCTCTCCATTGTCACCCCCGCGAAAGCGGGGGTCCAGGGCCAGCGACGGAGCGGTTGCGACATGATGCTCGAGTGATGACGATCATCAGCAGCGGCGCGGGCTCGCTGTTCGAACTTTCGCGCCAGAACGAGCGATTGTCGCATGTCGTGGATCTGTGACATAGTCGCCTGTAGTCAGCATGACTACAGGAGGCATTGTGCCGGCAAAAGTCACTTCCATCCGCGTCGAGGAACGAAAGCTGAAGCGGCTCGATCGGCTGGCGCGTACGATGGACCGGCCGCGCTCCTGGGTGCTCGGCCAGGCCATCGATCGCTACATCGAGCACCAGGATTGGTTCGCTCGCGAAGTCGAGCGCGGCGTCGAGCAGGCCGACCGCGGCGAACTCATCCCGCATGACCAGGTGATGTCCGAAGTCAGGGAGAAGCTCCGGAAACGCCGGCGGTGATCGTCCGCTGGACCGCGCTGGCTCGCACCGACCTGCTGGCGATCTTCGACTACGTCGTCGCCCGCAATCCGCGCGCGGCCGGGCGGCTGTTCGACGAGATCGAAGACGACGTGCGCGGCCTCGTCGCCTTCCCCCGCATCGGCCGTCCGGGCCGTCGCCCCAACACGCGCGAACTGGTCATCGGCGGCACGCCCTACATCGTCGCCTACCGGCTGAAGGGCCGCGAGATTCAGATCCTGCGCGTCCTCCACGGCGCCCGCCAATGGCCGGAGAAGCTGTAGGCCGCCGATCGAACGCTCAGTTCTCCGCGCGGACCGTCAGGGCGTCTGCAATTCTTATCCCCCATTTCCCGACTTGGTGACGACCGTCAGCAGCTTGCGCGGCCGCGCGCGACCGCGCGAAGGCGAAGCAAGCCGTCACGCCACTTGGGGCCGCCACGCAATGACACCCGCCGTCCTCGCGCGTACCTCGGGCGAGGCCAGGCAGGTGGCGACGGCCTCATAGCCCGGGGCCCCGGGATAGGGTGCTACGCGGGTCGGCGGGCTGTGATTGACGGGACAGAAGATGACGGCCTCGTCGGGGCCGACGGACGCCAGGTCCAGAATCGCGCAGGAGCGCGTGAGGAAGAAGAGCGGCCGCCCGCCGGGCCTGCGGCCGCGCAGATGAGCGATGAGGGCCTCCTGGGCGGCCTGGTCCAGCCCCTGTTCGATCATGTCGATGACCAGGATGGCCGGGCCTTCGGACTCCAATCCGGCGATCACGGCGATCAGCGCATCCGACACCGCGGCGCCTTCCTCGACGAGCCAGGCCAGAGTCTGATCGACCCGCGACCTGAGACCTGGATCGGCATCCAGCCGTGCCTGAGTCGCCGCGCCGCCATCCGCCAACCGCTCCAGGCCAAGGAAGGCGGCATCGGGCAAGGCCTCGGCCAGGCGCTGCGCCAGCCGGGTCTTGCCGCTGCCGAGCGGGCCGACGATGTAGTTCAGCGGCCGGATATCGCGCAGCTCGAACCGTTCGCCGCCCCAGGGCCAGGGCAGGTCGAAGGCGACGCCGGGCGTAGCGGCCGGCGCCAGCAGGCGCGCCAGTTCCCCGGCCGTCGGCGCCTGGCCACGCGCGAGCTCGTTCCGCAGCCCGCGGACCTTGTCGACCGCACCGACAAGATGCCGGATCCGCCCTTCGAGCGTCGCCTGATGAGCGGCCAGGGTGGGCTCCAGGCCTTGCGGGTCACCCTTCAGCACCCGCGCCACCTGGGCGAGGCTGAAGCCGAGCGCGCGCAGGGCCGCGATCTCGGCGGCTCGATCCATCTCGTCGGGACCATAGGCCCGCCATCCGGCCGCGGTACGGACCGGGGCGACGAGTCCACGCTGCTCGTAGAGCCGCAGGGCCTTGGCGGAGACGCCGAGCCGCTTGGCGGCTTCGGAAGGGTTCAGGAATTGCGCGGAAGAGTTCACGAATCACCTCGTTTGTCCGCTATCCGCCATCCCTTATGGGGGCGGCCCCAGGGGCCGGGTCAACAGGGTATTTCGTGCGGTCTTCCCGGCGGATGGGCGCCCTCCGTCACGCCGTCGATTTGATCCGAATTGCTGCGACTGGCGTCGAATTGCTGTCGAGGCTAGGCAGCGTTGCTTTGAAAGTGCCACATTTAAGTTTGTCACCCCCGCGAAAGCGGGGGTCCAGGGCAAGCGATGGAGCGGTTGCCCTGGATTCCCGCTTTCGCGGGAATGACAATGTAAGTGTGTCGTGATGAACGAATCCCTGCTTAGTCGAGAAACTCCTCGATCCGTCGCTCGACGTACGGGAAGAACGGGTCGTAGCGCAGGCGCATCAGCACCGTCGGCGGCACCGCTAAAAACCCGCGTTCGCCAAGCAGCTCCGGCTGGCCGAGGTGGACCCGACCGCTCTTCGGCGGCGGCCCCGCGCCGTACACGGGATCGTCGGGTGGGAACGGCAGCGCCACGTGCGAGAGCGAGAAGACGTGCCGCGGCCACTCCAGGTCCGTTGCCTCGCGCACGACCTCGGTCGACCCCGCGCGCCGGTGCAGCGCGACGATCTGGGCGCTCTGCGCGTCGGCATTCGTGAGCCCGGTCAGATCGAACGGCAGCGCCGGGCCATCGAATAGCCCGGCGCGCATCGCGAGCACGGCGGGATCGAAGAGCGGCTGCAATTCGGCCTGGCGGTTGATGTCGAAGAAAACGATCTCATGGCCCTCAGGCGCGAGGCGGCGGAATAGCACGTTCACGACCGCCGGCGCCAATACGGTCGCATCGGCCGCTGACTGGAACGCGAGAATACGCGGCATGCCCTTGACCGGCCCGCCGCTGCCGAGCGCGCGCAACTGAGCGTCGATGCGCCGCGTGAGCCGGTACATCTGGTCGCCGGCGTTGGCGGTGAAGGAGTTGTATTTGTACGGGTCGTACTCGGGCAGTAGATCTGTCCACGCTGCCTTCTCGAATCCGCCGACCCTCGCGAGCGATCCCTGCACCCACGCGAACGCCGCGGCGGGCGAGACGCCGATCGCCGGGGAGAGCAGGACCATCCGGTCGATCCGCGGCAGATCCTCCCCCTGCAAGCGCGCCGCCGCATACTCGACCGCGAGCGCCGCGCCGGCCGAGTAGCCGACGAGGACGAGCGGCGCGTCGGCGCCGATCTTGCCGCGCACGTGCCGCACGGCGAGCCGCGTTGCCGCGGCCCAGTCCTCCCACGTTACATGGAGGAGCCCGGACGGTGCCGTACCGTGTCCAGGCAAACGCAACGCCACGACCCAGTAGCCGCGTGCATACAGCAACTCGGCCAGTGCGCGCATCGAGTAGGGCGAATCTGACAGGCCGTGCAGAAGCACGGCGCCGCCCAGCGGGCGATCGGGTACGAGCTCGACGGTGCGGTTCCAGTTCGGCGCGTACGGCAGCGGGTCGCTCAGGCTACCCGCGGAATAGCGGTTTAGCGCGCGGCGATCGGTCTCGCTCACCGCGCCATAGACGCGATCGACGAGTTGCGCGAACAACCTGTCCTCCAGGTGGCGGTAGTCGTCGAGCGTCTCCACGGTGGCGGCATCCGCGGCGCGAAACTCCGCATCGAGATTTGCCGTGTGCCACGGCTTCAGGTCCGGGCGTTGCTGCAGGTAGTAGAGGTAGGCGACGACCAGGGTGGCAACGGTGCAGAGCGTGCCGTAGACGACGAAGAGCGTGACATGTTTGAGCAATGCTTTCATTGGTAAGGACCTAGACCGGATCGTTGCCGAGCGCCATGGTCGACGGGCCGCATCACCGAAATGCTCGAATCTAGTTATCGGTAGGGACAAGTAAATGGCGACACGACCGGGCGGACTTGGTCAGGCCGAAATCACGCCTGAATACGAGACCAGGCTCTTGGCAGGCGACCGATCTGCTCCTCCGGACCTGAGGCGGAGACATGTCGAGCAATTCGTCGATGAGCTCAGGTCTTGATTTCGATCGGTCGACGCAAGTGCGCGCTTTCGATTGCAGCATCGACAATGATGTTTCCCCGCAATCCGTGGCTGAAGCTCGGATATGAGGATTCTTCGCCGCGCATGGCGCGCCAGGCGGCATCGATCACATGGCGAAATGCGTCGAGATAGCCTTCCGGATGTCCCATCGGAGGCGCCACGATCCCACCGGTCTCCGCCGGCAGGCGCGCCGGATCGCGGTGGCGCAAGGCCTTGTCGCCGCGTGAGCGGTCGACAAAGCAATCGGCGGTCTCCTGGCACCAATCGAAGCCGCCCTTCGAGCCGTCAATGGAAAGGACGATGTGATTGGGATTGCCGGGCGATGCCGGGAACACCGTGACAGACCCGCAGGCGCCATTCGATAGCCGGAACAGCAGATCAGCGTGATCTTCGAGGCCAACCTCGACCTCGACGCCACCGTTCGCAAGTTCCTTCCCCTGCGATGGCCGCGGCCCCTCGCCAGGCAGGCCGCGCCAGACGCGGCGGCGTTGATGCGTCGTGAACTGGCTGCACAGCTCGACGAACCGGCTGCCGGTGACATGCTCGACGAGATCGAACCAATGGACGCCATAGTCGAGCAGGACGAATGCCGGACCCGACATGCCGGGTGTGAAGTGCCACACGTACTTTGCCGGATCGAAGACGTCGTGGGACAGATATTCGCCGCAGACACGGCGAAGATCGCCGAAGCGCGCGGACCTCACTGCAAGCCGCAACTCCCGGATCGCCGAATAGCCTCGGTAGCAATAGCCGACCGCCCCGATCCTGGCGGCTTTTCCCGCTGCTTCCACCATCCGCGCCGCCTCGTCGCCCGTCGTCCCGAGCGGCTTCTCGCAGAAGACATGGGCGCCGGCCTCCAGCGCGGCAATCGTGTGCTCCTTGTGCAGATAATTCGGCGAGCAGACATGGACGACGTCCGGCCGTTCAGCCCGCAGCATCGCGGTCAGGTTGTCGTACGCCTGGCCGAAAGGCAGAGACTGCGCGCCGGCGAGCGTCCTGCCGCATACCGCGACGACCTGACCGCCGATCTGCTCGATCAGCGCCGCATGAATCCGAGCGATGCCGCCGCTGCCCACGATGGCTGCCCGCATCGTCTTGCCTTTCTGGTTCGTCGGCATTGGCTCTCCCCTCGCGCCGGCTTCAGACTCCGCCGATGGTTCGAAGCTCGTCTTCGAGATCGATGAGTTCCTTGCCGCCGGCCATCATCTGCGTGACGCTGTCGCGGGAGATGTCGCTCTTCGCGTAGGTTCCCAGGCTCTTGCCGCGATTGAGCATCGTGAAGCGATCCGCGATCGGATAGGCATGGTGCACATTGTGCGAGATGAAGATGACGCCCAGGCCGCGGGCGCGGGCGCGGGCGACGATGCGAAGCACGACCGCCGCCTGATGCACGCCGAGCGCCGAGGTCGGCTCGTCCAGGATCAGGATCTTGGCGCCGAAGTGGGCCGCGCGCGCGATCGCCAGGCATTGCCGCTCTCCCCCCGACAACGTGCCGACCGCCTGGCGCGGATCGCGAATGTCGATGCCCATCTTGGCCATCTCGTCGCGCGCCGTCCGGTACATGAAATCCCAGTCCAGCCGGCGCAGCGGCCCGCGGCCGACCGTCTTCTCGCGGCCGATGAAAAAGTTGCGGGCGATGCTCATGAGGGGCACGGTCGCGAGATCCTGATAGACCGTTGCGATGCCGCGATCGAGGGCGTCGCGCGGCGACCGCAGGGATACGGGTGCTCCGAGGATGCGGATCTCCCCGGTGGTCGGCTGGAAGACGCCCGAGAGCAGCTTGATGAGCGTCGATTTGCCGGCGCCGTTGTCGCCGAGGAGGCAGTGGACTTCGCCGAGCTTGACCGCGAACGAGACCTCGCTCACGGCGATCACCGACCCGAACAGCTTGGTGACCGTTTCGAGTTCGAGATAGGACGCGTTGCCGTTCATCCCGCTCACCGCGAGGCGGCCACTTTGCGGCGGACGTAGGTGTTGAACAGGACGGCGATGAGAACCATGCTGCCCATGAAGACCTTGAACCAGTCCGTATCCACGCCGGTGAAGAAGATGCCCACCTGCACGGTGCCGAAGATGAGAGCACCGAAGGCGGCGCCGATCGCCGAACCGTAGCCGCCGGTCAGCAGGGTTCCGCCGATCACCACGGCGATGATGGCTTCGAATTCCTTCTGCTGGCCGCGCAGGGTGTCGGCGGAGCCCGCGCCGATGACCTGAATCGTGGCCAGCAGGGTGGCCGCCATGGCCGTGCCCATGAACAGCAGGATCTTCACCCGCTGCACCGGCACGCCGAGATTGCGCGCCGCCACGGGATCGCCGCCCGCGGAGAAGATCCAGTTGCCGAACCGGGTCTGCATCAGGACCCAGGTGAAGACCGCGGTGAGCACCATCCACCAGACGACCGCCATCGGGATGCCGGGCGCCAGCGGCGTCCCGTCGCTGCGCATCTGCAGCCAGCCGAGCGAGCCCATCCACTGGAAGAGCCCCCG
>Ga0137403_10001086_pt2 | contig 13876 bp, 12 predicted proteins | sample CZOMad2_1_16fung_FD_122057 | JGI IMG/M metagenome (GOLD analysis project Ga0137403, IMG submission 122057) | Vadose zone soil fungal communities from Angelo Coast Range Reserve, California, USA - CZOMad2_1_16fungal (Hybrid Assembly) | ecosystem: Environmental > Terrestrial > Soil > Vadose zone... | reverse complement strand
TAGGGTGAGGGTACGTGGCTCGGTGCCCTACGGTTCAGTTTCCGCCGGCGTTCGCGGTAGCGGCGGACCTTGTTGCGGGAGCCGCAGACTTCCATTTCGCACCAGCGGCGGTTGCGGTTCTTCGTCAGGTCCAGGAAGATCCAGCCGCAGCCATGGCCGGGACACTGCTTCACGCGGTCGCGCAGCGGCGCCAGCAGGAGCTCGGCGGCAGAGCGGACGAGCGGCCGGAGCACGCTGTCGAGCGCCGCCGGCACCGCCGCCCAGTCCAACGTGAAGCCGCCGTCCGCCGGGCGCAGCCGCGCCTGCGCCATGGCGGTCGCGAACTCGCAATTGACGACGGCGAGGGCCGCCGCTGGCGGCCGCGCGTCGCGGGCGAGGGCGGCGCCGATCGCGTGGATGGCCTCGCGCAGGGCCAGCGCGCGGCGCAGCACGCGCGACGCCGCCCGCGGCCGCTGCGTCGCCAGGTGCGCCAGGCGCCGGCGCTCGGCGCGCGCGATCAGGCCGGCATGCTCGCTCCAGGTCAGCAGGAGATCGTAGCTGCGGAGATGCTCCTGCAAGAAGGAAGTGCCGCGGCCGCTGCTGGTGTTGGCGAAATCCAGGCAGGGGGCGCCGCCGATCAGCATCAAGGTGCCGGCGCGGCTGGGCGGGAGTGGTGTCGGTTGCACGATTGCATGTTACCGTCTAAACTGTTTTTGATGGTAACATGGCGCTTTCGACTCTTGAAGACACTTCTGCGCGCCGCGGCTATGGGCGGCGTCCTCGCGCTTTTCGCCGTGCCGGCCGCCGCCGCCGGCAACGAGGAGGCCGTGCGCAAATGCCAGGAGCTGTTGCCGGGCTTCACGACGCAGCCCTCGCGGCTCTCGATCGAGGTGCAGCCGCACGGCCCGGAGGACTTGACCGGCGTCCGCCTGGATTGGACGGCCAAGGGCGCCGACGGCCAACCGACGCAGGGATGGATCATCTGCTGGTTCCTGCCCCGCAAGTCCGACAGCGAGGCCTGGCAGCTGACGCAGGTGCAGTCGAGCCACTTTGGCCGGCTCAGCCGCTACGATATCCAGCAACTCTACAAGCGATTGACGATTCTCAACCGCCCGGCGCAACAGTTCCCGCCCGAAAGCGACTCGCTCGAAGGACACCTCCTCTATGTGCTGCAGCAGAGCGTCAACGGCATCAGCCTCGGCTGCGTCTACGCCCTGATCGCCATCGGCTACACGCTCGTCTACGGCATCACGCGGGTCATCAATTTCGCGTTCGGCGAGATCTACATGATCGGCGCGTTCCTGGCCCTGATCGCCTACGTCGTGATCCAGGCGTCCGGTGGCGCGATGGGGATCGCGGGCGTGATCATCGTCCTGTTCGGCACGGCGGGCATCATGGCGGCCTATGGCTGGAGCATGGACCGGCTGGTGTTCCAGCCCCTGCGCGGCGTGCAGACGACGGCGCCGCTGATCGCCGCGATCGGCCTGGCGCTGGCGCTCAAGGATTCGGTGCGCCTGCTGCAGGGGCCGAAGACGCGCTATCTCCTGGTCGAAGGACTGACGAGCTTTCCGCTCATCACCGGCCACGGCTTCGACGTCTATGTCAGCAAGGGCCACGTCTTCATCGGCCTGATGACGGCCGTCATCGGCGCGGCGCTGTGGTGGCTGCACACGCGCACCAGCTTCGGGCGCTGCCAGCGGGCCTGCGCGCAGGACATCCGGATGGCGGCGCTCATCGGCGTGCCCATCGACCGGACCATCGCCGCGACCTTCGCGCTTGGCAGCGGGCTCGCCGGCATGGCCGGGGTGTTCGCCGCCGCGCAGTACGGCGTCGTCAATTTCCATATGGGCACGCTGATGGGCTTCAAGGCGCTGACGGCGGCTCTTCTGGGCGGCATCGGCTCGCTGCCGGGGGCGGCGATCGGCGGCTTCATCATCGCGCTCACCGAATGCTACACGGCGGCGCTCTTCGGCTCGGAGTGGGAGGATATCGCCGTCTTCGCCGTGCTGGTGCTGGTGCTGCTGTTCCGGCCGGCCGGGCTGCTCGGGACCCTGACGACGCCGGCGATCGGCGAGCGGCCCTAGCCGGCGCGGCCCCCTCGGTTCTCGACGGGCGACCATTGGCAACCACTTTCACCTTGCCGGACGGGCGGACGCTGCTTTATAGGGTCAACAAAATAAACCCGGCGACGCGAGCCGCCGGAACGTCTGGGACAAGACTGCGTGAGGCACATGAACGGCGGGCGACGCTCAGCTGCAGCACTGCCGGCTATGGACAATCGCTAAGGGATGATGAGCCGGCGCACGCCTCGGCCACCGACTCGCTTGGGTTGTTCCCGGCCGGGGACTTCAGGTTTGGGCAGGGGCCGATGGTAACCTTCATCCAGCAATTGATTAACGGGCTGACACTCGGCGCCGTCTACGGCCTGATCGCCATCGGCTACACGATGGTCTACGGCATCATCGGCATGATCAACTTCGCCCACGGCGACATCTACATGATCGGCGCCTTCCAGTCGCTGATCGTCATCCTGGTGCTCGGCTTCCTCGGGATAACCTGGGTGCCGCTGGCGCTGCTCATCGTTCTCGTCGTCGCCGTGTCGCTGACGGCGCTCTATGGCTGGGCCGTCGAGCGCGTGGCCTATCGACCGTTGCGCGGCTCGTCGCGGCTCGCGCCGCTCATTTCGGCGATCGGGATGTCGATCTTCCTGTCGAATTCGGTGCTGCTTCTGCAGGGGCCGCGCGGCAAACCGCTGCCCTCGGCAACGGACGAACAGTTCAGCGCGCCGTTCCAGCTGATCGAGGCGGACGGCATCAGCGCCCAGATCACCGACAAGCAGATCATGATCATGTGCATCACGATCCTCGTGATGATCGGCTTCACGACGCTGATCAAGCGGACGTCGCTCGGGCGCCAGCAGCGGGCCTGCGAGCAGGACATGAAGATGGCGTCGCTGCTGGGCGTGAACATCAACCGCACCATCTCGCTCACGTTCGTGATGGGCGCGGCGCTGGCCTGCATCGCCGGCCTCATGGTCACGCTCTACTACGAGAACATCAAGTTCAACATCGGCTTCGTTGCCGGCATCAAGGCGTTCAGCGCCGCGGTCGTCGGCGGCGTCGGTTCGCTTCCGGGAGCCATGCTCGGGGGCATGCTGATCGGCCTGATCGAGGTGTTCTTCTCGGCCTACTTCTCGGTCGACTACAAGGACGTCGCCGCGTTCGGCGTCCTGGTCGCGGTGTTGATCTTCAGACCGACCGGGCTGCTCGGCCGGCCCGAAGTCGAGAAGGTATGACCGTGGCCGTTCGCGAGATGCCGGCCCCTGTCTCCATCGCGACGGTCAATGCGGAAAGACTGAAGCAGGCCTTGGCGGCGGCGGTGATCACCTTTCTGCTGACGTCGCTGATCGTCGGCATCCAGACCGTGAGCAGCACCGGTCAGCTCGATTTCACGACGCGCTACAAGGAAGTCTTCATCGCCAGCGGCGCCGTGTTCTTCGGCAGTATCCTCGTCAGCCTCATGCGGGAAGGCAGGCCGATGCCGGCGCTGATCGGCGGCGGCGCCGTCACGCTGATCGTGGGCGCCATCCTGCTGCTGCAGGACTCGAGCGATGCCGTACGGGCGCTCGTGCCCTTCCAGGCGCCCATCGTCAACTGGGGGGCGCTGATCATTCCGGCCGCGCTGTTCGTGCGCGCGGCGCAGTTGATACTGGAGGCGCGGGCCAAGGCGCATGGTCGCCAAGCGGCGTCTGTCCGGGTCGGCGCGACGACCCAGAAGGCGGTGCCGTGGATCGGCATCGTCCTGATCGTCATCGCCGTGCTGCTGCCCTGGCTGCCGTTGGGCGAGCGCACGGAGCAGAAGAAGATCATCGACATCGTCACGCTCGTCCTGACCTACATCATGCTCGGCTGGGGACTGAATATCGTCGTCGGCCTGGCCGGCCTGCTCGATCTCGGCTATGTCGCCTTCTACGCGGTCGGCGCCTACTGCTACGGCATGCTGTCGACCTACTACGGCTGGAGTTTCTGGGTCTGCCTGCCGCTGGCGGGCGCCGCCGCGGCGACTTTCGGCGTGCTGCTCGGGTTCCCCGTCCTGCGCTTGCGCGGCGACTATCTCGCCATCGTGACCCTCGGCTTCGGCGAGATGATCCGCATCATCCTCATCAACTGGAAGGTGGTGACCGGCGGCCCCGGCGGCATCAACCAGATTCCGCGGGCGAGCTTCTTCGGGCTGCCGATCGAGCGCACTGTTCCGGAAGGCACCGTCAGCTTCCACCAATTCTTCGGCCTCGAATACAATCCAAACCACCGCGTTATCTTCCTCTATTACCTCATCTTCATCTGCGCGCTGGCGGTGAATTTCGTCACGATGCGGATTCGCCGGCTGCCCCTTGGGAGGGCCTGGGAGGCTCTGCGCGAGGACGAGACGGCGTGCCGGGCACTCGGCATCAATCCGACGAATACGAAGCTGACAGCGTTCGCGATGGGGGCGATGTTCGCCGGCTTTGCGGGCTCCTTCTTCGCCGCCCGCAACCAGTTCATCAGCCCGGAGAGCTTCGTGTTCCTGGAGTCGGCGGTGATCCTGGCGATCGTCGTCCTCGGCGGCCTCGGCAGCCAGATCGGCATCGTGCTGTCGGCGACGGTGCTGATCGGCATGCCCGAGCTGTTCCGCGAGCTCAAGGACTACCGCATGCTGGCCTTCGGCATCGGCATGGTGCTGATCATGATCTGGCGGCCGGGCGGCCTGATGGCCCATCGCGAGCCGACCATCCGACTGCATGGCAAGGGCAAGCAGCCCGCGGCGGCTAAGAGCGCCGTGACGGCCAAGGAAGCCGTGGCGGCCAAATGAGCGCGGTCGCCCAGCAAGGCAACGGGAATTCGCCGCTTCTGCGCGTCGAGCATCTGACCATGCGGTTCGGCGGGCTGGTCGCCATCGACGACGTCTCGTTCGCCGCACCGCCGGCGCAGATCACCGCGATCATCGGCCCCAACGGCGCCGGCAAGACCACGGTGTTCAACTGCCTCACCGGCTTCTACAAGCCGAGCGTCGGCCGCCTGACGCTGAATGCGCCGCACGGCACCTTCCTGCTCGAACAGCTCGACGGCTTCCGCATCGGGCAGAAGGCGCGCGTCGCCCGCACCTTCCAGAACATTCGCCTGTTCGCGGGCATGTCGACCCTGGAAAACCTCATCGTGGCCCAGCACAACAAGCTGATGCGCGCCTCCGGTTACAGCGTCGGCGGCTTGTTCGGGATCGGTGGCTATCGGCACGCGGAACGCGACGCGATCGAGATCGCCCGCCATTGGCTCGAGCGCACCGGCCTGACGGCGAAAGCGGACTGGACGGCCGGCAGCCTGCCCTATGGCGACCAGCGCCGGCTCGAGATCGCCCGCGCCATGTGCACGGAACCGGTGCTGCTCTGCCTCGACGAGCCGGCCGCCGGGCTCAATGCGCGTGAGTCGGCGGAACTGAACGAGCTGCTGCTGGCGATCCGCAGCGAGAAGCAAATCGGCATCCTGCTGATCGAGCACGACATGAGCGTGGTCATGGGCATCTCCGACCACATCGTCGTGCTCGACTACGGCCGCAAGATTGCCGACGGCACGCCGCAGCAGATCCGCAGCGACACGAACGTGATCCGCGCCTATCTGGGCGAGGCCGAAGACGAGCCGCTGCCGCCCGTCGTGGCCGCCGACCTTTCGCACAACGCCTGAGAGGCCCGGCATGCTCACGGTCTCCGGCGTCCACACCTTCTACGGCCAGATCGAGGCCCTCAAGGGCATCGATCTCGAGGTGCAGAAGGGCGAGATCGTCACGCTGATCGGCGCCAACGGCGCCGGCAAGTCGACGCTGCTCATGACCATCTGCGGGACGCCGCGGGCGCGCCAAGGCGGAATCCATTTCGAGGGCCGCGACATCACGAAGATGCCGACGTACGAGATCATGCGGCTGGGCATCGCCCAGTCGCCCGAGGGCCGGCGCATCTTTCCGCGCATGACCGTGATGGAAAACCTGCAGATGGGCGCGCTGACGGCGGATGCGACGAAGTTCGACGAGGATGTCGAGAAAGTCTTCGGCCTGTTTCCGATCCTGAAACGGCGGCAGGGGCAGCGCGGCGGGACGCTCTCGGGCGGCGAGCAGCAGATGCTCGCCATCGGCCGTGCCCTCATGAGCCGGCCGCGGTTGCTGCTGCTGGACGAGCCGTCGCTCGGCCTGGCACCGCTGATCGTGAAGCAGATCTTCCAGGTCATCCGCGACATCAATCGCGAGCAGGGCGTGACGGTCTTCCTGGTCGAACAGAACGCCTACCATGCGCTGCGCCTTGCCCACCGCGGCTACGTGATGGTGAACGGCCAGATCACGCTGAGCGGCACCGGCCGCGACCTGCTCGCCAATTCCGAGGTCCGCGCCGCCTATCTCGAAGGCGGGCACTAGTGGTTCGGTCGCAACGGATGATGCCCATTCGTAGCGTGAATCGAACCACCGGCCTATTGATCTGGTGGGCTGATTCACCCGACGCTTGGCAACAAGCGTCAGGATCAGGCCACTAGGAGCCGCGACGATGGACGAGACCGCCGTTTCGATCTGGTCGAGGGTTTTCAATTTCGGCGATCCGCTCGGCGCCGAGTTGTTCCGATTCCTCGGGTTGACCGTCGTCGTTTTTGGGGGCGCCGCCGCCGTGATGGGCCGCGCGCTGGCGGATACCTGGCGCCCGAGCTGGCAGAATGTCGCTTATGGCCTGCTGCTGGCGATCGCCAACCGGCTGTTCCAGAACTTTCTCTTCGCCAACGACGTCTTGAACCTCGTCGCCTACGGTGTCGGCGCCGCCGTGCTGATCGGCCTGGCGCTGCTCGCCTATCGGGCGACACAGGCGCACAAAATGGTCGCCCAGTATCCCTGGCTCTACGAACGGTCCGGCGCCTTCACATGGCGGGAATTATCCTAATCAATCAAAGCATTAGTATCTGCATTCCGCCCCGGAGGGAATCAAATTGCCGCGCCGAGTGCAGGTGCTAGAATGATGACAGGCCGTGGTTCACGGTCATCTCCGGAGCATTTCCGGAGGATCTTTCACGGGGGCCCGACGGATCAGTCGCCAACCCCTAACTCGAGCAGGGAGAAGTCTCGATGCGTAAACTGACGTTACCTTTGCTTGCCGCGGCGGCGGTCGCCACGGCGTTGAACGTATCGGCCGTCAAGGCGGCCGACACGATCACCATCGGCATGGCCGGGCCGCTCACGGGCGATCTCGCCGAGTTCGGCGCGCAGCTGAAGCGCGGCGCCGAACAGGCGGTGGCGGACCTCAACAAGGCCGGCGGCGTCCTCGGCAAGCAGCTGAAGCTCGAAGAAGGCGATGACGCCTGCGATCCCAAGCAGGCGCCGATCGTGGCCAACGACCTGGTATCGAAGGGCGTGGTCTTCGTGGCCGGCCATTTCTGCTCCGGCTCCTCGATCCCAGCTTCGGCGGTCTATCACGAGGAAGGCATCCTGCAGATCACGCCGGCCTCGACCAAGACGAATTTCACGGATGATCCGTTCGCTGCCGGCTGGAAGACCGTCTTCCGCACCTGTGGACGCGATGACTGGCAGGGCCAGTTCGACGGCGGCTGGCTGGCCGATCACTACAAGGGCAAGAACGTCGCGCTCGTTCACGACAAGTCGCCCTACGGCCAGGGACTGGTCGATCTCACCAAGGAATCCATGAATAAAGCCGGCCTGAACGAGGTCATGTATGAGGCGATCACTGCTGGCGAACAGGACTACACGGCACTCATCACGAAGATGAAACAAGCCAAGGTCGACGCCATCTTCTTCGGCGGCTATCACCCCGAAGCGGCGCTGATCGTCAAGCAGGCTCGGGAGCAGGGCCTGCAGGCACCGCTGATGTCGGGCGACTCGCTCAACACGGCGGAGTTTGCGACGCTGGCCGGGAAAGCCTCTGATGGCGTCATGTTCTCGAATGGTGCCGAGGCGCGCAACCTGCCGTCGGCCCAGGCCGTGGTCAAAGAGTTCCGCGATCAGGGATTCGAGCCCGAAGGCTATACGCTGACCACCTATGCGGCGATCGAGATCTGGGCAAAGGCCGTGACCGAGGTGGGCACGACCGACTCCCTGAAAGTCGCGGAGACGCTCCACAAGCACGATTGGGACACCGTCGTCGGCAAGCTCGCCTTCGACGAGAAGGGCGACCTGACGAAGTCGAACTACGTCTGGTACCTGTTCAAGGACGGCAAGTACGCGGAAGCGCCGACCAACTAGCTCGGCGACCTACCGACACGAACAAGCCCGGCACTCGCGAGAGTGCCGGGCTTCTCTTTTGGCGAGCGTGCGACGGCGTGCGGGAGCGGTGCGACGGCTACCGGCGTCCGCGCCCGCGGCGCTTGCCGCCGGTGCGGCCGAGGCCGATCTTCTTGGCGAAGGCCGAGCGCTGGGCGGCATAGTTCGGCGCCACCATCGGATAGTCGGGCGCCAGGCCCCATTTCTGGCGATACTCCTCGGGCGTCAGGCCGTAGGCCGTGCGCAGATGGCGCTTCAGCATCTTCAGCTTCTTGCCGTCCTCGAGGCAGACGATGTAGTCGTCATGCACGGATTTCTTGATCGGCACGGCCGGCGTGAGCGGTTCGGACGCGCCGGCGCCCGATTGCAGGCCCGCCAGCGAGGCATGAATGGTTCGGATCACTTCAGGCAGTTGAGCGGCAGACAGGGAATTGTTGCTGACATAGGCGGCCGCGACTTCGGAGGTCATGCGCAGCAGTTCTTCGTGAGATATCTTGTCGGCTTCAGGCATTTTCTTTGTCCTTTTGGCTCGGCGAGGGAATTCTTAAGGCGAGCGGAGAGTTCGAGGCGTCCATGACATATTGGGAAAAGCGTGTCAATTGCAAACCATGCTGTGGAATGGTCGCGCTGGTCTTGATTTCCTGAAGAAATGCGGCGTTTCTGCCGACGAATTGCAGAAGACTGCGACAATTCGTCTGCTTTGCCGATGAATTCTGCGTCGCATTGCTTGCCGACAATTGTCGGACAATTCGATTCGAGCGACCAAACACCAAAATCCTGTTTTTGCCGCGCAAAACGTCCTTCCGATGCCGCCCAATGGCGCCATGCAAGGTGCGGCCCGGCTTGCGGGTCCGTCTTCGTCGTTTGCATCGCGCGGTCTTTGGCTGGCGCGGAATTCTCAAGACCCACCCTCCGCTTTCGGGAGGTGACCACTGAGCATGAAGCCGTCGGGATATCCGAAGGCGAATGCCCCGGTCATATGGGTAGGGGAATCGCTTGAAGATTTCATGCCGCCATGAGAACGGCCTGTAGGAACTGGTTGTCCCATCCGGCGGACTTACGTTTGAGGCGGATGCTTTTTCGGACGGGTGTCTTCTTGAGCATGTTGAGGGCCATGTGTTTGAGGATGCCGGCGTTGTGCGGGGCATTGTCCTTGCGGATGCGCGATTCGTCCTCGCGGAAGGTCATGTCGAGCACCCAGTGGAGGCGGTTCTCGATGCCCCAGTGGGCGCGGACGGCTTCGGCCAACTGGCGAGCGTCGGGAGCGAGCGAGGAGATGAAGTAGCGGGCTTCGCTGCTGGTCTCGCCGTTGAGGGTGCGCTGGGCGCGGATCATGACGATGGACCGCAAGGCCGGCCAGCCGTCGTGCAAGTCCTTGAGCCAGTCAATGTCGTCCGTCACCCAGCAGTCGCGTTCCTCGATGCGGCCATGGTCGGCGTCGACGCTGGCGTGATGGTCGAAGCGGGCGTCGGCGAAGTCGCGGGCGACTTGTTCCTGGAAGAACAGCTCGATGTCCCGGTGCAAGGTCCCCTGATTGCCCTTCAGGGCCAGCACGTAATCGGCCTCCTTGTCGACGATCTTCTGGGCGATGGCCGTCTGGCAGCCGATGGCGTCAATGGTGACGATGGCACCCGCCAGCGACAGCAGATCGAGCAGCTTGGGGATGGCCGTGATCTCGTTCGACTTCTCGGCCACTTTCTCCTGACCGAGCACCAGATGCTGGCTCGACGACCACGCCGACACCATATGGATCGCCGCCTGCCCGTTGGCCCGGTCGAAGGAGCGGCGCAGCGTCTTGCCGTCGATCGCCACCACCCCCTCGATGTGCTGCGCCAGGCTCGCCGTCCAGGCCACGAAACAGGCCTGGAAGGCCTCAGGGTCGAGGGCGGCAAAGACGTCGCCGAAGGTGTCATGCGACGGCACGCCGTCCTTGAACGGCAGAAAGCGGCGTAGAAACTCCAGTTTCATCTTGCCGAATGTCGACACCTCGACCCAGGAATCCGCCCCGCAGATCACCGCACACAGGCTCGCCAGCAGAACCTCGTCCAATGGATACACCGTCTTCACCGCTTGGCGCGGATCCTCCAGCCGGCCAAAGTGCGCCAAGAACCCGATCTCTTCCCCTTCACTTTCCGACATCGGAACCTCCACAACATGGAGACTCCTATTACTCCCGCCGATTCCTCCGATTCAAGCGATTGCCCTAGTCATATGGGGGTGGGGTGTTGCCGCCGGCCCATATATGGTGTTCTATCGGGGCTAGTTCCCCGCGATATCCGAGCCCTTTCCCGGTCGTTGGCCCATGTCTGAGGAAACCATTGCCATTGCATCCGACCACGCCGGGTTCGACCTGAAAGGCGGGGTCAAGACGGAACTGGAGGCGATGGGACGCAAGGTGCTCGATCTCGGCACCGACGGTCCCGAATCCGTCGATTATCCGGCTTTCGCCGATGCCCTGGCGGAGGCCTTGCGCGACGGGCGCGCGAGCCGTGGCGTGCTCGTGTGCGGCACCGGCATCGGCATCAGTATCGCCGCCAATCGGCATCGCCACGTGCGCGCGGCGCTCTGCCACGATTCCGCCAGTGCGCGGCTGGCGCGCGCGCACAACGACGCCAACGTGCTGGCGCTGGGCGCGCGGCTGATCGGCATCGAGACCGCCAAGGATTGCGTGCGCGCATTCTTCAATACGGCGTTCGAGGGCGGCCGCCACGCCCGCCGCGTCGCCATGCTCGGCTGACCGGACGCCACCCATCATCCCCTTCGCAAGAGAGGAAACCCTGCCCATGACACAGCCTGCGGTTGCCCCGGTGACGGATGGCTTCTTCAGCGCGCACCTGGCGGAGGCCGATCCGGAATTGAACCGGTCGCTGGTCGAGGAACTGCATCGCCAACAGGACCAGATCGAGCTGATCGCCTCGGAGAACATCGTCTCCCTGGCCGTGCTGGAGGCGCAGGGCTCGGTGCTCACCAACAAATACGCCGAGGGCTATCCGGCCAAGCGCTACTATGGCGGCTGCGAGTCCGTGGACATCGCGGAGACGCTGGCCATCGAGCGCGCCAAGAAGCTGTTCAACTGCGCCTTCGCCAACGTGCAGCCCCATTCGGGCGCGCAGGCGAACCAGGGCGTGATGCTGGCGCTCTGCCAGCCCGGCGACAGCTTCCTCGGGATGTCGCTCGCTCATGGCGGCCACCTCACCCATGGCGCGCCGCCGAGCCTCTCCGGCAAATGGTTCAAGGCCATCCAATACGGCGTGCGGCGCGAGGACGCCCGCATCGACTATGACGAGGTCGAGAAACTCGCGCGCGAGCACAAGCCGAAACTGATCATCGCCGGCGGCTCGGCGATTCCGCGCGTCATCGACTTCGCGCGCTTCCGCAAGATCGCCGACGAGGTCGGCGCCTATTTCATGGTGGACATGGCGCACTTCGCCGGTCTGGTCGCGGCGGGCGTGCATCCGAGCCCGCTGCCGCATGCCCATGTGGTCACCACGACGACCCACAAGACACTGCGCGGGCCGCGCGGCGGCATGATCCTCTCGAACGACGAGGAGATCGGCAAGAAGATCAACTCGGCCGTATTCCCGGGCCTGCAGGGCGGGCCGCTGATGCATGTCATCGCCGCCAAGGCGGTGGCGTTCGGCGAGGCGCTGAAGCCGGAGTTCAAGGCCTACGCGCGCACCATCGTGGAGAACGCGCGCACCTTGGCTGCGACGCTGCTCGAGGGCGGGCTCGACATCGTCACCGGCGGCACCGACACGCATCTGATGCTGGTCGATCTCCGGCCGAAGAAGCTCACGGGCAAGGCAGCGTCAGACAGCCTGGAGCGCGCGGGCATCACCTGCAACAAGAACGGCATCCCCTTCGATCCGGAGAAGCCGACGGTCACCTCGGGAATCCGGCTCGGCACGCCGGCGGTGACGACCCGCGGCTTCGGGCCGGCCGAATGCCGACAGGTGGGGCGGCTGATCGTGCGCGTGCTCGACGGATTGGCTGCCAATCCCACCGACAACAGCGCGGTGGAGCAGGCCGTGCGCAAGGACGTGCGGGAACTGTGCCGGCGGTTCCCGATCTATCAAGGCCTGAAATAATACAGGCGCGGGGAAAACAGGGAGGGGGCGGTCATGCGTTGTCCGTTCTGTGCGAACGAGGACACACAAGTAAAGGACTCGCGGCCGACCGACGACAACGCGGCGATCCGGCGGCGGCGGCAATGTCCGAACTGCGGGGCGCGTTTCACGACCTTCGAGCGGGTGCAGCTGCGCGAGCTGACGGTGGTGAAGACCACCGGGCAGCGCGAGCCGTTCGACCGCGACAAGCTGCTGCGCTCCATGCAGATCGCGCTGCGCAAACGGCCGGTCGATCCGGAGCGTTTGGAGCGGGTCGTGAACGGCATCGTGCGGCGGCTCGAAAGCTCCGGTGAAAGCGAAATTCCGACCTCGGTGATCGGCCAGATCGTGATGGACGCGCTGGCCAACCTGGACCAGGTGGCCTATGTCCGCTTCGCCTCGGTCTACCGCAACTTCCGCGAGGCGAAGGACTTCGAGGAGTTCGTTGGCAAGCTCAGCAGCGACGCCGGCTGAGCCGTCGAAGCCACAGCCGGACGACCTCGGCCATATGCGGGCCGCGCTGGCGCTGGCCGCGCGCGGCCTCGGCCGCACCTGGCCCAATCCCGCCGTGGGTTGCGTGCTGGTGCGCGACGGCACGGTGGTCGGGCGCGGCTGGACCCAGCCGGGCGGACGGCCCCACGCGGAGACCGAAGCGCTGGGTCGCGCCGGCGGGGCGGCGCGCGGGGCGACGGCGTACGTCTCGCTCGAGCCCTGCGCCCACACCGGCAAGACGCCGCCCTGCGCGGACGCCCTGATCGCGGCGGGCATCGCGCGTGTCGTGGCGGCGGTCGAGGATCCCGATCCGCGCGTGTCCGGGCGCGGCCTGGCGCGGCTGCGCGAGGCCGGCATCGCGGTGACGACGGACGCGTGCGCGGCCGAGGCGGCCGAGTTGAACGCCGGTTTTTTCACACGCATCAAAGAGGGCCGGCCGCTGGTGAGCTTGAAGCTGGCGACTTCGCTTGATGGCCGCATCGCCACCCGTCGCGGCGACAGCCAGTGGATCACCGGCGAGGCCGCGCGCCGGCGCGCGCACGCGCTGCGCGCCGCCCACGATGCTGTCCTCGTGGGTACGGGGACGGCGCTGGCCGACGATCCCGCGCTCACCTGTCGGTTGCCGGGGTTGAGCGAGCGGTCGCCCGTACGCGTCGTGCTCGACCGGCTGCTGCGTCTGCCGGCCACCGCAAAGCTGTTGGCGACGGCGGCTGCCGTGCCGACCTGGGTCGTCACGACGGCGGCGGCAGATTCCGGCCAGCGGCGTGCGCTCGAAGCCATGGGCGTCCAGACTATTGAGGCACCAGCCGAATCGGACGGGCGCTTGTCCCTGAGCGCGGCGCTGCGCGGGTTGGGAGAACGCGGTATTACCCGGCTGCTGGTGGAGGGCGGCAGCGCGCTGTCGGCGAGCCTGCTCCAGCAGGACCTGGTCGACCGCGTCTACTGGTTCCGTTCGGCGGCCGTCATCGGCGGCGACGGTCTGCCGGCCGCGGCATCGCTCGGCATCGAGCAGCTGAGCGACG
>Ga0137403_10006079_pt1 | contig 13877 bp, 17 predicted proteins | sample CZOMad2_1_16fung_FD_122057 | JGI IMG/M metagenome (GOLD analysis project Ga0137403, IMG submission 122057) | Vadose zone soil fungal communities from Angelo Coast Range Reserve, California, USA - CZOMad2_1_16fungal (Hybrid Assembly) | ecosystem: Environmental > Terrestrial > Soil > Vadose zone... | reverse complement strand
CGCGGGCAAAATCAGAGTGCCCGCTGTCAGGCCTATAGCAAGTATCTGGGCAATGGTTCGTTTCATGTGTTGCTTTTCCCTCCGGGGAGTCTGTTTGAGGTGTGTGAGAACAGTCTTTTCGGTTCGAATAACACGCTAATGGCTCTCTATTGCCAACAGGTGAGCACGAGGTTAAAACTCTGTGAAAGTCTGCCTGGAGAACGGATTTGTCCGTCGATCGGGTACGTTGGCCCGCGCCCCTCTTGAGTTGCACGGAGGAGGCTGCCGGAACGGAGGTCGAATGTTTAAACAACATGAATGTTTGGTGAAAAGGTTCTGAGCTAGGAGCTTTTGTAGTACGATTCAGCCCCGGAACTGAACCCGCAGTCGGTGGCACGTGTCAACGATGTGCTCCAATCCGAATTGCTAACGTCTACTCCGTTTTCGCAAGATAGCAAGGTGTCCACTGTCATGTTCGCGAGGGCATGGACCAGCAGATGGCTCGAGCATGTCTGGTTCGTTGTGAATATTCGAAGAGCAACGACCCCGATTTTGTGTGAATCAGTCCGAAGTGAATAAGTTTGAAATGAAGTGATGAGAATGCGAAAGATGCCTTTTCCTTAAAAACCTTATTAAAGAAGCGGCGAGATTTGACAATTCCAGTCATAAGCGAAAAATACCAGCCGCAAGAGAGAAAGGCATGAATCATGGATGGGTATCTGTCACGAAAAGTAGTGGTGACCGGGATTGGACTGATCAGCCCGGTCGGAGTTGGGACAGACAAAACCTGGGGAGGCATTACTTAGGACAAAGCGGTATTGCGCCGATCACTCTATTTGATGCTCGTAGTTTTGCCTGCCAAATTGCGGGAGAGGTGAAGGGGTTCGTTTTCGGGAGACTTTATTGAAAGAAAAGACCTGAAAAAGACAGGCCGCTTCATCCAGTTGACGATTGCTGCGACAGACAGCGCGATCGAGGATTCCGGTCTCCAGATTAATTCCGCGAATGCCGATCGTGTGGGAGTTTATATAGGGAGTTCCTGCATTGGAGGTAATCGAACGGGAGCACAAAAAGTTGTTGCACCAGGGTGAAGGACACGTATCTCCGTTCTTTGTTACAGCTACGATGGTGAATCTGGCGGCCGGCCAAGTGGCAATCCGAACTGGCGCAAAGGGACCGAACCTTGCCTGTTCGACTGCATGCACCACCGGCGCACATGCTAGATCGGCATCGATTTCGTCTCTGTAGGCCAATATGTCTGGCCGTTTCGAGTTGGCGCATTGCGCGGAATCCACAACGGTCGTGAGACCCATGTCCTGTTCCAAAACGACGGCTAGGCGAGTAGAAAGGTCATTCTCACTTCGCGCAGTGCGTTCAGTTTCGATGGAAGCAATCAGAAAAGACACGGTACTGCTCCATGTCGCGAAAGTGGCTCATAGCTTCCACCACAGCACCCGCCAGTTACAGCAGGGAGAGACACCATCAATCGCGGGCAATTTCAAACCTCACGTATCAGCGGAAGGGCGCAATATACCAAGCGTAGTAAGTCCCCATGCCGCTGATCACAACAATCAACCAGAGCACAAATTCCGCTCGCATCCACCGCTTCCAGTTTCTGAAGCACAACCACGCCGGAAGAACATTGGTGCCCGCCACGAGAATGATATAAAGTCCCAGAAACTCAGCCGCCATTCCCAGAGCCGCATGAACCAGAGGCGCTACGATATACGCCCTATGAAGGACCCTGGGAAATGTTGGATTCACTTGTCTCCGGAACGCGGGCCACATCACTAGTCCGATCATCAACAAGTTCAGGAGCAGCACCGTCGTTTGGCAAATGCCGTGTGCTCTGTAACGTTTTTGCTTCGCAAGAAGAACCCCTGTGACCAGTGCCGCTCCCATCACCAGCTGCACGATGAGGTTGACATCGGCCTCGAAGGTGGCGCCTGTCCCGAGGAATCCGTTGACTGGCAACGAGAACAACACAATCAATCATCAGCTCCATCCACCTGTTAGTAACCTGCAAACGCCTGCGTCCGAATATCGTTTCATGGCGACTTTTGCGGCGTCCGTTCGGCTTATAGCTTGGCCCCCATCCGGTAGAGTTTTCCTCAATCTCCTTATGTCGAGGATCCCGTCTGTTCCGGCTGACGATCCGCCGGCTCTGAAATCACCCATAGTTCCTCGTGATTGCAAAAGTTAAGCGGAGGTAGTCAAGTGGCTCCAGGACGACCGAAATTTCATTTATGTCTTAGCGACGACGGAAGCCTCGTTCTCGGATGTTTTCACCTTGCGCTCCTTGGCCAACGCGCAGCCAAGTGACACCAGCAACATGGTTGTAAGTGGGTGGAAAGCAATACAACGCTCAAGCAGAAAACCAATTCAAAAAACCGTGCCTTGAAATCACGCAACAGCGGGCTCCGCTTTCTGAGAACTACCTCTCAACGCAATCACCAGAGATGATGCTGATCGGCTTACCTTCCCAGGTGGTCCATCAAATCACAATAACGCGCTCCGCACCCTGCGGCGGATGCTCGGAAAAGCCGAGGAATGGAACATTATCAAGGCTGCTCCAAAGATCAAGCTCATGCAGGAGCATGCGCAGGAGCGCGTCATCGACGCCCACATCGAAGCCAAGCCTCATCGCTGCTACGTCAGTTTCCTCGAGCAGTCGCCAGCCATTCTCGTAATAGTCCTTGGTTTTCTGCTTGAGCGTTGTATTGCTTTCCACCCATTCAAAAAACCGTGCCTTGAAATCACGCAACAGCGGGCTCCGCTTTCTGAGAACTACCTCTCCCTTCTCTTCGGCTTGGGCGATCAGCAGCGCTTCAAATCGCCGTGCTGCCGCAAGATTTGTCTTCTTCGTTGAACCACGGTACCGCGTGCTATTTACCCAGAAGTGGTAGTGATAGATCCCACCCCTTTTGAACAAAGCCATTTGCTTTAGCCTCCATGTGCCCGCACGGACGGCATTCGCTTATTGGCTCGGACGTAATGTTCTACATCAGCAAGATCATACTTGATACGCCCACCTAATTTCACGTAGGGCGGACCGGTCTCTGCAGAACGCCAGTAACGCAATGTGCTTTCCGGAACTCCCCAGATCGCTGACAACTCCTTGGTACTGACGAGTTGGCGGGACATTCGCTTCTGTGCAGGAATTTCGGACAGAGTGGACCGAGATTCAAACGGGACGACAATACCAGCGGCACCAGAGGCACGATTCTCATAAGACTCGAGATCGGACGGATCCGGTTGCCGTTTGACAACGACAGCATTTCCCATGTTCCACCTTGATTCCGCTCCCCGTGCTGTCACACACACACATATCTGACAAGGAGAGCCACTCGACTGGAAAGTGCTTTCCGTGCACCAGCTCGCGATCCATCTTTCCACGGCTCCTGCGAAAGGAAGGCGACGAAAAATAGTCTGCGAACAACTCTCCTTGGAGGGGAGCGCCTTCCGCCTTTGATGCACCGGCTCCGAGAAAAATGGCTGTATCGACCATCGGTTCCTGCCCTTAGAAAGTGACCGCCCGGACTTCCGCGTGAAGAAGAAACCGGTGGCTGTTGGTCCGTTCGACGAATGTCGCGTGTTCCGTTCCGCGTCGCCGCAGTTTAGCCCTTAGTCGCCTCGCCTGACAGCTGCGCCCAAACGTATCGGTAATCGGCACCGGACATGGCGGCTCCAGCCGGTCGCGCCTCATCCCAGTCAGCTTCTCTGAGGCTCAGCAGAAACTCGCGTGCGATCTGCGGACGCCCCACTTCCTCCACAGATGCGACCGACCCAGCAAATTTCTCGCCCAAGGCGTTCCGCGATGCTGCGTGGAACGGAGTTGATTCGCATTGCGATGCCCGCTTCGCTGTTCACGCCGTGATAGAGCATGGCTGGCAGATTGTTGATCGAACGGCGCAGTTCGGGCGACAGGGTATCGAAGTCGACTCCTGACATTTTAGAGAGCGCAGCAAGTCCCCACGTCCCCACGTTGGCAAGCGTGCGATAGATGCCCTTGCACGCCGCCGTGATAGCTTTGGTCATGTTCGCCGCATTGCGATCAAAATAGTCGGTCGCGATTCTCTCGATGGGAGCACCGGAGACCCACGCTTGGGCGAGTTGAGCAAGGCGGGTCTTATCGAGGCCGTGCGAACCCAACTCCCGCAGGGGATCTCTTAGCTGCGGGATTTGCAACATGACCCCGAACAACGTTGGCAGAGACGAAGTGCGGGGTGGACCAAAGAGGCTGGCCGGCTGCCAGTCGGATGTCGTGAGCTTGGTCTCAAGACCGCGCATGTTTATCAACGCCGAGCGCACGCCTTCTGGCGAGAATCCTGTCGAGTCGGCCAACGTTGCGTTTTCCGGGTGTTCCGCGAGGCCGCGAGCGTATTGCTGTGTCGCGTCCAGCAAGGCGCGGGCCTTTCTGTCATCTGCCCGTGCTTGGAGCACACCGTAGCCGAAAGTGTTTCTCAGCAGCTGTTCCGTTTCCGCCAGCACCAGATCCAGGTTCTTTTTTTCATTCCACAAGTGCGCAACGTAGCTGCGGAAATCGGCCCACTGCTCCTGGTGGATGATCAGGGAGAGATTGTTTAGGTTGCCCGCAGCCTCCACCGCGTCCAGCAGAGAAACTAATCGAGAGATCAACTCCACGGTTTGCTGTCCGACATAAGACTGCACGGCTGCAGGATCGTCACCCGCCGCGATCCCGACCACGCCAACGCTGTCGTGGTCGATGCGACCGGCCCGGCCCGCCAAATTCCAGAATGCGCGGTTCGGGATGTCCCTCGATCCCTGCACGGGGAGCTTACGCGTGGCGAGAAACACGGAACTCACTGGAAAGTTGATGCCCTGGGCAATCGTTGTGGTCGCGCACAGCACACGAAGTTTTGCGCTCTCTGCCAGCCACTCGATCAGTGATCGCGACTCATCCGACAGGCCCGCATGGTGGACCGCGATGCCCTTGCCGAGCATTTCGATGAGTTCAAACTGTGTGCTGATCTCCGTCGCGAGAAAGCGCTGCACCAGCGCAATGTCGTCCGGGATCTGGCGAAGGGGTCGCTGACACTGGCTATAAGTCGACCCATCTCCCACGCCTGCGGGATGTCGCGAGCCACGGCAATGCTCGTGCCGCGCTCGGAGAACACTTTCGCCATCGAAGCAGTTTGCTTGTAAAGGGCTGTTTTGATCTTGCCGAAGGTGAGGTTGAGCGGGTTCGTGTGGCCAACACGATGTTCACCATGGAGCTGAATAGTCTTGGGCGTCGTGATGATGGTCTCAAACCGCATGGACCAGTCCCGCACGGCGTCACCATCTTTCACGGCGTGGAACATGCCTACGATCCGCTCATTGGGGAGCCAAGGCGTGGTGCCGAGTCGTATCGTCTTTCCGGAATCTGGCGCGAGCCATCGCGCCAGAGCATCGGCGTTCGGAACGAACGGCATCAGCAACAGGAAATTTGCGCTGGAATTCTCTCTCTTCACGGTGGCGAGCAGCAACTCAATCCGCATCCCGCGCTCTTCGTCCTCGATGTTGTGCGCCTCGTCCATCACAATCAACGCGAGCGGTCGCGAGATTTTCTTGTTGCGGAGAACCAGGTGCAGCTTCTCGGGGGTTGCGACCAGCACGTGAAATTGCTGGAGGGTCCCCGAGGCCGACAAGATCGCGTCTTCGAATGAATCAATATCGACGGCTGAGGTCAGCTGCTCCACTCGAATTCCGATGGGACCGAAGTCGGCGCGGAGTCTGCGCGTGATCTGCGACACCAGCGCTCGCGTTGGAGCGACGTATGCAACCCAGCCGTTATCGGCGTCAAACTGGTTGAGCGCCTGAAGAATTCGGAACTGCGCGAGAACAGTCTTCCCGCCAGATGTGGGCAGATCGACCACGATGGCACGGCTCGCCTGATCTAACAGCCCCTGCTCTTGCAGCGCCACGCGCTGTGGGGGAAGAAGCTCGAATAGTCCGCGGGCCTTTGTGACGTTGGTGACGAACCGCGTCACGCGTGAATTCACCGCCTGGGCGACCCACCAGACGGACCCAGCAACCATCCTGCGAGCGCCCGCGTGCAACCAGCCCAGCAGTACGTTGAACGCCGGGTCGTGGGACGCAAGGGCCGCGTCGCGAGCAGACTCAAAGTGCTTGTCGAGTTCTTGTGTGATCCCGGTCGGCTGCCCTTGCAGCATGTAAATAGCAACTAGCTCGGTAGCCTTTGCCCAGTGGTACAGCGCGATCAGTCGCAGCGCGACCGCTTGAGCAGCGGAATCCCTTTCCGATTGCAGCAGCGTAGATTCGTACGTCGCCTGGTCACTTCGCAGCCCGGCGATGATCTCTCGGATTCCGTCAAGGTCATCCCAGCGATCTTTGCGCAGCAGCCTAACCCAGCAATCGAATAGCCTGTACAGCACTCGTCTGTCCCATGGAGCGTCGGCCACGGACGGCGCCACCGCCTCGTCATTGTGCTCTTTCAACCATCGCCGCAAATCCGACCAGCGATCACCGCAGTACCCGAGCGCCGCGAGATGCAGTACCTGCGAGATGCGCTGTTCCGGCGCTCCTGTAGTTCGAATGGCACGCCGCAACTCAAAAGCACGGTGAGCGGCGGCCTGGGCTTGCTCCCGCAGTCGCGTAGAACCATCATCACCGGCCGGATGCAGCAGGGCGTTGAGACCCTCGATAGCGGCCAATTCGAATGCGACAGCGGCACGCTCCAGGAGATCTGTGTCCTGCGGCCCGTCGACGGCCTGGATCTCCATTTGGGAACCGAGGGTCGCACGCACGAGACGCAGTTCCGCAACTTCGAACGCCCGCTGAAGCTCGTCGCTGGTGAGCGCGGCTACAGCCCAGTGGGATAGAAGGGCGCTCATCGGTGTCTGTGTGGCGCTCATTGCCCCCCTCCTGACGATGGGACTCTCTGCGGCAAAGTCGAAATGCTATCAGCTGGCAGGTACAACGCAAGCAATTCGATCACAGACAAAGGCGGACACTGTTGGGCCAGCCTGTTGGCGCGCCCTGAACAATCCAGAGCATTCGGTTCCACGTCTCGAACCAGAACACCAAAAATAGCGACGTCAGACCTGTCGTGGATGTAGCGCGCAGCGGCTTCGCGAAACCGCCCAGCCCAAGGTCGCCCAGAGGCGTGCAGGCCCAAGTACTTGACCAGTGCGTCTTTCACAGCGGGAGAGTCGCGGAGTTCCTCCAACTGTTGCTTCAGCCCGTGCCGCCCGTACATCAGAGATGGCGGGTACTCATTTTGGTTCGAGGTTTTCACTTCGCCGAAAGATAACCGAACGCTCGTCGCGGCATGAGTTTGAAATCCCACCAGTCAGTCCCAGCAGGGCTCGAATCTGGATTCTTCAAGTCTCTGCCGCCAGGCCAGGGAAACTCGCACTGACGGTGGTCGGCAAGCTCGTCCACGCCCCACGGATGAAAACGAGACCACCGTAAACAAAGATCACCGTTCCGAGGATGGGAGCGATTAGGTTCGAGCCGGGAAGACCACTGGAATTGGGAGAGCGAAGCTCAACCAAAACTTGTCACGAAACATAGCGACGGAGTGTCCGGCGTGACGGTCGTGGCTCCCGTGAATGTCTGACATCTTGTGACCGGCATGTGGATCGGACGCCTGTCTGTGATCTTTGTGTGTCATACGGTCCATTTTGAAGTCCGATTGTCCGAACAGCAGTGAGTTGTCTCATGCGCCTGCCTTTACTGGGGGCTTGTGCCCATCTGGAGCGGGAGATTGACTTCACGCACCGGTTGATCGATTCCGCCTGGCTGCGAAGGAGCTTCGAGGCCGTCCGTGAGCAAGTAGGACTGAAGGGAAAGCGAGCTCATGGCGAAGGTCTCCAACGCAGAGATGTAGGAGACCTCCAGCTGCACGTCGAGGAAATAAAACGGCGGTTCAGCAGATCGAATCGAGTGCAATGCTAGGAGGGCTCGAACATTTGCTCTGACCCGGCATGGAAACCTGTACTCGCGCGGCGGTCGGTTCCTTTCAGGAGTTACGAGGAGGTTGGACGCCGTAAACGTCAGGTCAATTCCTAACAGTAACCAGTTCCAGATCGTTCGCCGTAAGGATTTCCCCTTTCGCGTTTTGCACCTCCACTCTAAAGGGTTTTCCGGTGCGTTTGTCCAGAACCCGAAGGCGTTTCTCGCCGCGGTAGAAGAGATGACTTTCTCCCCACTGGCGCAAAGCAACGATGACCGGGAACAACTCTCGGCCTTTTTGGGTTAGGGCATATTCCTGGTAGGCACTGCCGTCCGAAGCCGGCACCTGTTCCATGATTCCGCACGCAACCAACTTCTTAAGGCGCACGCTCAGGATGTTCTTTGCCAATCCCAAGCTCTTCTGAAAATCGGAAAACCGTCGGATGCCTGAGAGGGCGTCACGAACGATCAGCAGAGACCACCATTCGCCGATGGTATCGAGCGAGCGTGCTACCGGGCACAGGTTGGTTTTGAAGGATTTGTGTTGCATAGGTCCTCGTGTTTACCCCCCCCTAAAGCTAGTTGCATCATTATACCAGATTCAGGCATCCTATGGATGGTTGCATTATGCAACCAGAATGGAAGTAGGCTGATCGATCGACTGATCGGCCTCACCGAGCCGAATGAAATACGAGAGCCAAATTGAAACTCAGAGAAGAGAGACATACCAATGAAAAGCATAAACAAAGCAGTGGAAATCCCCGCGCTGACGATGAGAAGCGTGCTCAAAAGAAATTCGATGCGCTTCGCCACCGCTTTTTTGGTAGCGTTGGCCAGCTTTGTCACCTTTCCAAATGCAGCTCTGGCTGCCGCAGCCCAGCATCATGATCAGGTGCCGGGCTTCTACAGAATGAAAGTCGGGGACCTTGAAGTGACGGCCCTATTCGATGGTCACGCCGTATTCGATCCGCACTGGCTGAACGGGACGAAGGCGACGATGGATGGTGTTGCAGAGGCACTGCACGAAGATCCGCACATGCTGGATGTTTCTGATGAGGGCTTCCTAGTCAACACCGGCACGCAACTGGTCCTCGTCGATGCGGGTGCCGGCACCTGGTGGGGCGGGGGAGCACTCGGGCGCCTGGTCGACAGCCTCCGCAGCGCGGGCTACACGCCCGAAGAGGTCGATATCGTCTTGCTCACGCACCTCCATTCCGATCACGTCGGCGGCCTGACCACTCAGGACGGAAAGCGCGTCTTTCCAAATGCCGAGGTTTATGTCGCGAAGGCCGAAAGCAGCTTCTGGTTGTCGCCGGAAATAGCTGCAAAGGCGCCGAAGGATGCGCAACCATTCTTCCGGAGTGCGCAAGCCATCGCAGCGCCGTACATCGAGGCCGGTAAGTGGCACACGTTCAGTGGCTCCGAGCCAATCGTCGACGGCATGCAAATCGTCCCGTTGCCTGGTCATACCCCAGGACATACCGGCTATGAATTTTCGTCAAAGGGACAAAAAATCCTGTTTTGGGGCGACGTCGTCCATGCGCAACGCGTCCAGTTGCCGCATCCCGAGGTCACGGTGGTCTTCGACATCGGCCAGGCTGCGGCTGCGGCGACGCGAAATCAATTGCTGGCTGAACTCGGGCAAGAGAACGTTTTGATCGCGGGTCCACATATGCCATTTCCTGCCCTGGGTCGCTTGCGCAAGGAAGGAAGTGGGTATAGCTGGGTGCCAGTGATATTTAACGATCGATGGGACGAGCGCGCACCTTCGCCTCAAAAGTAGTAATGCTGCGGGCAGGTCGACAGGTCAAGTTGGGACCATCGGAATTGGTGGACTTGGCAAATGGCAGTTACTTTGCCGCCGGATTTGGCTGCGAAGTGACTGCCTTGATGACCGGGTGAGAACAACTCGGCCCGGCGAAGAATCAAGATAGGAGAATTTTATGGAGCGTCTTGCTATTTGTTCAGCAGTGATCGGTCTTCTAATCTCGTGTCCATCTGCATTTGGGGGCGGTCAGCACGGATTTTCTATCAAGGTGTTCACCTCCCCCGATGATCAGTTTTGGACTAACTCCGTCATTATCGAGGGAACACACGAAGTGATGTTGGTCGATGCGCAGTTAACCAAAACCAGTGCTGAAAGAGTATTACAGGAAATCAAAGAGACTAAAAAGCCACTGTCTATTGTCTACATTAGCCATGAGCACGCCGATCATTTTCTTGGTCTGGAAGTTTTTAGGGAGGCATACCCGAGAGTGAGGATTATTGCGAATTCTGCGGTCGTGGACCGAATCAACAAGGTCTATCAAGAGAAAATAGACAAATGGAAAGAGATCTTGGGGCCAGGTGCAACCTCTCACGTTGTTGCGATCGACAAATTGGACGGCAACTTCATTAAATTTGAGAGCTCAAAAATAGAGGTTCTTAAAAACATCCAAGGCGACACCGACGAAAACACGATGCTTTGGATTCCTGGGCAGAGAATTCTCATTGCTGGCGATGTTGTATTCAATAACATGCATGTTTACACCGCAGAAACGGACAGCAAGGCTAGAGGGAAATGGCTGAACTCATTGCAGAAAATCCGAGAATTAAAACCTTCGGTTGTTATCCCCGGGCACAGCAAAGTTGGAGCTCCTCTCGACGCGAATACCGCCGTAGATTTTACGGAAGGCTATTTATTAGTTTTTGAAGAAGAAGTCAGGAAAGCCAGGAATCCCGACAGCCTCATTAATGCAATGAAGGAAAGATTCCCATCTGCCAACCTCCTTTTGGCGCTCGAACGGGGCGCGAAGGCGAATGTCAAACCCTGATCAACAAACTGACGATTGGTAGACCGAGCCTTCGTTGCTGGCCGAATCAATCACCGCGCGGGATGGATACCAATGAAGAAATACCAGATCGCTGTTCTGGACGATTACCAAAATGCGGCCCTTGAGAGCGCCGATTGGTCGGTGCTCAGTGATCGAGCGGACATCGCCGTATTTCAGGACCACCTCGCCGACCCGGACGCCGTGATTGAGCGGTTGCTGCCTTTTGATGTCGTTTGTGTCATGCGCGAGCGCACCCCGCTACCCCGCAAAGTCGTCGAGCGCCTTCCCAATCTCAAGCTCATCGCCTCGACGGGATCCATAAACGCGTCGATCGATGTCGCCGCCGCGGGCGATCATGGGATCGCAGTGGTTCACACGGGGTATAGATCGGACCCGACGATCGAATTCACTTGGGCGCTGATCTTGGCCTCCGCACGCCATATCGTGACGGAGAGCAACTCCGTCCGATCCGGCGGCTGGCAACAAACTGTGGGCACGGATCTCCGTGGAAAGACCTTGGGCGTTCTGGGACTTGGGAACGTTGGATCACAGGTCGCGCGGATCGGGACCGCTTTTGGAATGAAGCTGATTAGTTGGAGCCAGAACATGACCCCCGAGGCCGCCAAAGCCGCAGGCGCAATCCTCGTGTCCAAGGACCAGTTGTTCGAGCAGGCCGATATTCTGACGATCCATTTGGTGTTGAGCAGCCGTACGCGCGGCCTGGTAGGGGCCGCGGAGTTGGAGAGAATGAAGCCAACGGCGTGGTTGATCAATGCGTCGCGCGGCCCGATCGTCGAAGAGCAAGCTTTGGTCAGCGTGTTGAAGAACAAGCAAATCGCGGGTGCGGCGATCGATGTATTCGACGTTGAGCCGCTGCCTCCGAATCACCCGTTTCGAACGCTGGACAACGTACTGGCGACGCCGCATGTGGCCTACGGAACGCGGGGTCTTTACAAAACATTCTTCGAGGATACCGTCTCGAATATTCGGAAGTGGCTCGACACCCATGAGGCCGTGTCATGAAGCTCCAAGTCCTCAGCTATATAGTCGTAACGAGAATGGAAACGTATGCGACCGAACGGTCTCATTAGCATCCAATTACCGAGAGCCGGTTGGTCAGCACAGTGCGCGGCTCGACGGAGAAAAAGATGTCCAACAAGCTTAAAGATAAGATCGCTCTCATCACCGGCGGCACCGAAGGGATTGGATTGGCTACGGCGAAGCTATTCGCCAAGGAGGGCGCGTATGTCTTCATCACGGGCCGCCGCCGGAAGGAACTCGAGGAGGCCGTGAAGGCAATCGGCAGCAACGTTTCTGGCGTTCAGGGAGACGTCGCCAAACTTGACGACCTCGATCGTCTCTACGAGACCGTCGCTAAGGTTAAGGGTCGAATCGATATTGTTTTCGCCAACGCCGGCGTTGGCGAATTTGTTCCCTTCGGGGCTGTTACCGAAGAGCATTTCGACAAGCTGTTCAACATCAATGTAAGGGGAACGCTATTTACAGTGCAAAAGGCATTGCCGCTCTTGAAAGATGGTGGCTCTATCATTCTCAACGGCTCCGTCGCAAGTGTTAAGGGTACTGCCGCCTTCGGCGTCTACGCCGCGAGTAAGGCTGCAATCCGATCTTTAGTGCGAACCTGGACTACAGACCTCAAGGACCGTCGTATCCGCTCAAACGTTGTTAGTCCGGGTCCGATCAATACGCCAATGGCGAGTCGGCAATCTCCAGACGTGATTGCGCGGATTGTGTCCACCATCCCGATGGGACGCATGGGGGAACCCGATGAAGTGGCGAAGGCGGCGTTGTTTCTGGCGTCGGATGACTCGAGTTTCGTCACGGGCATTGAACTATTCGTTGACGGCGGCAGAGCGCAGATCTAACTGCCAATCTCCGACTGTGCCTCTGATCTTGGGTCACGGCTGAACTGAAGGAACGCGATATATCACAAGCGTCAAAACAAGAACGACTTTTGAACCTTAGCAATCGATGAAACGGAGGATATGAGATGAAGAATAACGCAATTCCAATGGGCGTAAGAACACGAATCATCTACGGTGCGATGGCGATCATGACAATCCTGTTAAGCATAGGAGAAAACACAATGGCACAAACAAAATCAACGGCAGTTGTGAAGAATATCGTTCTCGTCCACGGCGGCTTAGTGGATGGGTCCGGGTGGGAAGCCGTCTACAACGTCTTGAAGAAGGACGGCTACACGGTCACCATCGTCCAGAATCCGACCATCTCTCTGGCAGACGACGTGGCGGTTACCAAGCGGGCGATCGCCGCTCAGAACGGCCCCGTGATACTCGTCGGTCACTCGTATGGCGGCGCTGTCATCACCGAAGCCGGCAACGACCCGAAGGTGGCGGGGCTGGTTTATATCGCTGCCTTTGCGCTCGACAAAGGCGAATCTGTATCCTCGCTGATCAAGGATCCGCCGCCTGGCGCGCCTGTACCGCCGCTCCTTCCGCCCGTGGATGGCTTTCTGCTGCTCGACAAGGCGAAATTCCCTGCGTCGTTCGCCGGCGATGTGAGCCCGGAAAAGGCCGAATTCATGGCCGACTCGCAAGTGCCATGGGGTGTGAACGCGCTGGGAGGCACCATCAGCGAAGCGGCATGGAAGGCGAAACCTACCTGGTACCTGCTAACGACCGAGGATAGGATGCTTCCGCCCGATGCGCAGCGGCTGATGTCGAAGCGCGCCGGTGCAACGGTCGTGGAGGTTAAAAGCAGCCACGCCGTGTATGTGTCGCATCCACAAGCGGTCGCTCACATCATCGAAGAAGCAGCAAGAGGTGCATTGGTAGCACCGAAAAGAGGCGCAACGAATGCTGCCGCAGATTAGGCTTTAAGTACCACAACCGGATTCGATGAGGCGGAGGTTTCGTAGCGCATGATTCATGCCTGCGGAATTCTTTACCTCGTCGATTCCAGCCTGACACTCCAGAAAAACAATTGGACGCCGTGCCGGAGTTGAGCTGCGGTGAGCTCAACTGTGCGAGGCAGGGCATAGATGGCCTGAGTTCAACTTGAAGAGAGATCTGGCCTGGTACCAAGCGCTTTCGTACTATGCGCAGGCGTAGTGCGAACACAAGTTGTCAAATCAACCCAACTACGCTCGGACGAGCTTACTCAGAGAGAGGAATCAATGACAACAAT
>Ga0137403_10006078_pt1 | contig 13878 bp, 14 predicted proteins | sample CZOMad2_1_16fung_FD_122057 | JGI IMG/M metagenome (GOLD analysis project Ga0137403, IMG submission 122057) | Vadose zone soil fungal communities from Angelo Coast Range Reserve, California, USA - CZOMad2_1_16fungal (Hybrid Assembly) | ecosystem: Environmental > Terrestrial > Soil > Vadose zone... | reverse complement strand
CCGCACTGGGCGATGCCGCAGCCGAATTTGGGGCCCTTCACGTCGAGCACGTCGCGCAACACCCACAACAGGGGCATTTCGGGCTCGACGTCGACGTTGTGCTTCTTGCCGTTGACGGTGAGTTCGATCATTCTGAAATCTCCTTGGGTTCCGTGCGTTGTCTTGGCGTTCGAGCTTGGGCCTAGTCTACTCCTACGCGATTGCGGCGAGGCGCAGGCCCTGGTTCTTGAGCGGCAGCGAGCGAATTCGCCTGCCGGTGGCCGCGAAGATCGCATTGCACAACGCGGGGGCGAGGGGCGCGAGCGGCGTCTCGCCCATGCCGCCCCAGAAGCCGCCGCTCGGGACGAGGACCGCCTCGATGGTCCGCGGCATCTCGGCGATGCGCATGATGCGGTAGTCGTCGAAGTTCGACTGCTCGACGCGGCCGTCCTTCAGGGTGATCTCGCCCCACAGTACCGAGGTGAGCCCGTAGGCGACGCAGCTTTGCACCTGCGCCTCGGCCGAGTCCGGGTTGACGACGTAGCCCGGGTCCACCGCGACCACCACGCGCCGGATGTCGATCTCGCCGCCGGGATTCACCGAAACCTCGAACACCGCCGCCGCGTAGCTGCCGTGCGAATCCTGCACCGCGATGCCGCGGTGTACGCCAGACGGCAAGGGCGAGCCCCAGGCCGAGGCCCTCGCCACGGCGTCGAGCACGCCCAGGTCCTTCGGCCGCTCGCTCAGCAGCGGCCGGCGGAACTCGTAGGGATCCTTGCCCGCGGCGGCGGCGAGCTCGTCGATGAAGCATTCGCGCATGAAGGGGTTCTGCGAATGGAACACGGTGCGCATGAAGCCGACCGGCACGTGGCTGTTCCTCATCGCGAACTCGATCCTGAAGTTCGGCACGGCGTAGGGCGAATCGATGATGCCGCCGAGCGCGTGCCGGTCGATGCCGTCCTTGATCTCCTGCGGGCGCACCGACGCCATGATCGAGTGGCTGGCGTCGCGCACGCGCAGCGCCGTGAGCTTGCCGGCGGAGTCGAGCGCGCCCTTGAAGCGCATCAGGGTCATGGGGCGGTAGAAGTCGTGCTGCATGTCCTCTTCGCGCGACCACAGGAGCTTCACCGGCCTGCCTTCCATCGCCTTGGCGATCGCTACCGCCTGGCGCGTGTAGTCCTGGAAGCCGCGCCTGCCGAAGCCGCCGCCGAGATAGGTGAGGTGCACCTCGACGTTCTCGAGCGGCACGCCCGCGGCCGCGGCCGCGGCGGCGTGCGTCGCTTCGGCGTTCTGCGTCGGCGCCCACACCTCGACCCGGTCGCCTTTCACCAGCGCCGTGCAATTCATCGGCTCGAGCGGCGCGTGGTTGAGGAAAGGCGCGAAGTACTCCGACTCGACGACCCTCGCCGCGGAGGCGAACGCGGCCTCGACGTCGCCGTCGTTGCGCGCCACCGGGATCGCCGAATCCTCCAGGCCGAAGCGCACGAACTCGCGGATGCTCGCGGTCGTCGCGCCGGCGTTCGGGCCGAAGTCCCATTCGATCGGCAGCAGCTTCAGCATCCTGTTCGCGCGCCACCAGTTGTCGGCGACCACCGCGACCGCGTCATCGAGCTTGACCACCTTGATGAGGCCGCGAAGGCCGAGGATTCTTTCGCCCGGGACGGACACCAGCTTGCCGCGGAACACCGGGCATTGCGCGATCGCGGCGTACACCATGCCGGGCAGTTGCACGTCGATGCCGAAGAGCGGCTTGCCCGTCACCTTGTCGTGGATGTCGAGACGATGCGCCGACCGGCCAAGGAGATTCCAGTCCTTCGGGTCCTTCAGCTTCACCTCTTTCGGAGGCTCGAGCTTGGAAGCAGCCTGCGCCACCTGGCCGTATTTCAGCTTCCTCCCGGAAGGCGTGTGCAAGATCACACCGTTCTCGACGTCGCAATCGGACGCCTGCACCTTCCAGCGCTGCGCCGCCGCGGCGATCAGCATCTCGCGCGCCGTCGCGCCCGCCTGGCGCAGATACTCCTGCGAGCTGCGGATCGACTGGCTGCCGCCGGTCGCCATCGAGCCCCAAGTGCGGCCGCGGCGCAGATTCTCGGCGCTCGACACGAACTCCGTGCGCACCTTGCGCCAGTCGCACTCCAGCTCCTCCGCGACCAGCATCGGCAGCCCGGTCGAGCTGCCCTGCCCCATCTCCGAGCGCGCGACGCGGATCAGGACCTCGTCGTTGGGGCGGATCACGATCCAGGCGGTGAGCTCGGGACCGGCGGCGTGGGCTTTGCCGCCCGCAGACACCTGCGCGAGTGCCGGGAAAGCTATTTCAAGCGCGAAACCGCCGCCGACCGCAGTGGAAACTCTGAGGAAATTTCTTCTTGACCTTCGGAACGGACTAGTCATCAATTCATACGGAGGCGCCGAACGCACTTTCATTCTCCCCTTCGAAAGCCGCCCTCGCAACTGTCTCAAGTGGGCGACGGCCCCTCTTAGGACGCGAATTCCGAATTCTTCCGGTCGGTCACGAGCATGTGTCCGGGCGCGTGCGTGATGCAGATCGGCGGCCGCGCGCGCTGCACCGCGGCCTGGGGCGTGATGCCGCAGGCCCAGAATACGGGCAGCTCGTCGGGCCGCACGTCGATGCGGTCGCCCGCGAAGGGACGGTCGATGTCCTCGATGCCGATCAGCTCGGGCCCGCCGATGTGCACCGGCGCGCCGTGCGCCCTCGGGAAGCGCGAGGTGATCTGCACCGCGAGGATAGCGTTCGCGGCAGTGAGCGGCCGCATCGACACCGCCATCGGGCCGCGGAACGGCCCGGCCGGCTCGGTCTCGATGTTGGTGAGGTACATTGCGACGTTCTTTCCTTCCGCGACGTAGCGCAGCGGCACGCCCGCCTCGGCGAGCGCTTCCTCGAAGGAGAACGAGCAGCCGATCACGAAGGCGACCATGTCCGCGCTCCACAGGTCGTGGATGTCGTTGACCTCTCCTTTTACTTCGCCGTAGCGGAACACGCGGTAGCGCGGCACGTCGCCGCGGATGTCGAGGTCCTCGCCCAGGGACGGCAGGCGCGGATCTCCCGGCTCGGACACGCCGATCAGCGGGCAGGGCTTGGGGTTGCGCTCGCAGTACCGGCGGAAGTCGGCGGCGAAGGCGCGCGGCAGGATGCAGACGTTACCCTGGACAAAGCCCGGCGCGAGCCCCGCGGTGACGCCCGCAAAGGCGCCCGAGCGCGCCGCGAGTCGCACCGCGCGGGGGTCGGCCCGGTCGAACGCCACGGCTAGCGGATCGGCGAGAAGGCCGCCGGCTTCAGGATGCGGTTCTCCTGCGTCAGGATGAGCGGCTGCACCTTCCTGGCATAGGCCTGCCACGCCGGATCCTTCGCCATGCGCTCGCGCCGCGCAGTGCGATCATCCAGGCTCTCGAAGCCCCACATGAAGACCACCTGGTTGAGGTTGCCGGTCTCGGTCGTGAAATAGCCGACGAATTTCCCGAGGTAGGCCTGCTGGAGAGGAAGGCCTTCCTCCCCGTAGAGCTTCACCAGCTCCGGAACCTTGCCCGCGTGCAGGGTGTAGATGCGCTCTTCGACGATCATGCGTTCTGCTCCTTCAAGGTGACACTGCCGCGGTCGATCGCGAAAACGCGGTCGACCATGCGCTCGGAATGCTGCAGGTCGGACTCGGAAAGGATCACCGAGACGCCCTCTTTCTTCAAGTCGCCGACCACCTCGACGAGGCGCCCCGCGAGCGCCGGGGCGACGCCTTCGAAGGGCTCGTCGAGCAGCAGCAGCTTCCTGCCGCAGACGAGCGCCCGGGCGAGGGCGACCAGCTTCTGCTGGCCGCCCGAGAGCTGCGATCCCTTGCGCGCGGCGAATTCGCGCGCCTCGGGAACGAGGGCGTAGGCTTTTTCCAGACGCGCCCTCGCGTCGGGCGCGCGCGCGGCCCACGCCGGCACGAGCGCGTTCTCCTCGGCCGTCAGCTGCGGAACGAGGCGCCGGTCCTCGGGCATGTAGCCGATCCCCAGCCGCGCCCGCTCGTGCGTGGCCAGCGCGAGCAGATCGGTCTCGCCGAAGCGCACCGCGCCGCCCGAAACCCTGAGCAGCCCCATGAGGCTTTTCATGAGCGTGGTCTTGCCCGCGCCGTTGCGCCCTATCAGCCCCGCCATGCCGCCTTGCGGCAGCTCGAGCGAGACCTCGCGCAGGATCTGCACGTTGCCGATGGCGACGTTCAAGCCCCGGATGCTAAGCACGCGTGCTTCTCCCGACCGTACCGACCACGTAGCGCCGCACCTCCGCATCGCGCAATACCGTCTCCGGCGGCGCGTCGGCGATGATGCGACCGTCGTAGAACGCGAGCACGCGCTGAGCGAAGCGGCTCACGACCTCCATGTCGTGCTCGACGAAGATCACGGTGGCGCCCTCGGCTTTCACGGCCTGGATGATCAGCTCCATGATGCCGAACTTCTCTTCTGCGGAAACGCCGCTGGTGGGCTCGTCGAGCAGGAGCACGCGCGGCTTCGCCGCCATGGTGAGCGCGATGTCGAGGAGCTTGCGCACGCCTCCCGGGAGCACCTGGGCGTTCCTGTCGCGGTAGCCGGACAGTCCGAAGCGGCCGAGGATGCGGTCGGCGGCCTCCTCGGCGGGCGCGTCGTGCCCGGGTACGCCCGGCCGGCCGGAGGAAAAGAAGCCGCCCCGCCCGGCGTTGTGCAGCATGATGCCCAGCGCCATGAGCATGTTTTCGTAGACGGAGAGCGAGCTGTACAGCTGCGGAATCTGGAACGAGCGGCAGATGCCCAGGCGCGCGATCTGCCTCGGCGCCAGCGCCGTGATGTCGCGCCCTTCGTAGCGGATGCTGCCCGAATCGGGCTTGAGATACCCGGTGATCATGTTGATGAAGGTGGTCTTGCCGGCGCCGTTGGTGCCGATCAGGCCGACCACCGAATCGCGCTCGATCGCGGCCGTGACCCCTTGCGCCGCGGTGACCGCGCCGAAGCATTTGTTCAGTCCTTGCGCATCGAGGATCGCGGCCATCTCAGGCGGCCTTGCGCCGGACGAAGAGCGACCACAGGCCCTCCGGCAGAAACACGATGGCGAGCAGCAGCGCCGCCCCCATGCTCAGCTGCCAGGTGTTGGGCGACACATCGTAGGCGATGGTGTGGATCGCGCCGAAGATGAGCGCGCCGAGGAAAGGCGCGATCACGCTCCCGGTGCCCGCGAGGATCGCGATGAAGACGAATTCCCCGGAAGTCGTCCAGTAGGCCATCTCCGGGTCGATGTGCCCCACGGTGCTCGCGGCGAGCGCCCCGCCCGCCCCGGCGAGGGCCGCGGCGATCACGTAGTTCACGTGGATCGCATAGCGCACCGACGCGCCCATGTATTCGACGCGGATCTCGTTGTCCTTGATCGCGGGGCCGAGCCGCCCGAGCGGCGTATTGAGGAAACGGTGGATGAGGAAGGCGGCGCCCAGCGCCACGCACGCGGCGGCGACCGCGACGGCGTAACGCACCCACGCGGCCGACGGACGGACCCCGAAGAGCGTCGAAGGCAGCAGGTTGAAGCCGTCGGTCGAGCCGAGCGCCTCGCTCTTGACGATCAGCCCGTACAGAATCATCGACAGGGCGAGGGAGAGGAGCCCGAAGAAGATCCCGCGGTAGCGCGCGAGCAGGAACCCCAGGACCAGCGCGACCAGCGCCGCCAGCGCCGACCCCGCGAACATCTGCACGAAGATGTCGCCGATCTTGAACGCGCGCGCGAGGCCCCCGGCCGTATACGCGCCGATACAGTAGTACAGCGCCTGGCCGAAGGATACGAGCCCCGCGCGCAGGAGCAGCATCAGTCCGAGCACCACCAGCCCTTGCGCGCAGGCGACGGTGAGGATGAACAGCGCCCATTGCGGCAGCGCCAGTCCGCCGGCGACGACCGCGGCGAGAATCGCGGCAAGCAGCAGCGGCGTGCGGTCGCGCGTCATATCCTGCGCGGCTCCGCGAGGCTGAACAGGCCGCGCGGCCGGAACGCGAGCACCATGGCCATCACGAAGTAGATGACGAAGAGCTCGACCTGCGGCATGTAGTGGACCGAGGCCGAGCGCACCAGCCCGACGATGACCGCGCCGAGCGCCGCGCCGGGCAGGCTGCCGAGACCGCCGATCACGACCACGGCGAACGAGAGCACGATCACGTCCACGCCCAGGCCCGGCACCACCGAGACGGTGGGCGAGGTGAAGCTGCCGCCGAGCGCCGCGAGGAAGCAGCCGAGCGAGAAGGTGACGAGATAGAAGCGGTCGACGTTGACCCCGAGCGCGCGGCTCATCTCGGGATCGTGGATCACGGCGGCGAGGAGCTTCCCTGAGCGCGTGGCGCGCAGGGTCCACGCGAGCCCCGCGGCGAGCGCAAGGGCGAGGCCGACCAGGATCAGGTTGTAGGTCGGGTAGCGCAGGCCGCCGACCTCGAAGCTGCCGAGCAGCGCGTAGGGCTCGGCGACGAAATACGGGTTCACGCCCCAGATCAGCTTGATCGTGTCCTCGAGGATGAGAAAGAGCGCGTAGGTGACGAGCAGGATCACCACCTCGTCTTTTGCGTACATGAAGCGCAGCAGGCCGCGCTCGATGACCGGTGCGAACACCAGCGTCACCAGCAGCGCGCCGCCGAGGAGCACGGCGTACGAGAGCATCGGCGGCAGCCCGCGCGCGAGCCATACGCCCGTGAGCGAGGCGCCCGCGTAGGCGCCGAGCGCGTAGAAGCTGCCGTGCGTGACGTTCAGGATCTTCATCACGCCGTAGACGAGCGTCAGTCCCACCGCCGCGATGAACAGCCACGCGGAGTAGATGATGCCGTCGACTAGGACCGGGCCGACTTGAACCAAGGCCGATTCAGGCTGGTGTGCGGGGTGAAAAAAAGCGGCTGCTCGCTTCCGGGCAGCCGCTTTCGATCCGGCCCGCCTACTTCTTGAAGCCGCCGCTGATCCAGTCGGCGCTCTTCACGCCCTCGGGCGGGTTCACGGTCTCAGCGGGGTAGCGTTTCACGTTGACCATGGTGAGCTTGCCGCCGACGCGCTGGGTCATGCCGTACGCGGTTTCCATGATCGCCTGGTGGCCTTTGCCGATCGCCATGCGCACCTGGCCGCCCGGGCCTTCGAAGCTCAGGTGCTCCAATGCGGCGCCCACCTGCTCGTTCGTCGGGCGCTTGCCGCCGTTCGCGGCCATCGCTTTCTCCCAGGCGGTCTTCACGCCCAGGATCGCCTGCGCCATCTGGTAGGAGGCGTAGTTGGGCGGGGCCTGGAAGCGCGCCTCGTAGCCCTTGGCGAACCAGCGGTTGTAGGCATTGTCCGGGGCGTAGGGGCCGAAAGGGCCGCGCGCGCCCAGCACCGTGCCGTCGGGAATCTGCGCGGCGAGCTTGTGCATGGTGGTCTCTCCCGTGGTGAGGACCGTCATGCTCTTGTCCATCAGCCCGCGCGGCGACGCCTGCAGGATCAGCGCCTCGAGGTCGCCGTCCCAGAAGCTCGAGTGGATCACGTCCGCCCCGGTTCCGAGCAGGGCCGAGATCTCGGCGTTGTACTGCCCCGCGAAGAGCTTGGGCATCTGCGAGGTCTTGACCTCGATCCCGGGCACCAGCTGCTTCATCGAGGCCTCGAAGTCGCTCCAGGAGTCCTGGCCCCAGGCGTAGTTCTGGTTGAGGCCCGCGATCGACTTGACGCCGCGCCTCGCTTCTTTCACGTAGAGCGCCGCTCCCACGCTGTCCATGGTCGCCGTGGGCGAGGTGCGGAACACGTACTTGTACGACGCATCCTCGAAGATGCGCGGCGTGCCGCAGTCGAAGAAATTGGTGAGCTTCTTCAGCTCCTCGGCCACCGGCGCGATCGCGAGGCAGCTGCCGCTCGAGATATAGCCGATCACCAGATCGACGTTGCTGCGCTGCACGAGGTTCCGGAACTCGGTCACCACCGTGGTGGTGGTGCCGGCCTCGTCGACCGAGACCATCTCGATCTTCGATCCGCCGAATCCGGGTTTGTTATAAGGCGCGGGGCCTCGCCCGGCGTTCAGGTCCTCGACGACGAAATCGGCGGAGTTCTTCGCCGGCACGCCGAACGGCGACGCCGCGGGACCGGACAGGAACATCACGAAACCGACCTTCACCTCCCCTTGCGCCGGCGCGGCGGCCGGAGCGAGCGCGGCGGCGGTAAGGCCCCCGACGATCAGCGTCTTGAATATTTTCATGACCCCTCCTCGTTTGATTGCGGATCAGTTTGCTTCAGGACCGCACGGACGGTCAAGGCGCGCGCAGAGACTCGGCGAGACTTATCAGATTCTGCGGCTTCACGAGGATGAGGCCGGAGCGCGGGCTGTCGATGTCCGCGACGAGAAAGAACGAGATCGACACGACCAGCGGCAGCACCAGGAGCAGGACGGCTTCCTTCTTGAAGTCGTGCGCGCGGTAGCCGGCCAGCACGTTGCAGCAGACGGCGATCGCCGCCATCAGTATCCACGCCGCGGGCGGAATCCGGTTCCACCACGCAGCCTGCGTATAGCTCTGCGAGTTCAATACGTCGTTCATGCCCGAAACGACCAGGGCCATCACCGGCGTCGGGTTCGCCAGGGCCGGGGCACGGATCGCGGACCACAGCTCGGCCTGCAGCCGGGCGACGCGGGCGTCGATCTCCCGGACTCGCTCCTCGTCGCGGGTCGAGTAGTACAGGATGCGCTCATCGAGGTAGCGCGTCAGCAGCGCGCGAGCCCTCGCCGCGCTCGCGGCGGGCAGCAGCTCGATCCGCACGTATTCGGTGCCGATCGCGTTGGCCTCGGCCTCCTCGAGGTTCTTGCGCTGGTCGTACCGGCCCGTGGCCATCGAGAAGCTGAACCCGATGATGAGCCCGAGCAGCGTCAGCGTGGCGGCGAGGATGACGCCGAAGTCGTCGCGCACGCCCTGGTGCACGATCAGCCCCTTCCTGGAAAGGAACGCCCCGAGCCAGGCCGAGAGCCACAGCCCCACGAAGGAGATCGCGAAAACCAGCACCGGGTAGTCGACTATTCTTATCATTCGCCCGCGCTCCCTTTGGCCCGCTCACGCCCCCGGCAGTTTATAGTCCTTGAAGTCCTGCCGCAGCTTCGTCTTGAGCAGCTTCCCGGTAGCGGTATGCGGCAGCTGGTCGACGAAGGCGACGTCGTCGGGCATGCACCATTTGGCGACCTTGCCCTTGTAGAAATCGAGCAATTGCTCGCGCGTCACCTCGGCGCCCGCCTTCTTCACCGCCACCACCAGCGGGCGCTCGTCCCATTTCGGGTGGCGCACGCCGATCACCGCGGCCTCGGCGATCGCGGGATGCGCCACTGCGATGTTCTCGAGGTTGATCGAGCTGATCCACTCTCCGCCCGATTTGATCACGTCCTTCGAGCGATCGGTGATCTGCATGAAGCCGTCCTCGTCGATGGTCGCGACGTCGCCCGTGGGAAACCAGCCGTCGCGGAGGGGGTCGCCGCCCTCGTCCTTGAAGTACTCGCTAAGTATCGTGGGACCGCGCACCAGCAGGTCGCCGAAGGCCTCGCCGTCGCGCGGAAGCTCCTTTCCCTCGCCGTCGACGATCTTCATCTGCACGCCGTAGACCGTGCGCCCCTGCTTGCACTCGAGCTCGCGCCGCTTTTCGCGGGGCAGCTCGGCGTGCTTGGTCTTGAGGGTGCACATGCTGCCGAGCGGGCTCATCTCGGTCATGCCCCAGGCGTGCCGGCATTCCACGCCGTAGTCGTCGCGAAAGGTATCGATCATCGCCGGCGGGCAGGCCGAGCCGCCGACGATCACGGTCTGGAGCGTGCTGAACTTCAGATTGTTCTGCTTCACATAAGCGAGCAGCGCGAGCCAAACGGTGGGCACCCCCGCGGTCTGGTTTACTTTCTCCGACTCGAACAGCTCGTACAGGCTCTTGCCGTCGAGCGCCGCGCCGGGAAAAACGAGCTTCGCGCCGTTCATCGGCCCGAAGTACGGAATGCCCCAGGCGTTGACGTGGAACATCGGCACCACCGGAAGGATCACCGAGCGCGCCGAGCAATTGAAGATGTCGGGGAGCGACGCGGCATAGGCGTGCAGGACGGTCGAGCGGTGCGAGTAGAGCACCCCCTTCGGATTGCCCGTCGTTCCCGAGGTGTAGCACAGGCTCGCCGCAGTCCATTCGTCGAACTGCGGCCATTCGTAGCCGCCGTCCTCGCGCCCGAGCAGGTCTTCGTAGCACAGCAGGTTCGGCACGCCCGCCTTGGGCATGTGCGCGCGGTCGGTCATCGCGACCCAGCCCTTCACCGACTTGCATGCCGGGGCGAGCTTCTCCACGAGCGCGACGAAGCTCAGGTCGAAGAAGACGTGCTTGTCCTCGGCGTGGTCGACGATGAAGGCGAGCTGCTCGGGGAAAAGGCGCGGATTGATGGTGTGCATGACGGCGCCCATCCCGGAGACGCCGTAGTAGATCTCGAAGTGGCGGTATCCGTTCCAGGCGAGCGTGCCGACGCGGTCGCCCCCCTTCACGCCGAGCCGCGTCAGCGCCTGCGCGAGGCGCTTGGCGCGCTGATGAGCCTGCGAGTAATTGCATCGATGGATCGGCCCCTCCACGGTGCGGGACACGATCTCGACGTCGCCGTGGTTGCGGTCGGCGTGCTCGATCAGCGACGACACGAGCAACGGCATGTCCATCATCTGGCCGCGCATGCTTCCCTCCTCCGGGCGCCTGGGCCCGACGAAAACTACTCTGCGCGAAAACCCGTGTCAATCTACAATCCGATGCGTGGAATAGAGAAACCCATGCTCGCGCCGATCCTGTTCCTATGCCTGCTGATGGTCGGCGCCGGCGCGCGGGCGCAGGAGCTGCAGGGCAGCGAGCGCGTCGAATTCCAGGTGCGCACCGCGTCCGGCACCGAAGGGATCTTCGGCTACCTGTATCTTCCTCTTCCCGCTGCTGGCGCCAAGGTGCCCGCCGTCGTCATCGTGCACGGCTCGGGCGGAGTGCAGAATCATATCCACTATTGGGGCCGCGAACTTTCGGCCTTCGGCTTCGCCGTGCTCGCCCCCGACAGCTTCACGCCGCGCGGCGTGGCCAGCACGGTCGACGACCAGTCCCGGTTGGGCACGCCGCAGATGGTGCGCGATGCCTTCGGCGCGCTCGCTTTCCTGGCACGGCATCCCGCGGTGGACGGCTCGCGGGTCGCCATCATGGGCATGTCGAAGGGCGGGGCCGTCGTGCTGAGCGCCGCCGACGAGCGCATCAACAAGAACGCGGGCTTCGCGGCCTTCATTCCGCTCTACCCGAGCTGCACGCTGCAGTACCGCAACCCGCGCATCAAGGGGCCGCTGCTCGCGCTGATCGGCGCGGAGGACGACTACACGGGCGTCAAATCCTGCGCGGACTATCTGGAGCGCGTCCGCGCCGCGGGAGGAAGCGCCGACCTCAAGATCTATCCGTACGCGCGCCACGGCTTCGACGGCGACACGAGCGCGCGCAGCCTCTGGCTCGGCAACGCGCAGAACTATCGCGACTGCGTGATCTACCTCGAGGATGACGGGCGAGCCGTCGAGGCGAGGAGCGGCGACACGTTGGACTTCAGCAATCCGCGCAGGGTCGCCGAGCAGCTCGGCCGCACCTGCATGAAAAGAGGCGCGACCATCGGGGCGAGCGATCGCGCCAAGCTCCAAGCCACCGAAGACGTCAAGGCCTTTCTCAAGGCGCAGCTGATGCGTTGAGCAGCCGAGTCGTGATAAGGTCGCCGAAATGAGCGTCAGGAAACTTCTCGATCTCTCGGGAAAAATCGCACTCGTCACCGGCGGATCGCGAGGGCTGGGGCTGCAGATCGCCGAGGCGCTCGGGGAGATGGGAGCGAAGCTCGCGCTCACCGCGCGCAAGCCCGAGGAGCTCGAGGAGGCGCGCGCGCACCTCGCGGCGCAGAGCATCGAGGCGCTCGGCCTGCCGTGCGACCTGTCGCAAGCCGACGCGGTCGCGCCCATGGTCGCCAAGGTGCTCGAGCGCTTCGGCAAGGTCGACATCCTCGTGAACAACGCCGGCGCGACCTGGGGCGCTCCCGCCGAGGATCATCCGCTCGAAGCCTGGCAGAAGCTGGTGAACCTCAATCTGACGGGCACCTTTCTCGTGACCCAGGCGGTCGGCAAGCGCTCGATGATCCCCAACCGCTATGGCAGAATCGTCAACGTCGCCTCGATCGCCGGGCTGCGCGGCAATCCGGTCGGCATGCTGAAGACGCTCGCGTACAACACGACGAAAGGCGGAGTGGTGAACTTCACGCGCACGCTCGCGGCGGAATGGGGCGAGTACGGGATCACGGTGAACGCGATCGCGCCGGGGTTCTTTCCCTCGAAGATGACCAAGGGAGCGCTGGAGAAAATCCGCGACAAGATCATCGCGCACGTGCCGCTGCACCGGCTGGGCGACGGCGAGGACCTGAAAGGCGTCGCGGCGCTGCTCGCCTCGGACGCCTCGCGCCACATCACCGGCCAGATCATCGCCGTCGACGGCGGCTCGAGCGTGGCCTAGGAAATCATGGAAGGCTCGGGCGGCATCCGGATCCCCTTCACCGAGCACCTCGGCGTCCAGCTCATCGAGTCGAACAAGGAGCACGCGCTGGTGTCGCTGAAAAAGCGCCCCGAGCTGCTGAACAGCTGGGGCGCGACGCACGGCGGCGTGATCATGACCATGCTCGATCTGGTGATGAGCTGGGCGGTGCGCGGGCACTACGGCGTCGCGGGCGGCGTGCTCACCGTGGACATGAGCGTCGGATTCATGAAGGGAAGCTTCGGCGACAAGGTCACCGCCGAAGGCCGCGTCCTCCACGGCGGAAAATCCACCGCCTTCTGCGAGTCCGAGGCGCGCGACGACCAGGGCGCGCTGCTCGCCAAGGCGATCGGCACGTTCAAGCTGCTCTCGGACAGGGAAAAGAAAAACGCCTAGCGCCGCCCTGGCCCGCCGCACGGCCTTGGGACAGAATACCGATCCGAAAGGAAACCGAACGATGCCCATATACGAATACGGATGCCGCGGCTGCGGCCGCGAGTTCGAAACGCTCGTGCGCCCCGACGCCGCCGCCTCCTGCCCGGGCTGTCGCTCGACTGACTTGGAGAAGAAGCTGTCGGTATTCGCCACCGCGGGATCTAGCGCTGAGGCTCGGCCGACCAACATCGGCGCGTGGAGCACCTGCGGACACCCTGGCGGCCCGGGGAGGTGCGCGCCGAACTGAGCTTGGCGCACGGTTCACTGCTGGCTACCGGGTACGTGAGGCGGCCGAGCGCTTGGCCTTCGGACCGAATCTCGACGCGGGAGAGGGGAGGCCCCACGCCGGCGAGGCACGGCAAGCCCTCGAGCGCTACACCCAGGGGGACATCGACCGTATCGACGGCGCGCGAGCTCGTGACTCACCTCCATCGCAGTGAACGTCGGATGGCGTGCGCAGATGTCGGCGCGAGCCAGGCGCTCGACGTCGAGACAGAGCTGCTGGGTGAGCTCCGCGCGTTCGCGCATGCTCATGCCGCGCCAAGCTGCCACCAGGACTGCGTACGACCCCGGATCAGTGTCGGCGGGAAGCACAGAACGCTTCACTGGGCCAGGGTAACGAACGCCTGTGACAGGTCCGTCCGTTCCGGATTTCGCGCCCCCGGCAGCGGGACGCGAGACTGCGCCGATGCTCGTCGTCCGAGCGACGCAGAAGCTGCGCGACCGCGTGAACGGCCCACCGGTACGGGAGCGCGATGCGTCGACCACCTCACTCGGCGACTGGTTCGCGACCGCACTGTTCTGGCGTCCACACGTCGCGCTGCTCGTCAACCAGCGAACGCTCCTGCCGGTCTTCCTGGAGCTTGCGCCGGCCGCGACCGTGCTCGACCGCGTGCCGGAGGCGATCGAGTCCGTCCTCGAGGCGCACGGCATCGACGACGGCTTCG
>Ga0137403_10006076_pt1 | contig 13879 bp, 13 predicted proteins | sample CZOMad2_1_16fung_FD_122057 | JGI IMG/M metagenome (GOLD analysis project Ga0137403, IMG submission 122057) | Vadose zone soil fungal communities from Angelo Coast Range Reserve, California, USA - CZOMad2_1_16fungal (Hybrid Assembly) | ecosystem: Environmental > Terrestrial > Soil > Vadose zone... | reverse complement strand
GAGCTCTCCATGGTGACCGGCTACGGCGGCGCGCCGCACGAGCCGCCGCCCACGGTCGCCTACACGGTGGCGGTGCTGAGGGCATGAAGGCGCGCGAGCTCACCGTCGACCGCATCCGCCTGCACGTGGTCGAGGCTGGCGAGGGGCCCGCGCTCGTCCTGCTGCACGGGTTGAGCGCCACGCACGCGAACTGGGAGTACACCATCCGGGCGTTCGCCGACCGCTGGCACGTGGTCGCGCCCGACCTCCCCGGGCACGGGCGCTCCGCGAAGCCCGACGCGCCATACACCATCGACTTCTACGCCGGCGTCATCCGCAGCCTCGGTCGCGAGCTCGGCATCGACGAGGCGGTCGTGATCGGGAACTCCCTGGGGGGCCAGATCGCGATCGAGTTGGGGCTCGCCTATCCCGCGTGGACGCGCGCCCTGGTGCTCGCCGCACCGGCGGGACGGTTCGGGGCGGGCGTGCAGGCGATGCGCTGGGCGATCGGCGCGGCGGCACGCCCGGCCCTGCTGCGCATCGCGCTGCCGTGGGCGCTCGCGCGCGGCGTTCACGATCCATCGCTGCCCGCCTGCGAGGAGCGGCGCCGCATCCTCGTCGAGCGCCTGGTCGCCGAGGACTACCCGGGCTTCGCGCGCGCCATCACGCGCTCGCTGGTCGGCTCGATCGCTGCCGGCCACCAGCCGCTCGCCCAGCTCACCCAGCCGACGCTGCTCGTCTGGGGCCGCAACGACCGGCTGGTCGGCCTCTCCGGGAGCCGCCGCGTCCTGCGCGCGCTGCCGCACGCGCGCCTGGCCGTCCTCGAGCGCTGCGGGCACCTTCCCATGCTCGAGCAGCCGCAGCAGTTCAACCGCGTTGTCGCCGACTTCCTGCGCACGGTCGAGGCGGCGCCGCTCACCCGCGCCCGGCGGGCCACCGGGGCGGCGTGATGTTCGTCATCGAGAAGCCGCTGCCGGCGGTGACCGAGGACGGCGCGCCCTACTGGGAGGGCTGCCGCGCGGGGGAGCTGCGCGGGCAGCGCTGCACGGCGTGCGGGCATCTCCGCTGGCCGCCGAGCGTCCTCTGTCCGCGCTGCCTCGCCGAGGGCGGCGCCTGGGTGCCGCTCTCCGGGCGGGGGGAGATCTACTCGTTCATCGTCGTGCACCGCCCGCAGCACCCGGCCTTCTTCGAGGACGTGCCCTACAACGTAGTCATCGTCGAGCTGGAGGAGGGCATCCGCCTGCACTCGAACGTCGTCGGGTGCGCGAACGAGGAGCTGCGGGTCGGGATGCCGGTCGAGGTGGTGTTCGACAAGGTGAGCGACGAGGTGACGCTGCCGCGGTTTCGCCCGCAGCGGTTAGGATAGCCGCCGCGGACGGCCTTTCCGCTCCCGGGGCGTTCGAGCCGACGCCTCCCCCGGTGCACGTGAAGCCGTGCCTGACCCTTGTCACCCCGCGCCGTTCGAGGTAGCCACGTCCCATGGCGCTCAGCTCCCGCCCGAAGACGCTGCGCTCCCTCCGGACGCGCACGGGCAAGCCCGCGCCGCGCCCCGTCCGCGCCGGCCGGGCAACCACCGCCGATCCCATCACCACCGAGATCATCCTCGGGGCCTTCGAGACCATCTGCTACGAGATGGCGACGCACGTGAGCCTGACGGCCACGACGCCGATCCTGAACCAGTCGAACGAGCGCAACGCGACCATCCTCGACGGCACCGGGCAGCTCGCCGCACTCAGCGTCGGCATCCCGCAGTTCATGCTGTCCTCGACGCTGCCGGTGCGCTTCGCGGTGGAGTTCTTCGGCGACGGCGGGCTCTTCGAGGGCGACGTGCTGGTCGCCAACGACCCCTACCACGGCGGCGGCCACCTGCCCGACTACAACATCTTCGCCCCCGTCTTCCACGACGGCGCGTGCGTGCTGATCGCCTCCATCCAGTGCCACCACGCCGACACCGGGGGCGGCGCGCCCGGCGGCTACAACGTGAACGCGCCCGACATCTGGGCCGAGGGCGTGCGCTTCCCAGCCGTCAAGATCTACGAGAAGGGCGTGAAGCGGCGAGACGTCGAGTACATGATGGCGGTCAACAACCGCACGCCGACCTTCCTGGGCGATCTCCGCGCGCAGGTGGGCGCGGCGCAGCTCGGCGTCGCGCGCCTGAAGGAGGTGCTCGCGCGCTACGGCCCGTCCACCGTCGAGGCCGCGGTGCACGGCATCATCGCCTACGCCAAGCGGCGCTTCAGGGAGGAGGTCGCGCGGTGGCCCGACGGCGTCTACGAGTCGGACGCCTACGTCGACCACGACCCGCACGGGAAGAAGGACATCCACGTCCACTGCAAGGTGACGGTCGCGGGGAGCGATCTCCGCGTCGACTTCACCGGCTCCGACGACCGCCCCGACATCCAGGCCTACTCGACCTTCGGCAACACGCGCGGCTACGTCGTCGCGCAGCTCGCCTCGATGATGGATCCGAAGATCCCCAAAAACGAGGGCTTCTTCGACTCGATCGACCTGATCGTGCCGAGGGGCTGCTGTCTCAACCCGCCGGCGGGCAAGTCGGTCGCCGCCGGGACGCACCACCCGGGCACCGAGGTCGGCGAGGCGGTCGCCAAGGCGCTCGAGCACGTGGTCCCCGAGCGGAGCTGCCCGCAGGTCTACAAGATGGGGATGCCGACCGTCATCTTCGGCACCAACCCGCGCGACGGGAAGATGTTCATCGACCATTCGGTGGATACTTTTGCCGCGTACTGCGGCGCCGTGAAGGGCCAGGACGGCTGGGGCGGGATGAACGTCTCCTTCGGGAACCTGATCCGCGCCACGGCCGAGATCAACGAGTCGATCTTCCCGATCCGCCAGCTCTGGCGCGACTACGAGACCGACACGGGTGGCGCGGGTGAGTACCGCGGCAACTGCGGCAGCCTCTACCGCAAGCAGGTGCTCGCGCCCGCCACCATCTACACCTATGTCGTCGGCAAGCGGTACCCGATGCCGGGCATCGCGGGCGGGAGGCCGGGCTCGCCCAACCGCCTCATCGCCCGCGCGGGCGGCGCGCACGCTTTCGAGGTGGGGGACAAGGCCGGCTACATCGAGCACGCGGCGGGCGAGTGGTACGAGTATCACTACGGCGGCGGCGGCGGCTGGGGCGATCCCCTCGCGCGCCCGGCCGAGAAGGTCCTCGAGGACGTGCTCGACGAGTACGTCTCGGTCGAGGGCGCACGGCGCGGTTACGGGGTCGTGCTGACCGGCTCGCTCGAGGACCTGACGCTGGCCGTCGACCACGCGGCGACGGAGCGCCTGCGGGCCGAGATGCGCGCGGGCCGGGGCGCCTGAGCCGCGTCGCCGCGAGACCGGCAGCGGAGGATCGCATGGCCGAGAGCCCGCAGAGGAGCCCCTTGATCCGCGCCGGGACGATCGCTTCCCTGCCGGAGTTTCGCTTCGAGCACCCGCTCAACCCGCGCTCGGAGGTCCATCTCCGGGCGCTCGGCGCGCTGGCGGGATTGCAGCGGGTGGGGATCCTCATCGGACGCGTGCCGCCCGGCAAGGAATCGTTCGTCTACCATTCGCACCGGCACGAGGAGGAGTTCCTCTACGTCCTCGCCGGCCGCGGGATCGCCGAGATCGGTGAGCAGGAGGTGGAGGTGGGGCCCGGGGACTTCATGGGGTTCGCGACCCCCTCGTGCGCGCACCACCTGCGCAACCCCTTCGACGTCGACCTCGTCTACCTGATGGGTGGGGAGCACCGCGAGGTGGAGGTCGCCGACTTCCCACGGCTCCGCAAGCGCCTGATCCGGGATGGAAACGACTTGCAGGTCATCGCCTGGGACGACCTCGGGTCGTTCTGGAAGTAGCGCGTGCGCGCCCACACCGACTACCTCTGGTTCAACACGCGCGCGCGCCGCGAGCTCGTCAACATCACCGACCGGATCGCCGAGATCGTGGCTGCCGCGAAGGTCGCCGAGGGCTTCTGCCTGGTGTCCGCCATGCACATCACGGCCGGCATCTGGGTGAACGACGAGGAGTCGGGCCTGAAGCAGGATCTGGTCGAGTGGCTCGACCGGCTGGCGCCGCCGGGCGACTACCGCCACCACCAGACGGGCGAGGACAACGCCGACGCGCACTTGAAGCGCACGCTGATCCACCACCAGGTGATCCTGCCGATCACGAAGGGGAAGCTCGACCTGGGTCCCTGGGAGCAGGTCTTCTACGCCGAGTTCGACGGGCGGCGGAAGAAGCGGGTGGTGGTGAAGGTCATCGGGGAGTGAGGGAGACGACCGTGACGCTCACGCCGGCGTCGCGACCGCGGTCGGATGATGCACGTAGAGCGCGTCGCGCCCCGGCCGCGCCGTGCCGCCCGCGCCCTCGGGCAGCCGCATCGGGTAGCGCACCGGCCGCTCGTGGTCCGCGAGCAGCCGTTCGACGGTGTAGACGCTGCCGAACTTCCAGAGCATGCGCACGAAGTTCGTCTGCCCGTGGGCGAGGAGCCGCACCGTGATTCCGAAGACGTCGTAGAGCGCGCGCCAGCCGAGGTGCTTGCGGTTCAGGATGTCCTGGGTGCGCACGAACTCGCCGTAGAAGCGGTCGAGCGGGAGACGGGTGGGCAGCACGGCGTGCTGGACGTCGAAGAGGCGGTAGTCGCGGGTCGTGAAGCGCCGCGACTCGGTGAGCCAGGTCTCGGTGCCCGGGTACGGCGTGTTGATCGTCATGTTAACGATCTCGGGCACCGAGAGCGCCCACTCCCGCACCGCCGCGAAGCGCCGCTCGTCCCAGTCCGGGTCGGCGATGATGTTGATCGCCACCACGAGCCCGAGATCGCGCGCGATCTCCAGGGCGCGCAGGTTCTGGTCGACGTGCACCCGCTTGCGGTGGAGGCGGAGCCCCTCCTCGTCGATCGCCTCGATGCCGAGGAACATGTAGCGGAGGCCGAGCCGGGTCCAGCGCGCGAAGACCTCGCGGTTGCGCAGCAGGACGTCGGCGCGCGTCTCGAGGTAGTAGCGCTTGCGGATGCCGCGCCGCTCGACCGCGTCCGCGATCGCGAGCCCGTGCTCGGGGCGGATGAAGGCGACGTCGTCGACGATGAAGACGTTCGGCTCGCGGATGCGGGCCAGGTCCTCGACCGCCGCCTCGGGCGACAGCATGCGGTAGCTCCGCCCGTAGAAGGTCCACGCGCTGCAGAAGGCGCAGTCCCAGGGGCAGCCGCGCGTGAACTCGATCGAGGCGCACGGATCGAGCTCGCCGATGAAATACCTTCGCCGCCGGCGAGCGAGCTGGCGGGCCGGAGGATGCGCGGCCAGGTCGGGCACCAGCAGCGGTGCCGCGCCCCCGCCGTCGGACGTGACGACCCCCGGCAGCGAGGCGAGCGCTGGGCCGCCGGCGAAGGCCTCGAGCACGCGCGGGGCGACCGCCTCACCCTCGCCGCGCACCACGCAGTCGATCGCCCCGTCGGCGTCCGCCAGCAGCTCCGCGGCGACGAAGGACGCGCTGTGGCCGCCCACCAGCACCCGGCAGTCGGGCAGGACGTCCTTCGCCTCGCGCGCGAGGTCGACGACCTCGGGGACGTTGGCCAGGTAGTTGAGCGAGAAGCCGATCACCTCGGGCCGCCAGGTGCGGAGCGCCCGGCGATAGTCGCCGTGCCGCCAGACCTGGAGGTCGAGCAGCCGGACCTCGTGGCCCGCCGCCGCGAGCGCCGCCCCGACCCGCTCGACCCCGAGCGGCTCGAGCCGGAGATAGATCTCGGAGAAGAGGAGCGGGCTCGGGTGCACGAGAAGGACGCGCATGGGACCCCCCTCCTGGCGGCTTGGTCGGGCAGCGAGCTCCGAAGTGGCCCGCACTTCTACTTCGAGGCCGACGACGAGCACAAGATGGGCCTGATTGTGGACCCGAGGGCCTGATGCCTGGCGGTGTTCCGCCTCCAGGCATTGCGAGCGGCGGAGCGCGGGGAGTAGGATCCGCGGCGATGGGACGGCCCGCCCCCAGAGAGACGGGCGGCGACCACCGCGTGACCGTGGAGCGCTACTTCGGCCTCGTCGCCGAGGGCGTGCTCGATGCCGACGATCGGGTGGAGCTGCTCGACGGGGTGATCGTCGCGATGGCGCCGCAGAAGCCGGGGCATGCGGGGACGATTCACCGGGTCGCTCGAGCGCTGCGGCGGGCCGTCGGCGAGCGGGCGGATGTGCGCGAAGACAAGCCGCTCGTTCTCGCACCCTTCTCCGTACCCGAGCCCGACGTGGCCGTCGTGGCACTCGATCCGCACGATTACTTGAGAGCGCACCCGACCACGGCGCTCCTCGTGGTCGAGGTCGCGGACTCCTCGCTGCCGCAGGACCGGCTGACGAAGGCGCGCATCTACGCCGGCGCGGGCGTCCCCGAGTACTGGATCGTCGACCTGGTCCATGGGCGGCTCGAGGTCTTCCGCGACCCGCAGCCCGAGGCGCGCCGCTACGCGTCGAAGACCGTCCTTGGCATCGGCGCTCGCCTCGAGCTGGTCGCGCTGCCCGGCGCCCTCGTCTCGACCGACGACCTCCTGCCCCCGCCCGTGGACGCGTAGCCGCGCCCTTGTGGCTCGCCGCCCCTTCGGTGTAGCGGAGAGCGCGCGATGGGTTACCGCATCGGCGTCGACGTGGGCGGCACCTTCACCGACCTGGTCCTCGCCGGCCGGCACGGACGGCTCGTGCTCGACAAGCACCCGACCACGCCGCACGACCAGTCCGAGGGCGTGCTCGGCGGCATCGCGCTGCTCGCGGCGCGCGAGGGCCTCTCGCGCGAGGCGCTCCTCGCCGCGACCGACCTCGTCGTGCACGGCACGACCACCGCCGACAACACGATGATCGAGATGTCGGGAGCCACCACCGGCCTCATCACCAGCGAGGGCCATCGCGACGAGATCGAGATCCGCCGCGGCTACAAGGAGGACATCTGGGACCCGGCGCAGCCGCCCCCGCCGCCCATCTGTCCGCGCCGCCGCCGCTACGGCGTCCCCGAGCGGCTCGACTTCGAGGGCAACGTGATCGCGCCGCTCGACGAGGAGGCCGTGCGCCGTGCCTGCCGGCGCATGCAGCGCCAGGGCGTCGAGTCGCTCGCGGTCGTCCTCCTCTTCTCCTTCGTGAACCCGGCCCACGAGCGGCGCGTGCGCGCGATCGCGGCCGAGGAGCTCCCCGGCGCGATGGTCTCGCTCTCGCACGAGGTGATGCCGTCGGCGCCCGAGTTCGAGCGCACCAGCACGACGCTGGTGAACGCCTACGTGGGTCCGAAGATCGGACGCTACCTGAGCCGGCTCGACGAGCGCCTGCGCGCCGCGGGCTTCGCGGGCGAGCTCCTCATCATGCAGTCGAACGGCGGCGTCATGCCGGGCGGCTACGTCGCCGAGAAGGCGGTCGCCGTCATGGGCTCGGGGCCGGCGGGCGGCGTGAACGGCGCGACGGCGGTCGCGGGGCAAGCCGGCATCCGGGACTTCATCTCGGTCGACATGGGCGGCACGAGCTACGACGTGTGCCTGGTGCGCGGCGGCGCGCCCGACGTGAAGGCGGGCTGGAACTGGCACCACCGCTACCTGATCGGCCTCCCGATGGTCGACGTGCAGTCGGTCGGCGCGGGCGGGGGCTCGATCGCGCGCGTCGAGTCGGGCGCCCTCCGCGTCGGGCCGGAGAGCGCGGGCGCCGAGCCCGGGCCGGTGTGCTACGGGCGCGGCGGCGTCGAGCCGACGGTCACGGACGCGAACCTGGTCCTCGGCTACCTGAACCCCGGCTCGTTCTGCGGCGGCACCATGCGGCTCGAGGTCGAGGGCGCGCACGCCGCCATCCGCGAGCGGGTCGCGAAGCCGCTCGGCATCTCCGTGATCGAGGCCGCCGAGGGCATCTTTCGGCTGGTCAACGCCAACATGGCGCACGCGGTCCGCAAGGTCTCGGCGGGCCGCGGCGTCGATCCGCGGCCGCTCACGCTGGTCGTGTTCGGCGGCAACGGGCCGGTGCACGCGGGCAAGCAGGCCGCCGAGCTCGGCATCCGGCGCATCTTCGTGCCCAAGCTGGCGCCCGCATTCTCGGCGCTCGGGCTCCTCCTGACCGACCACGTGGTCGACGAGATGCGCTCCTACATCAGCCCGGTCGGTCGCGTGGACCTGGCGCGCGTGAACTGGCTCTTCGGCGAGATGGAGACGGCGGCACGCAACGCGCTCGGGACGCGGGACGGCCGGCGCGCCCGTCGCCTCCGTTTCGAGCGCATGGCCGCGCTCTGCTACCCGGGCCAGACCTTCGACATGCCGGTGCCGCTTCCCGGGCGCGCGGGGCCGGTCACCGCCCGCGTGCTCGCCGACACGGTCGAGCGCTTCCACCGCCTGCACGAGGAGCTGCACACCTACGCCTGCCGCGACGAGGAGCCGATCCTGCGCGGGCTTCGTGTAAAGGCGGTCGCGGAGGAGGAGAAGCCCGCCTTGCCGCGCCTGCCGCGCAAGGCGGCGGGCAGCCCCCGTCTCGGCGCGCGCAAGGCCTTCTTCCGCGGCCGCTTCGTCGCCACGCCGGTGTACGACGGCGCGCGGCTCGCCCCGGGCCAGGCGATTCTCGGCCCCGCCATCGTCGAGGAGCCGTTCACCACCATCGTCGTCTACCCGGGCGAGCGCGCGACCGTGGACGCCGTCGGCAACTACACGATCACGCGCGGGCGCGCGTAGCCGCCGTGGCGGCCGTCACCGACCTCACCTTCCCGTCCGCCAGCGGGCATCCGATGCGCGCCGCGCTCGCCGTGCCGCGCGCCACGGCGCCGCGGCCGGCGGTGATCGTCATCCACGAGATCTTCGGGCTGAACGACGACATCCGGCGCATGACGGGCCGCTTCGCCGACCTGGGCTACGTGGCGCTGGCGCCGGATCTCTACGACGCGGGCGGCCCGCGCATGCTGTGCATCGTCCGCACCATGCTCGCGCTGCGCCGCCAGGACGGGCCTGCGTTTGCCGACCTCGAGGCCGCGCGCGCGTGGCTCGCCGCCCGGCCCGAGGTCGATCCGTCGCGCACCGGCGTCGCCGGCTTCTGCATGGGGGGCGGCTTCGCGCTCCTCTACGCCGTGCGCGCGCCGCTCGGCGCCGCGGCCGTCTTCTACGGCGACGTCCCGAAGGCCGCCGACGAGCTCCGCGGCGTCTGCCCGGTGGTCGCCGGCTTCGGGGGGCGCGATCGCTTCTTCGCGCCACAGGGCCGCCGGCTCGAGCAACACCTGAAGGAGCTCGGCGTGCGGCACGACGTCCGCATCTACCGCGCGGCCGGGCACAGCTACATGAGCCGGCACACCGGGCTGCTCGCAAAGCTCGCGGCCTACGGGCCGATGGCGGTTGGCTTCGACGCGGAGGCGGAGGCCGACAGCTGGACGCGGATGGAGGCCTTCTTCCGCACTCACCTCGGGTGATCAGCCGGCCAGGTCGCGCAGCACCTCGCCCACGTGCTCGCGTGCCGCCACCTGCGGGTAGTAGCGGAGCACGCGCCCCTCCTCGTCGATCAGGCACGAGACGCGCTTCGCGAACTGCGCGGACGGATCGTCCGCCGCGCCGTAGGCGAGCGCCAGGCTCCGGTCCGGGTCCGAGAGGAGCGGGAAGGGGAAGGAGAACTTGCGAGCGAAGGCGGCGTTGTCGGCCGGGGTGTCGAAGCTCGCGCCGAGGATGGCCACGTTGAGGGCCTCGAAGTCACGGATTCGGTCACGGAATCCGCTTCCCTCGGCCGTTCAGCCGGGGGTGTCGGCCTTGGGGAAGAACCAGAGCAGCACCTTCTTGCCGCGCAGGTCCTGCAGGCGGATCGTGCGCCCATCGTGCGCCGTGGCCGTGAAGTCGGGGGCCGGATCGCCGGGCTTGAGCATGGGCCCAGCTCAGCACAGCCGGCGCGCCCGCGTCAATCCGGCCTGAAGATGTGTCGACGGCCAGCGATTCTGTCCTCCTCCCCTTGAGCAGAAGGGGATCCCGCCACCGCCCTGCGTCTCCGGACCCTCCCCCGGGCGCGCCGCGCGCGCACATGTGACTAGGGCGGCACGCAGTGCGCCAGCGTTGACACAGTCCGGCGTCTCGAACGCGCGTCGCGACTCGGCGAATCGACACCGCCCCGTGGCACAGGACCTGCACCGCGCGCTGCGCGTGGGAGGGAGGACTTCAGTGACTTCGACGACCGTGAGACTGACGAGCTGGCGCCTCTTCGTGGCGGGCCTGCTCCTCGCCCTTCTCGCCGCCGCTCCGGCGCGAGCCGTCTGCATCACCGATCAGCGGGGTGCGGACGACCAGCCGGGCCAGAAGGACCTGAACGAGTGGTGCGAGCCGGGCCCGACCTGCTCCGCGTCCTCCGCGACCGCGTCCCTCAGGTGGCAATTGGACGACGTGACCTGGTCGGGCAACAACACGGGTGACTCCTGCGCCCTGATCGACACCAACCGGGACGGCCTGGCGGACCGCGCCATCTGCGTGACGGTCTTCGGCGCGGCGCAGATGGCGGGCAAATGCTCCAACAACCAGTTCCTTGGCTGCATCAGGAACCAGGACTGCGGCTCGCGCGGAACCTGTGTCTTGCCGATCAACAATACCGGCGCCCCGCGCTGCTACACCTGCGGCAACGACAGGCCGACCCGCTGCACCAACTCCCAGCCGGTCGTCTGCACGTCGCTCTGCAGCGTTGGCGTCGCAGTCGGGTCGGATCCCTTCAGCGGCGTCGCGAGTCACACGGCGAGGAAATGCAATGGGACCAATTGCGTCACGAACGACGCCGCCGTGAACTGCTGCCTCACGTCCACGGACATCGGGACGAGCGGCGAGCTGATCGACGTGTGCTCCTACCCGTCCCAGCAGCCGAACTCGGATCCGTCCGACTGCGTGATCACGCCCTCGAATTGCAGCTCGGATGCAGACTGTGACGACCACAATCCGTGCACCGTGGACAGGTGTGCAACCGGCACCGGAGGCGTGAAGTTCTGCGACAGCGTCCCGGGGAACGCGGGAACCATGTGCCGTCCCTCGGTGGGTGTCTGTGACGTCCCCGAGACGTGCACCGGCACGAGCCGCGAGTGTCCGGCGGACGCCTTGGTCGCCGCCGGCACGGTGTGCCGGGCGTCTGCCGGCGTCTGCGATCCGCCGGAAACCTGCTCGGGGACGAGCGCGAGCTGCCCCGCCGACGCGAAGAGCCCGGCGGGCACCGTGTGCCGGCCTGCGGCCGGCGTGTGCGACGTTCCCGAGACCTGCGACGGGACCAGCAACCCGTGCCCGAGCGACGGCTTCCTCCCCGCGAGCACCGTGTGCCGTCCGTCGGCCGGTCCGTGTGACGTGCCGGAGAACTGCACGGGGAGCAGTGCGGACTGTCCGGCCGACGGCCCCGCCACCGGCGCCGGCTGCACCCCCTGCGCGACGGCCGCCGACTGCGACGACCACAACGTCTGCACCTACGACTCCTGCGACGCCGGCGTCTGCTCGAACACGTACCTCGAGGGCTGCAGGCCCTGCGCGACGGCCGCCGACTGCAACGACAACAATGCCTGCACCACCGAGTCGTGCGTGGCCGGCGTGTGCTACGACACCCGCATCTCCGGCTGCTGCACGACGGTCATCGACTGCGACGACCACAACGCCTGCACGACCGACACCTGCGATGCCAGCGTCTGCCACCACGCCGCCAAGAGCGGCTGCACCCCCTGCACCACGGTAGCCTACTGCAACGACTTCAACGCCTGTACGACGGACACCTGCATCGGTGGCGTGTGCGTCCACACCAACACGTGCCTCGCGCCGGAGGCGGCGCCCACCGAGATATGCGACAACTGCATCGACGACGACGGCAACGGCCTCACCGACTTCGAGGATCCGGCGTGCTCCGGGCAGGCCGGCACGCTCACGCTGGAGGAGGGTCGCCTCCGCCCCTCGGGCGACGCCACCCGGCTCGACCTGCACACCGTGCTCGCCGGCTCCGGGCTCGGGGTGAACCCGCTCGCCGACGACGTCATCCTGCAGATCCGCCCGGAGAACGGGACCGACGTCCTCTGCGCCCGTATGCCGGCCGCGAGCTTCGTGAAGCACCGCCGCCTCTTCAAGTTCACCGACCCGAAGCACGCCGTCGCGAGCGCGCAGGGCCTCGACGACGTGAAGATCCAAGTCCAGGCCAACGGCAGCGTTCGCCTCCGCGCCGGCGGGAAGCGCGCGCAGATGATCTGCCCGGACGCCGGCGCGCTCCAGATCACCGTCGGCTTCCACAACGCCACGGCAGGGGACGACGGGGACCGTTCCGCGACCACCGTCCAGACGTTCAGGGCCGGGCCGAACGGGACTCTCCGCATCCCCTAGGTTCCGCCGGTCGCGGGCCCGCGAGGGCTCCCGGGATCTCTAGACGGTGACGCGTGCCACCGTTCGCTCGAGGCCGCTCCTTCGCTGCAGGGACGCGTTCGGCGATTCGGCAGGGCTCAACTCGCGCTGGATGGCCGCGACCTCCGGGACCGGCCCCTCGCCCACGCCGGGGCGGACCGTCTGCGGTACCCACGTACCTCGTCGGGCGAGGACGCGCCCTCTGATTCGACTGCGGTGATGTCTTGGAGCACGGGCTCGGGCGTGAACGAGGGTTGAGCTCCACTCCAGAGTTGATGAGCACCACGAAGGGGGCGCCGCACGGCACGCGCAACGGCGCGTGAACGGGGCGGTCAGGCACGATCGACTCGACACTGAAAGCAGTTGAACTTCGACCGCACGTGAACGTACGCGACCGTATCGTCGCTCAGTATTCTCTCGCACGCTACGGCGAGTTCCGTCCCGGCGACGACGTCGCCAGTATCGTAACGAATCCAGTGGTCTACGTCGTACCCACGAATGATCGCGGGTTGGAGGTAGGCGAACCAAGCCGGCAGCATCTCGCTCTCGTATCGCTCGCAAGTATCCTTGTGCAGGAAGATCGGGCCCGTTTCCGCGTACGGCTGCGCTTCGTCGAACGGTCGGTAGGCCAGCACGAGCTTTACATCACCTTCCGCAATGAGCCCGAGGCAGTGGCGACATGGATTCGCCAATCCCTCGGCGACGCGTACCAGCGCAGGCTGGCCGTTCGCATCGGGGCCACCACGCCGGATCCGGTCGACGTACTCCGTGGGAATCCCTCGAATGCTCAGCTTCATTTCGCGTCTCCTTTCTCCTTTTCAGAGCGATCACCCGGCGACTGCGTTTCGTCCGTCCTGGCGGACATGGTGCGATCGGTCCACGCCCCTACAACACCGGTCGCCGGTACCGCGTGAAATGCTTTACAGACACCCGCCCCTCCCGGTGTTAGAGAGACCGGGCAGGCTGTCTCCCGCCGCCTCGTCGGCCAACCACGTCGAGCGGGACAGCCCCGAGACCTCCGCTCCTTCGCTGTACCAAGGTGGTGCACAGGGCCGTCCTCCGCGCCCGCTCAGGACGCCTTCCAAGAGCACTTGAGGAACGCGCTGGGAGACGCCGGGACCTAGCCTGAGGACCCTGCCGCCGGCCGTCGTTACCAAGATCTTCCGTGGTTCGGAACGCTGGGGGGTGGCAGGATGCCATCGGCAAGGCACACATGCGCCGTCGCTCCTCCTCCGGCACGCCGCGGAACATCTCCTCGACGACCCGCCGCGTCTCCGGCCAGCCGCAGCCGTGGTGCGGGTAGTCCATGGACCACATCAAGTTCTCGACCCCGAGGAGATGGCGGTTCGTGACCGCGAGGTGGTCTTGCCGCGGCCGAGCGCCGCCGGTAGGTTCCTCGGTCATGGCCAAGCGAAGCGTGTGCGTGATCGGCGTCGGCATGACCAAGTTCGAGCGCTGCGACAAAGACTTCACCGACCTGGTGAAGGAGGCGGTGACCGACGCGCTCGGCATGGCCAGTGTCACCCCCGACAAGTTCGAGCAGGCGTTCGCGGGCTACGTGAACGGCATGAGCTGCCAGGGGCAGCGCGCCCTCTACTACAT
>Ga0137403_10006075_pt1 | contig 13880 bp, 11 predicted proteins | sample CZOMad2_1_16fung_FD_122057 | JGI IMG/M metagenome (GOLD analysis project Ga0137403, IMG submission 122057) | Vadose zone soil fungal communities from Angelo Coast Range Reserve, California, USA - CZOMad2_1_16fungal (Hybrid Assembly) | ecosystem: Environmental > Terrestrial > Soil > Vadose zone... | reverse complement strand
CGCAAGGAGTCGCTGGCCCTCAACGATGACTACCGCGTCCATATGATAATCGTCAGGCTCGCCGGCGATGGCAAAGATTACGGTGTTCAGCTTCTGAGCAGTCGCGACTTCCCCGTTTGTTTTCCCCGGAGAGGAAACGCCCAACGCAAGAGAAACCAATAACAACGTCAGCAGAAGTGTTTTTCTAAGATTCATAAACTTATAGCGTTCACCTTTCAGCTTTCATTCTGTCGATCCTTCTTGCTCTGGTCCGAGTCGGACTGGCGGATATCATACGCTGCCGCGTGAGTTACTCGTGTCCCAATCTTAAGTCTTAAGGAAGTTCATTTGCCGGGCATTAAATCAATCAGGACAAATGCGCGCGTGCCGCGAGTTGGCAACTTGCGCCACCATCACTATACTCAATTCGTTCAGGCTGCCGACTCCAAACTTCTATCGATCGCTTTGCAACCAACCACGCACCAGGGAACTCTTAACGCCGAGGGCTCTCGCTTCGCGATTGTCGCCAGTCGCTGGAACGATTCGCTGGTGGCACGTCTGATTGCCGGCGCGCTCGACGCGCTCGAGGAACTCGGAGCGCAGGAAAAGGACGTCGAAGTTTTTCGCGTGCCGGGGTCGTTTGAGATTCCTTTGTGCGCTTTGAAGGCGGCCGAGTCCGGAAGGTTTGATGCCGTGATCTGTCTCGGGGTGATCATTCGCGGACAGACACCGCACTTTGATTACATCGCCGGCGAAACCACGCGCGGCATCGGCGAGACGGGTCTCAAGACGGGCGTGCCTTTGCTGTTTGGGGTCATAACAGCGGAGAATGTCGATCAAGCCGTCGATCGCGCCGGCGTCAAGCTGGGTAACAAAGGTTTTGAAGCCGCGACGGCTGCGGTCGAACTGGCAAATCTTTACCGGGAAGCTTTTGAAAAGCGATGAGCGGCAAGCTTGATTCTGTCCTTTTGTGCTTAGTACTTTGTACCTGGCGCTTCAGATCAAAGTTCTAAGCTCAAAGTTCAAAGCTCGTTTTTATATAGATTATGGGTTCTCGTCGTAAGGCGCGTGAATGCGCCTTGCAAATGCTCTTTGCGGCTGATGTTGCCGGAACGCGCGGGGATGATCTCGCGCGCACCTTCTGGTCTGAGTTGGCTGACGGCGAGCTGGATCCCCAGGCGCGCGAGTTTGCTACCAGACTCGCCCTCGGCACGCTCACAAATCTAGCAGAAGTTGACGAACGGATTCGATCGCGTGCGGAACACTGGCGCATCGCGCGGATGGCTCTGGTAGATCGGAACGTGTTGCGGCTGGCGGTTTACGAATTCCTGCACGAGCCGACCCCGCGCACGGTTACAATCAACGAAGCGCTCGAGATTGCCCGCCGTTTTTCCACTTACGAAGCCACCCAATTCATCAACGGAATCCTCGACGCCATCAAGCGCGACCTCGATCAAGTGTCGCCGCAGACTGGGATAGCTGCAGATGAAGAAGACGAGCATGAAAATCCCACCGACTTCACACCAGACTCTGACCAATAAAATCCGCGAGACGCCGATAAGGAATGATTGCCTGCCTGGCGTGAATTAATCCTGTGCTATCACCGTTCAGCGGCTACAAATCCTGCGCCACTCAAACCAAATTGAGATAAACTGCGTCACGGCATGGATGACACTCAAACTCAGTTTGTGGCTGACGCACAGGAGATCGTCGAAAAGCTCTATCACGATCTCGAACAGCTGAGGCCGGCGCGTTTGCATGGACCGCACCGTCGCGAACTGGCGGCGCGCATCTTTCGCCGCGTGCATACGCTGAAAGGCTCAGCGGGTACGCTGGGATTGAAATCCGTCAGCCGGATTGCGCACGAATTCGAAGGCTTGCTCGACGGAGTGCGACTGGGTCGCGTAGAAATAACTGACGAAGTGCTCGATGCTTTTGAGGATGCTGTCGACGCGATTGCGCGCGCGCTGGAGACGGCATTGTCAGGAGGGCCTCAACCCAGTACGGCAGCGGTCACTAAAAACCTCAACACCATGGCGGCGAAGAGCCAGAAGCAAGGTACGATCGCCACCAGCCTGCGTTCCGCGTTGCCTGCTGAGATTGCGCGCTCGTTGAGCGAATATGATCTTCAGCACGCCCGCGAAGCTGTCCGCGAAGGAGCAAAGCTGTTCATTGTCTCGGCGGGTTTCGCTATCGAGACCTTCGACGAAAAATTTCGCGAACTGAGCCGTTTGCTGGGGCAATGCGGCGAGATAATTGCCACGGTTCCCGGCGAATCAGCGGCGCCGGACGAGATCACGTTTCGGCTGCTGTACGCCGCCGAACTCGTGGCAAACGAAACGATCCGTCAGGCCACTACGCTGGGCCGCATCGAGACAAGCGAGCTAAAGATTGAACCTTCTGTTGTCCCCGCCAGGCAATCCGTTGCACCCTCGCGTTCGTTTCTGCGATCCACCGGAGTGAGCGCGACCGCTTCGGTAAAGATCGAGTTGGGCCGGCTCGATGAACTCATTTCGGATACCAGCGAGCTGTTTCGCGAAGCCAACCGAGCACTGGCCACCCTCGACGCGTCGCCCCAGGGTAAGGGCGAAGCTGCTAGTGCGCGTCTACGACGACGATTCGTTGAACTGGAAGAGCGGTTGATCAAGCTCCGGCTGGTGCCCTGCGCTGAAATTTTCGAGCGCGCGGCCACCCGGGCCGGCCGCATCGCGGCGCGCCAACTAGGTAAACAGGTTGAATTCGAGATTGCCGGCAGCGAGGTAGGAATCGACACGGCCCTCGCCGATATGATAGCTGAGCCACTCTTGCACCTGGTGCGCAACGCAGTCAGCCACGGAATTGAAAGCCCGGATGAACGAACGGCCGCTGGGAAGACTCCGACCGGCAGAGTGAAGCTGGCAGCTTTCAGTGAAGGCAGCCGCATTCACATTACGGTCAATGACGACGGCCGCGGAATCGATCTAGCTCGAATCGCTGAGGCGGCCCGCGAACAAGGAATAGCCAACGGCGCCGGTCTCACGATGGATCAGTGTCTGCGGCTGATCTTTCGACCGGGATTTTCTACAACTGCGGACGTGTCGGAATTGTCGGGCCGGGGCATCGGCCTCGATGTGGTCGATCGCGCGATGGAGCAAGCCGGCGGCGAAGTGCGAGTGGCCACTGAGGCGGGCGCAGGAACCACTTTTGTGATGATTCTGCCGGCGGGCCTGGCGCTGGTTCGATGCCGGACCGTTCGTTGTGGCCAACGTTATTACGGCATCGGATCGGGGCGCGTGGTTGGCGGTCGCTTGCTGGAGTCCAGTGAATTGGCAGAAATCCAGAGTTCAAGGATCGTCGATTGGGAAGGGGAAAGCCTGCCGGTATTTATGCTGCCCAATCTTTTGTCCGAACCCCCCGAGACGATCCCGTTAGCGCAGCGGAGTCTGCTCGTGTGGCAAGTAGATCATCATCGACCTGCGCGGGCTGGCGTGCCGGATCGGCTGGCGCTGATCGTCGACAGCATCGAAGCGGAACATGAGACGCTGGTGCGCAGTCTGGGCCGGCACGCTGCCCGTTGGCACGGAATCGCGGGCGCTGCCCAATTGTCGGACGGGAATGTCGCGCTGATCTTGGATGTCGAGGAGTTGATCAAGACGCAAATCGAAGGTTTGAACTGAGGTGCAGCACTGCTAGTGTTAGCGAGTGAGTGTGGTGGGCATTAGCAGCGGGACATTAGCCCGACCGTCAGGGAGGCAAAGTTTAACGACCGGTGCGGGCGACAGAAATTTGGTCAAACGAAGATGAGCGAACAATTATTAGCTCGCCGCGAAACCAGGGTGTTGTCCTGGATCGGCTTATTCAACGTCTTCGGCGTCGGCTTTTTCATGCTGGCTTTTGCGTCGATCACCCTCCCACAAAGCCGCAGCTATCCGAGGGAAATTCGCGGCTACAAGGTCGAGCGCGCCGTCGTCGAAATCAAAAAACCGGAAGTAAGCAGAAAGACGCCCACCAGAACTGAGAACAGGGGAAGCGATCAAAATCAGGGCGCGACACAGAACTCTTCCAACAACTCAGCCCAAACTGACGCGTCAACTTACGATTCAACTCCTGACGCGCTAATAAAACTCGGGAAACCCCAACTGGCGCGCGTCACTCCGCTGGGAATCACCTTTGAAGTCCCAATTGTGGTGGCGCCGGTAAAGCAAAGCGGCCATATCGACTTTCTGCTATTTGAAGACATGGTGGTCAACGGCCGCTCGGTTGAAATTGACGAATATCATCGCTCGTTCGACCTGCCCAACAAACAACCGCTCACGCTGCGCGAGCCGTTGCGCTTTTATATCTACTTACCCGGCGTCTTGCTGGCGGCCGTCGACGAATGGAGTAATTCGAAGGAGACGTGGCCCGTGACCGGCCGCGTTTATGCCTGTGGAAAGTTCAAAAAGAGCATGTTCAGTTTCAAACGCTGCATCCCGGTGGAATTGAATGTGACGATTCGGAATCCGCTGAGGGAACGTTAATGAGTGCTGAAGCCGGTGCGGCAATTGCCGCCATAGCAAACGCCATCAAAGCCAGTGGGGTCGTAGTCCGCGTGCGACCTGAGGATTTCGCGAACATCCTGCGCCGGATTGATAAGCCGCTGGTCATCTATCACAAGGGTAGCTTCTTCACCACCAAACATCATTACCTTATCAGCTACAAAGGCTTCGCTTTCTACACCAAGACCTCTGAACAAATCGATCTTCCCAGGTCAGTAGAAGTAATCATTGCCGAGAAGATCTGGATTCCTTCATGATTCATTAGGAGAGCTATGCGGGCGAGAGCGAAAAGAAGACCGACACATCCAGGCGAGTTGTTGCGCGAAGAGACTCTTCCGGCTGTCCGATTATCCCAATCTGATCTTGCAGCTCGACTTGGCGTATCTCGGCACACTGTTAATGATCTTGTTCATGAACGGCGTTCAGTGAATCCTGATCTAGCGCATCGGCTAGCTCGCGTGTTCGATACAACTCCCGAGTTCTGGCTCCGACTTCAAGAAGCTGTCAACGTTTGGGAGACTCTTCAAGCCAACCGCGACGAATACGATCGGCTCAAGCCCCTCCGCTACAGGGCAGCTTAGGGACTCAGGTGATCGATGGATCTTTGGTCATGGACCTTTCAAATACTGAACTACATCCAAGCCCGCAATACACTAGTGCATGTCGATGAGCCCGCCGAGCATATGATTGGACCGAATGATGAGTCAAAATTGAAGACAATAAGATCACTGCCGTATACCCGTTTGAACCCAACCCATGGGGAATGGTGAGCTTGAAAAAAGCAAAGGCTCTCGAAATAGCTGTCGAAGTTTATTTTACAGAGGTTCTGTTTCCAGCCTCAGGTGAAATCACGGAAGGAACGATAGTGATTTCGACCAAGATACTTACGCGTTGATGCCTACGCGTTGATTCTGTCTAACTGTCATTTGATTTATTACGCCCAATCCATTTTCGGATGCATGCTGTGCCATTGCGTGACTTGCTCATATGCCAGCGCCACTCGCAGCGGCGCCCCTTCGTCGTAGAGTCCGCCAGTGAACATTATTGATTGCGGCAGGCCTTTGGGAAATCCGCAGGGGACGGCGACCGCCGGATGACCGGTGAGGTTTGTGACCAGCAAACTAAGACTGCCTGGCGCCGGTGAAACAAACACATCCCACTTCGACATCAGCACGTCCATCTCCTGCATTAGTAAGCGACGCGCGCGTTGGGCCCTGATGTATTCCACCGCGGGAATGAAACGTGAGCTGCGAAACGTGTTGGGCCAATCGCCTGGCTCTTGCCCGGAAAGCTGATTGACGCGTCCATCGCGAGTGATGTCGTCGAATGCAGTTGCGGCTTCAGCAACGAGGATGATGCGCAATGCGGCAACGGAAAACTTCGGCACTTCGATCGGCTCCAGATTTGCGCCGGCCGACTTCAACGCGTCGAGCGCTTGCTGGTAGATGGCTTTTCGCTCCGCATCCGGTTGTTGGTCAAACTCGGTTTTGAGGTAGCCAATCCTCATGCTCGCGAGCGGCTTGCTCGGCTCCCAGTTGAAAGGAACGTCTCCCACAGTCAGATCGCGGCCGTCGGGTCCGTAAATACCGTTGAGGGCCGCAGCGCAGTCTTCCACGCCCCGGCAGATCGGACCGATCTTGTCCATTGTCCAACTCAAACCCATCGCGCCATAACGGCTGACGCGTCCATATGTTGGTCGTAACCCGATAACGCCACAGCGTGACGATGGCGAAATGATCGAGCCAAGCGTTTCGGTGCCAATTGAAAAACCCACAAGCCCGGCAGCGGTCGCAGACGCCGGGCCGGCTGACGATCCACTCGAGCCCGTCTTGTCTTCCTCTACCTGCCAGGGGTTCCGCGTCATGCCGGCAAACCAGCGGCCACCTTGCGCCAGCGCTCCCATGGAAAGCTTCGCAACCAGAACCGCGCCCGCAGCACGCAAACGTTCCACGACTGTCGCATCGTAGTCAATGACCTGATCACGATAGGGCTCAGCGCCCCAGGTGGTGCGAATTCCTTTCGTAGCGAAAAGGTCTTTGGCGCCCCAGGGAATGCCGTGCAGTGGTCCGCGATACTTGCCGGCTTTAATTTCGCGCTCGGCTTCAGTCGCCTGCGTCAGGGCAAGATCTTCGGTGAGCGTCACTACGCAGTTGAGTTTCGGTCCATACTTCTTCAAACGCCCCAGGTACATTTTAGTCAGCTCGACTGGCGAAACTTTGCGCATGCGGATCAAGTCAGCGAGCTGTGGTAGGGTCGCAAAGGCCAGATCTTCAATTGAACCAAACTTGGGAGTTTCTACTTTGGTCAGCTTAAATTTCGCTGACTTGACGCTAGCATCCCGGCGGGGCTGTCCCGCTGGAGACCCCGCAGTGAATTTTTTGCCGGGGAGCGATGGGTGAAACAGAGTGGCCGGCTCAGTGTCGAGTGGGATGTCGATCTTTCGGAGAGTTTCATACCTGTCTAGATTGGTGCTTACGTTCTGAAGTGCCATGGCCTCCTGGGCGTCGGTGAGTTCAATCCCAATGAGTTTCTCGGCCTGGCGCAACATTTCTTTCGTCACGCGCAAAGGCGCCGGGGTTGGTGAAGGCGAAGGGAGAGGCGTAGGTGAGGAAGCAGGCGATGGACTCTGGGCCAGACCGGACGCGATGTTGAGATGCGGGGTCGCAATCGCAGCGGCCCCAAGTGCCGGAACGAGCTTTACGAAGGTGCGCCGGTTTAAGCACCTGGTTTCAGACCCAGCCATTGACTTCTCAGTTCGCTTCTTTTTCGACTCATGATTCTGCATCGTACCGTCCTGTCCCTGCTACTCCTACTCGTCGAGCGTGTTTCCCTTGACGGTCGAGCGACTCCGCCGATTCTGTTCCTGCTTTCTCTGCCTCGCACTACCTTACCCCGCTACCGCAGCCAGTACTGACCTGCTCCCGCCTCCTGCTCCTGCGTCGTGCCTTGCTTACGGCTGCCTCGTCATTTCCTGTCCGGTCGCTGGTATCGGGCTACCGTATTTCATTTTGAGGAGTTTTGCAGTGCCGTCGCTCTGAACGGTCAGGATGTAAAGGTTGTCAAACTCCGCTTCGGGAATGATTGGTAGTTGTGGCCCACCCAACGCGGCGATTATTTCCGGAACAGTATTGTTGTGACCCGCGATCAAGATCACCTGGCCCGCATTCCGAGAACGAATCTGCTTCACCAGCTCAGGCGTCTTTTTTGCGTCGACTTGTGTAACCGGAAGGCCAAGCTTATCTGCTAAAGGCTTCACGGTTTGCTGCGTTCGTTTGTACTGCGTGGCGTAAATCGCCGCGATGCCGGTACTACCAAACATTTTCGCCAGCTCCTGCGCGCGCGCTAGCCCAGCCGGACTAAGATCAGGATCCTTGTTTTCGGGTGGAACAATCTTCTTTTCCGCGTGACGTACGAGAATGACCGTGATGGAGGGCTGATCGATAGCACTAGAGCCGGCCGGAAGTGCATTGGCGCTCAGCAGAACGATCGGCACGAGACAAGCAATTGCGATTAGAGCTATTTTTCGCGGACGTATTTTTTGCTTTTTCATGATTTGCCATTTGCTGGCTGACTGAAGTGGCCGCCTAAGATACCACTTGACGGTCGGCAAGTTGAAGGGTGCTGAGTCGCTTGCGTTAACACCCCGCAGCCTCAGAGTGCCGGATGCAAAGCGCTGTCGAAGGTGATAATCTATTACAAAAACCACGCCATACAGGGCCTCGGGTCGCCTATCGTGTTTTTACCTGGAAGAGGTGCAGAGTTGGGTCAACCAGTGAGAACTGATTTATCTGAAATTATCGCCGAAAGTTTTGGCGCCAACGCAACTTACGTCGAAGGGCTGCTCAGCCGCTTTCGCAGCAATCCGGACCTGGTTGACGAATCATGGCGCGCATACTTCACGGAGTTGTTGGGAAACGGGGAGGGCGCGCCGGTGCCACAAGCCACGAGCGTCCCGGCTGTGACTACTCGTGTGGAAGATGCGCGCTCCGCCGAGAACGGGCGAAGTGACGCCCCCATGGGTGACGCGCAAACAGGGGCGGCTAAGGCTGCGGCGAGAACGAAGGCTGCCACTGCACCCGCTCCGGAAACAAAGCTAATTGCTCCTGCTACCGCTGAACAGATCGAGGCAATTCCCATCCGCGGCGCCGCCCTCAAAATTGTCGAGAACATGGAGGCGAGCCTTTCCGTTCCGACCGCCACTTCGCAGCGACGTATACCGGTGAAACTGCTGGACGAGAACCGCCGGATTATCAACAAACATCTTCAGGAAAACGACCGCGGCAAAGCTTCTTACACCCATTTGATCGCCTGGGCATTGCTTCGCGCGCTGGATGAATTTCCGCAACTCAATGACGGCTTTGACGTCGTAGATGGTAATCCGGTACGCCTGCGGCGACCAGGTGTCAATCTGGGCGTCGCTATCGACACGACAAAAAAGGACGGCACCCGCACGCTGCTGGTTCCAAATATCAAGCACGCGAATAAGCTTCGCTTCCCGGAGTTTCTCAAGGCCTATGACGATGTCGTAAAGCGTGCCCGCGAAGGGAAACTCCAGATCGCCGACTTCCAGGGAACAACAATCTCACTTACAAACCCGGGGACGATCGGAACCGTGTCGTCGACGCCGCGCTTGATGGCCGGGCAGTCGGTAATCATCGCCACCGGCGCAATTGAATATCCGGCCGAGTATCAGGCGATGGCGCCCGAAGCTTTGTCGCAACTCGGGATTAGCAAGGCCATCACCATCAGCAGCACTTACGATCATCGCATCATCCAGGGCGCCGAATCAGGCGCATTTCTGGCGCGCGTGCATGAACTGCTTATCGGCAAGTCCAGCTTTTACGATGATGCCTTTGTCGATCTTGGCATAACTCATGTTCCCTTCCGCTGGAATATCGATCACAACCGTGCGTTGTTGTCGGCCGATCAGATGCGCGACCAGGCGGCGAAGGAGGCCGGTGTAATTGAGCTGATCAATTCTTATCGCGTGCGCGGTCACTTGATTGCCGACATCGATCCGCTGCATGCAATGCCGGTGCTCTATCACCCGGAACTTGATATTGAAACTTACGGCCTGACGATCTGGGACCTTGATCGCGAATTCATCACCGGCGGGCTGGCAGGCACCAAAGTCGCTACCCTGCGAACGATACTCGACATTCTGCAACGCGCTTATTGTGGCAAAGTCGGCATCGAGTATCGCCACATCCAGAGCAAGGAAGAAAAACTTTGGATTCGGGAACAAATACGGCGTCAGTTTGTTGATCCCGAACTGATTCCCGCGGAGGTCAAGAAGCAACTCTTATGGAAACTGATCTCGGCCGAACAATTCGAACGCTTTCTGCACACGAAGTACCTGGGCCAGAAAAGATTTTCGCTTGAAGGCTGCGAGACGATCATACCGTTGCTCGATCAACTGATTGAAGGTGGCGCAACTCGCGGCGTTGAAGACATCACGATGGGTATGGCGCATCGTGGCCGGCTGAACGTGCTCGCGAATGTCGTTGGACATTTTTGTGAACGGATCTTCTCGTCGTTTGAGGGCTCCGTCCACCCTTCGTTTCCTGCCGATGAAGGTGATGTCAAATACCATCAAGGCGCAGTCGGCGAACGCGAAACAGCCAGTGGGAAGAAAGTTAAGTTGACACTGTCGCCTAATCCCAGTCACCTCGAAGCTGTCGATCCGGTGGTTGAGGGAATGGTGCGCGCCATACAGGACGATCTGAAGGACCGGGTTGGCATGCCGCGGGAAGAGGTTATCGACCGGGCCCTGCCGGTCCTCCTTCACGGAGATGCCGCATTCGCCGGTCAGGGCATTGTGATGGAGACGCTGAATCTCGCAAATCTGAAAGGCTATCGTACGGGCGGAACCATTCACATCATCATCAACAATCAGATCGGATTTACAACTTCGCCTGAAGCAGGACGTTCATCCATCTACTCGACTGACGTGGCCCGGATGACACAGTTGCCGATCTTTCACATCAATGGTGACGATCCGGAAGCTGCCTATCGCGCGCTCCAAATCGCGCTGGATTACCGCCAGGATTTCAATAAAGACGTCGTGCTCGACGTGGTGGGTTTTAGAAAGCTTGGCCACAACGAAACGGATGAGCCCAGCTACACGCAGCCGCTGATGTACGCGCGCGTGAAAGCGCACCCCGGCGTCCGCACGATCTATTCGCAGCGGTTGATCAAGGAAGGCGTCATTAGCGAGGCGGAGTTGGATGAACTAATCGCGGAGCGCCTCCGGCGTTATGAAGATGCACTCGCGCGAGCCAAGCAAGTTGCTTCCAAAAAAGACCCGACATTGATTGAGCCGCCCGTAGAAGAACTCGACGGATCTACCGTCGTGGAGACCCCGGTCTTTGCTGAGACAATCAAGACTATTGCTGAGAAGATCGCCATTGTGCCCGAAGGCTTCAACATAAATCCGAAGATGGTTGGCCAGCTCGCACGCCGAGCGAAGATGGGTTCCGGAGAGTTGCCCATCGATTGGGCTTTTGCGGAAGCGATTGCGTTCGGATCGCTGGTCATCGAAGGCAGTCGCGTTCGCTTGAGCGGACAGGATTCAGGACGCGGCACCTTTAGCCAGCGGCATGCAGTTTTGTACGATACGCAGACTGGTAAATCGTGGGCGCCGCTGTCGGAACTGCGATCGCAGTCGGCGCCGGAAGCGCGTTTCGAAGTTTTTGACAGCTCTCTTTCTGAGGAAGGTGTGCTCGGTTTCGAGTATGGCTATACAGTTGTTGCGCGCCAGGCGCTGGTGTTGTGGGAAGCTCAGTTTGGCGACTTCGTCAACGGCGCACAGACCATCATCGATCAATACATCGCCGCGTCTGAAGATAAGTGGCGGCAAACTTCCCGCCTCACGTTACTGTTGCCACACGCGTATGAAGGCCAGGGGCCGGAACATTCGAGTGCGCGCCTGGAACGTTTCCTCCAACTCTGCGCCGAGAACAATCTCCAGGTGTGCTATCCGACTACGCCGGCGCAGTACTTTCATCTTTTGCGCCGGCAAGTCAGGCCTGGCCTGGAACGTCCGCTGGTTGTGATTACGCCGAAGAGCTTGCTGCGACTTCCCGCCGCCGCATCCACGCTTACTGACTTTACCAGTGGCGGCTTCCAACCCTTGCTTGACGACCCTGTAATGAAGAGTTCCGAGGCCGTGAACCGTGTCGTTCTTTGCAGCGGCAAGATCTATTACGACCTGGCTGAAGCGCGGAAGAAGGCGCCCAATTCTGGCAGCGAACACGTTGCCATAGTCCGGATGGAGCAGTTTTATCCGTTTCCGCTAAAGCGGCTGCGCGAAGTGTTGGCTAAATACCCGGCGGCGAGACAGCTTGTATGGGCGCAGGAAGAACCAAAGAATATGGGCGGCTGGACGTTTGTTGAACCGCGACTGGAAAACCTCTTACCTGCTTGCGAACGACCGATCTATGTCGGCCGCGCGCCATCGGCAAGTCCGGCAACAGGCTCCTATGCGATTCACCAGGCGGAGCAGGCGCGACTGGTAGCGGAAGCATTGAACATAACGGCATAGTTTTAGTACAGCCTCAGGTGAATCATAAGATTCAACCAAGCGCCAAGGGCGCGAAATGCAAATCAAATCAGTCAACATTCTCTTACTAACGCTATTCGCGTGTTCTCTTGTCCTGGGGTTTGGCTCAACCGAAAGATCTTTTCGTTCCAGTCTCTCAGAACAACTCTTGAGGATGCCGGAGGAGAAACATCTCAAAAACATCAAACAACTTTCCTTCGGCGGGGAGAATGCGGAAGCCTACTTCTCGGGTGATGGCAAACAACTAATCTTTCAATCGACGCGTGACGGTCGGCAGTGTGATCAGATCTATACGATGAATGTCGACGGCGGGAATGTACGGCTGATCTCGACCGGAAATGGCCGCACCACCTGTTCCTACTTTTTTCCTCATGATCGCCGGGTTCTGTATTCCTCGACACATCTGGGCGCGAAAGAATGCCCACCCCGTCCGGACTTTTCGCAAGGTTACGTCTGGGCTGTCTATCCCACGTTTGATATTTTCACCGCGCGGCCCGACGGCTCCGATTTGAAACAGTTAACCAACACGCCCGGTTACGATGCGGAAACAACAATCTCAAGAGACGGGAAGTTGGTATTCACTTCAATGCGCGATGGCGACCTGGACATTTACACGATGGACGCAAACGGCAAACACGTCCGTCGCCTAACAAACGAACTCGGATATGACGGCGGGCCTTTCTGGTCTTACGACGGCAAGCAAATAGTCTATCGCGCTTACCATCCACAGACGGAAAAGGAGAAGTCCGACTATCTGGGTCTGCTCAAACAAAACCTGATTCGCCCGACGACGCTGGAAATCTGGGTGATGAATGCCGACGGATCTCACAAGCGGCAAGTAACCCACAACGGTAAGGCCAACTTCGGTCCCTATTTTTTCCCTGACGGCAAACGCGTAATCTTCGCATCCAACATGGACGATCCCAAAGGCCGCAACTTCGACCTTTACAAGATCAATGTGGACGGCAGCGGCCTCGAGCGCATTACGTTCAACGAAACCTTCGACGGCTTTCCCATGTTCTCGCCGGATGGGAAGAAACTGGTCTTCGCCTCCAACCGTAACGCGAAGACCCGTGGGGACACGAACGTGTTCATCGCGGATTGGGTTGAGTAAATTCCGCCTTCTCCTGGGCCCATAACTCTGGGAATAACGACTTCTCACGAGAAAGAAAACCATATGGAAACCTCTCGCATCAGTAAGCCCATCCCAGCAGCGACTTTTAAGAATATTCGCCCACCAAATAAGAACTACAAATTCTTCGAGGACAGAAAAACCACCCGTTCCTGCCGCTGTCCACCACCTTTGAACTGGTGAACGCCGGCTGGATGGCCGATTTCGCCCTGCTCGCCTACGACAAAAAGCGAACCATCCAAAAGACGTTCGATGATGCGGGGCTCACTGCCGACGGTTTTGTCATGGAATTCTTCAGCCGCGGCATCACACAGTGTTTCGTCGCCCACAATAATGACTTCGTCGTGGTCTCCGTGCGCGGCACGGAAATCGATAACCTCTGGGGCGCCATTGTGGATTGGACTCGCAACTTTCAAATGAGGCCCAAGCCGGACGACTCAGGTGGTCTCGTCCACGAGGGGTTTATGAAGGACGTAGCCGAAGTGTGGAATGACACCGGCGGCGACCGAGGCCTTAAGAGCTACCTGCAACCGCTGTTGGCAGGCAGCAGGCGAACGCTCTGGATCACGGGCCACAGTTTGGGTGCGGCTGTAGCCACCCTCGTCGCAGAACGGGCGGTGCGCGACGCCGGGTTTGCCGTCCGCGGTGTTTACACCTTCAGCTCACCTCGCGTTGGGGATGTTAAGTTCAA
>Ga0137403_10006074_pt1 | contig 13881 bp, 10 predicted proteins | sample CZOMad2_1_16fung_FD_122057 | JGI IMG/M metagenome (GOLD analysis project Ga0137403, IMG submission 122057) | Vadose zone soil fungal communities from Angelo Coast Range Reserve, California, USA - CZOMad2_1_16fungal (Hybrid Assembly) | ecosystem: Environmental > Terrestrial > Soil > Vadose zone... | reverse complement strand
CGGGCCCGTCGAAATAGTTGGTCCCGCCGAAGTAAGTGGAGTAGACGATGTTACCGGAGGGATCGAGTTTGATGACGAAGACGTCGGACGGGCCGCTTAGATGATTCTGCACCGGGGTTTTCAGCTGGACATTTGGGGACTGCGTGGTACCGGCGAGGTAGATGTTTCCGTGGGCGTCGGTGCCGAGGCCGGGCAGGAACCGCGCGATCAGCGGCGGGAGATTCTTCGCGAGCTGCCCCTGGTAGATCGATGCCGAGCTCATGACGTAGACGCCGAGCTGGCGCGCCGCCTCGAGCAGCGGGACCACCGCGCGGCCCGCGCCCTGGTTCGGCAGGGTGAAGGCTTCGGGCATGGCAAGGTTGTACGGCAGCTGGACCACGCGGAAGCGGTGCTCGGGTCCCCCGACCTCTTCGGCCAGCGCGACGAGATCCGGCAACGAGAGGAAATCGCGGGCGGCCTGCGGCTGGCGGAAGCCGCTCCAGGTCGACGTGCCGTAGAGCCCGATCCTCCGATCCCTCGCCGCGCTCTCAAGGAACTCGAAGGCCGCCCGGAGACGGCGCATGAAGGCCGGCCGCGACACCTCGCCCAGCTGGGTCTCGGGATTGTGCAAATAGTAGATGTCGATGGTCGCGACGCCGAGGTTGACGCGGCTGCGCTCGATCTGGTCCTCCAGATAGCGCGGCGTCATGCAGTGGCTTCCGGCCACGACATCGCCGGATCGCAGCAGCCCCGGCGGCGCGGGCCCGTCGAAAGGAAGGAAGCCGCCCTTGGTCGCGACCACGACCGCCGCGCGCGCCACGCCGCCCGCGCCCACGAGGCGGCCGAGCGCCCGGCCCACGGCGCGCTCGCTGCGCTGGCCGCGATAGTTGATGGCGGAGTCCACGACGTTGATCCCCGACACGATGGCGCGCTCGACGGCGGCCTCGTACAGGGTGTCGGTCGTGTCGTCGTCAGGGCCCAGGTAGGTCCCGATGCCAAGCGAGGAGATCGACAACCCGCGCCACTCGCGGAAGTGGCCGTTGGCCGTCCCCGCGCCCTGGGCGGCGCGGTAGGCCGCGGTGCCCTCGGAGGTCGCCGACCCTTTGAGCATCCGCGAGGTCCGGCGTTACTTCGGCTCGAGCACGGCAAAGCGCAGGGCGCCCTCCGTGATGTGACCGTCGGCGGCCAGAACCTTGTAGCGGATCACGTAGGCGCCGGCGCGGAGCTTCCCGAGCGGGAGCACGATCCGGTCAGGCATCTCGCCGCCCTCGGCCACCGCGGGCAGCGGCACGGGCCGCCCGTCGGCCGAGGCGAGGGTGACTCGGCTGAGACGCTTCTCGAGCTTGCTGTTGAAGCGGAGGTAGATGCGCGCGGGCGGCTCGCCGAGCTTCGCCCCCGCCGCGGGCTCGGACTCGAGGATGATGGCATGGGCCGCCGCGGTGGCCGGACCGCACGCGAGCAGCGCGGTGATGAGCGCCCACGCCCGCAGGCTCGCGCGCCGTCTGCGGATCATCCGCTCCAACCCCTAGCGCCAGTCGTCGAGCACGAGATCGTCCGCGTGCTCGTAGTCTTCCTGCTTGCCGCGCTTCATGCGAACCATGGTGAAGTCCGGGTGGTAGCCGCGCTCGAGGAGTGTTTGGTACGCGGTCCAGTAGTACGTATAGACGGGCACCACCACGCGCTGGAGCTGGGCGGCGTGCGCCATCTCCTCGACGGCCGCGAGCAGGGCGTGCAGGTTCTCGGGCTTGCGCTGCCGGGAGTCCACCGCGAGGAACTTGACGTAGACGCTGCCGTGCGGAGCCTCGCTGACGCCGGGCATGTGGACGATGGCGAAGCCGATGACCTCCCGCCCCTTTTCGAGCAGGAGGGTGTCGCCGAGCGCCAGCCCGTCGACGATCTCGATCTCCTTGCCGAGGTCCATCCCGCGCCAGATACCGTTGGTGATGCGCCGCACCCGGAGCATGGCGGCCTTCTTCCTGGCCTCCTCGAGCGACGAATAGCGCCGCACGCCCAAGCCGGGCCGGGGGGGTCGCGTGGCCTGGACGATCTCACGGCGGTCCATGGGCTTGGCGGCGACCACCACGAGCCCCTTGGGCTTGTAGCCGAATTTCTGGTACATGGTGATGTGCTTCGGGCTGTATGGATACGTCGAGACGCCCTCGAGCGTCGCCTTGTTTTCGGCGAAGAAGCCCTGGCAGGCCGTGAGCAGCTGCTGGCCGATGTCCTGGTTCTGGTAGTTGGGCAGCACCGCCACCGGCCCGATGAGACCGAGCGTGCCCCACATCACCGCCACCGCGGCGCCCACGATCTTGCCATCACCTTCCTCGGCGACGAAGCAGCCCCAGGGCTCCATGAGCCAGCGGTGGTGGACGTACTGGGCGCCTCCGAAGACCTGGCGCGGGCGGGTGCCCATCTGGCGCTCGAAGAAGTCCGCGAAGGACTGCTCGATCACGTCGCGGACCTTGGAGAGATCCCCCTTCCGGACGCGGCGGATCTTGATGAGGGGGGAGCGGCCCTGCGAATCGAGTCCCGGCCGGTCGACCGTGGCCCTCATGCCTTCTCCGGTAACCCCGCCAGCTCCTCGAGGAGCGTGATCACCCCCGAGTGATCGAGCCCGCCCCGGCCCTTGACGCGCATGGCATTGAAGAGCTCCTGCACCACCGCGGTGGCGGGCAGCGGCACCCCCAGGGCCCGTGACGACTCCATGATGAGCCCGAGGTCCTTGAAGTGGAGGTCGATCTTGAAGCCCGGCTTGTAGGAGCCGGACACGTAGTTCGGCGTCTTCTGCTCGAGGCACTTGGAGCCGGCCAACCCGCCGCCCAGCGCCTTGAGCGTCAGCTCACGATCGAGCCCCGCCTTGCGGGCGAGGGTGAGCGCCTCGCCGAGCGCGGTGAGGTTCACCGCGACGATGATCTGGTTGGCGAGCTTGGTGAAGCCGCCGGCGCCGAGCGGCCCCAGGTGGGTGATGGTCTTGCCCATGCTCTGGAACACGGGCAGCGCGGCGTCGAAGTCCGCCTTCTCGCCGCCCACCATGATGCTCAGCGCGGCGTCGACCGCCCCCTTCTCGCCGCCCGACACCGGCGCGTCGAGCATCCGCACGCCCTTCGCCGCCAGTGCCTTGCCGACCTTCTGAGAGACGAGGGGGGAGATGGTGGACATGTCGAGGTAGATGAGGCCCTGGCGGGCGCCCTCGATGATGCCATCCTTGCCCAGCGCCACCAGCTCCACGTCGGGCGAGTTCGGCAACATGGTGATGAGCACGTCCACCTGGCCGGCCACTTCCCGCGGCGAGGAGGCCGACTTGGCGCCCGCGCCCACCAGCTCCTGGACCGGCCCCTGGCTCCGACTGTGCACGACCAGGGAGTACCCGGCCTTGAGCAGGTTCTTGGCCATGGGCCGACCCATGATTCCAAGCCCAATGAATCCAACGGTTTGCGCCATCATGACCTCGGGGGCACCAGAATAGGGAGGAACGGCGCGGGGCCCTAAGGGCGCAACTTATCAGAGGCAATCAGGGAGAGTCAAGGGAAAGCTCGAAATCCGTCAGATTTACCAAGGATTTCGAGGCCTTCAGGACTGCCCTGCCGGCAGGGCAGCGGCCCCTACGCGAAGGTCAAGACGCGGCAGGCAGCCGGAAGATGGCGGTGTGGAGCACGTGGGCCACGGGCCGCTCGTCGGCGAGGATCAGGAGGTCCAGCTCCACGAACTCCTTGCCCTTTTTCTCGAAGACCGACCGGACTCCTCCGCGCGTGCTGAGGGTTTGCCCGAGCCGGGCGGCGGCCAGATGCTGGATCACGCTGCCCACATGGATCCAGGGGCCGAGCTTCACATTGAGGGACAGCGCCTTGTTGGCCTGGTGGAGGTAGAAGGCGGGATGAACGAAGCCTTCGCGGCCCCGGTACACCGGGAGGTCGTCGGACACCTTGGTCAGCCACTCGGCCGCGGCCGCCTCGTCATAACGGTTCACCGGCGTGCCGAGCGTTTTCTGCGCGGCGAGATAGCTCCCCACCGCGGGGGGCCGCGTCGAGGGTAGCGGCGCGACACCATATCTCGCCCCGTCCGGGACAGCGGGCGGCGAGTCGGGCAAGGTGGCGATGCCCGTCGAGCACAGGCCACCCGACCCCGTCGATACCGTGACCGTCGCGCTGAGCGGGCCGCCGGCGGGCCGGCCTGCCGTGCCCCCCACCACCGTCTCGTCCTCGTCCAGCACGGGTTTGACGAAGCGTACCGACGCCGTCCCCCGCGCGAGCCACTCGGGCCCCCAGGCGACCACCAACGGATGGGTCATATACGCATACACGGTCACGCCGGGAACGAGCCCGCGCGCGAACCCGTATTGCTTCGCCACCCTATCGTCGTGGATGGCGTTCTCGCTCTCCTTGGAGGTGTTCCGTGCCCGGAGACGGTAGTCGGGCAACGGCGGATCGCCGCCGCCCATGAACTGGCCCAGCAGGGTGATTCGCTCGCCACCCTCGAGCGGCGTGTCGAGGGTGTGGTGGACGCCGAGCACGGCATCGTTGACCACCACCTCGATGGGCTCGCCGAGCTCGGTCCGGTCGGGGTTCCAGAGGGCGGCGTCCAGCTCCGGGAAGCGGCGCGAGAAGCGGCGAAGCACGGTGCGCACCGTATCGCCGGCGACGAACGGCTCCTCGAATAGCCGGGTGCCGGAGCCGTCGCCCCCCACCTGCTTGGTGACCCAGGTGGTGACCTCGACCGTGATGTCGAGAGCCTGATTGGCCTTGGACTGCCCTCGCTCCGCTCGGGAACCCATTATGTGTCCGCTCGCCTCGATTTCTGGATGGTCGCCTCGCCTTCGGCTGCGGCTCCCACTGCGGGCTGCGGCTCGCCTCCCTCGCTCCGCTCGGAAAGCACCATCGTATCTGCTCGCCTCGCCTTCGGCTGCGGCTCGCCCCCCTCGCTCCGCTCGGAAAGCACCATCGTATCCGCTCGCCTCGCCTTCGGCTGCGGCTCGCCAATCATTTCTTCCACAACTCCTTCGAGAGCCAGTCGAGGCCGAGGTTGTGGAGCGTCTCCTTCTTCGGCTTGCCGGTCTTGCGGTCGTAACCCACCGTCTCGTACCAGACGTCGAGCATCCGCTCCCATTGCGCCATCACGTTGTGCTCCTTGGCGGGACCGTCCACCGGCTGGGAGCCGTAGCGCTCCGACGGATACTCCACCGAGGTCCCGATGCCGCAGCGCAGGTTGAAGGCCCGCAGGATGGCCGCGGTGCGCCGCCCGAAGCGCATCGCCTCCGCCAGCGTGTAGTTCCAACCCGTCGCCGCGGAGAGCGCGCGGGCCAGGAGCTCGATACGCGTCCGGAAGGTGAAGGAGCAGCCGCCCAGCGAGTCCTCGAAATGGCGCCGGCCCAGGATGCCGCCGGTCAGCCGCGCCACTTGCTCGCCGTCGAAGGGGGTGATGCGCCCGGGCAAGCCGATCTCGGTGGGAAAGGTGGGGTTGGCGCTCTCCATGGTCCCGTTGGACGAGGTGCAGGTGTCGAGCATCTCGTCCCAGCGGCCGCGATGGTCGTGCCCGCGCGGCGCCGCGCCCTTCTTGGTATAGATGGCGCACTTGGCCGCCTCGCCACCCACCGTCTCGGCGGCGCGCTTGACGCCCTCGGCGAGGACGTCGCCGAAACCCTCACGATTGACGATCATCTGGAGCAGCCGATAGGCCCCCTCCGCGTCGCCCCAGTTGAGGCGGAAGCCGACCTGCTTCTCGGTGAGGTAGCCCTTCTCCATGCACTCCATCACCCAGCCGCACACCCAGCCGAACTCGTTGACGTCCACGCAGGCGCGGTCCACCCGCGTGTTGAGCCAGGTGATGGCCTCCTTGTTGGTGAGCCCGATCTGCCAGCCCGCGCCCGACCAGCCCTCGTACTCCGGCTCGTCCACCCGTTCGCCGGCGTGCGTTCCCTTGCCGATGACCTGGATATGGCAGTGGTGCATGCCGCAGGCATTGCACTGATGTCCGCGGTGGTCGAAGCCCGCGCGCAGCTTGGCCGGCTCCCACTCCGTCATGTTCACCGTGGTGAGATTGGTGGTGTAGTTCTTGATCGGGAGCACGCCCAGCTTGTAGAGGTTGGAGACCCCGGGCAGGGTGCCCCAGTTGTAGAGGGTCTGCGTGGCGGGATCGGTCTTGAGGTCGTGGGCGATGTCGTCGGCCGCCTGGACGAGCCCGCGCGGATCATGCGCGCTGAGCCCGCCGGTGCCGCGCACGATGCACACCGCCTTCAGCCGCTTCTTCCCCATGACGGCGCCGCAGCCGTTCTTGGACGCCACGTGACCGTAGTCGCCGTGGATGGCGGCGAAGCGGACGAGGTTCTCCCCCGCCACGCCGGGCCCGTACACGCTCATGCGATGGCCGCTGAGGCCGTGCTCCTTCTCCAGCGCCTGCTGCGTCTCCCACGTGTCCTTGCCCTTGAGATGCGCCGCGTCGCGGATCTCCACCACCCCGTCGTTGATATAGAGGTAGGAGAGCTTCTTGGCCTGCCCCTGGATGACGATGGCGTCGTAGCCGGAGAATTTCAGCGACGCGCCGAAGAATCCGTTGGCATTGGTGGAGGTGGCGCCATCGGTCATGGCGCCCCGGGTGACCACGGTGAGCCCGCCCGTGCCCCATACCGGCAACCCCGCCAGGGGCCCGGTGGCGAGGATGAGGCGGTTCTCGGGATGGTCCCAGTGAACCCGGGCCGGTACCTCCTCCCAGAGGATACGAGCGCCGAGCCCGATGCCGCCCAGGCGGTCGCGCATCTCCTCCGGCGTCCAGGGCTGGATCCAGACTTTCCCGGTGGAGAGGTTCACGCGGAGCAGCTTCCCGGCGTAGCCGCCGGGCAGGGTCGGCGCGGGCGTGGTCGTCTTCGCGGTGCGCGGTACGGTTGCGGTCGGGCTCATCGTGTGGCCACCGATTGGGGAAGCGAGGGTGATTGAGAGGGCCGCCCGAGAATCGTCTGCGGCAGGAGCGCCGCCGTCGTTCGCGTGGCCATGAAGGCCGGCTTGACGTCGAAGGGGTCCCGCGCGAGATGCGGCTTCCACGCGGACAGGTCCACGCCGGTCTGGACCAGGCCCTTGAGAATGCCCACGTCGTTGGTGGTCCAGATATCGTTCGCGGGCCCGCAGATCATGGCGCCGGTGAGCCGGCCGCCGCGGAAGAGGAGCTTGCGGTACTGCGAGCGCTCGGGGCGGAGGCCGACATAGACGTCCGCTCCCTTGTCGTCCCACTGGCCGAAGGAGGCGACGTCCAGATGGCAGACCTCCACGATGTTCATGAGCAGGCTGCCGCGGTAGGCCACGTCGCGGCCGGCCATGTTGGCCCCCACCACGCGCCCGTGCTCCTGCGCGGTGGGTTCGATGGCGTGCACCTCGGCGGCGCCGGTCACGAGGTTCTTCCCCCGCGCCACGTCCCCCGCGGCGTAGACGTTCTTGACGCTCGCGCGGAGGTGATCATCCACCACGATGCCCCCCTGCCCGTCCTGCGCCAGCTCGAGGCCGGAGTCCTTTACCCATTCGAGATTGGTCCGGATGCCGGTGGCCATGATCACCGCGTCCGCGACGATGGGCGCGCCGGTCTTGAACGAGAGCTTCCGCTTGCCCTTCACCTCTTCCACCTTGGTGATGGTGGCCCCCGCGCGGATCTCCACCCCGTGCCGGCGCAGCCAGCGGTCCACGATGCCCGCGCAGGCCTCGTCCACCATCCGCGGCAGGATGCGGGGCGCCACTTCCACGATGGTCAGCTTCGCGCCCCGGGCCAGGATCGCGTTGAGGATGGTGAACGAGATAAAGCCGGCGCCCACCATGACTACCTTGCTACCGCGCGTGACTTCTGCGATCACCTTCCGCGCCTCGTCCAGCGTCCAGAAGGAGTGCACGCCGGGACCGTCCGCACCCGGGATGGGCGGCCGCGCCGCCCGCGAGCCGGTGGCGATCAGGCAGTCGTCGTACTCCACCGCGCTGCCGTCGTCGAGGGTGACGCTATTGGCCTTGGCGTTCAGCGCCGTCGCCGTCCGGCCGATCATGGTCTTGACCTTCCAGGCCGCGAGCGAGGCCGGGGTGGCGGTGAAGACGTGGGACTCGGAGATGGTCTCCCCGAGGTAGTAGGGCAGGACCATGCGCGAGTAGGGACGCTCCATCGAGACCAGCGTGATCTCGGAGCCTCCTCCATCTTCTTCCCTGATAGTTCGGATGGCGTTGAGGCCCGCGGTGCCGCCGCCGATGACGAGGTGGCGGGCCATCACGCGACCCCCCGGGCCAGGACGTGAGCGGTGCGCTGCGCGGCGAAGTCGCCGAGCCAGTCGCGGGTGGGCCCGTCCTCGTAGGTGATGGCCTGCGTCGGGCAGGCCTCCGCGCAGGCGGGGGCGCCGCCGCAGAGGTTGCACTTGTACGCCTTGTAGGTGTCGGAATCGAAGAACATGGTCCCGTAGGGGCACGCGATGGTGCAGAGCTTGCAGCCGACGCACTTGTCGTCGAGCACATCCTTCGCCCCGGCGGCATTGATCTGGATCGCGCCCACCGGACAGGCAGTCATGCACCAGCCCTCCGCGCACTGCGTGCACGTGTAGGGCGCGTAGGAGGTGTAGCCCTCGAAGGGGGAGACGCGGATCACGGATTTGGCGGGCTGAAAGGTGCCGGTCTGCATATAGGAGCAGGCCAGCTCGCAGCGGAGACAGCCGGTGCACTTGTCGGGGTGGAGCGCGAGAACGTTCAGCGGCGGGCCCTCCGGCCGGACCTGGACGTCTTCCGTCCCCCCAGCCTGTTGATGAAGGTATCCAGCGGAATAGCCGGCATGGTCATCATCTGCACCGAGCCGCGGGCGCCCATCTCGATGGACAGCGCGGAGACCGTTTCGTTGTCGGGCGCCTCGAGGATGGTCACGAAATCGTAGGGGCCGAGGAGGGCGAACTGCGCGCGTACCCGCGCCCCCTTCGATTCGAGCTCGCGATTCACCTTGCGGATCCAGCCCGGCCGCTCGCGCAGGACCCGGCGGCCGGACTCGCTCAGCGTGCTCAGCATCACGTAGTGGGGCACCGCGCTTCCTCCTCGGCAGCCAGAAACCGGCCGCATCATAGCACAGCGACGTGAGGCGCGCGGGCGCGGCTACTCGGCGGTGATGACGAACTCCACGCGGCCGTCGGTGGGCTCGGCGGGAAGCGTTCGCGCCTCGCCGGGGCGCAGACGCTCGGCGGGAATACCCTCTGCCTTCACGAGCAGCTCCCGCGTGGCGCTGGCGCGCCGCTCGAGCATCTCCTTCACGCGCATCTCCGACACCGGTTCGCGCGCCTGGAGCACCTTCAGCTGCTCCTCGGCCGACGGCGGCACGGGGCCCTCGATGCCCTGATCGCGGTAGTAGATGCCCACCGCCCGCGCGTAGTTGGGGATCCCGCGCTCCCGCTGGATGCGCTGGATCTTCACCGTGAGTTCCTGGGCCCTGAGGCTCTCGAGGTCCTTGGCGGTGGCCACCGGCGACAGCGCGAGGTGCACGAACGGCGACTTGCGCATGAAATCGCCCACCCGGTTGAGATGCCCCTCCATGGCCGGACCGATGACGCTCGACCCCGCGGGGAAGGTCACCGGGTCCACCTTGACCTCCTCCACTTTCTCGTCGCCGCCGCCGCCCGTGAAGAGCCGGCCGATGGCATTGAAGGGCGACGCGAGCGCCTTGACGAGCACCTGCTTCACCGCCGACCAGATGGTCTCCTTCCAGTCCAATTGCCGGTCGGACAGCGAGCCCGAGATCGGGACCTGGAACGAGATGTCGCCGTGCGAATCCTTGAGCACGGCGACGATGAGGCCGAGCGGCAGGCCGATGCGCTTCTGCACCTCGTCGGACTCCGGCCCCTTGGCCACTTGGAGATTCTTCACCACGATCTCGTTGTCGCCGGTGAGGCGGTCGTGCTCGATGCGGTAGTGCACGCGCAGGCCCAGCTTTCCCTGCTTCACGAACCACGCCAGCATGCTCTCCGCATAGGGATTGGCGCTGGCCACGCTGAAGTCGCGCAGCTCGCCCACCAGGTCGGCGAAGAAGTCCTCTCCCAGGCGGGAGAGCTCGCCGCGCATGTCGAGGGCGGAGTCGCCCCCCACGATGCCTTGCATGGCGAGGGTAGACCGGCGCCCGTCCCGCGTATTGGAGAGGTTGCGGAGGGTGAGCGCGAGGTGCGCGATGTCCTGCGAGAAGACGGGCTTGGTGGTGTGGTCGAGGAAGCGCATATACCCCTCCTCGACCACGATCCGGTCGAAATCCAGCACGATGGTCTCCATCAAGCCCGGCTTCTTCTTGCCCGGCTCCGCGCCCTCGGTCGGCGCCGCCTTGTCCTCCGCCTTCTTTTCCTCTTCCTTCTTCTCGGCCCCGTCCTGATCCGAGGGCTTCCCGGGGGCCAGGAACATGCGCCGGAGATTGATGGAGCCGTCAGCCGCGCGCTCGACGCGGATCTCGGGACGGGACAGGCTCACCAGGCTCACGAAGGCGTAGTTGGGCCAGGCGAAGTCGATATCGCGGATCTCCATTCGCTCGAGCGAGAGCGCGGGGTGCTCGGCCCCGGGCTCGCTGACCTGGATCTGCTTGGCGTAGGCATTGCCCTGCGAGGCGGCGAGCAGCTTGCCGTTCTCGATCTTCACGGTATTGAGGCTGTCGCCGCTGAACAGGCCCTTGAACTGCGCCGGGAACGGGAAGTAGGCCTGATAGGGCTCGATCGGCGCGTCCAGCGTGGAGATCTGGAACGTGAGGTCGAGCGGGTCGAGCGAGGCCCGCCCCTCGACCAGGAACAATCCCCCGCCCGGCAGTCCCGCGGTGATCCGCAGCGTGCCCGGACGGGCGCCGCGCACGGTGGGCCAGAGGAGCCGCCGGGCGGTGACGGTGAGGTCGCTCACCGTGAGGAGGTTATTGGGGGTCACCGCCTGGTCATCGACGGTCGCGGTTCCGTGCTTGATGGCGAACCGGTCGAGCGACACGCTCCAGGCGGGTGCAGGGGCGGGAGCGGGCGCGCCGGTCGCGGCGGGCGGCGGCGCGGCGGGCGGCACCGCGCGAGCGGGCGTCGTGGGTGGGCCGGAGCCGGGGGCATTGCGGGACTTCGCCGACTCGAGCAGGCTCATCACGTCGAGCCGGCCATCGGGATCGCGCGTGACTCGCGCGGCGATCTCGTCGATCTCCAGCGTGTCGAGCACTACCGAGCGCGCCACCACGTCGGCCTTCTTGATGCCGAGGGCCAGCTTGGGCAACTTGAGGATGGGCTCGGGCGCGCCCCGGCGGGCGAGCATGAGGTTGGCGAAGCGCACCGAGCCCGCCGCCGAGGCCACGGCGAGGTCGGTGGTTCCTTCTTTGCGCGCCACGTCCAATTCGAGCTCGGTGGTGAGGAGGCCGGCGGTGGCGAGGCCGGGCACGTTCGACGGCATGTAGGCGTTGAGGGCCGCGAGGTCGAAGTCCGTCAGCGAGACGCGCGCGAGCGCGGCCAGGGGCGCCGCCCCGCGAAGTCGCCCCACGTCCACCGCGAGGGCCGCGAGCCCGCCCTGACCCGGGCCGCCCAGCCGTCCCTTGACGGCACCGGTGGCCGCCGCATCGTCGCCCGAGTTGGAGAGCCCGGTCAGGTTGACGGCGAGCTCCTCCAGACGCCACGGGGCCGGCGGCGAGACGGCCTCGTCGAGCACCTGGACCCGGCTCCCGGCGATGGTGATCCGCTCCACCTTCACGAGCCACGCCGGCTCCACCGCCGCCGCCGGAGCCGGCGCCTCGGCGGGCGCGGCCGGCGAAGCCGCCGCGGGCGGCGCCGGCCCACTCGGGGCGACGCGCTCCCGCTCCGCGGCGGCGCGCCGCTCGACGAAGCGACCGATGGCCTGGAGCAGGTCGATCTGGCCCGAAGACCGTCGCACCATGCCGATATCCGCGCCATCGACGGCGACGCTGGAGAGCACCAGCGAGCGGGCGAGAACGTCGGCGCGGCGGATCCCCACGCTGAGACGGGCGACGGCGATGGATCGGCCGGGCGTCTCGCTGTGGCTGATCGCGAAGCGCTCGAGCTCCACCTCGCCGCCCACCCGCAGCTCCTCCACCTTGCCGCCCACCCGCTTGAAGGCGCCCTCGAGCGTGGCGCTCAGCACGCCGCTCTCGAGGGCGAGGTCGGGATTGCGAATGTACGGGACCACGCGGGTGAGGTCCATGCCGGCCAGCTTCACGGTGAGCGACACCGCCAGCGGCGAGAGCTGGAAGACCGCCTTGTCGAGGTCGATGCTCGCCTCGCCGGAGCGGAGGCGCAATGTGCCCCGGCCGGAACTGCCCTCGCGCGTGGTGATCGAGCGAGCCTCGGCGTCGAGGCTCTGCAGCGACCAGTCCGCCGGCGGCGTGACCGCGCGATCCTCGATCCGTATCCGGGTGCGGGTCAGCCCGACGCGGTCGAAGGTGACGGTGAAGCGGCTCGGCCTGGCCTCCGACGGCTCGCTCTTGGGGATATGCGCGAGGATGTCGGAGAAGTTGAACTCGGACTCGCCGGTGCGGATCACCCGCGCGTCGAGCCCGGTGAGACCCACCTGGCGGAGGCGAACGTCGAGGAGGACCAGCGCGGGCAGGAAGAGCCGCGCCTCCAGGCGCTCGAATTGCACGAAGGGCTCCGGCCCCTCCCGCTCCGCCAGGCGGAAGCCCTTCACCGCCACATAGCCGGTGAAGAGGTTGAGGTCGACGTCCTCGATGGTGGCGCGGCGCCCGGTGACCTTGACTACCTGGTCCACCGCGATCCGGCGCACCAGCTCGGGGAGGGCCCACAGGCCCACGCTCACCATCACGACGAGGACGATGGCGGCGGCGAGGAGTAGGCGGCGACGGCGGATCACCAAGGGAGCTCCCGGGCCCTATCCTATCACCCGGACCGCGCGCGGGAAGTCCCCCGCCTACACCGGCGCATTCTCCGCCGACGGCTTGAGAAAGGTATAGACGCTGGTGAAGTCCTTGCGTCCCAGGCCATGCGAGGAGGCGAGCCGGTACACCTGCTGTGCCGCGGGCGCCACGAAGAGCGGGATGCGCAGCCCGCGGGCCGCATCCACCGCGAGCCCCACGTCCTTGCACATGAGGTCGGTCATGAAGCCGGGCCGGTACTCATTGGTCGAGGCGGAGCGGGCGACGAGGCCGGGCACGGGATGCATGTGCTCCATCACCCAGGTGTTCCCGGAGGACTTGGAGATCACCTCGGTGATGACCTTGGGGTCCACGCCGAAGCCCTCCGCGATCCGGAACGCCTCGCTCACTGCCACCGCGGCCACGCCGGCGATGAGGTTATTACAGAGCTTCGCCACCTCGCCGCTGCCCACCGGCCCCACGTGTATGACGTTGGCGCCCATGGCGGCCAGCGCCGGGCGCGCCGCCTCGAAGTCGGCGGGCGCGCCGCCCACCATGATGGCCAGGGTGCCGTCGGTGGCGCGGGGCACGCCCCCCGACACCGGCGCGTCCACGAAGCGCAGGCCGCGCTCCGCCGCCGCCGCGGCGAGACGCCGGGTGACGGCGGGATCGATGGTGGACATGTCCACCAGGAGCGTGCCCTTCCTCGCCGCCATCAGCACGCCGCCGTCGCCGGTGAAGGCCGACTCCACGTGCGGCGAGGAGGGCAGCATGGTGATGACCAGATCGGCGCCCGCCACCGCCTCCGCCGCCGAGGCCGCCGCGGTCATGCCCGCGCCCGCCGCCGCCTGCGCCGCCGCCGGGTTCAGGTCGAACGCGATGACCGCGAAGCCCTTCTTCACGAGATTGACGGCCATGGGCAGCCCCATGGTGCCCACGCCGATGAAGCCGATCCGAGTCATCACGCTCCTCCCGATCCGGCCCGCAGCCGGGTATTGGTCCATTCCTCGATGAGCCGCACCACCGCGGTGTGATCCTCCTCGCCCAGACCCCGCGCGATCGCCGTCCGGTAGAGCTCCGCCGCGGTGGTGG
>Ga0137403_10006073_pt1 | contig 13881 bp, 10 predicted proteins | sample CZOMad2_1_16fung_FD_122057 | JGI IMG/M metagenome (GOLD analysis project Ga0137403, IMG submission 122057) | Vadose zone soil fungal communities from Angelo Coast Range Reserve, California, USA - CZOMad2_1_16fungal (Hybrid Assembly) | ecosystem: Environmental > Terrestrial > Soil > Vadose zone... | reverse complement strand
AGCTTGCGGAAAGTGCTGGTAAAATGACTCTGGCTTGCAAAACCAGCCCGCAGCGCGATGTCCGCAATCCGGAGATCTGTTTCTGTCAGCATCTTCTTGGCACGCGCAATCCGTTGTTCAGTCATGTAGACGTTAGGACTGACTCCCATGGATTGTTTAAACGCACGCGCGAAGTGTGAGTAACTCATTTGCACTTCGCCAGCGACCGCAGCCAATCCTACCGCCTGCTCCTCGTCAAGGTTATTGTTGATAAACTCGATAGCTTTGCGTAGTTTTCGAGGAGCCATTCCGCCACGACTCGTCCGTAAATCCTTGAAATGGCTGTAGCGTCTGACAAGCTGCATCGCGAGCACCTTAGCCAGGGAATCGGCATACAGTCGTCCCACCACGTTCGCGTCTTTCAGTTCATGATGCAAAGACATCCCGATGTGATGGATGTGCTCGTCTCTGATTCCAAACTGAGGAGCAATAGAAATCTGACTGTAATCAACATCTAAGGATTCGGCGGTCGTTCGCAAAAATTGGGGATCGAGATACAGATGAAGTGCCTCACTTGGCTTGTCATCCCCCTGACGCCAATCCATTGACATTCCAGCTGGAACGATGGTGATCGCTCCAGGCTCTAGACTTTGCTCAAAACTCTGATCACCGATCTCTACCGTAGCGTCCGCCGACGGTCCCAATTGAATGATGATGCAGTGATTCTCCAGCGGAGGCGTGGTCCATTCCGATATCGTGTGCCGCATCTCAAGCGCGCGTAGATTCTGCCATCCAAGTTCCTGACTTGAAGCCACGACCGCTTCGGGGTAAATGACCGACAGATCACTCACAGCTGCGGGCGCAATCCGCAAATTTTGACGACTACCAACTTTAAGGGTGCGGTTGTTCAGCGGACGTGCTGTAGCCGGTTGCACGAAGTAACCCGATGGTTCTGCTAGAACGCTTGTAACGCTACTCATCTCTTTCTCCCCTTCAATCGCGCGCAGCTAACACGCTCGTAGTTCCTCATCCGGAGGATTCGATGGAATGTTTCGCCGAGTTTCAGTTCGACGAGCTATCAGCTGTCTCCGTCGCGATAGCATCTTCCTTCTTATTTTTCTTCTTCTAGACATTTGGATTCCCTGCTCGTAGCTCTTGTTATGCCATGGCGCCAACTTGCTGGCTTTGTACGGCAACTCCATAAAACGGATTAAGTTCTCCCTCAGGAATACATAGGTCGCTGATCGTCGGTGTGCCGTGACGTTTCGAGAACGCGACGTCGCCACCGCTATCGTCCAAGTCCACGTAGACCGAATCACCCAACTCTACCTGCCCGGTCGCCACCAGGTTTGATATCGGGAGAACAAGCAGTCGCTCGATTGAACGCTTTAAGTGACGTGCCCCGTACCGGTAGTCAATTCCTTCCCGTAACAACATGTCCTTAACCTCAGCGGAGCACTGAAACACAAACTTTGTGTTTGCCGAGCGCAGGATGCGTTCTTGTAAGGCGCAAAGCTCCAAATCCAGGATTTGCCGCAGGTGCTGCTCGTTTAGGGAGTGGAAGACCACAACCTTATCGATCCGGTTCATGAACTCCGGCGCAAAGTTGCGGCTGGCTGCTTGCACGGCGGTGCGGTAGATCTTCTCGTCAATGTTGCTATCGCCGTCGCTCGCGCTATTGGCTCGTTGCGCCCCGGCAAAGCCTATCCCGGCGCTCATCAACCCAGACATCTCACGTGCGCCCAGATTGGATGTCATGACAATCACGCACCGCGAAAAGTCGACGCGACGATTGTCACCCAACGTCAACGTTCCTTTATCAAGTATCCCGAGCAACAGCTTCCACAATGCATCGGAGGCCTTCTCGATCTCGTCAAAGAGCACTAATGAAAGTGGCGTCTCTTCTGTCTTGAACCGATCAAGATTCTCCTGACTGAGCAACGGCGAAGTTTCCCGATGGCCCAGATATCCCGGCGGCGAGCCGATTAATTTCGAGATCTCGTGCGAGTGCTGAAACTCTGCGCAATCGATCTTGATAACCGCGTTGGCGTCACCAAAGAGGACCTCGGCTGCTGCTTCGACGACTCGGGTTTTCCCCGAGCCAGTAGGACCAAGAAACAGTAATGTGCCGACGGGACGGTTTGTCTGATTGAGACCCGCAAGGAAAAGCTGGTAGAGACTACTCATCCCGCGGACAGCGTTCTCCTGACCGACAATGCGCGTCGCAAGTTTCTCGTCGAACTCCTGGATGCGCGGACTCTTAACTCGGGCGTCGAGGAAGAAGTAGTCTTTTGTTCCTTGCTCTGTTCGCATTTGCGCAATCATGACGTCTCTCCTTTGTTAGTAACTACCAATGAACTACTTTCCGTCTCTTTGTCGTGCAATCCACTCGCAGATGTATGGCGGGCAATTTCGGAGCGTCAGGCCATCGGAATCGCATTCCCTTAGAAATCCAACAGCCTCGTGATCCACTAGCGTTAGCTCTCGCAAATCCAAAATTATGCGCCGACCCGCACCTTCTGAGCCGATTAGCTTTTTCAATTCGGCGAAGTTCTCTCGATCCAATCGACCGCTAATCCTAAGAACAACTTCTCCGTTCGCTTCTCGCTGGATTCTTAACATCTGGTCCTCTGCTTCAAACCTCGCGCCTGTGCAGTGCAATTACGCTGCCATTCGTAAGTTATTGAAAATAGAGAAGCGCGAGCGCAGAAGAATGCCGAAGTCCCGGGCAATTGACGAAACTCCGGACAATCATCACACGTTCCTGGAGTGCCTGCAGCTCGAGTTCGAGAATGCCGCAAGATGATGTTCCTGGAGGGAACGAAAGACCACGACCTTGTCGATGCGATTCATCCCTGTTCATGACCGGCACTCCTTTCTTGCTGTGCGTCTTCGGTAAAAACGATGTGTTGCTTGCGATGCCTTTCATCGTGTTGCTCTCTTTCACGTCGGTCGTTTCAATTACCCGTTTGTCAAGCTGTATCCAATGCTGGACGCATTTTGTTCCTCTGAGTTTTTTCGCGAAACCCTAGATGGAGCGAGGCGAGTGTAACTAAATTGAGTGAGCACCAAGCTACCCCCGCTGAGTACAATTAGCGCCAGGTATTGCGTAGACCTGACCGCGATCCGATCGTCATTGCGTTAAGTGGGCTTTGCCTCAAAAGCCGATCAGATTGACCTCTCAGTCACACCGGGCTAAAGAGGTTGTGTGAAAACTCGGGTTGGCGTCAGTCTCTTGTTCGTGTTAGTTCGTGTGGCTTCGTGGATCGCCTGTTACCTTCCGAGAAAAGCGATCCACGCGCATCACACGAACTAACACCAACGAAGTCCCAAGGCAAATTAGAGTTTTGACACAGTCTCTAAAGCACGGTGTGAATTAGAGCAAACTGGCTTTAGACTTTTTGAGGCAAAGCTTGTTACTGCGAGGCAAATGCAGGGTTAGATCAAGTGTGTGTTTTGCGCGGAGGGACGATGGTTACGCGTAGTCCGAACAGTTTCGCATCCACCGAATATGCTCCGGGACCGAGAAAGATGAGTGCGGCCGCGGTTAGTATTCTTAAGATATAGACGAAATTGCCTGGCTGGCCGGCCAAAAAGAGATTTGCGACAGCTGTCGCGCACGCAACTACTGCGAGAACTGGCGTCAAAAAGCCGAGACAGAGCGAGAACGAAATCATGGCTATGAGGGAGACAACCGCCCAGTAAATAGCGGGTGAAGAAAAGTTGAAGCGATGCGTGACATTCAAAACAAACATCGCTGCCGTAGCTATTCTCAAAAGCAGAAGCCCCAAACCCGGGCCACCTCGTGGAAACATGGAGTAGAGACGCTGCATGAGTATGAGGTTAACGATTATCTCTAAATTGCAATACCCAAATTGAGGCTAGCTTCGCATCACCCTTTTGAGGGATGGGTAAATAATCGCAAGTGGGCTATGACCCAGGTCTATTATTGCCGGCCAACGTCTAGAACTGAAGCTTCAGCGCAAACTGAATCGAACGCGGTCCGCCAATCTGATAGAGAGGATTGAGGCCCCCATTCGCGCCTCCTGATCCCAGACTGTTCGCCAGTGTCTGTGTCGAGTGACCGAACAGAGGACTGGTCAGTAGATTGATAGGACTGCCGAAGTTTGGATGGTTGAAGATGTTGAAGAACTCCGCCCGGAAACGAAGTCCCACCTTCTCGGTGAGATGAAAATTTCTCTGCGCTGACATGTCAACTTGCCAGGCGCCAAAACCTCGCAGCACATTGCGTCCGAAATTTCCCTGCTGTCCAACGGGTGCCGGCGTGAAAGCCGCGCGATTGAAAATCTTGCCGCCAGGATATTGCGACCCAAAGAGTTCAAGAGGCACTCCGGGATTGACGTTCGGGCGAGGGGCGAGGGCAACACCAGCAACAAAGAAGGTTCCGCCAACGATGTCAACTGGCGGAGCCGACCTGGCAAAAATGAAACTATCCAGTGACCAGCCGCGCAGTACCATGCTGACGAGCTTGTGCGACTCTGGAGAGGGCAGATCGTAGGTTACGCCGGCTGTGAATGAATGCCGGATGTCAAAATTGGAATCTCCACGGTCAACTTGCGGATTGGCAATCGAGCCTGGTGTGTTGAGGTTCCCAGCGGCGGTATCGGACGAGGCTATATCGATCGAATGCGAGAATGAATACGAAGCCAATCCCTGCAGCCCACGCGATAAGCGCCTCTGAAATGTGAGTTGTAGAGCGTGGTAGTCGGATGTCGCCGAATTGTCGGTTACACCCACGGAGAGAAAATCCGGATTGACATTAAACAAATTGGTCGCCCTGAGCAGATCGCGCCCAATCGCGCCGACGTAGGTCGCCGACATACTTTGGCTTTTTCCGATGAACTGCTCCAGCGCGACGTTCCATTGATACGTGCGCGGGAGCTTCAAATTCGGGACGGCCACAAAAATCGTATTGACCGGTGGATTGGTGGTAAGCGGCGGGGGCGCTGCGTTCTGTGGACTCAGTGGAAACGGAACGAGCGAAAGATTTCTGTTGGCGCTGTATGGAAAGGAACTGGAGGCCACTCCGAGCGACCCTTGCCCCAGGTCGTAAAAGATGCCGAATCCCGCTCGGAGCACGGTGCCCCAATTTCGCCTCTCCGCGAGTTGATAGCCAAACCCAACTCTGGGCGCGAAATTTCCATAAGTTGTTTGGTAAAGGGCGGTGCCCCGAGGCGCAAGCGCAATCGTCGGCGGATTATCCAACCCCGTCACCGTGAATGGATCGTCGCGCGCGTGTTTGCCCTTCAGCGGCGGATTGATGTCCCACCTTAATCCATAAGTCACGGTCAAGCGGGGAGTGATCTTCCAGGCGTCCTGGCCGTAGAACGAGAAGTTTTGTGACAGCAGTGAGTTCGTTTGAAACGTGGCGGGCTGGGCGAATGATGCGATCCCTGAAAGAGCGCCGCCTGGTGCCGCGGTCATTCCCGTGAAGAACACAAATGGCCGGTACGAGAACGGGCTGGTAAACGGGGCCAGCCAGCGATAGTCCACGCCAAACTTCAATTGATGGCTGCCTCTGGTCATCGATAGATTGTCGATAAGATTTACCTGGCGTTGCTCGTCCGTGCCACCTTTGCCCTGACCGTACTCACCCACGCCTGAGATTATGAATAAGTAAGCGCTATCGGAGGACGTGATGCCAGAGGGAAACAGGAGAGAATCCGGCAGCGGCACAGCCCCACCCAAGTTATCCACGGCGAATCTAGCGGCGACTCTCTGATTGCTGTAGTTCACCCGCACTTCGTTGCTGATTCGGGGTGTGATCGCTTGTGTCAGGCCAAGCGTGAACGTGTGCACCGTTGATGAGATCAAATCAACCGTGCTGAGTGCGGGAGTGGTAAAGGGAGCAGCCCGCTGGGCCAGGTCTGACGGAGAGTAGTTGTAGCGTGCAAACAAATTCAGCTTGGCGTTGACGGCATGGTCCACGCGGACGCTATAAGCATCAAGCGACGAAGGATCAGAGTAGCTTGCGTTGAACTGGGCCACGCCGGGCCCGGCGGCTGGACCATTCGGCATCGGATACGCATTCAAAAACGGCTGCGTTGCAACGGGAGCTTGCTGCCGCGACGCAGCGTCCGGAACTATGCTTTGCCGAGTGAATGGCTGGCGCAGCCGCAAGCCTTCATAAGAAAAGAAGAAGAAACTCTTGTTCTTGAAAATTGGACCACCGAAGACGCCGCCGAAATCATTTTGGTGCTCCACGGGTTTCGGCAGATGATTGAGATTCGCGAACCAGTTGTTGGCATCCAGGGCGCCATTCCTGAAATATTCGAACATCGTCCCATGAAAGGTGTTCGTTCCTGAGCGCGTCGCAATCGAGATCTGTCCGCCAGGAGTCCGTCCAAACTCGGGAGCAAACGAAGACGTTTGGATGCGAAACTCCTGCATGGCATCGACTGAAACCAGACTGTTGGTTCCACCTGAAGCGGTGAGCGCGGGTAATGCCCCGCTGGCGCTCTGGCCCATCGCCAGGAAGCCGGTGACGCCGAAATTGGCGCTGACCCCATCCACGGAGAAATAGTTGGCATCTGTGCGCTGGCCATTAACGCTGAATTGTCCCTGGTCGAAAAGAGCAGTCGGGGTCAGGACCGCGCCCGGAGTGAGCGCGATCAGCGTTTGAAAAGTGCGGCCATTGAGAGGGAGATTGTCAACGAACCTGCGATCGATCACTGTACTGACAGTGGCCGACTCAGTATTCACAAGAGGAGCCCCCGGTTCTACCGTAACTATTTCAGTCACATCTCCGACTGTCATCTCGAAATCAATTTTGAGAGCATCCTGGACGTGAAGGATCAAATCCGGCTTAACCAGCTTTTTGAAGCCTGTCTTTTCGATTTCGACGCGATAAAGGTTTGGTGAAAGATTGGCGAGGTAGTATTCGCCCGAGCCGTTCGTAGTGGTTTCGTATTGAACATTAGTGTCGGCACTAATGACGACAACTTTGGCGTCAACAATTAAGGCCTTCTGCGGATCGGTTATGCGACCGGCGAGCGAAGCGTTTGTGGATTGGGCGCGCAGAACAGACGCTAACGAGAGAAGAAGAAGCGCCGCGAGTACAGGAACTCTACGCATAAGCGAAATCTCCACGCGATCTTGGAAGCATGAGGCTACTCTGGAGTAGAACCGGTGGTCAATACCGATTTGGGTGGCCTGCCAATACCCAAAAAGAGTGATGCTCGTGTTTCAGTCGCAAAGTAGATTAAGCCGACGAGGTCTGTTCGGGTACTGGTTCAATTTGAAAATTATTCTCATTCACGCCGACGCTTCAGCGCGGCGAGTCGGGCTAACGCGGTCAAAGTGAAACCGTTTAAAACGGTTTCACTTGATCTGTAGTCACCGGGACACCGGGCTAAAGCCGCGGTGTGAATCAAAAGACCAAAAAACTGAACCAGCGCTCTGTTCGGAGGATTATCAAAGGCTGAACAGCCTTTGATATAAGATGTGCACCTTATGCCGAAAGTGCACGCACAAGCACTAGCCTTCATCACGCCCGGGATTGTACTGGCTTGCGTGCTGCTGGCGTCGTGCCCTTCTGCCTTCGCGTTGGTTCCGTCACTCGACATCAACCAATACTCGCACCGCGCCTGGACAGTCCGCGAAGGATTTTTCAAAGGCGAAGTCGGCTCCATTGCCCAAACGCCCGATGGCTACATTTGGCTGGGTACCACGTTCGGATTAGTTCGCTTTGATGGAGTAAAGGGCGACAATTGGCAGCCGCCACAAGATCAGCATCTCCCTTCCAATCAGGTCATGAGCCTTCTGGTGTCCCGCGATGGAACGCTTTGGATCGGCACTGTGAATGGCCTAGCCAGCTTCAAAAACGGCAAGCTCACGGTTTACCCGGAAACCATTGCGCACTTCATATTCGCGATTGTCGAAGACCCCTCGGGTACGGTCTGGGTCAGCGCCTTGTCGACGACGCTCGGCAAGCTCTGCGCCATTCGCAACGGCAGCATGAGCTGCGAAGGCGAAGGGACGATTGGCCGCGGAGCGTTCAATCTCTACGTGGACAGCATGGGTACTGTGTGGGCGGGAGAGAAGGACGGACTGTGGCGCTGGAGCCCCGGGCCGCCTCGATTCTATTCACTGCCGGGCGAACCTAACGGCATCCAAGGGCTCGGTGAAGCGGAGGACGGCACGCTCTTGGTGGCCTGGAATGGCAAGCTGCAAAAGTTCCGCGACGGAAGGACCGAGGCCTATCCGCTGCCGGGGATCACAGAGCCGATACAGGTAAGAAAGATATTCCGCGACCATGACGGCAGCCTTTGGCTGGCGACCTACAGGCACGGCATTTTGCGCCTGCATTCGGGCCGCACGGATGTGTTTGCGCAATTCGATGGCCTCTCAGGCGATTCAGTCCACGCGCTCTTTGAGGATCGGGAGAGCAACATTTGGGTGACGACCGCTAGCGGCCTTGACCGCTTCCGCAACTTCGCGGTTCCTACGCTGACCACAAAACAGGGTCTGTCGCATGATGTCGTCGCTGCGGTCCTGGCAGATAAGGACGGAAGCCTTTGGTTCAGCACGTTCGCAGGGCTGGACCGGTGGCGGGACGGCAAGATCGAAACCTACCCTCTTGGCCAGACCAGGAATCCGAATGACCCCGCTTCCCTTTTCCAGGACCGCTCAGGCCGAATCTGGGTCTCGAAGACCTCGGGATTCGGCTATTTGGAGGGCCGGCGCTTTGTCCCAATTAGCGGAGTCCCGCAGCGTGGTTTGGTGCTTGCCATCGCCCAAGACCGTGCCGGCGACATGTGGTTAACGAATGAGCATCTTGGGCTGTTTCACGTGCAGGCAGGAAATGCAGTCAGTCAAATCGCCTGGGAAACTTTCGGACACAAGGAACACGCCAGTGTTTTGGCCGCCGATCCGCGCGGCGGTTTATGGATCGGATTCTTCCGGGGCGGTATCACTTACTTCGAAGACGGTCAGGCACGCGCGTCGTACACAACCGCTGATGGGCTGGGTGCCGGTCGTGTCAGTGGCTTTCAGTTCGATCACGACGGCGCGCTCTGGATCTCCACCGAGGAAGGCGGGTTGAGCCGGCTGAAAAACGGGGGCATTGCCACAATGACCAGCAAGAATGGCTTGCCCTGCGATACGGTCAATGGGCTGATAGAAGATGACGACCATGCGTTCTGGCTCTACACCGCCTGTGGCCTGCTGCGCATTGCACGATCGGAGTTGGACGCCTGGGTGGCTGATCCAGAGCGGGCCATCCAAACCACGGTCTTCGATACTTCCGACGGAGTCAGAAGTCTGGCCGCCAGTGGCCACTACAGCCCGCAGGTCGCCAAGACTTCGGACGGAAGAATTTGGTTCCTGCCTGGGGACGGCGTGAGCGTCTTCGATCCGCGCAACCTACACCTCAACAAACTACCGCCGCCGGTGCACGTCGAACAGTTCATCGCTGACCGCAAGACTTATGATGCTAGCGGACAGGTTCGTCTGCCGCCGCTGATACGCGATCTCGAGATCGACTATACGGCGCTCAGTCTGGTCGCGCCGGAGAAAATACTATTTCGCTACAAGCTGGAGGGCTATGATCGCGACTGGCAGGATGCGGGTAATCGGAGGCAAGCGTTTTATACCAACCTTCCGCCACGCAACTATCGCTTTCGTGTAATGGCGTGCAACAACAGCGGCGTGTGGAACGAGGCCGGCACCTACTTCGATTTCACCATCGCTCCGGCCTATTACCAGACCACCTGGTTCCGGGTGCTGCTCGCGATCGCTTTTCTCATGTTGCTCGGCGTGATCTACCAACTGCGGGTGCGTCAGGTGGCGGGGGAAGTGCGAGCACGCATGGAAGAGCGACTCGAAGAGCGCGAGCGAATCGCTCGAGATTTGCACGATACTCTTTTGCAAAGCGTGCAGGGATTGATCCTGAAGTTCCACGCCGTCGCAAAACAGATTCCTAGTGATGAGCCGGCTCATGACGCTTTAGAGAAAACGCTCGATCACGCCGACGAGGTTCTGGCTGAAGGACGAGACCGCTTGCGAAATCTGCGCGCCACCTCGATCCCATTCGGTGGTTTGCCTGCGGCCTTCGAGCGGGTTGCGGAAGAGACCCCGCAGGGCGCCGACGCAACCTTTAAGACGGTTGTCGAAGGCAGGGTGCGAGAGTTGCATCCCATGGTCCGGGAAGAGTGTTATTGGATTGGGCGAGAGGCGGTCGTCAACGCTCTCACTCACTCCAATGGCCGCAAGGTTGAAGTGGAAATCACTTACGATCCGAGACAGTTTCGCTTGCGGGTCCGTGACGATGGCCGGGGCATTGATCCTAAAATCCTTGAAGAAGGCGGCCGCTCTGATCACTGGGGCTTGCAAGGGATGCGCGAACGGGCACAAAAGATCGGCGGGCAATTGAAGTTATGGAGCCGCCCTGAGACCGGAACCGAAGTTGAGTTGATCATTCCGCGAGCCAGCGCCTATCAAACCGCTCATGACAAGTCGAAGAAGTTCTGGCTTCGACCTTCTTCCGGCAACAACGATGCGGCTCCGAAAGCGTGAGGCTAATAGATGTCGATGATGCCTCGCTTAAGCGCGATAGTTACGGCGTGGGTGCGATCGTTCGCGCCAAGTTTTGAAAGAATACTCTTCATGTGAGCCTTCACGGTTTCTTCGGAGATCCTGAGGTGAGCAGCTACCAACTTGTTGGCGTTGCCGGCAGCCACTTCTCGCAATACTTCGATTTCGCGTGCGGTGAGCGCATCGTCCGAGTGGTGCTCAGCCATCTCCACGGCGATTTCCGGTGGGATTCGCTTTTTGCCGGCATGGACAGTCCGAATTGTCTCAACTAACTCTTTTCGCACCATGTTCTTAAGTATGTACCCGGAAGCGCCGGCGTTGAGGGCCCGGACTGCCTGGACATCGCCGGCGTAGGTGGTCAACACAATAATCCGGGCGTCAGGAAACTCTTTACGGATCGCCAGAATTGCCTCCGTTCCATTCATAACCGGCATCTGCAGGTCCATAAGCGTTACGTCCGGGCGATGCGCCCGGTATTGCTCGATTGCCTCACGCCCATTGCTCGCCTCGGCGACGAGAACCATGTCCGGTTCGGTGCCGAGGACCGCGGCAATTCCTTCGCGCAGCATCGGATGATCATCTACGGATAAGATCCGAATGCGGTTGCCGGCGCTCATAATTTCTCGAGATCGAAATGACTCTACGCCCCCGAGCCCGTCGGCACCAAGCGTCGCGCCATCGTGTCGGATTTGCAAAATGAAATTACACCGGGAGTCTACTACGAATCCTGAAAAACGGTTAGAGAAGTGACGCTGGGCTAATTGAGTATGAGCGGAAAAAAAGGCGGCGGGCCTTCCACTCGTTGCGCTGGTTGCAAAAGCGCGTAACGAGTGGACACCCGCCACGTCCTGTCTCTGAAATCATTTTAGTCCTGCTCGAATTCGAAATCCCACGCAGCCTGGTTTGGAAGGTCAACGCCCCCCCAAGTTGTGCCCATGACCACTTCTTCTGCTTCACCGATCAGCGTCAGTTCGGGAACCTCGTATTTGTTATGCATTGGATTTACCTCCTTTCTTTCTTTTTACCAACTCACCCTTAGAAATTAGTTCGTTCAAGCAGCTCCAAGCAGTTGCCCCGACAGCGCACCATCCTCGCGATTGCTTAGCCACAATTCGAGCAGAATGATCTGCCGCAACTGGGACTCGTTGCACTCTAGCCCGACGCAAAGGCGTTCCAAACGCGAGCGGACGCTGGCGCCGTCCATAAATCCGCGCTCCACTAAATTCAATTGCGGGGCGTTAAGAAGGACACGCGCCAGTGGCCGCAGCGCTTCCTGCCACGGGACATTAAACAAGCCCTTGGATCGACGCGTCCTCAACTTGACGGGCCACAGATCCGACAGCGCGGAGCGCATCAATCTTCGCGGTTCACCCGGCCGGCAGAGAATGTCCGGCGGAACGGTCATGAGAAACTCAACCAGCGGCCGGTGGGCGAACGGGTGCGTGTAGTCAAGGTGCTGCAAGAGCTCGGGCGGCTGCAGCGAGCGCAGTTCCAGCATCGTCGAGAGCGCCCGAAAATACTTCCGCCGCTCTGGTGGCGCCTGCATCCAGGCGTTCGAGAAGAATCTCGATTCGGAAAGACCGGTTCGGTCACTAAAGCCGGGGACCAGAGACGTTTCAACGTTCTTCGGCACATACGAACCGTCGGCGGCCGCGTAGATGGAGGTGGGCGACAATGGTGCTGGAAGGGCCGCCTGAAACGCGCGGCTAAGAATCTGGTAGATAGGAGTCCGGAGAATCTTGCTCCAGGCGAGCGCTTCCTCACACGCCTGTCTGATACGAAAGCGGCGCAGGGACGCTGACACCTGAAGGCTGTCATCGAACCAATTCCCCATCACGAGGTCGCCGTTTTGTCCCGTCAGAATAGTTTTTGCGCCAAGCTCGCGCGCAATTGCCGCAACCGATGTTCGCAGCGGCTGAAAAGCTTCAGGCATCGCATTGCCAACTTGCGCTTCCGCAACCAGCGGAACATCGTGCGTCGAAATATGCACTCCATCGATCCCGCAGTGCGATTCGACTTCGCGAATGAACGGTTCGTCGAGCGAGTTGCGCCACAGGAAACTCACACCGGCGAGACCTGGAGCGCTGACGGCGCGGCTTCGAATCAGATCATTTGCCATGCAGATTACAGACGACGAATCAAGGCCGCCGCTGAGTTCCGCCAGCACAGGCGCATCGGTTTGCAATCGGACAGCCACCGCTTCTCGAAACAATTCGCGAAGTTGTTCCTCGTATCTGCGCTCGCTCTTGTATCGGATCGTATCGCCCGTTGGCATCGCCCAGAACCGGCGAATGCCCGTTCCCTCAGACGACACGCAGACCGCGTGACCAGGAGGAACGGAGTAAATGCCTTTGTATGGCGTGCGGTTTGGGCATCCACCAAACATCAGGAATCCGGCCACGTACTGCTCGTCAAGATCCGAGATGCCCGTCGCTTCCACAAGAGACTGTAAGCGGCTGGACCACTGAACTTGTCCGTGTCGTACGTAATAGTAAAGGGGGCGCACCCCCGCGAAGTCGCTCGCCAGGATAGTCGTGTGGTTAGCGTGATCTCGAACAACCAAACTCCAATCGCCAATCAGGTGGACCAGACCGTTTGTCCCCCAACGCTCGTAGCTGGCGCGCGCGATTGCCGCGTTACTCGTCTCACTCCCCAGCGAGTCTCTCAATCGCAGCAGCAAGTCTTCGCGATTATCCAGCCGGCCGTCCCAGTGAAGCACTTCAGTTCGCTCATCGCGCCGGCTCCGGCCATCGTTAAACATCTGTTCTGGTGTATTAATAAGCATCTTCGTTACCTTCGGTTAAGCAACCTGGAGCAACCTTAACCGCTTCTGGTAGGCCGGCGAGCCATACGCAACCCGGCCGTCAACCTCTACCCATGCGTGAGAGAAGAATGGCGACGGGCGATAACCGATCGCTAACCGCGCCACAATGCCGTGCCTTCTGAGCAGACGGACCGTGCACACTGATCGCTGCAGGCAAAGCACCGGCTTCCAGTAGAAACAGGTGGCGAGCAGGACGGCGTCGCAAATCGCCTGTTCTAATTCGCGGCTGGTTGGCTTCGCCGCAATGGATTGCCGCTTCAACTGCGACAGAATGTGTCCGGAGCCTAGTAACGCGACGATCACTTCGTAGCGAGCGATCTCGTAAAGCGCTCCAAATATGAGCCACGCCCTTTTCATGATGGCGCCCCCTTTTGAATCAGCGCGTGCTGTTCGAGTACGGTCAGAAAATTGAGCGTGTGCTCGCGCGCTATGGTTCGAGCAATCTGATACTCACCGCTGATTTCCTCCGCGATAGCTTCCAGTGTCAGCTGCTGCTCGAGTCCGCGCCAGATGCGCGCGCCGGT
>Ga0137403_10006072_pt1 | contig 13882 bp, 12 predicted proteins | sample CZOMad2_1_16fung_FD_122057 | JGI IMG/M metagenome (GOLD analysis project Ga0137403, IMG submission 122057) | Vadose zone soil fungal communities from Angelo Coast Range Reserve, California, USA - CZOMad2_1_16fungal (Hybrid Assembly) | ecosystem: Environmental > Terrestrial > Soil > Vadose zone... | reverse complement strand
TGCGCCTGCTCTCGTACGGCGAGCGCCGCCAGCTCGAGCTGGCCCTGGCCCTCGTCGGCGAGCCGCGCGTCCTGCTCCTCGACGAGCCGGCGGCGGGGCTGGCGCCGGCGGAGCGCGTGCGCGTGGGCGAGACGATCGCCGCCATCGACCGCCGGGTCACGGTGGTGCTGATCGAGCACGACATGACGATCGCGCTCGGCCTGGCCGACCACGTCACCGTGCTGCACCGGGGGCGCGTGATCCTCGAGGGCCCGCCCGGCCTCGTGCGGGGCGACGCCCAGGTCCGCGAGGTCTACCTTGGCCACGTCTGACCCACACCCCGCTGCCGCGCCCCCAGGCGCCCGCGCGGCGGCGGCGCCGCTCCTCGCCGTCGTCGACGTCCACACCTACTACGGCGACTCCTACGTGCTCCAGGGCCTGACGCTCGCCGTGCCGCGCGGCCAGATCGTGGCGCTCCTCGGGCGGAACGGGATGGGCAAGACGACGCTGATCCGCTCGGTCGCCGGGCTCACGCCGCCGCGCGCGGGGACGATCGCCTTCGACGGGGTGCCCCTGAACGGGCTCCGGCCCCATGCCATCGCCCAGCGCGGCATCGGGCTCGTCCCTCAGGGCCGGCGCACCTTCCCCTCCCTCACCGTCCGCGAGAACCTCCTGCTGCCGACGAGCGTGCTGGCGGGACGCCGCGCGCGCGCGGAGACCAGCGGCGAGCGCTGGACGCTCGAACGGGTGCTGCGCGAGTTCCCCAACCTGGCCGAGCGCATCGGCCAGCGCGCCCGGCACCTGTCGGGCGGCGAGCAACAGATGCTGGCGATCGGCCGCGCGCTCATGTCGAACCCGCGGCTCATCTTGATGGACGAGCCGTCGGAAGGGCTGGCGCCCGTCATCGTGACGCAGCTCGAGGAGATCCTGCGCGGCCTGCGCGCGCACGGTCACTCGATCCTGCTCGTCGAGCAGAACGTGAGCCTCGCCCTCGCCGTCGCGGACTACGTCTACGTGCTGGCCACGGGCCGCGTCGTCCACGAGGGGCCAATCGCCGACGTCGCGCGCGCGCCCGAGCGGCTGAGCGAGCACCTGGGCCTGTCGACCTAGAACAGCTACTCGCCGACCGAGCGGCCGCGCCTGTTCCATGACGTTGCCGGCACTGGCCGCGTACAGGGAGGTGATCGGCAGTCCGGCCGAACGCAGCGCCCTCGCCGTCCAGGTGTTGCACGTCTTCAACAGGGAGTATTTCTCGCGAGCCGCGTAAAAACGACTGTTCGCGTACTGACCCTGGCCCAAAATCATCCCCCGGCCCGAACCGTCTTTCGCGTAGGCGTCCCCGATGAAGGCGGCGAGCCGCTGGAACCCACGATCGGAGACGAGGATCTCGACGATCTCGCCCTGACGGAAGAACTCCTGCACGGCCCCGTCGAATCCAACGACGTGCAGGACGCTCGGGGTAGGCCAGAGTACGGCCTTCAGCGCTAGCCCCAGGGTTCCTTCCGGGGCCATATAGAACTCCCGGTTGCCCCAGCCAACCTCTACGTACTCGGAGTCCGCGAGGTCAGGAAGTTCAGGCCAGACGCCTTCGGGAAGGTCGGCTCGCCGGAGTGCGATGCCGGTGTGCCATCCGTGATTGATGACATAGATCGGCTTGACCAGATCCGCCGGCGCGGGAGGATAGAGCCCCGCAATGGATTTGACGCAGCCTGTAGCCCCGGCGCTGAACACTACCAGACCGACGAGGGCAACCTGAGTGGCGACTTCGCGAGCCTTCACGCAATGGGCCTCACGCTGTGCCGTCGGCTTCTGGGGCGACCGGCGTCCCAGTCTGGCAGGTAGCTTCGCCCTCGCCCAGGGTCGCATAGTCGGCCGTGGTAGGGTTCATCAGATAGCGTCGACCCGGGGCCACGCGTGCACATCCTCAGAATGAACGGTTCAGCGTAAGGCATGGCTTCACTCGTCCCGGCCGCACTGCTCTGGCTCGGCGGAGTGGGGGTGGGGCTGGCCCACGCCCGGACGGAGGCGTGAAAGCCGCCATTCTCTCCGCCCCGCCCGGGGCCATCACGCGCACTCTGCAGATCCGCGACATCCCGGATCCGGGCCTCACGCCGGGGCACTGTCTCGTGAGAGTGCTCGCCTGTGGGGTGTGCCGGACGGACCTGCACATCGTCGAAGGCGATCTGCCACCGGTCCGTGACCGCGTGATTCCGGGTCATCAGATCGTGGGCGAGGTGGTCGGGGGGGCGACGGACGAGCTTCCCCGCGGCACGCGCGTCGGGGTCTCGTGGCTGGGCGGGACGGACGGGGATTGCCGCTATTGCCGGAGCGGCCATGAGAATCTGTGCGACTCGCCCACCTTCACCGGGTACACGGTGGACGGCGGCTACGCGGAATACGCGCTCGCGCGCAGCGATTTTGTGTTTCCTCTTCCCGGCGCCCTGGAGGATCTTCAGGCGGCTCCGCTGCTCTGCGCCGGGATAATCGGCTTCCGCAGTCTGCGGGTGGCCGGCGTGGAAGCAGGCGACCGCGTCGGCCTGTTCGGGTTCGGGGCGTCCGCGCATCTGGCGCTTCCCGTGCTGCAATCCTGGAACTGCGAAGTGTTCGTCTCCACCCGGGGTGCGTCGCACCGCCGGCTGGCGGTCTCCCTCGGGGCCACGTGGGTCGGCGATGACACGCACCGCCCGCCCGTCACGCTCGATCGCGCGATCACGTTCGCTCCCAGTGGTGACGTCGTCGTCGCGGCGCTCGCGAGCCTGCGAAAGGGGGGCGTCGTGGCGATCAATGCCATTCACCTAGATCGCATCCCCGAGTTCGACTACGACCGCCTCCTGTGGGGCGAGCGGCAGATTCGGAGCGTGACGAACATGACTCGAGCCGATGCGCGAGAGTTCCTCCAGATCGCGAGCGCGATCGGTCTCCGGCCCTCCGCGACCGCCTTCCCGCTCGATCTCGCGAACGAAGCGCTCCGTGCGATCAAGGACGATGCGATCGATGGAGCGGCCGTCATCGTTCCGTAGCGGGGCCCCGGCGGTGACCCTGTCACCGGTCCTGAGGAGATAGGCTACAGTCTTGCCGAGATAGGTGACAGCTCCGCACCCTCTGGCGTCCAGTGGTAAACTCTGACAGCCAATAACTCAGGTAGTTACAGTACGGAAGCGTTTGCGGCGCCGGTGCACGCCCCGGACTTCAAATCCGGTGTTCGGCTCTAGACAAGTCGAAGGTGGGTTCGACTCCCACACGCTTCCGCCAGCACGCGCGCGGAAGATGCACGGAAGATGTGCGTGAGATGCGCGGCCGACGCGAGGAGGAGCATGGCCAAGGCGGCGAAGAAGGGCCCGCGGCAGGGCGAGAAGGCCAGGGGGCCGTCACGGGCGGTGCGGCGCCGGCGCCGGACCATCATCGGGATCGTGGTCGCGGCGATCGTGGCGGGCATCGTCGGCTACTTCGCCTATCAGTCGGTGGCGAATCTGCCCGGCGTGTCCTACCCTGACCAGGGCAACCTCCACTTGCAGACCGAAGCCGATCCACATGTCCCATACAACTCTGACCCGCCCACCTCGGGGCCGCATCTGCCCTATATCGCCCCCTGGGGGGTCCACACCTCCCCGATCGTCAAGGAGCTCCAGATCCACAACCTGGAGGACGGGGGCGTGGTGGTGCAGTACTCCTGCCCCGCCGGGTGTCCCGACCTCGTCGACAAGCTGGCCGCCATCGTGAAGGGCTACGATCACCAGGTGGTGCTGGCGCCCTATCCCGGGCTCAAGAATCGCATCGCGCTCACCGCCTGGACCCGCCTCGACGCCTTCGACGAGTTCGACGAGGCCCGGATCGTTCGCTTCATCCGCGCCTATCGCGGAATCGACCATCACAAGCGGTAAGATGGCGGCATGAGGCGCGCCCCGCGTGGTCCTCTGGTCCTGGCCCTGGCCGCCGGGCTCGTCCTGGCCGGCACCGGCGGCTGCTCGCGGCCCTTCGTGTCGGCCATTCTCCCGCCGCCCTTCCGCGACGAGATCCCGGCGGCCTATGACGCCACCTGGCGGGCGCTGATCCGTGCGCTCGCCTACGAGAATGTCCCGCTGCGCGCGGTGGCGAAGGATTCCGGCGTGCTGGCCTCCGACGAGATCCTGTCACCCATCGGGGTCTATGCCGACTGCGGCCAGCTGGGCGACGTGGGGCTCGAGGGCGAGGCCACGGTGTCCTTCACCGTATTCGTCCAGGCCAATGGCCAGAGCTCCACCGACGTGCAGGTCAACGCCAAGATGCGCACGCAGAGCTGGCGGCGGGGGGATTCCGGCAAGCTCCAGCCCGAGCCGGTGTACCCCTGCGTCTCCACCGGGCGCTGGGAAGCGAACCTGATGGACACGCTGCGCCGGCTCGTACGGGAGTAACGGCCGTGCCCCCCCGGCTGCCCGAGCTCATCAAGCGCGCCCGCCGGCTCGCCCACGAGCGGGATCGGCTCGTGACCGAGCTGGCCCGCGAGTGGACGGGGGCGCTGCGCGGCCAGGGTTTTTCCCCCAGCGACCTCGACGAGCTCTGGGCCGGCCTCACCGAGGAGGCGGTGCGGCGCCTGCTCCGGCAAAGCCCCGAGGGCGTGAGCCCGGAGGCGCTGCGGCGGGAGGCCAACGAGGTGATCGCGCGGGTGAAGGAGCGCGTGGAGACGGGCCTTGCCGCGGGCGGGTAAGCCGGCGGGCGCGCGGGGCGCGGCGCCGGCCGCGCTCCAGGCGCTGCTCCGCGGGCTGCCCTCCGTGGACGCGGTACTCACCGCGCTGGAGGGCGACCCCGCGCTGGCGTTGCTGCCGCACCCCCGGCGCGTGAATGCGGTGCGGGAGGCGCTCGCCCGCGAACGCCAGCGCCTGCTCGCCTCCGCCGGCGGCGCCACCGCCGGAACCGTGGCGCCCCGGGACGCCGCTGCCCTCGCGCGCGAGGTGCGGGCCGGCCTGACGCGCGCCGGCGCCTTCTCCCTCACGCGGGTGATCAATGCCACCGGGGTGGTGCTGCACACGAACCTGGGCCGCGCGCTCCTGTCGTCGCTGGCGGTCGAGCGGCTGGCCGTGGTGGCTAGCGGCTACTCCAACCTCGAGATGGACATCGCGAAGAAGGAGCGCGGCTCCCGCTATTCCCACGTGGACGCGCTGCTCCGACGGCTCACCGGCGCCGAGGGCTCGCTGGTGGTGAACAACTGCGCCGCCGCGGTGCTGCTGGCGCTGGAGACCCTCGCGCGGGGCAAGGAGGTCATCGTCTCGCGCGGCGAGCTCATCGAGATCGGCGGCGAGTTCCGCATCCCGGACATCATGCGGCGCTCGGGCGCGGTGCTGCGCGAGGTGGGCGCCACCAACCGGACGCACCTCAAGGACTACGCCAGCGCGATCGGTCCGGAGACCGGCCTGCTCCTCAAGGTGCATACCTCCAACTACCGCGTGGTGGGCTTCACCGCCGCGGTGTCCTCGCGGGAGCTGGTCGAGCTGGGACGCGAGCGCGGTATCCCGGTGATGGAGGATCTAGGCTCGGGGTCGCTGCTCGACCTGCGCCCCTACGGATTCCCCTACGAGCCGACCGTGCCCGAGGTGGTGGCGTCCGGCGTGGACCTGGTGTCCTTCTCCGGGGACAAGCTGCTGGGCGGCCCGCAGGCCGGGATCGTGGTGGGCCGCGCGGGCGCCATCGAGCGGCTCGCCAAGAACCCGCTCAACCGCGCGCTGCGCATCGACAAGTTCACCATCGCCGCTCTGGAGGCGACGCTGTACGCGTACGAGGCGGGGGACGCGCTGGAGACGATACCCACGCTGCGCCTCCTGACCGAGCCGCTCGCGCGCATCCGCGGGCGGGCCCGCGCGCTGCTGCGGCGGCTCCCCGCCGAGACGCAGCGCCGGCTCGGGGCCGCGCTGATCGAGACCACCTCCCAGGTGGGCGGCGGCGCGCTGCCGACGGTGGAGCTGCCGACCGTCGCGCTCGCCCTGGGCGGAGCCGAGCGCGCGCCGCAGGCTCTCGACGAGGCGCTCCGCGCCGCCCAGCCGCCCGTGCTGGGCCGCGTAGCCGACGATCGCCTGCTCCTCGACCTGCGGACGATATTGCCCACCGACCTCCCCGATCTCGCCCGCGCCCTGACGTCGCTGTAGCAGGTCATGCCCAACGCCAAGCATGTCGTCGCCGGCACCGCGGGTCATATCGACCACGGCAAGACCTCGCTGGTCAAGGCGCTGACTGGCACCGATACCGACCGGCTCCCGGAGGAAAAGGCCCGCGGCATCACCATCGACCTGGGCTTTGCCTTCCTGGAGGAGCCCGACGGCCTGACCATCGAGATCGTGGACGTGCCCGGCCACGAGCGCTTCGTCAAGAACATGCTGGCGGGGGTGGGCGGCATCGACCTCGCGCTGCTCGTGATCGCCGCCGACGAGGGCGTGATGCCGCAGACGCGCGAGCACCTGGCGATCTGCTCGCTGCTGCACATCAAGAGCGGCATGGTCGCGCTGACCAAGACCGACATGGTCGAGCCCGACTGGCTCGAGCTGGTGCGCGACGACGTGGCGCGGCTCCTGGACGGGACCTTCCTCGCCGGCTGCCCCATCGTCCCCGTCTCGTCCAAGACCGGCGACGGGCTGCCGGAGCTGCGGGCGGCGCTTGGCGCGCTGGCGCGCTCGGTGCCGGCCAAGGCGCTGGACCGGACGGCGCGGCTCCCCGTGGACCGCGTCTTCACCGTGCGGGGGTTCGGCACCGTGGTGACGGGCACGCTCACCGCGGGGCGGCTGGCCATCGACGAGCGGGTGGAGGTCTACCCCCGCGGGCTGGAGAGCAAGGTGCGCGGGCTCCAGGTGCACAGCCACGCGGTGGAGAGCGCGCAGGCAGGCCAGCGCACCGCGGTCAATCTCCAGGGCGTGGAGCGGACGGCGATCGAACGGGGCGACGTGGTGGCGCCCGCCGGGATGCTCGTGCAGACGGTGCTGCTGGACGCGACCGTGGAGCTGCTCGCCGACGCGCCCCGGACGCTGAAGCTGCGCGAGCGCGTGCGCTTCCACGTGGGCACCCAGGAGGTGATGGCGCGCGTGCTCCTGGTAGGCGAGACCGAGCTCCCCCAGGGCCGCGCCTCGTTCGGACGCTTCCGGCTAGAAGCGCCGGTGGTGGCGCTGCCCGGCGACCGCTACGTCATCCGCACCTATTCACCCATCCTCACCATCGGCGGCGGCACCTTGCTCGACGTCGCGCCCCCGCGCTTCAAGCGCAAGGCGCCCGCGCTCCGCGCCCACCTCGAGCTGCTGGCGACGGGGTCGGCGGCCGAGGTGGTGGAGGAGCATCTCCGCCAGGCGGGCGCCGCGGGCGCGCGTCTGGTCGATCTCCGCGCCCGCACGCCATTCGGCCCCGAGCTCCTGCGCGCGCTCCTCGAGGGCTTGCAGAAGTCGGGCGCCGTGGTCGCGGTGGACCGCGAGGCCTATCTCCACCGGGACGCGAACGACCGGCTCCGCGCCGCCACCCTCGGGCTGCTGGAGGCCTTTCACGCCGAGCACCCGCTGCGGGGCGGTATCTCGCGCGAGGAGCTGCGCAGCCGAGCGGGGAACGCGCAGGAGAAGGTCTTCGCCCAGCTCCTGGGGACGCTGGAGACCGAAGGCGTGGTGCGCAGCGAGAAAGACCAGGTGCGGCTCGCCTCGCATACCATCCGGCTTTCCCCGGAGCAGCAACGGGTGGTGGACGGGGTGGAGGCCGAGTTCCGTCGCGCCCTTGCCGCGCCCCCGGCGGTGGAGGAGACGCTCGCCAAGTTCGGCGTCAAGGGCACGGAGAAGCACGAGCTGTTCCAGCTCCTCCTGGCCGACCGCAAGCTGGTCCGCGTGCGCGAGTCGCTCTACTTCCATGCGGCCGCGCTGCAGGAAATCCAGGACACCCTGGTGGCCCATCTCAGGGCCAAGAAGGAGCTCAGCCCCGCCGACATGAAGGATCTCTTCGGGGTCAGCCGCAAGTATGCCATCCCGCTCATGGAGTATTTCGACGCCCAGCGCGTGACCGTCCGGCAGGGCGAGCGCCGGGTGCTGCGAGGCGCCTGACGCGCCCGATTCCGGCCCGGGGCGCACGTTGACAACCTCCGGGGCAGCGCGTAGGGTAAGGACGCGTCACGTAAAGGAAAGGAGCCCCACGATGTTCGGTCTTGGATATCAAGAGCTGTTGCTCATCTTGGTGATCGTGCTGATACTCTTCGGAGCTCAACGCCTGCCCGACCTCGCGCGCTCGCTCGGCTCGAGCGTGAAGGAGTTCAAGAAAGGCGTCACCGAGATGAACAAGGATGACAGTCCGGCACCGAAGAAGGATGACGAGAAGAAGTCCTGACCCCTTCCGCCCAGTAAACGTCCTTCCCGTCGCACTCGATGCCCGCTGATCGCTACGCCGTAGGGATAGACCTCGGCGGGAGCAAGCTGCGTGGCGGGCTTCTCTCCGAGTCGGGCCAGCTCGTGGCCCGCGTCGAGTCGCAGACCGAGGCCTGGAAGGGGACGGCCAGCGTCCTCGCCAACCTCAAGCGCATCGTCGCCGAGCTGCTGGACTCCACCGATCGCTCCCGCGTCACCGGCATCGGCATCGCCGCCGCGGGGCAAATCCATCCGCAGACCCACGCCGTCGTCTATGCGCCCAATCTTCAGTGGACCAATGTCCCGCTGCGCGACGAGATCGAGTCGCACTTCGGCATGGCCACCTACGTGGAGAACGACGTGCGCGCCGCCGCGTGGGGCGAGTATCGCTTCGGGGTGGGGCGCGGCGTGCGCAGCCTCATCGCGGTGTTCGTGGGCACCGGCGTGGGGTCCGGGGCGGTGATGGACGGCCTCTTGCTGCGCGGCTTCAACAACGCCGCCGGCGAGCTGGGGCACACGCAGGTCGTGGTGGACGGCCTGCCCTGTCCCTGCGGGCAGCGCGGCTGCGTGGAGGCGTACGCCTCCGGGAGCGGCTTCATCCGCCGGCTCCAGACTGCGCTCGACGACAAGACCCCCACCGTGCTGGCCCAGGAGACGGGGGGCGACGCCTCTCGGCTCACCGCCGTCCTCGTGGCGCGCGCGGCGGCCGCCGGTGATCCGTTTGCCGTCTCGCTATGGGACGACGCCCTGCGTTTTCTGGGCGCCGCGCTCGCCAACTACGTCACCCTCCTCAACCCCGAGCTCCTGGTCCTGGGCGGCGGCGTGATGATCACCGTGCCCTCGCTGGCCGAGTCCCTCACCGAGCGCATCCGGAAGCACGCCACCATGATGTCGCGCGATCTCCGCGTGGTCCGCGCCGGCCTCGGCGACTCCGCCGGCATCTTCGGCGCCGCCGATCGCGTGTGGCGCCAGGAGTGAGGACCATGACCGCGCGGGCGCGCGCGTGGCTGTCCCCCCGGGGCCCCGCGCTGGACGTGGCGATCTCGGTCGGGCTCGCGCTGGTGACCCTGGCCTCGCGCTGGCCGTACCGCGCGCGCATGCTCTACAACTGGGACGCGGTGCAGTTCGCGCTCGCGCTGCGCGAGTTCGACATCGCCAAGCATCAGCCGCATCCTCCCGGCTACGTGCTCTACGTGGGGCTGGGCCGCCTCGTGAACGCGACCCTCGGCGACCCGACCCAGGCCTACGTCACCCTCGCCATGGTGTTCAGCGCGGCCACCACCTTCACCGTGTACTGGCTGGCACGCGCGCTCTACGACCGGGTCACCGCCGCCGCGGCGGGCGCGCTCCTCGCGGTGAGCCCGCTGTTCTGGTTCTACGGCTCGGTGGGGCTCACCTATGCGGGCGAGGCCTTCGGTGCCTCGCTGATGGCGCTGCTCGCCTATCGGACCCTCGCCGGCAGCGTCACCCACCTCTACGTGGGCGCCCTCTGTCTGGGCCTCGCGGGCGGGCTGCGCCAGTCTGTTCTCGTCCTCCTCTTCCCGCTCTGGGCGGGCTGCGCGGTGTTGGGAGTGCGCTCCCGCGCGCGGCTCGCCGCCGCCGCCGCCATCCTGGTGGGCGCGGTGCTGGCCTGGTTCCTCCCCCTGGTGTGGCTCTCCGGCGGCTGGACGGCCTATCTCCGCGCCTCCACCGAGCTGTACGCCTCCACGGTGCTCCCGACCTCGCTGCTGGGCGGCGACCTCGACACCACCGTCCGGCAGGCGCGCTACGTGCTCGAGTCGGTGCTGGTGGGACTGGGGCCGCTCGCCATCGCGCTGGGCGCCTTGCCCTTCTACGTGCGCCGCCGCGGCTGGGCCACCCGCGAGTGGTTCCTGGTGACGTGGGTGGTGCCGCCCCTGGCCTTCTACACCCTGGGGCACTTCGGGCAGGCGGGCTACGTGCTGACCTTCCTGCCCGCGCTCGTCATCCTGCTGAGCGGCGCGGTAGTGGAGCTGGTCACCGCCGGCTCCGAACGGCTCCGCCGCCCGCAGTGGCGCTGGGCGCTGACCCTGGCCGCGCTCGGTCCGCTGCTCCTCATCAATACCGGTTTCTTCGTGAGCGCGCGCCCGGTGCCGCGCGAGTTCGACCACCGGTCCGGGGATACCTGGGTCTGGCGGGTCCGCGACGAGGCGCATGACTGGATCCTCTCGCGCACGGCGGCGGCGCTGCGGGAGCACGAGGCGGTGCTCCGTACCTACGTGGAGACCATCCGCGCGGTATACGACGGCGAGGACACCGCGCTGCTCACCGAGCTGGGCAACCCGCGCTCCTATCCCTGGCTGCGCCATGCGATGTACTACCTGCCCGAGTACCCGATCTACCAGCTCTCCCTCCGCGCCGAGTCGCCGGGGTTCTACGCGCCCCAGTCGGCGGCGACCATGATCCTGACGCCGGGGACGACCCTCACGGTGCCCAGCCGGGTGCGCCAGCTCGTCTGGTTCGTGGACCACTGGGACCCGGAGATGCCGCGGCCGCGCGGGCTGCTCGAGATCCAGCTCGCCTACGGGCGGTTCCTCTACGTGCTGCCGCTGGGCCGCCGTCCGGTCGAGTACGCCGGCTACACCTTCGTCCGCGACGCCCGGTAGGGACGTGCGCCGTCTCCGGCCAGCGTGGCCACTCGCCGCCGCCCTGGTCCTGGGCCTCGGCGTCTTCCTCATTCGCGAGCATCAGCTGGCCGGGGTGGTGGGGTTTCCCCTTGATGACTCGTGGATCCACCTGCGGTTCGCGCGAAACCTCGCGGAAGGTCAGGGCTTCGCCTACAACCCCGGCGTGCCCGTGTCCGGCTCGACGGCGCCGCTCTGGACCCTGCTCCTGGGGGCGCTCTTCCGGCTCGTGGGCAGCGAGCCGCTCGTCGCCAAGGCCGCCGGCTCCGCCGCCGCGCTGGCCGCGGCCTGGCTGGCCGCGCGGCTCACGCTCGAGTGGACGGTGGACCGCGGCGCCGCGGCGGTCGCTGGCGTGCTCACCGCGCTGGCCGGCCCGCTGCTGTGGGGCGCGCTCTCCGGCATGGAGGTGACGCTCGCCGCGGCGCTGGTGACCGGCGGCCTCTTCGCCCACGTCACCGGCCGCGACCCCGTCGCGGCGGCGCTCCTCGCGCTCGCCGTGCTCGCGCGGCCGGAGTCCGTGCTCGTCTTCGTCCTCGTCTGGGCCGCGGGAGCCTGGTCGCCGCGCCGCGCCGCCATCTTCGCCCTGGTGCTCGCTGTCGTCGTGGGACCCTGGGTCGCGTTCAACCTGGCCACGGTGGGCAGCCCGCTGCCGGCGACGGCGGCGGCGAAGATCGAGGGCGGTCTGGTCAGCGTGCTGTCCGGCCACCCCGAGTCCCCCTGGAGCTTCTTCATGAAACGCCCCTGGCGGTATCTCGTCGAATGGGTGAAATGGCTGGACACGGTCAACGGGCTGCTCCCGCTCATGATCCCGCCCGGCTTGTGGCTGCTCTGGCGGCGCGGCGGCCGGCGGTTCCTGCTGCCGGCCGCCGCGCTCGTCCTTCACCCGCTCGCGATGGCGCTGCTGGCGTCGTTTCGTGGGCCCGGCTTCCAGGAAGGTCGCTACTCGATACAGCTCCTGCCCCTGGCGGCGGCGGTGGCCGCGCTGCCCCTCGCCGCCCTGACGGCGTGGGGCAAGGCGTCGAGCGTGCCGCCAGCCGCGCCCCTCCGGCTCTCGCGCATCCTCGCCGCCGGGCTCGTGGTCGCCGCGCTGGCCGGCCTCTGGCCCGCGGCCACCCGCTATGGCTGGGCGGTGCAGAACATCGAGGCCATGCAGGGGCATCTCGGGCGCTGGATCGCCGCGAACACGCCGCCCGATGCGCGCCTGGCGCTCAACGACGTCGGGGCCATCGGCTATCTCTCCCGGCGCGAGGTCGTGGACGTGATGGGGCTGGTGACGCCCGCCATTACTCCATACCGGCGGGATGGTGAATTGGGCGTGCTCCGCTATCTCGAGCGCGCGTGCCCGGACTACCTCATCATCTTCCCCCGGTGGTTTCCGCGCCTCACCGCCATGCCGGAGCGCTTCGCGCCCATCTACGGCGTGCGTCTCAAGCGCAATTCCACCGCCGGGGCCGAGGAGATGGTGGTGTACGAGACGGCCTGGAACCGCGCGAACCCGGCGCCGCGCCCCTGTCCAGAAGGTCCCCGCGCGTCTACAATGGGTGGTGATGCCGACTCGTCATTCCTCAGCCTTCGCTGACGTCCTCCCGGACCGTCTAGGGGAACCCGGCGTCTCCATGCTAGTCTTTCCGTTCAGGGAGGATCCGGCATGACACGGCTTCTGGTCGCCGCGACGACAGTCTCGGCCCTCGTTCTGTGCCTCGCCCCCGTGGCCCCCGCCCAGGTTTACCGCTGGGCGGACGAGCAGGGGCGGGTGAACTACAGCCAGGGCCTGGACAGCGTCCCCGAGCGCTTCCGCTCCGGCGCGCAGTTCGTCACCTCGCCGACGGCGCCGCCCGCCCCCGCGCCCTTGACCCCGCCGAGCCGGGCCGCAGGCGTCGTGGTGACCGGCGGCGCGCAGATCCGCTTCACGCCCGGTCAGGCCATCGTGGTCAATGCGCGGATCAACGACTCGGGCAGCGTGCGGCTGCTGCTCGACACCGGCGCCTCGGTCACCACGATCAACCCGCGCGTGCTCAACCAGCTCGGGGTGTCGAGCCGCGACGCGGTGCGGGGCTTCATCCGCGGCGTGACCGGCCAGGCCGACACCCTCTTCGTGGTGGTGAACTCCATCGACGTCAACGGCGCCAAGGCGGGTCCCATCCGGGTAGTGGCCCACGACGTGGATCTGGGCCAGAGCGATGGCCTGCTCGGCCGCGACTACCTCGACCGCTTTCAGGTCTCCATCGACAATCAGGCCGGCATCGTCACGCTGACTCCGCGGTAGCCGGCCGGGTCAGGCTCCGATCGCCGGTAAGGCTCCAATCCAAAATGGACTATAAGGACACTCTCAACCTTCCCCGGACCTCCTTTCCCATGAAAGCCAATCTGCCCAAGCTCGAGCCCGAGCTGCTCGAGCGGTGGCAGACCATGGACCTCTACGGGAAGATCCGGAAAGCGGCCGCCTCGCGCCCGCTGTGGATACTCCACGATGGCCCGCCCTACGCCAACGGGCACATCCACATGGGCACCGCGCTCAACAAGATCCTCAAGGACTTCGTGGTCAAGACGCGCAACATGCTCGGCCACAACGCGGTGTACGTGCCGGGCTGGGACTGCCACGGGCTGCCCATCGAGCATCAGGTGGACGTGGAGCTCGGGCTGGATCAGGCCTCGGTGGACGTGCGCGAGGCCATGGATCCGATGGAGAAGCGGCGGCGCTGCCGTGAGTACGCGGCGAAGTTCATCGACATCCAGCGCGCGGAGTTCGTCCGCCTGGGCGTGTTCGGCGACTGGGCCAATCACTACCGCACCATGGCGCCCGAGTACCAGGCGATCATCGTCCGCGAGTTCGGCCGCTTCGTGGGCCGCGGCATGGTCTACAAGGGGCTCAAGCCGGTGCACTGGTGCATGCACTGCAAGACCGCGCTGGCCCAGGCCGAGGTGGAGTAC
>Ga0137403_10006071_pt1 | contig 13882 bp, 9 predicted proteins | sample CZOMad2_1_16fung_FD_122057 | JGI IMG/M metagenome (GOLD analysis project Ga0137403, IMG submission 122057) | Vadose zone soil fungal communities from Angelo Coast Range Reserve, California, USA - CZOMad2_1_16fungal (Hybrid Assembly) | ecosystem: Environmental > Terrestrial > Soil > Vadose zone... | reverse complement strand
CGACGCCAAGCGCGCAGGATCGGGTAGTCACCGAGCGGCTACGGGCTGCCGGCGAGCTGCTCGGCATCGAGCTGCTAGACCATCTGGTGGTTGGCGATTCGCGCTTTTTCTCGTTCCCGGGCGCATCGCCGGCATCCAAGGATTCTCTCGATCTGAAATTTGCACCCTCGGCGGCCGGCTGAAACTAGGGATCGCGCACGGCGGCGATGCATTTCCGCCCCCCTCACAACTGCGAGGAAAACCCCGTATCTGCGCCGGGCATACTGGCGCAATGAAAGCCCTTCGTATCACTGCGCATGCAGACGGCATACAAGTTTCTCCGCTTCCTTTGCCATCCGTGTACCGTAAAGGGGATGTCCCTGCGGAGTTCTACCGCCGTCAGGCGACCGGCGAGACGCCGAAGGTGGAGCAAAATCTCAGCCGGGCCGCTTATCTAAGCACGATCATCGTACCGGATGGCAGATTCACGAAGCTTGCGAGTGCGCCCGGCGCGCTGCTGACGTTTGTGGTTTGTGGCGAATTGTCCTTGGCGATCGGCTCGGGGCAGCCCACGAACCTGATATCAGGCGATGTGTTCCTGGTGGATGCGGACAGCTCTTCACGCATCGTGCCGAATGCACGCGGCACTTGCCGGCTCATCCAGCTGGGTGTTGCGCCGGATTGGCCCGGCGCCGATGCCAAACCCCAGGTTCCCGGCACCCTGAAACCGCGGCGCGGAAACGAGCCCAACGTCAAGCACCTGTATCAGGGCAAGGATGACCGCACGTATTTTTCCGAGTATCCGCAGCTGTTCCCGGCTGCGCCGAATGAGTGGAGCGCGCCCCGCGTCACGACCGGTTTCCGCTTCATGTGTTGGGAGGATGGATTCATCGACTGGCATCCGGAGGTCATCAACAACCTGGCGATCTTCCTGTCCGGCGAGCTCGAGCTCGAAAGCGGCGGCGGTGGCGGCGCCATCGAGGTTTTCCATGCAGGCGATGTCTGCCTGGCAAGTGACCGGACCGGAGTGGGTCATATCGATCGGACGCGCGGCGCCACGCATGTGGCGCTGATCGTCATCGAGACGGAGAATCTGTGGTGATAGTTGGCTGCGGTCCCTGCCGATGATCTGTGCTCGGATATCGTCGGTCAGGCGGCCAAGCCTGCCAAGCGACCTTCCCGCATCGCTGTTGGCAGAAAGCGGGGCGACAGCGCATCACCGATGAGCGCGACCGCTACTCGCGCCGCATCGAGATCCGGAACGAGGCCGGTCTCGGGGCGATTGAGCGACACAAAGACCACGCAGTCGGCCACCACCTCCTGGCGGAGATTGCAGCTCGTCTCAATGTCGGCCGGCGTGACGATCACACTATCCCTGGTGATCTCGAGCGCGCGGGTCCGCACCATCAACTTGAGTCCCTTGGGCAGCATACGCCGGAGCGCCGGCACCGCCATGAACGCCGGCTGCGATCGGGGCGCGAAGGACATCTGCGTGGTGACGAAGGTGACGCTCAGTCCCTTGCTCAGCAGATATTCGGCCACCGCGACCGCCTCATAGTGCCCCACATCATCGATGACGACCGCGCTCTTGCCGAGCGAGCGCTGCGAGTTCTCGAAGAGGTCGAGGGAGGAGAAGACATGGGGCTGGTCGAAACCGGCGATCGGCTCACCGGGTGCCGCCAGCTGGATTCCGTCCATCCGCGGCGTCGAGCCGGTCGCGACGATAACCAGGTCCGGCGCCTCACGCGTCACGTCTGGCGCATCGACATAGCTGCTGAGGCGCACATCGACGCCCAGGCGGTAGACCTCCTGCTCCAGCCAGACGAGAAGATCGGCCATGGTCTGGCGCGTCGGCGCCATGCTGGCGAGGCGCAGGCTCCCGCCAAAGTGCGCGCGTGCCTCGAACAGGATGACCTTGTGGCCACGCAGGGCCGCGACACGCGCCGCCTCCAGACCCGCAGGCCCGCCTCCGACGACCACCAGCGTCCGTGCAACGGCGGCCGGCTCGATCCGGTCGTCGCCGAGCGTCTCCTCGAAGCCGACGCCCGGATTGACCGCGCAGCCCATCGGCGCGCCGATCATAACCTGCCCGATGCAGCCCTGGTTGCAACCGATGCAGGGACGCACCTCGAGCGCACGCCCCTCGACCGTCTTACGGATGATCTGCGGATCGGCGATATGCGCCCGGGTCATGCCGACCATGTCGGCCGCACCGTCCCGAATGACCTGATCCGCCTCCTCGAGCGTGCGGAAACGGCCGATCACCATGGTCGGCAGGCCAATCTGCCGCGCAATCGGCTCGCTGTAGGGCAGCTCATAACCCATGGGCTCGTGCATGCCGGACACGATCTTATCGATCGTCTGATAGCTGCCGAGTGTCAGGCTGACATAGTCGACCCATCCACGCCGCTCGAACTCCTGGGCGACGCGCAGGCTTTCGTCCGATCCGAGACCGTTGACGTTCAAGTCGGTGCCGATGCGCAACCCCACGACGAAATTCCGCGACGTGGCCGCCCGCACCGCCTCGGCCACCTCGAACGCGAACCGCGCGCGATTTTCGAACGGCCCGCCATAATCATCCTGGCGGTTGTTCAGCGCAGGCGAGAGAAACTGGCCGATCAGATAGCCATGGCCGATATGGATTTCGACCCCGTCGATGCCGAAGCGCTCGCACTGGGCCGCGGCATCGCCATAGGCCGCCACGACGGCGTCGATCATGGCCTTGGTCATCGGCAAAGGGACTACGCCGGTGAGCGGGCCCGCGATGTCGGACGCGGACCAGGGAGGCGAGCCGTCCAGCGGCGCCAGATTGGAGCCGGCATGGTGAAGCTGCTGAACGATCGCCATGCCGAGCGGCCGACAGGTATCGACCAGCCGCCGATAACCGTCGCCCGTCTCGTGGCCGGACCACAGATGCAGGCAGTTTGGCATGAGCGGACTGCTCGGATGGACGGACGAGCCTTCGATCACCATCAGGCCCACGCCGCCTCGGGCGCGGGCGGCACAATAGTCGATCCGGCGCTCGTTGATGTCGAATCCGTAGCCGAGCCCATGTGCGGATTGAAAAACCCGGTTCTTGATGCTGAGGCTTCCGATGGTGATCGGCGTCAGGACATGGGTCAGCGCCATTTCTGCATCTCTGCGGGCCTCTTCCGCTTCTCATGGCTCGTTGGAAGCACCGTGCGTTCCGCCGCGCCATTCTAGCGCCCATGGGCCGTTCGGCCAGCGCAAATCCGGCGATAAAATCCCCCCAGAACTGATAGTAGAACTGCTTCCCGGCCAGCCTATAAATGAACTGGCTCGACCAGGACCGTTGGGGGAACGGGACGTTCCTCGTTCTGTCCCCTGCGCGCGAGGCGGCGGAGGGAATGCATGAACGACATCCAGGCCAACAAGCGCGTGTGCATGCAATTCTTCAATCTCGTATGCGCGCGCGAATATGACCGGGCGATGCAACTGCTGCAGGAGGATGTCGAATGGTGGGTCAATGGCGACCTTCCGACCTCCGGCACCTATCATGGCCGCGACGCCGTCACCGGCCTGTTCGGCCTGCTCAGGGACAATGTGCCGGCCGGCCTCAAGATCCACTTCACTGCGATCACTGCGGAAGAGGACCGAGTGGCTATCGAGATGAACTCGGAAGGCGAGTTCGCCAACGGGCGAAGCTATCGCAACATCTATCACATGCTATTTTGGGTGCGCGACGGGCTGATCAGCAAAGCACACGAATATTTCGACACAAAATATACCGCCGAATTCCTTTCGCCATAACGATCCTGCCCCTCGGAGACATGCGGGTCGTTTTAATGAACGTAATGGGAGAGCAGTGCCATGTCCGGTAAGTTGTCAGACAAAATCGCAATCGTAACGGGCGGCTCGCGCGGACAAGGCGCATCGCATGTCCGCGCCATGGTGCGCGAGGGTGCCAGGGTCGCCTTCACGGATGTGCGCGTGGAGCTCGGCAAGGCGCTGGCGGCGGAGCTCGGCGATGCAGCGATGTTCATTCAGCACGATGTTTCCAAGCCGGAGGACTGGGATCGGGTGGTCATTGCCACCGAAGCCGCGTTCGGACCGATCAACATCCTGGTGAACAATGCGGGGATCGTCTTCCTGAAGGAACTCCAGGAGATGACGTTCGAGGAGTATGAACGGGTGATCGCGGTCAACCAGACAAGCGTGTTTCTGGGCATGAAAGCGGTGCTGGCATCGATGCGCCGCGCGGCGGGCGGCTCAATCATCAACATCTCGTCGGCTGCGGCCCACAAGGGCATACGAGGCAATCTCGCCTATACCGCGGCCAAGGCCGCGATCGGCGGCATGGGACGGGTCGCGGCGCTGGAGCTCACGGCGGACAATATCCGCGTCAACACGGTGCTGCCCGGCATCATCCGCACCCCGATGGTTGACGAGCCGGATGCGGACAGGGTCGCCGCGATGATCGAGGGCATTCCGGTCAAGCGCCTCGGCTCACCCGCGGAGGTGTCGAACCTGATCGTCTATCTCGCATCCGACGATTCGAGCTATTCGACAGGTTCGGAGTTCGTCGTGGACGGCGGAATCCTCGCCTGAGCGCGCCCCATTCCCGTCATGTTGGCAGAAGGGACGCGGTTTGCCAGTCCACCGCACATCGGCGCCGCTAGTCGCGGCCCTATGGCCCGCTCGGCTCGGTTATCGCAGGCCGCTCTGCTTCAAGAGCGGCAAGACCTTCTGTGCGAATTGCTCAATGCCACTCTCATAGCCTGGCCACGATAGGACCAGGCCGTCCACGCCGGCATCCGACAGCAGCTGCAAGCCGTCGCGGATCTGCTCGGCGGTGCCGACCAGCGGATAGGCACCCCAACCGGCGATGAGATCCTGCTTGAGGTTCTCGAAGCCCTCCTTGCTCCAGCTCTGGCTGTGCAGGCCGAGCATCTTGACCATGTTGTCAGCGCCGACGGTATCCGCCCTCTCACGGACGAAATAGTCGAAAAGCCTTCTCGCCTCCGCCTCGGTCTCTCCCTGGACGATATAGGCCGAGGACCAGACCTTGATCTCGCGACCATACTCGGTCCGCGCGATCTCTCGGAAGCTCTCCACGTTCTTGGCCATGTCGTCCTTGGTGGCCCGCCGTTCGAAGCCGGTGAAGACCATGTCGCAATATTTGGCCGCGAAATGCCGACCCTTGGGCGATCCGCCGGCGCACATGATCGGCGGATGAGGCGACTGGAGCGGCTGCGGCTTCAGCAAAGCCTTGGCGACCTTGTAGAAGCGCCCTTCATAGTCGAACGGCTCGTCTTCCGTCCAAAGGCGCTTGACGATCTCGAGCCACTCGACCGCGCAGTCATAGCGCGTATCATGCTCGAGCATCGGCACGCCGAACATTTCGATCTCGATCTTGTTCCACCCCGTCACGATATTGAGGGCGAACCGGCCGCCGGAGACATGATCGATAGTCGCGGCTTGCTTGGCGGCGAGGACCGGGTGGATCGTCGGCACGTGCGACGTCGAGAAAAGCATCGGATGCTCGGTTTGTGACGCGAGCGCGGCGGCGAAGGTGTACGGCTCGAAGCTTGTCCCCCCATAGTCAGTCTCACCGCCGACGCCCCGAAAGCGACCAACGGGGACGATGGCTTCGAATTCCATCGCGTCCGCGAGCCTTGCGATCCTAAGGGACGTCGGCCAATCGCCGGGAAGCGCCCCCTCGCCCGAGGTGATTGCGCAACCGGACTTGACGTTGCTGCCGAACGTCGCAAGTTTGAGCTTGCGGTCGCCGTAGAGCGGGTTCGACGTTCGCGGTACTCCTTCCGCAGCCACTTTATTTGTGCTGTCCACGAGCATTAGCTTCTCCCATTGAAAACCCGTATTAGATCGCTCCCGCTGGGCGCTTCTCCTCTCAGTAGTGTTGGGCAAGCAGACGGAAGCGATCGCCCATGAAGCTACCGCATGGAGGCAGCTTTCGAAGCCTCACTGCCGGTTGCCTCTCCGAACCGCACGGCGGCCGTCGATTGGCCTAACCCGCATTACAGTTCGCTGCGGCATTCGCGCGCAACCTGCCTCTGGAATTTGGGGCGGGCGCCCCGCACAAACAGAACCGGTCAACTCACGCGTTGCCCTGCGTGATCAGTTAGTCGCCAGAGATCGGCGCGGGCGGCTAGCCGGGGTGGTGGTTCGTTCTCCAAACCCAGGCTCAGGTCAAGGATCATTGTCCTTCGTTTGCATATCGCCGAGCGATGGGGCGCGGTTCACCGTTGTGATCACCTCAAAGCAGCACACCGCCGTCGACGACGACCTCGGAACCGACGAAGTAACTGGCGTCATTGGACGCCAAAAACACAAATGCCTGAGCGACCTCCTCAGGCTCGCTCACGCGGCCGAGAGGAATCATCGGCTCGTAATGCGCCAGGACCTCCGGTGTATTGGTCGAAGCGTGCATGGGAGTCCGGCACATCGCCGGGACCACGGTATTGACCCGGATGCCAGCGCGAGCCAATTCCGACGCGGCACATGCGCTGAGACCTCGAAGTGCCCATTTGCTCGTCGAATACGCAATGGATCCCGACTGAATTCGAACGCCGTTGCCCGAGCTGACATTGATGATCGAGCCCTTGCCGGAAGCCTTCAAGGCCTTGAAGGCGGCTTTCATGCCGAGCATCGGGCCCAGCGTATTGATGCGAAAGCTCCGCTCCATCTCCGCGACGGTCGTTTCCATCATGGGCTTGACGTCACGAATTGCTGCACTGTTGATCAGCACGTCAAGGCGCCCGAAATGCGACAGTGCTGCGTCCACGACCCCTGCCCAAGCGGCTTCATCGGTGACGTCATGCTTCCGGAAAATAGCAGACTCCCCGAGTTCTGCGGCAATGGATGCCCCATCCTGGATATCGGTCATCACCACCTTGGCGCCCTCGGCGACGAAGAGGCGCGCTCCCGCCTTTCCTATGCCGCTGGCGGCACCTGTGATAATGGCAACTTTTCCCTTAAGGCGTGTCATTCAGCTCTCCCTATGGACCTTACTCAATCAAAAACGGAACGGACGTCCAACGACAGCGCTACGCGACGAATCCGGGTTGGGGGCGTCTTTCACCCATCGATCATATCGGCCCGAACGCCCAATTCTCCCCACATAAGTGGGGGTCGACGCGGTCGGCACCACATGCGCTCGAACGGCAGAACGACGCATTTGAGACCGCAACCCAATTTGCCAATGACCGAGAATGAGTCGCGAGCAGGCCGACAACCAAGCCCGACGCCGGCGAGGCTTGCGGTCAGGGGCCGATGGGACCCAGCACACCAAGCTGCGCGGCGAGTGCGATAGCCTGGGTGCGGTTCTTGCAGCCGAACTTCCGCACGACGTTATGGAGATGGAAGCGCACCGTCGACTTCAGGATCCCGAGAACGTTCGCGATTTCCGCTTCGCGATAGCCCTGCGCCAGGGTGCGCAGGCAGTCCCACTCGCGCGGAGTGAGACGTGACAGCTCCTCGCTGGCGGCCCAGCTGTAGCCGAGCTGGTCCCGGTAGATGCGCATGAAATAATGACCGATCGCGAGCAGCTCGCCGCTGATCTCGAGGAGCAGCGCTTCCAACGCCTCCTTCTTCAGTTCGCCGGCCCAGGTCAGCATCGCAATCTGACCCTTGGGCAGGTGAATGGGCACCGTCAGCATCGTCGAAATGCCCATGATGCGTAGGAGTTCGTCGATCTGGGAATATTTGGACGAGATGCGCCGCTTCGGCTTCCTGTCAAAGACCGTGACGAATGGCAGATGCTCGAAGCGACAACGAATATAGAATTGCGTCTTGAGAGGCACATGGCGGTCCTTCCAGAGTTCCATGATCTCCGGCGGCCATCCGCTTCGCTCGCAATAGGCGACCGCCTCCGGGCAACTCGATGGCGGGGCGGTGTCCGCGTTCCAGACCGCCCAAGGCACGCCGAGCAGGAGCTTGACCTCATCGAGGGCCGTCTCGGCCTCGCGCAGCGTGCGGCTGCGATAGAGCCGGCGCCCGGTGTCGCCCAAGGCTTCTCGCAGATCATCCTTCTCGACGTCGAAAGGCTGTGCGCACGCCGAAGGTGCGCGGCTCAGCAGCGCCATGTTCATCGTATGCATCCCCTCCCCCTCTTCGCCTTCTCGGGCTTTCAAACGCATGGTCGTACTGTGCCCGAAATCTGAGATTGGCACAGCAGGTTTCGCAGCACAGCCGGACTGCCTCGCCGGAGCAAGCCGGGCGTCTACCCCTCTCACTTCCGAGAGCCTATCCATAGAAGGGGGAAATACCGATAGAAGGTCAACTCAAACCATCCCGAAGGGTCGATCCAATTACGGATGTCATTGAGTTTGCGCGCCCTCGTCATCTTCCCGACGCCGTGCCACTCGCAGATCATCGCGAATGATAACTGCCAATCAGCCGAGTGGTTCTTGCCGCATTAGGAAGGTAAGGTGAGGAAAAACATGATTCGAGGATTCCCATGAAGCAAGGCTCAACGATAGCCGCCGGTTTACCGTCCAACAACACGTTCGGCAGCCTCTCGGATCTCCGCATCCTCGATCTGACGCAGATGCTGGCTGGCCCCTTCGCGACAATGATTCTCGCCGACCAAGGGGCGACGGTCATCAAGATCGAGCCGCCCGAAGGGGATATGAGCCGGGGGACCGGGCTGTATCGTGACGACGATACGGAGCGGTCGCTGGGAGGCTATTTTCAGAGCATCAACCGCAACAAGGACAGCGTCGTCCTCGATCTCAAGACAAGCGAAGGCAAGGCCGCGTTTCTGCGCATGGTCCGCGACGCCGACATCGTCGTGGAGAGCTTTCGCGCCGGCGTGATGGATCGCCTTGGCCTTTCCTACGAGACGCTGAAGGCGATCAATCCGCGGCTCGTCTATGGCTCGCTCCGGGGCTTCGGTGATCCGCGCACGGGTGCCTCGCCCTATGGCAGCTGGCCGACCTATGATGTCGTAGCGCAGGCCATGGGCGGGATCATGGCCATCACCGGGCCCGACGAGGACAGTCCCACCAAGATCGGTCCGGGCATCGGGGATATCGTACCGGGCCTGTTCCTCACCTGCGGCCTGCTGGCGGCGGTCCACCATGCCCGGCGCACCGGTCAGGGCCAGATGGTGGACGTCGCGATGATCGACTCGATCTTCGCGATCTGCGAGCGGGCCGTGGTGCAGAATTCGGTCGGCGCCATGGTGCCCCGGCCGGAAGGCAACCATCATCCCTTCCTGGCCCCCTTCGGTCTGTTCTCCGCCAAAGATGGCCTGGTCGCGATCGCCGCCACGAAGGACAAGTTCTTCGCCTTGCTGTGCCGCGCGATCGGCGCAGCCGAGCTGCTCGAGGACGAGCGTTTCTCCTCACTCCTGTCGCGGGGCACCCACCGGATCGCGCTGATCAATGAACTCAACCAGCGTATCTCGGGCTTCACCAAGGCGGAGCTCGTCACGCTGATCGGAGGCAAGATTCCATTCGGGCCCGTGATGAACGTGGCCGAGAACATCGCCGATCCCCATTTCTCGATCCGGGACATGGTCGTCGAGATCGAGCAGCCCGGAACTTCTCCGATCAGCGTGGCCGGCGTTCCGATCAAGATGACGGAAACCCCCGGCGAAGTGCGCCGCAGAAGCCCCCTGCTCGGCGAGCATAGTGAGCAGCGCCTGGCCGAAGCCGGTCTCTCCCCGTCCGAGATCCGTCAGCTCCTGGGTCGTAAGCGGTAACTGCGCGACGTAGCCTCCATGTTGGGCGGCCAACAATACGAAACCGGCCGAAGCCAGCGTGCGATTCCCCACTAACTAGTTTTCCATCGCTCTCCGCGCGACTCCGGTGAATGAAGCTTAAGAGCGGCATTGGGAACACTATTCGTTAGATTGACTGCAACAATCTTGCGCGGTGAGATGGGGCAGGTCGTCGTGGGATAAGCCGGCGCATCTTCATGCCGCAGCCCTGCCCAAGAAAGAGCGGTTCTCATTAGACTGACAGCAACCAAATGTGCTGCGCGGCGTCGTGCAAGTTTCCCATTGCTAGTGAGAGTATAACCGCGACCCCACTCTATGAGATTTGTTGTTCTTGTCGGCTAGGCTCATCGACGTCGGTCACGTTTTCTGATGCCGAATTTAACGGTAGCGCCATATATCGCCATTGAGGCGGAATAAAACACAACGAAGTCAATATCGTCTTGGGACAGAGGCGATATTGGCCGAGATAGGGGAGGGGAAGAATGATCACCAAATCCAAGGGAGCTTTGCGCGCGAGCGTCGGCTCTCTGCTGTTCGCCGCGCTGGCGATGCACTCCGCGGTCGCCAATGCGGAGACCAGCGAAGATCGTACGGAGGCGTCGGGTCAGGCCGCGGGACCGGATTATTCCCTCCAAGAAATCATCGTGACCGCCAACAAGCGCGAGGAGTCCATCAACAAGGTCGGTCTCACCATCAAGGCGCTGGGCGCGGCCCAGCTCGAACAGCAGCACATTTCCTCGCTGCAGGATCTGGCCGCGGCGGTTCCCGGGCTCCAATACGCCCAGACCGAGAACGCGACCCCGGTCTACACGCTGCGCGGCATCGGCTATTATGACACCACCATCGGCGCTCCGCCGGCGGTCAGCGTGTATATTGATCAGGCGCCGCTGGCCTACCCCGTCATGACCACGCGTGCTCTGTTCGATCTCGAGCGTGTCGAGGTGCTGAAGGGCCCCCAGGGCACGCTCTTCGGTAACAACGCGACCGGCGGCGCGATCAACTATATCGCGGCGAAGCCCACAAAGGACCCGAGCGCCGGCCTCAACCTGACTTATGGCAGCTTCAACACCTTCACCGGAGAGAGTTATGTCAGCGGTCCGATCAGCGACAATTTGCTCGGTCGTATTGCCGTCAGCGCGACGAGCGGCGATGGCTGGCAGCGTAGCGCCACCCGTCCCGACGACAGGAACGGCGCGCCCGATGCCCTTGCCGCGCGCTTCCTGCTCGACTGGAACCCCACCGACCGGCTGCGCATCCAGACCAATTTAAACGGCTGGCGTGACCGCACCCAGCCGACGGCGACCCAGTTCGTCGAATATATTCCAAACTTCAGAGACACCATTCCGTACCCGATCCCGAATCCGGACATTCCCAATGCAACCAACAACCCGCGTGTGGCCGACTGGTCGCCCGACGACGCTCCGAAAGCCGACAATCGCCTGCTTCAGGCAACCCTGCGCGCCGACTATGACGTCACCCATCAAATTGCCTTCACGTCCTTGACTGCCTATGCCGACTATAAGCAGAGCATGACGCCCGAGGGCGACGGTCTCGTCCAACAGCGCAACGACATCCGCGACTTTGACGGCTACATCCGCAGCTTCTCGCAGGAAATCCGGCTCGCCAACAACAATGACCCGACCTTCCGCTGGACTGTGGGCGGAAACTATTCGAAGGATCGGATCTTCGATACGCTCGAAGTATTGTATAAGGACGGCACGTCGGCTTACTCGCAGGGCAGCCCCGTTTCCTTCGGCTCCACAACCCCTGGCGGATGGGCGAGCAACGGTTCCAGCGTCCGTGAGGCCGCCAAGACCTACGCGGGGTTCGCGAACGCCGAATATACGCTCGGCACGTTTACGCTGAAGGGCGGAGCGCGCTACACCGAAGCGGACCGCGACGCCGTCAACTGCCTGTTCGCGCTCAACGACAACGGGCAGGCGGTCAATCACATCAACACGTTTTTCTCGGGATTCGCCTCGTTTCTGACCGGCACCCCCGTTACGATCACCCCCGGCCAGTGTCTTACCCTCGGCGCGAACGGCCTGCCGCACGCGGTTTCCGGCACGCTCAATCAGAACAATGTTTCCTGGGGAGGCGGCGTCGACTGGAAGCCCATGGACGGAATTCTGGCCTATGCGAACGTTTCGAAAGGCTACAAGGCCGGCAGCTTTGGCAATTTCGGCGGCGCCTTCGACTCGCAATACACGCCTACGAGCCAGGAGTCGGTCGTGACCTATGAAGGCGGCTTCAAGACGCAGCTTTTTGACCGCAAACTGTCGCTGAACGGCGCGGTGTTCTACTCGGACTATAAAAACAAGCAGATCAAATCGAAGCGGGTCGATCCGCTCTTCGGAGCTCTGCTTGCCCTTGTGAACGTTCCCAAGTCACAGATCACGGGCTTCGAACTCGAAGGCGCGGTGCACCCGGTGACCGGACTGACTATCGGTGGCGCGGTGACCTATCTCGATGCCAACATCACCGATGCCACGGACCGCACCGATCCCGCTCATGGGAAACTGTACACGCTCGCCGGCGTCCGGGCGAGCCCGGGGGACCATCCGATTCCCTACGCCTCGAAATGGACGGCGCAGGGGAACATCAACTATAGCTTCGCCATCGGCTCCCAAAGGGAAGCGTTTGTCGCCGCCCAGATCATGCATACGACCAGCACGAACGCATCGATCGGCGGCGAGAATGGCGAGATTATCAACGGCTATGCCTATGATTTCACGATCCCCGGATACACGACGGTAGATGCCCAGGTCGGTGTCAACTTTGCCGGCGGGAAATATCGAGTCATGGTTTGGGGCAAGAATATAACCAATGAATTCTATATCACGAACAGAAACGACAGTTTTGACGGCATAGCTCAATGGGCCGGCAGGCCCGCGACCTATGGCGTTACCATCGGGGCCAAATTTTGAATTTCACGCAGATCGGCCGGTGGTTATGAACATCGACCTGAATGAGCTCTTCTCGGTCAGAAATCGATCCGTTGTCATCACCGGCGGCGCGAGCGGGATCGGGCTCGCTGTCGCCAGTACTTTAACGGATCGGGGAGCAAACATTACGCTGCTCGATCGGGATCACCAGAAGCTCGAGTTGGCGGTTCAGCATCTGTCGGGCAGAGAGGGCAAGATCCGGGGAGCGATTTGTAACGTCAAGGATTCCGATAACCTCCGCCGTGAATTTGACAGCGCAGCAGCGACGCAAGGCGGCATTGATATCGTGTTCGCCAATGCGGGAATTGGCTCCGAACTTCCTGGATCGCGCGGGTTTGATCAACTATCTGAATTTTGGTTCGGTGTGCGACCCGATTACGCTGATCCAGGGTATTTCGGCCCTGCGGGCGGGGCATTATCTGACTTGGGAAAACGGAATCGTACGCGATTCCATGTATTGGGACCTAGCGGTGCGCGAAACCCGAGCGGCGGCGCCGAGTTACTTGATCGGCAATCAAGCGGCACGGAAGGATCTGGAAAACGAAGTGCATGCCACGCTGGATGAGGCGGTTCGCATGCAGACGGTCAGTGACGTTCCCATCGGATTGTTTCTCTCCGGGGGCATCGATTCGAGTGCGGTCGTCGCTGCGATGGCAGAACAGCTTCCCGGGCGCGTGAAGACCTTCTCGATCGGGTTCTCCGACGCGGCCTTCGACGAGCTCCGGTGGGCCCGCGTCATCGCCGAGCGCTTCGATACCGACCACCATGAGTTCGTAGTCAGGCCGGACCCAATGCAGATTACGGCGATGATGTCAAAACTCGCGCGACACTACGGCGAGCCTTTTGCCGATTCATCAGCGATCCCGAGCTTCTACCTGTCGGAGCTGGCAGGTCAGCACGTGACTGTTGCGCTCAACGGTGACGGAGGCGACGAAAGCTTTGCGGGCTATGGGCGCTACACCAACAGAGAAGACAAGGCGAGCCGGCTCTTGTGGCTTCCACTTGGGGTGCGCCGGATGGCGCCGCATCTCGTTCGGCTCATCGGCAAGGCGGCGAGCGATAGCCTGCGGACGCGGCTCGAGCGCGCGGGGCGAGTGCTCGTTGTCGAGCCGGACACAGCGCGGCGCGTCGAGCTGCGCAACCTGCTGGAGCATGAAGGGTACGACTGCGTGTTCTTGCCGGACGGTGACGAGCTGCTCAGGCTGGCCGCCGAGTACGAGCCCGACTTGATCCTGCTGGCGGCCGCTCTGCC